>MAAB01029562.1_pt1 | contig 170296 bp, 140 predicted proteins | sample 1115991 | NCBI WGS metagenome assembly MAAB01 (sample SAMN04961124, study PRJNA320927) | seawater metagenome | isolation source: sample BD02T18 sea water enriched with oil for 18 days | place: USA:Gulf of Mexico | collected 2013-07-27 | reverse complement strand
AACAAAGTTTCTCAGGCTATGAATTCTATATCATATCTTGATGCTCAACCGTTGCTTATGGAATACCTTAAGTTTGCTATGGGAATTCATCATAATGATGCTGATGGAGGGCTTCGTACTCTTGGTAAGAAATTAACTCAACAGCAAATTGATGATGTCCGCGCAAGATATAGTCTAGCAAAAGAAAGACTTGAACTTCTAGATTTATTAGACTAACCCTTTCAAATATTCAAGAAGAGAAAGCTCCGTTTTTACGGGGCTTTTTTTGTCCGTCTTAGGATTGGCACCTAGCTTTTTAGATCCCAAGGTAGCAATGATTCTATGTCAGGCTCGGGTTGACTGAATTCTTCTAAACATTTGACCAGGTAGCGTTAAGTATTGCTAAATGTATAACGGCAAAAAGCAGAGTGAAATCAATCCACCCTGCCTTTTGCATGTTGATTAAGTGTTTGCTGTCATTAAAGGTAAAACTAACCCCAATCGAGTAATCGTTGCTGACCTTCTATTTTCATAATCTCGGTGATATCTTGCGACATTTCAATCACACCTTTATAAACACCGTCTTTATCTCTAATGGCAAAGTAACGGATATGAATTTTCTTTTCTCTAAAATTAATCCAGAATTCAGCCTTATCTTGCGTGCCTTTCTTAAACTCTTTAAGGATTTGTAAAACACTATCAACCGATTTTGGCGGGTGGCAGAACTTTACCTCTCGGCCAATAATGCCAGCAGAGCGTGGGAAAACACGATTATCACCTCGATTATAAAAAACCACGATGTCATTTTCATCAACATAGGTAAGGTCTATCGGCATAAATTGCAACATCAGATTTAACTGCTCGGTTGAAATATACCCTTCATCAAGACGAATACGATCGTCAGTAGAAAAAGGTAATCGGCGCTTACGTCTATCTTCTCCAGGATGCACGTACTCTTCTGCGGGGTAAGGTACGGGCTCTTCAGCTAACATCCAGCCAATCTCCAGATCGCCTTCTCGCATTTCTTGCCAATCCTCCTCACTTAATAACTCAAGAGCATTTGGAAATAGTCTGTGCTCTTCAATCTCCATTAGATGAAATAATTCACCCGCAATACGTTTGACAATTCTGGTGACTTTATTCAACGATTTTGCTTCTATACAGCCTCTAACGTCACGAAATAGATCGCGTATTTCATCGTGAAAGGCCCACATTCCTTGGCTAGGTCCTGTCCAACCATGTTTTTCTAAATAAGGAAAAAGTTGATTTTCTTTGCGAGTAAAACGCTTTTCAACACCAGATAATTGATTAAAGATATTAAAAAACAATTCAAAATCATCTTGCACATCTATAGAACATATTTGTGAAAGTAAAGATTGCACTAACTGATTTTCTTCAAAATATACTTTTACAGGGTGCCCATCAGGTAAAGCGGTTACGTATTCTGGCCATGAATTCATCACTAGACTCTTTTATACAAAAACAGCATTTTTACAAATTCACAACACTCATGCTTAGGCATAGATCATAAGTTCTCAAGTTAGTTGTTATAAAGTTAACAAGCCAACTCTATATGACTCGGGTCATCGAATAAAATCAAATCATTGACAGCTACCCACAAGCTGAGGATTAAAAAGTAAGTGCTTTCCTACTTTACACAACCATAATCAACAGCTAGTCTTAGGTGTAATTTTGTACGATAAGTTATTGTTGTTAGATAGTTACAAGGATTGGTTATGCTAAAAAATAAGATGGTAAAAGTCGTTAGCCTCGCTTGCATTCTTGCCTCAGGGCAAAATGCACTAGCATCGCAAACAACTGAAGCAGATAGGCAATATTCACCTCATGCCAATAACACTCAACCTAATAATGTTTATTGGGGAGATTCTCATTTACATACCGGTTTATCACTTGATGCTGGTTTATTTGGCAACACAGTTAGTATTGATGATGCCTATCGCTTAGCCCGTGGTGAGCAAATTAACTCTGCGAAAGGTATACCTGTAAAACTTGCCCGCCCATTAGATTGGTTAATCGTTACCGATCATTCAGACTTGATGGGTATTGCCACTGATATTCAAAAGGGTACCGATAATATTTTAGCTATTCCCAAAGCTAAGGAATGGCACGAGGGCTTTAAAAAAGGCGGTAAAGCCGCTGGTGAAGCAGCGTTTGATTTAATCGGTAACTTTTCGCAAATGACATTGCCTAAACAGTTAGTTAAAGAGTACAGCCCTGGCTCTGCAGTGTTTAATCGTATTTGGAAAACCATAGTCAATGCTGCAGAAGCGCATAATGAACCGGGTTTATTTACTGCTTTTATCGGTTTTGAATGGACCTCAGTACCGAAAGGCTTCAACTTACATCGCAATGTTATTCTCCGTGATAATGCCGATTCAGCGTTAAAGGTTGAACCCTTGACGACACAGCCGCCGTTAGGTAGTACCGATCCACTAGCGCTTTACCAGTGGTTAGAAGATTATGAAAAAAATACTGGCGGTCGAGCTTTTGCTTTTTCACATAACGGTAACTTATCCAATGGTTGGATGTTTCCTACCGAAAGCACTTATGCTGGTGGCATCGTAGATAAAAATTACGTAAAACTCCGCTCTAAATGGGAGCCACATTACGAAATCACCCAAATAAAGGGGGATGGTGAAGCACACCCTTATTTATCACCTAAAGATGAATTTGCTGATTATGAAACTTGGGATGTTGGTAATTTAGATATTTCCCAAAAGAAACAACCTGAAATGCTTAAAGGTGAATATGCACGGGAAGCGCTTAAACAAGGTTTACTGTTAGAGAAAAAGTTAGGTTACAACCCCTATAAATTTGGTTTTGGTGGCGCAACAGACAGCCATACCTCACTAGCAACTGCCGATGAAGATAATTTCTTTGGTAAATCTACCAGTGTTGAACCCTCAAAAGATCGTATTAACCATCCATTTGTTTCATCTGATTTAGGTGCATTTGAAGGTTATAAGCTTGTATCTTCAGGTTATACCGGTATTTGGGCACATGAAAATACCCGTACTGCGCTATTTGATGCCATGGAGCGTAAAGAAACCTACGGTACTACAGGGCCTCGAATGACAGTTCGCTTCTTTGGTGGTTGGGATTATAACAAAGAAGATTTACAAGCAAATGATCCAGCCAGCGTGGGTTACGCGAAAGGTGTGCCAATGGGCGGTGATCTTGTTAAGCAAAAATCTAACAAAGCGCCTTCTTTCATGGTTTATGCTATGAGAGATCCAAAAAGTGCTTACCTTGACCGTATTCAAGTCATCAAAGGCTGGTTAGATAAATCGGGGAAATTACACGAACGTGTTTATGATGTTGCTGTGTCTGACAATCGTAGCATTGATAGTTCAGGTCGCACGAAAAAGGCTGTAGGTAACACTGTTGATTTAAACACAGCTACTTGGACAAATAGCATAGGCGACGCACAACTATCTGCAGTGTGGACCGATCCTGACTTTGATAAAAATGAGTCCGCTTTTTATTACACGCGTGTCATTGAAATTCCAACACCACGTTGGGTGTTATACGATAAGGTAAGATTAGGTGCCGTAATACCTAAAGAAGCAGAGCTTGTTGGGCAAGAACGTGCTTATTCTTCACCAATTTGGTACTCACCTAAATAAATAGTAAGCCCTGCCAGTTGATAACTCGTGGGGCTTTGTCCAATCACTAACAAAATATCATTACTTTTCTTATTTCCCTTCCACTTTATGTAACTACTCATATTATGCTTAAAAAATTTATTACCGAGCCTTTGGTACACTTTCTAGTTATGGCCATTTTATTGTTTATTATTTTTGAACAACTAAATGCACAAGATGACAATCCCAATACCATTACCATCAGCCAAGGTCGAATAGAACAAATCAAACAAAGTTTTCTTGCACGATGGGACCGAGCTCCCTTAGCGAAAGAGTTAGAAAATGCCACACGTCACTATGCCATTAATGAAATGTATATTCGTGAAGCACGCGCACTCAATATGGATGTGGGTGATAAAGTAATTGATAGGCGCTTAAGACAAAAAATAGAATTTTTAATTGAAGACCTTGTTACTACTAAAGAGCCAAGCAATACTGAGTTAATGCAATTCTACCAGCAGCACATCACTAAATATCAAACTCAACCACTGCTTAGTTTTCGACAAGTTCATTTATCAATAGATGGAAATAAAGATGAATTACAACAAAAAATCGCCCAGCAAAAACAATTAATTGAGCAGGGAAAATCCCCGCAAGGTGAAATAAAGCTGCTGCCCTATCAAGTTATCAAGCAAAATACCGTGCAAATTGATCGATTATTTGGTGACAGTTTTAGTGAACAACTGATCCTTGCTCCTTTATCCTCATGGTCTGGTCCTATCAAATCATCGCACGGCGTACACTTTGTTTTAGTCGAACAAAGAAGCCCCCCCGTTAATAAAGCATTCGAATCGATAAGAACAACCGTACTAGCAGACTGGCAATATAACAACTTACAAGTCGCAAAAGATAGCTTCGAAGAGCGCCTACTCAATAGCTATACCATAGAACAAGAGCCTGTTGCTAAGGCGGAATAACTTGATGACTTTTCCTCTGAAAATTGTAGTACTACTTCGTCTGAGCTTGCTGTTATCGCTGTTGACTTTATTTTGCAGCGAAGTACTTGCCGATGACATGAGACCTGCCTCACTAACCATTACCGCAACGAGTAATACAGATTTTGACGTAGTTTGGAAGGTACCACTGCGTAATGGTAAAAAAGAAAAAATTAACTTCGTCTTACCTAAAAAGAGCCAACAATTAGGTTTAACAAGAAAACATATCGTTAATAATGCGTATATCGAATACAGTCGATTTCATCGTTCAGCTGGGTTATCAGGCGTGATGCTCACCATTGATGGTATAGAAAAATCAACGGGTGATATACTCGTTCGAATCATAACGCTGAATAAAAATACGCTAACCACCGTACTCAATGTAGATAGCCCTGAATACTTGATAAAAAAAATTATGTCACTAACTCCCTTTGATACTGCCGTCACCTATATAGAAATAGGTGTAGAGCACATTCTCATTGGTTTAGATCACTTATTGTTTGTTGCGTGTTTAGTTTATATTTCAGGCACACGAAAAAAACTATTCTATACCATTACAGGTTTTACCCTTGCGCATTCAATAACGCTTTTTCTGTCGGCAACGAATGTTATGGTTATCCCAATTGAGCCTGTAGAAGCGGTTATCGCGTTAAGTATTATTTTTTTAGCGTGGGAAATAGCAAAAAACAAACAGCACAGCTTAAGTTTGCGCTACCCAGTATTGGTTTCATCAAGCTTTGGCTTACTTCATGGATTTGGTTTTGCTGCCGTACTAAGTGATATAGGGCTGCCCGAAACTGAAAAATCATTAGCGCTATTGAGTTTTAATATCGGTGTAGAGTTAGGTCAGTTAATTTTTGTTCTAGCACTCTTCTTACTGGTTAAGTTCGCTTCACTACTTTATATAAAGCGACAACATAAACCTTTAACCTTACCTATGCTGCGTCTACCTATTAGCTACCTTTGCGGTATCACAGCAAGCTTTTGGTTAATTGAGCGATTAGCCGCTTTTTAAAAATCGGCTTTATCAACTTAGTAAAGGAATAACGGGTTAGTGAATTTGTTTTCTAACGCATTAATTCAAAAAAACATAGCCAATAAAACCAAGCCAACTGACAGCTAATAAAATCCAAGGTAAGTAATTAGAACTTGGATCTTCAGTGGGTTCAGTTGTCTCTTCAACAAGGTGTTGTTTTTGTTTTATTTGTTGTTTACGCTCTTTATCTCGTTCGCGTGACTTTTTACTTTGTTGCTTTTTATACTCGGCAATACCTTTTTCTATACCTTGGGCAATGAGTTTGGTTTGCTCTTTCGTTTGACCTTTTTTTTGTGTACCTTTGGCCACTTTAAGCGCTTGCTCTTGAGTTTCTTGGGAAACTTTATTATTCATAGATAAAACCTCTTTGTTTCTAATACCAAACGAGTTAAAAGGTGCCGCTAAAATTAATGCCATAATGGCCACTTTTAGCTATAGGAGAAATAGTAATGCCTGAGTAAGGCTCTGTGAAATAGAGCCCTGAAATAATACCTATGGCAGCGCCAGCGAGAACATCTTCTACATAGTGTTTATCACTGTCAACTCGAGTATAACCAACAAAAGTCGCGCCAATATACGCAGGAATCCCCCACTTCCAGCCATAACGTTGCTGAATAAAGGTTGCTGCTGCAAAACTATCAGCCGTATGTCCTGACGGAAAAGAGTCATCACCTGAATCGTCTGGTCGGTCTTTATCAACGGCATATTTTAATCCTTCCACCGCCACACGAGAAACAACACCTGTTTTTATAAGCTGCCAACTACCTTCATAATCATCTTCTATTACTAGCGTCGCGCCTAGGGCCGTTGCAGGTAAAAGTAAATGCATGATATCTCCAGACTTTTCTAGTGAAGATTTTGCAAGCACAGGGGCAGTAGCCAGCAATAAACATATAAAAAAAAGTGTTTTCACCAAGTTAACTCATAAAATAATAAATAATGGCGGTCTTTATACCTAGCAAAGTTAATAATTGCAAAGATGAATTGAGTGAATACGACGAGTTAGCAGGATAATTAACAAAAAAACAATGTATAACTATTTTAAGCTCTAGCAATACAAACATTGACGTCTAACGTTGCATTGACCATGTCCTCGTCGAGTAAACCCTACCGTTAAACGTATCTAGGTTGACATTTTATTAACATACGCGAAAATGTCAGGGTTCAAGTGGTACCGTTAACCTTTAGCTAAAAGCGACCAATGAATCGTTAAACAATGAAATGAAGCAGTCTCAATATCTTAGTGATGAGAGCAAGCTCAGGTTGTTTTTATGTCGTTATAAACCGTATTACTAATTAATTTAAAAGAGACTTATCCTATGAAAAAAACTTTGATAGCCATTGCCTTAGCAACTACCGTGCTCGGCGGTTGTGGCATGTTTGACACAAGTAATAACAATAATAACAGTACTGTGGCCAGTAAAGCAGAACTAGGAAGCTTTGGTGTTGATTTAAGCGCCCGTAATAAAGACGTTAAACCTGGTGATGATTTCTTTATGTATGCGAGTGGTACTTGGTATGACCATTATATAATGCCCGCCGATAAAACACGTTTTGGTGCTTTTACCGGTTTAGCTGAACGCAGTGAAACACAAGTAAAAGAAATCATTGACGATATAACTAGCCGAACAGATTTAAACGCTGACGAACAATTAGTGGCTGACTTTTATCAAGCCTACATGGATACTGAAACCATTAATAAATTAGGCATCAGCCCAATTCAGTCAACGTTAGATCAAATTAATGCCGTAAAAAACACTGAAGATCTAACTAAAATATTTGGTGAAGCATGGTTAACTGGTGCTAAATCTCCTATTGGCGGTTATATGTGGTTTAACCGTTTGAATCCAAATCAATATGAAATGTCAATTGGCGCTGGTGGTTTGGGTCTTCCTGATCGCTCTTACTATTTAGAAGAAAGTGAACGATTTGAAAAAACACGTAATGCCTATGTAAAACATATAGTTACTATGCTGGGTTTTGCTGGTATTGAAAATGGCCAAGCACGAGCAGAAAAAATCTTAGCGCTAGAAACTAAAATCGCTCAAGGTCATTGGCCTCGTGAGAAAAGACGTAACCGCGATTTGACCTTAAACCAAGTTCAACGGAGTGATTTAGCTAAGCAATACCCTGACTTTGACTGGGATACTTACTTTGCTCAATCTGGTTACAAAGTACCTCAACTTAATATATCTCAACCTGAGCCAGTTAAAGCAATGATTGCTTTGGTTAATTCAGAATCATTATCGGTATGGCAAGACTATTTAACCTTCCATACAATTAGCGGTAACGCTGACTTATTGTCTGAAGACATTTATGCAGCTAACTTCGCTTTTTATGGTAAAGAATTAAGCGGTCAGCAAGAGCCCCGTCCACGTTGGAAGCGCGCTATTGGTGAAATGTCTGATACTGAATCACTTGGTTTTGCTATCGGTAAAGTCTACGTCGCGCGTTATTTCCCTGAAAGCTCAAAACGTCAAATGGCGCAGCTCGTTGAAAACTTGCGGACCGCATTAGGTCAACGTATCGACGGGCTTGACTGGATGGGTGAAGAAACAAAAGTGAATGCTCACGCTAAACTTGCCGCATTCAACCCTAAAATTGGTTATCCAGATGTATGGCAAGAATTTGATGGCGTAACCATTGCGAAGAATGATTTGATGGGTAACATCAAACACCTTCGTCAATTTTTTAACGCTCAGAGTGTTGCCAAAGAATTAGAGAAAACCGATCGTAATCGCTGGGGTATGACACCACAACGTGTAAATGCTTACTACAACAGTTCATTTAATGAAATTGTTTTCCCTGCAGCAATTTTACAACCGCCATTTTTTGATCCAAATGCCGATGCCGCCGTTAACTACGGGGCAATTGGTGCAGTAATAGGTCATGAAATGGGCCACGGTTTTGATGATCAAGGCTCAAAGTCTGATGCTAACGGTATTCAGCGTAACTGGTGGACTGATGAAGATCGTGATGCCTTTGATGCGAAAGCAGACCAACTCGTTGCACAATACAATAAGTATGAGCCTATCCCTGATAACTTTGTAAACGGTCGTAATAGCTTAGGCGAAAACATTGGGGATGTTGGTGGTTTAGCTATGGCCTACCACGCTTATAGATTAAGTTTGAAAGGCAAAGAAGCTCCTGTTATTAACGGTGTTACCGGCGATCAACGTTTCTTCTTGGCTTGGGCTCAAGTTTGGAAAGAGAAACGCACTGAAAAAAGCATGCTAAACCAGCTTCGTGGTGGTACACATGCGCCGGGTCGTTTTCGTGCTCAAGCACCGCGTAACCATGATGCATGGTACAAGGCGTTTGACGTAAAACCTGGTGATGCTTTGTATTTACCAGAAGATGAACGGGTTCGTATTTGGTAATAATACCAATCGTATTAATTTATTGCTTATTAAGCGATAATTAAGACTATAAACAAAAATGCCAGTCAGCTACCTGATTGGCATTTTTTATTACTCAAAATGATCTATTAACAAGTTTTATTTAAAATAACTTATCTTCTATTAGTTGAACTTAAATCGTGAGACTAACTCATTTAAATGAATGGCTTTATTTCTAAGCTCACTGCAAGCAAAAGAGGTTTGCTGAACGATATCGCTATTAGCCCGTGAAATATCGGCCACCGCGGTAACATGCGGATTAATCTCACCCACAACATTAGACTGCTCTCCAGTAGCGGTCGCAATTTGCAGGTTCATATCGTTCATTATGCTAATGCTTTTGGAAATGCTTTCTAAGTGCTCACCTGAGTGACCAGCCTCAGTTTGGCTTCGGGTGCTAAGCTCTGTGCTTTGAGAAATAGCAGTAACCACTTCTTCCGTTTTGGCTTGCAGCTTTTCAATAATAGTTCTAATTTCTTTCGTCGAGTCATGACTGCGTGATGCAAGGGTTCTCACTTCATCAGCAACAACGGCAAACCCTCGACCTTGCTCTCCAGCGCGTGCTGCTTCAATAGCGGCATTTAACGCCAATAAATTGGTTTGCTCTGACACACTGCGTATCACTTCAACCACTGTATCAATAGAGCGCGCATCCTCAGCGAGTTGAGCGATCATAGTACTGGTAGATACTAACTGTTCCCCCATATCAGAAACACTGGCAATAGTTTGCACCACAGAGTTATTGCCTTGCTGCACGGTTTCATCAGCAGATTGTGCGCTTTGCGCGGCATTATTAGCACTACCAGCAATTTCTTCTGCTGTCATGCCCATTTCATGCATTGCTGTGGCAATTTGCTCAACGCGGCTCACTTGCTCATTTATTTCAGCTTCCATCGATTTAGCTTGCGAGTCTATTTGTTCAATGGCGACGGCAAGTTCATTTCCTGTGTTAGACACTTGTTGCAGTAATTCACTTAAATAACTGACAAATTGATTATAACCTCTCGCCATAATGCCCGCTTCATCTTGACGTGAATCATCTAAACGACGCGTTAAATCTCCACCGCCCTTACCAATTTCAGATAACATATCAGCAAGTTGACTAAAAGGTGCAATTAAACGAGAAATAAGCCACGTACTAACAAATGCAGAAACCACCGCAATAATAACGCCCATCATTACCAATGCCCATGTCGCTTGGGTTAAGCCACCAAGAACTTCTTCTTTTGGAACTTCAGCAATCACATACCAGCCAATACTGTCTAAATATCGAGATGCAATAAGAGTTTTAGTATTATTCAAGGTAAATTCAGCTGAACTAAATTGCGCTTTCGCCAAGAGCTTTTGGCTGTTATCAACCCCTAATTCGGCTAAAGTTTTACCAATATATTGCGTATCAGGATGGAGTTTTATCTTGCCCTGCTGATCAACTAAAAAAACTTTCCCTGTTTGTGCAATCTTATACTGACTAATACTGTTAGCCATATTCTCAAGCGATAACCCCACGCCGACAACCGCACTAGGCTTTCCAGAAACCTTCATTAGATAATTAATAAATAAGGTCGGGATATTGATTTCTTCATCAACATCTAAGCTCAGTTCGTATTGGTTCCCACTTTTGATAAAACCATAAAACCATTGGTCTTTACTTTCTAGTGGTGACAGAGTTTTGAACAGCCCACTAGGCGTGAAGTATTTTCCAGTATTGGCTGAGACTAAAAAGGCACTTATTGTATTAAATTCACTCTGGATGTTTTTCAAATAAGTAATCACTTGTTGATGGTTACTCTGTTGTTCACCATTTACAATAAACTGCTGTGAGTAAAGATTAGTCGACATCGTTTGCGAGACGGTAATAGGTAACAATAATTGCGCATCTAAATTATTTGCTACCTCACCAAGCGCTGCCGGCAATTCTCGTTCAATTGCAGCTTCCATAATGATGGCGCGACTTGAGTTAAGGGCAAAAGCACTAACAATCAATATTGATAGCACCACAGCAGCCAAGGTAGTAAGTACAACTTTACGACGAATAGTTAAATTCAGCATAGATAAATATCTTCCTTTGGAGTAGAAGTAGAATAGAAATTGAGGCTATTACAGCAATGAAAAATCTGACGCTTTATCTTTTCAGTTAAATTCATTAAAGGCCTAAGTCAGCTCAACTATAGGCCACCTCTCATCATAATTTTTAAAATATCCTTAAGCACTAACTGGTGATTTCACATTATGGAATGCAGTACTAGTTAATAGCGCTCCTAATAAAATATCTTTCCCTCGAAAAAAAGCATAAAAAAAGACCAAGCTGATTTAGCTTGGCCTTTAGTACTGTCACTATTAGTAATAAAAGAGTTTTCAGCTTCGATTTTTGACTTTACTGACCCTGCTTATTCTCCTCAGCGGTCTTGGTTTTATATTTTTCAAACCAGGCAAGGGTATGCTCAATTTTTGTAATCATTCTTGACGGTTTTCCGGCAATACCGTGAGGCGAGCCAGGCACTTTGACTAACACAGTATCAATTTTTCGTAATTTGAGCGCTTGATAGAACTGCTCAGTTTGCGCCATAGGTGTACGTAAATCTTCTTCACCCGTCATCAACATAGTCGGCGTCGTAACATTACCGACTAATGACATTGGAGAACGTTTCCAATAGTGTTCAACGTGCTCCCAAGGCATTCCAGGAAATTGTGTCGGTATTTGCCCTAAACCACTGTCTGCTGTTAGCACTTTACTTAACCAGTTGATAACTGGCTTAACGACTACTGCAGCAGAAAAACGATCGGTTAAGCCAATCGCATAAGCTGTTGCGATACCACCGGCAGAGCCGCCAGCGATGAACAAGTTATCTTCATCAATAAAACCCAACCCCAACATAGCATCGACACCTGAGTTATGATCAGCAAAATCTTCTTTTGAGCTGTACTTATACTTTAATAACATGGCAAAACGTTCGCCGTAAGAACTACTACCACGATGGTTATCATAAAAAACCACATAACCTTGGGCTGCAAAGCGCTGAAGTTCAGCAGAAAAGTGCGGGCCATAAGCTAAGTGTGGTCCACCGTGGATCTCTAAAATAAGGGGATATTTTTTCTTAGGGTCAAAGTTCGGTGGGGTTAGATACCAACCTTGAATAGGCTCACCATCAAATGATGATTTATAATTAATTTCAGTAACTTTACCTAGGCTTTTATGTGCCAATAAATCTTCATTTAAATGTGTGAGTTTAACCGACTTTTTACGCGTATTAATAATAGCAACATCTGCAGGGCGTGAGCCACTACCTTGGGTAAAAGCCATATAACCTTCATTAGAGGCAGTAAAACTACCACTGATATAAGGGCGACCAATACTACTCCCTACTAAGGTGTCCGTTAGGTCTTTTACTTTACCTTTAGTGGAAACAGTTGCCAATTTACGCTTACCAAAATCATCATAACTTATGGCTAATAACGAGCTTGATAACCATTGTGGGTCTTGGATAGAGCGGTCAAAATCACTTGCAACCTCTGTCGACGTTTTAGTCTTCCAATCCATAATATTTAACTTGGCATTACGGTAAGGATTTAAAGCATTGGAAGTCGTCAAAAAAGCAAGTTTTTTACCATTTTCAGAAAATACAGGATTAAACTCTTTACCCGGTGTTGAGGTCAACTGTGTCAACTCACCATCTTTTACCATCACTTTAAATAAATCACCTTCAAGTGATTTATATTCCCAATCAGCTATACGATTTGCCGAAAAAACTATCGCATCACTTTTCTTAGTCCAAGCAAGGGTACCTTGATGATGAAAGTCCCCTTGAGTGATCTGACGAGGAGTGCCGCCTTCACTTGGTAAAACAAAAATATGCTTGTAACCAGGTTTGAGCAACCCGCGACCATCTGCTTGATAATATGCTTGATCAATAACAACGACAGGTTTTGACCATTTAGCGCCTTTAGGCTTTTTCGGCATCTTGGCAATAACCGTTCTTTTATCGGCAACAAGTTGTGTAAACGCCAGCCATTTTCCATCTGGTGACCAGGTTAAACTGCTCACACCACCTTGCACTTGACTGACAAGAGCTGTGCGATTCTGTTTAAGATAATGCACGTGTATTTGATAACTTCCCGTTAAATTACTGACAAAAGCAATTTTTTCACCATCAGCTGACCAACGCGGTTGTGAATACTGTTTGTCATCAGAAAAAAGTGGCATCTGCTTTTTACTGTCAACATCAATCAACCATAGATTTTTGTTTTTTCCATCGGTCATAATATCGTTAGAGTTTCTGATATAAACAATTTTTTCGCCATCAGGAGATATTTGCGGATCACTGGCATATTCCAATGAAAAAATATCTTTAGCTTCAAAGAGGTTGTTCGCCGTAGTACTAGCAGCGCTAGTATTTGCCGCTGTTATGAAGGGTGTCGCTAACACACTAACAGCCAAAGCTAATCGACAAGAAAAGCGAGAAAAAGAACGCATTGGTTTACTCCAATATAAAAGTGAGCGTTGAAGTTGGCTCACCTAATGAAAATTAACAAGTTATTATTGTATACAAAATATTTTAAATTCACAGATCATTTACTGGCTTTTGTCTTATATCTTGGTGAGTTAGTCGCAACGACTATGTTAAATTTCTTAGTAGACAATTTTAATAGTTAACTTTTCACTGTGATACACTTCCTATATTTGCTTATCCAATATTTATTCCTCAAGGAAAATCTATGAAAAAATTTATGCTGGCCGTTGGTTTTTCAACACTGCTTATGGGCTGCTCAGATAATGAAGTTGGTGATGTGTCATTAGGCATGTTTACGCTCAAAGATATTAAACTCAATACCTTAGTTGACCCGATAGTACCCGGTGTTACTTGTCATATAGCAAGTGTTGAAGCAAATTTGAGTTTATCTGATCCTAGTGACAGCTCAATTTCTTGTCGTCAAACAGGTGAAATAACCGCAGCGATGGTAGCCCAAATAGATAAAAGTAAATCTGGCGAGGTCGTCTTTAAAAAGTCAAAGAGCATCTTTTTTAAAACCATGAAAGTAAGACGTATTTATGATGCGCAAAATCAAACGTTAATGTATTTGTCTTACGCAACGAAAGAGACCTCAGGCAGTTTTAAGCATAGTCTTTCTACCGTTCCTTTATGGGGAACTAAAGCCTATACTGCACCACAAATCACCTTAAAAAATAACGAATAAACCTTCAATAACTAATGAGAAAATTTAATCGTTCGGTGACCAGTTACTCCACATCATCATAGAGTAACTAGTCTCCTAACCAATCAATCGCTTCTTCGATGGAACTAAAGCGCTTTATGTTGCGTTTTTCATTTGAATAATGGCTCACCTAAATCGTTTTTGGTTTTGGTTTTGGTTTTGATGGGTAAAATTCTCTATTGATAGTAACTTACCTTGCTTTAATATGCTTCTCACTAGCTGATGCAACATCTTAAATGTCTAAATATCAAGCAAGAAAGTTGAGTTATTCTTGCTCGTATACTTCAGGTAACATCTCACACTTTAGCCGCTAACGTAGGCGTGAAGAGTTACACACAGACAAGTTCACACTATTTACGCGACAGCTATTTATCACTTTTAAGAGATAAAGTGTCAGCTTTTTTTACACAGTATTCCAACACCTTTACTGTTTGTTATTTAACCACCTAATAAATGGAGTAAAAATATAATAGGTATGTAATTTGCTTGTTTACAGCGTATGCCATAGGGACTAAAAGGAGTTTATGGCTAAGTATACTTTTTAACAATAACGTGTGAATAATCTCTTTTGAATTTGTATATTGGGATTGTTAATAAGGAATCAAATATGCGAACACTAACAAAGTTTACTAGCGCAGTGTTTATTGCACTTGCTAGCTTTTCCTATACAGCCAACGCCACTCTTATTTTAGAGTGGAATAGCAACAGTTCCTCATCCAATACCCCTGCTACTGGCGCATCAGCCAAAGCAACACTTAATTTTTTTGATGATATGGGGTTGGTTCGGATTGATATGGTGATCAGGAACACAACGGGCGAAATAGCTAGCTTTGGCGATGGCGCAACAACGTCAAAACTGACCGGAATAGCGTTTGACCTGATCGAGCCCAACAATGGACTGAACCCAGCTAACTTCACTGGTGGTACTTTTTTAACTACTATGATAATTGCTGCTGATGCTCAGCCATTTGGTACACTAGATTTCGCAGCTGCTGATAATAGTAATTTCAACGGAGGGAACGCTAATGGCGCATTGCCTGAAGCAATGGAAGATTCTGTAAGCGTAAAAATTGGCTTCAATGGCCTTACTGCCCTTCAAGTTGAGGCTGCGTTCAAGGCCGGATTTATGGATAATTCACTTAACTATGTAGCGCGCTTTCAGCAAGTCAATGCTGGGGGAGGCAGCGACAAACTTAACGGTGGAGATTGTTGTGGAGATGGTGGGGGAAATGGTGGTGGTCCTCCGACAGAAGTTCCTGAACCCAGTATGTTGTTTCTGCTTGGTGGCGCATTACTTGCCTTAAGCCTACGGCAAAAACGTCTTAACAATAATTGAAATAATGACCAATAAAAAGACACTGCTATGGCAGTGTCTTTTTAATTTTTATTAAGATTCAGTTCTGCTTAATAATTCTATTTACGGCCTTTTTTTCTTGCTTGCACATTGACTTGAATGCCGGTTTGTTTTTGGTTGCCAGCAGCATCAAATGCCTTTGTTAGAATGGTATGGTATCCCTTAGACACCTTACGGGTATTCCAACTATAAGACAATGTTGATTCAGTCGTTTGCGTTTTTAACTGACCATCAATATACAATTCAATTTTAGTTACCCCAGTGTTGTCTGCTGCGCTAACTTTAATCGCTTGATTACCGGTTATGTTACTGCCATTTACGAGGTTAGTGATACTCACACTCGGAGCTATGGTGTCGGCAACATCAGCGATATTGTCTATTGTCAGCCAATAAGTTGAAGAGTTACCTTCATTACCTGTTGCATCATACGCCTGTGCGGTGAAAGCGACATTGCCATCAGCAATATTAGTACTGTTAAAATTAGCACTATAAGGCGCGACAGTATCGGTAGCAATTAATATACCATTGGCATAGAAGCTAACCGAGCTAACCGCCATATTGTCTTGTGCATTGGCAGTTATGTTAAAGGTACCTGTTTGAACACTATTTTCTGTTGGAGAGGTTATAACAACTGTGGGTGCTTGCTGATCTATAGTAGGTGCATTTTCTACCATGGCAACCGCAGCTGCAGCATCAACTCTGCCATGCCCATAATAACTATTAAATACCCCACCGTTTTTGGACTTATCTGCACTAGACTCTAAAATATTTTCAAGTTCATCATTACTAAGGTTTAGATTAGCTGATTTTATTAGTGCTAAGGTTGCTGCCGTTGCAGGACTGGCAAAAGAAGTACCACTTACAGCACCATATCCACCATTTTTGGTTGTGGTCCAAATCCCTGAGCCCGGCGCAGAAACATCAACACAATTTCCGTAATCCGACCAGCTGGCCTTATTATCTGAACTGTCTGTGGCTGATACTGTGATAATACTTGGATTATCTGTACAGTTAAGGTCTGCACCACTATTGCCTGCTGAAGCGACAACCAAGCCTCCCTTATTCCGCATATATTGTGCAGCATTTGTTACTGATGAGCTTGAACTTACTTTATAACTAATATTGGCAATGTCTGCACCATTGTCGGCTGCCCAAGTTAGTCCATTAGCTACATCACTCCAATAGGCATAACCTGAACTATCATTAGTGATGCGTATAGGCATAATTGAAGCGTGCCAAGCGATTGAGGTTACGCCGTTATTATTATCACTTATTGCTGCTACAACACCTGCAACCTTAGTGCCGTGACCATAAATGTCACTCGTTTCGTTGTTGCGACTAACACTGTTCCAACCGGCAATCATATTGGCTGATAAATCAGTGTGATTACTATTAACACCTGTATCAAGAATAGCTACTACCACGCCATTACCCTTTGCTGTTTCCCAAGCGGTAGGTAATTGCATTTTACTAAGGTGCCAGGCATTGTTGTAATATGTGTCGTTGGCTATGATTTCACTTGGTTCAACCAGTAAATCTACCTCAGCAAATTCAATGTTTGGATTATTAGATAATGCTTTGACAATTGCTTGCTCTGCATTCGCTGGTACATTGATGATATGGGTGCGTAATTGATTAAGTTTACCTTTTGAGCTTGCTTTGTGCTTGCCTAAGATCTTTTGGAAGCTCTGCTCTGATAAACCCGGTTGTGGCTGTACTAAAATTTGACCTTTGGCAAAAGCCGCTGAATGTTCCGGAGGATTCGCTATAGAAAAACTGCTGAAAGTTAATGGTAATAATAACGAGCCTAGTGCAAAATTTTTGCGTTTTATTAGAGAGTTGATTTCGATTTGATTGTTAATAACGTACTTCATTTTGTGACTCCACAATGCGTGAAATCTACAGAAAACCTATTACTTCTTAGTGCCTGACGTTGCACATTATTATTGGCACAATAATGCTGGTAGTTGGCAGTTCCGCTGTCGTAGAATTATTCCCGTAGACCGGTGACTTTGCGCCACTTTCTTTCGAAAGTTTTGCTCTTTTCAATTACAGCAGCTTAGTAATTAATATTATAAATGACTAAACGGTTGGTCAGTTTAAACTCAAGGTTAATTTGACCTGATTGTGCTGTTCGCCGCAATTCTAGTACATTCTTAAGAAGAGATCCAAACAAAATCGATCAAAAAACAAACAAAAATAGACTTGTAATTATAAGCTATTCATTAACATGAAAATTAATTTTAAAAAAATTATTCGAGTTTAGATGCGCTAACAAAACCTGTTTAGACTGATATCTCACACGTTTTATTACTAGGTAATTTACCAATTATGCAATATATATTTGTAACCTTTTGCTAAATAAAAATTTATTGATAAATAAAAGTAAGAAGCAGTAATAGCAATTGCAGTAATTTATTGATCATTGACACTTAACGAGATTTAAAAGGCTTAGAGGCAAGGCATTAATTGAAGAGATGGTTATGACTCTTACAGCATTTAAGATCGCAACATAATACTACTTTATAGGTTCAGCTATATGAGAGGTAATTTTTATGATAGAGAGGCCGTTAAACTCAAGGGATTATAAAACTGTTTTCATTTTCACATAAATCATACTTGTGCTTAATAACCGATATAGTGATAGTCGTTAGCCTCTCAAACGCAGCCATAAATATCAACTTAAGCAGCTGAGCTAAAGAACGAGCAATAGCTAATTTCTTCTGTGAGAAAAATAAGTCTATATTAAAGCTGAAATCTTTTCTCACTATGAGCCTTGCAGAGATATTACTAACTGCCACTATTGCCACTTCCCTAAGGTTAGAGGTTTCAGAACCACTGATATGTTGGGTAGCTAATCTACGGATAACGCTGAGGTTGCCAAACTCAAAATGAGCTATACAGAAAAATAGAGAGTTTGGCCGTTCGTATTGAATCTCTGGGTAAACATTAAATAAATCTAATAATGTGTCAGCCGTTTTACATATACTGTTCAATCTAGATCAATGACAAATAGGCAGTCAAATCCAAGTGGATCACCGACACTTCCAGCAAAGTTAGTCATGTCCACCATACCAGACAAACGCACTGTACCAGTCGCATTTTTAAACCGGCCAGTACCATCAATAATGGAATTGCCATCGATGGATGCTCCTGTAATGTGTGTAATATTTTGCCCGTTAGGTGTCACTGTCGGATGCAATACAGGTTGTACTGTCGTACTGCCACGCGTGATTAGAGTGCCATTTGGCATATTGAAATAACTTGTGCCAACTAATGCGAGGCCAGTACCAATCGGTGTTATACTGGATAGGCAGTCTGTGGCAGTACCAATGACTTGTTGATTTTTCAGGTTAACCAATTCCACATCGAAACAGATTGCCGGATCATCGATTTTGTCACCATTGATATCAGGAACAAAGCTCTCATACATATGCCCAGTGCCAACTAAATTGAGAACCAAGTGTTTTCCCCCACCTTGATTTGCGTCGACATAAAATGATGCACATAAACAGATAGACATGATAATCATCATCACGTTTTGACTCTTCATGATTGTTCTCCTACTGAGTTTAGCGGCATAGATTGATAAATGAAGCTGTCACTATGCCAATAAACAGCCTAACGCCCTTAAGAGTAGTAGCAGAAAGTCTTCCATTCACTCTGTTTCTTTTGCGCCCTGTATATTATCTGCTATAAACTCACTACATCCATCCAAGCTCTTTCATTGCCCAAGGGGCATTCCAAACTTTAGTCATTTCTGAGACTTTCGAATCGTCGCCCATTTTTATAATGTAGACGTAATGTGTATGGGTTTCTTTGTTCGTTGGTGGTACGGGTCCACCTTCACCAGTATGCTTACCATGATATGTTGCGAAGAATATTGCGGTATTTGAACTTTCATTGTAGCTTGATGAATGCAGCTCATACGATCCATCAGGAGATATACCTGTACCAAAGCCGTACATCCAATCACAATAGGCTTGGACAGAGTCTATTTCGACAAGTGGTTCGCTTTGAGCTGAGAATGAGGCACCCTCTTGTACATACTGCTTGCACCCTTCCCATCCGAGTGGAGCTTCACATGCTTCGAAGAATTTTATTGCTACGTCAAATGAATTCATAGTTCCTCCTAACTTTACTTTCTATGGCCAATTCTCGTATAAATATAGTTAACATTTCATCAAAAATCCTTCTTTAAAAAGCTAATCTAAATCATTTCGTATTGATATTGAGTACTACTGTACAGCCATGTTAATGACAGCCTCATTAACACTCTGACAAACAAAGATAAACTAGATGAGTGAGAAAGCAGTAAATATATGAACTTTTATCGCGGCTTTCTAGGATTTTAGGGGGAATGCACATTAGGATATGAATCGGCAAGTGCTTAATGCTCCTAAAGCACACAAAATGACTATAAATTCTATGCCATTATGTGCGCAATCTCAGCTAGAAGGTATGACAGCGATACAACCAGAAAACTGACCTTCCTTTTCTTGGAGAGTTATTTTGAATTCTAATTCAGTCAATGACCGCTTTAGGTAAGGTCACACTAAAGTGGGCACCATGTAACTCAGCTGAGTTTTCAATAGTGATCTCGCCGTGGTGCCACTCAATAATGCGTTTAACAATGGCAAGACCCATTCCGTAGCCTTTCACTTTTTTCTCAGTGTTTTCTCCACGAATAAAAGGTTTAAGTACTTGTTCCCTCTGCCCCACTGGGATGCCTGCACCGTTGTCAGCAACCGTTACAACAATATCATTGCCTTGCGTCATTATTTCAACCGCTATTTTACCTTTGCAATATTGATGGGCATTTTGTAATAAGTTACTCATTAAAATCATCAAATAAGAAAGATCGCCATTAACATATACAGCTTGCTCTGGTGCATGAAAAGTTAGTTGAACATCATCCTGACTTTTGTTTTTAATACAAGTGGCCGTCAGTGCAGTAAAGTCAACGGGCGCTTTGTTTATGGTAATTAAGGTTTGGTCTAACCGCGCGTAACTTAATAAGCTCTCTACCAAATCAACCATTTCATCTACATTATCACTAATGCGCTGCTCAAAACGTTTTCGCATGATAGGGTCATCTTCCTCTTGAATGGTATCAATACCAAAACGGATACGGGCGAGCGGTGTACGTAAGTCATGAGAAACAGCACTACTGAGCAGTTTTATATCCGTCACTAAGTCATCAATACGCTGCGCCATGCGATTAAACTCTAATTCTAAATCACGAATATAGGAAATGGAGCCGACATCAATACGCTGGTTTAAATTGCCCTCACCAAATGATTTGGCCGTTTGACGTAAGGTCATTAACCTCCTCATTAGCGGATAAAGCCAGAGCAACATCAATAACAATACGGTGAGATAGAATAAACTGGTCAGTAAAATGGGTAAAAAGGAGTTATTTTGATGAATCGCTGTGGGCGGAGTTATTAACACCAAAAGTTCATCGGTAGCAGGCAGATAAAAGTGCATGGCAATACTATCATCAGTTTCAAGTAATAACGGCTGACCTGCCACTAACTCGGTGAGTAAAGCTTGTGGTAGCGGGAAGTTTTTTAACGGTTTTAAACGCAAGGACAATAGCCCTTCATTCGGCCATTGTTTGATAAATTCTTGGCGATTATCGATACCAGAGAGTGCAATAGATAAGTGAGTGCCTACTTGCTCTAACGTATCAACAACACTTTGCTGCCCATTAGTTTCTTGCGGTGATTGAGCAGCACTTTCATTGAGGTATTGGTTATAAATACCATCGAACATCCAACCTAAACCTATGGTTGCGATAAGTACCACGGCAACTAGTGAAAGTGTCAAATTACGCATGAGTTAACCTATTTAATGTGAAGGAGCTAACGTTGAAGGCTTAAAATTCAAAGTAAACTTTTGTCAGTATTGAAGAGAGAATGGCGACGAGCTTACCAAACATCATTAGCAAATAAATAACCTTTGCCCCAAATCGTTTTGATACGATAAGGCTCTGAAGAGTCATCCTTTAACTTTTTTCGTAACCTTGAAATACGTAAATCAATTGAGCGATCAAAACCATCATAATCAAATCCACGAAAATGACTGACCAGCTCTTTTCGCGACACTACCTGCCCTGCTTTAGTAGCTAGAAACCATAAAACATCAAATTCATTAGAAGAAACTTTTATTAATTCTCCATCAAGGGTAACGCTTCGGGCTTGTTCACTAATAACCAAGCCACTAAATTTTAATACGCCTTTAGATTCAAGTTGTTCATCCGTTAACTGGTTAGTACCGCTTTTATCTGCTGCGCGAGATTTATCTTCTCGGCGAAGTAACCCTCGGATACGGGCTAGTAGTACCCTAGCTCTTACGGGTTTCGTAATATAATCATCAGCGCCCATTTCAAGCCCGAGTACTTCATCAATTTCTTCATCACGCGCGGTGATCATAATGATAGGATTATCAAAGCTAGCTCTAACTGTTTTACAGACATCAAGCCCATCCATCCCCGGTAACATGCCATCAAGTAAAACAATATCGGGGTTGAGTGACTGAATAAGATCAACGGCTTCATCACCGCGATGACAAGTAGTAACCTTGAATTCACGCCCTATTAAGTAATCAGCTATCCACTCAGCAAGATCAACATCGTCTTCTACCAATAAAATATGTGGTCTCGCTTCTGCTGTCATTACCCTTTTCCTCTATTCAATGTTTTCATTACTCTGAGCTCAGCTGATTTTAATTACTATACCTTCTCTTGTAAGAAGGTATAGTAAACAGAGGTAAAACTAAAAGATACGCCATGACTTTCTTGGCTGACCTTTTTTCTTATGTACCCATGCCATTTTTACTACTGCAGTTGCCACGGATATACTTTCATTTTGACGTCTTAATGAAAATTCCAAATTGACCTTGCTATCAAATGATTTTTTCATTTCTCCTACCGAGCTATTGATCCAACAATTAAGTGCTTTAGGCTCTCCGGCGGTATATAAACAATAATTGCCTGGCGTATCAACTTGCCAACTTAATTCGACAGAAACATAACACGCCTGTCCTTGGCGCATAGCAACGCATTGCTCAGGGCTAACCTTCATGCTGGCCTGAATATCCGTTGCATTTGCCACAGAGTTTATCGCCAGTAATAACAATAACAAACATGAAGTTTTTATTTGTAAAAGTAGCCTTTGAATCTTCTTGTTAACGCTATTCAGTTTTTTAGTGTGCATTATGATGCCCCCCTAAAAAACGAACGTTAGTAGAAGACCGCCTCTGATACCGTCATCAACGGTATCTTGGCGAGCAGCAATACTACGATCTGACAGTGCGTTATAACCGACGTAGCTACCGATCACCCAATCTGTTGTTAGAGGATACTCAATACCGACCTCTGCAGAATAACTAATACCGCCTTTCGTTGATAAGTCATCTTCAACCCAAGTTTGCACGCCATAAGGAGTGACTTCTTTTGAACGGTATTGCAGCCCTAAGTTAGTATAAAAATTCCAGTTTCTGATCTGCCAATCATAGCTATATGAAATTGAAGCCTCGATACCATCACTGCCTTCATCATTACGACTAACGGGTGAGTAAATTATTTGCAATTGACTGTTTTCATAAAAGCCAGTCATTCTCAGGCCTGCTCGTTCATCTTCATTACGCGTTTGAATGCCTTCTAAACCCTCAATGCCTCGCGTACTGTATTGGTAAAATAAGTCAAAAGAATAATCGTCACTGTTATAAAAGTTAACCCCCCACGCAGGCATAGAATACATACCTTGAATTCGTCTGGTACTTATTCCAGGCGATTCCATAAAGAGTCCCAGTAACTGTACTCGGTAACTTATAGCTACATCAAATTCAGAGTCAGTATCTTCATTCGCAGCAAAAGCATAATCATCACCAAAGCTACTTATAGCGCTGACATCAACATAAAAGCCATCACGACGGTTATGAATGAGGCGATGAACTTGCTTACATTTTTCATCGTCTTCATCACAATTTCGAGACTCATGGTTTTCACATTCGCCAAAACAAACAGAAACTTCCTCTTTTGTTTCGGTGGTTTTAGTTATTTTATTATCTTCATCCGTATTAGTTGCTGGTGCATTCTTGTCACTGTTAACTTCGGTAGTATTGTTATTAGTTATTTTCTGTGAAGTAGCTTCAGTCGGTTTATTTTCGAGATCCGAACTTGCACTAGCAACAAAAGAAGTCAAAATGACACTGGAGGCAATTAGGCTAATGACGGCTATTTTTGTTATGTGTTTCATATATTCCCTGTGAACGTCTGTTTTTGTTAACCGTAATATTAACTAAGCCTTACAAAAATAGACGTAACACAAATTAAGCAGATGTATCACTTTGTATCATGTTTTAACGCAATAATAACATTGCTTTACATAATGAGGAATCAAGATTGGATCATTTGAATTAATAAAGGTTACCACTCCCCTTTTAAAGGAAACAGTCAAAATAAAGCGCAATAAACAATGGTGTGGGTAGGTGTTAAGGTCTGATAAAGAGTTCTTGAGCAACATTGTATCGATATATTGTAAAGCCGTGCTATATCGTTTAGTAACTATGAATTGGGTTTATTACAGGAGGCATTTTAGATAAAAATTATCGGTCCAAAGGTACTTTTGATCTAACCTGTTCTAAGGTCAGATCAACAAGTTAACTCGCTAAAGCTGCGACGATAGATATAACAACAAGCGCTAATAGGAATATTGCTCAAAGTCGGTGATCTCTCTTCTTAAACGGCGTTGTTCTTTAATTGATTCAATTTCACGCCATTTACGTTTTCGATCACTGCCTTTAGTTCTGCCTTTTTTATCAGGCCTTGTTAGTTCATCTTCATCATCTAAAATATCCATTTCATCCCAATACTTATTATTCATATTACTCTCCTCTCACTAACGTTAAAGGCAATTTAAGGGAGTTAGATGAAAGTAATATGAAACAAAGATGACATTTTAATGAATGCGCGAGTTATTTTAGTTGCATCAAGCAGACTTAATTTTCAAACCTTTTAAAAATGCAGATAAGACTTCGTCAGAGCAGTCTTTATAATGCTTATGGTTTACATTTCTGAAAAAAGCGCTTAACTCATACTTACCTAAACTTAAACCCGCCAATTCAAGCCTAGCAATAACGTCTTCTGCTTTTAAAGACAAGGCTATTTTTACTTTATTAAAGATCATATTATTGGTCAATTCATCTTCGGCATGGCGCTGCGGTCCATCACTAGGGCCCCTTTTAGCAATGATAAGACCGTTTAAAAAACTGGCAAATTGTACATCTGCTAAGGGTTGATAAGCTGCATCATCTTTTTCTTTAAAGAAGTTTGCCAACTGTTCAGCACTGATCTCACATTGAGTTAACGCAAAAGTGGTGATGATTGCTTCATCGGTTAATTCAAAGATAGTGCTAATACGGCGAAGAAGGTCGTTGTTAATCATTTTAGAGCCTAAAAGTTGTTTGCTTAAGCTGTGTACAAATCACTGCTTGAGAAGAGTTTTGAAAATTTGGCGATAGTATAACTGACTACAATACCAATCGTACTAATTTATTGACCACTTAGCGAGAATTAAAAGGCTTAGAGGCAAGGCAGTGATTGCAGAGAAGGCTTGCTCCCTTGTCAAAATCAATGACGCTGAATATAAGCCTTATAAACTCGCCCTTCGGGAGCTCATTAGCAAACTGATAACATCACAAAACAAATGAAATATAGAGTAACTATAGCTCACTCATTTTGCTGGTTTTAAGCTCGCTAATGGAGCTCTAAGTTGTCCAATAAATTAATACGACTGGTATACATTAGCGTGTTTTGATTACAAAAATGAGCTTTATCCTAAGAGCGTATTTAACCGAATCGCTAACTTTTTAATTTTAATGAAAATTTGTCAAAAGCGTAAATTGTAATTATTATTAGTCAGGTAAATATAATCATTGCCAATAAAGGAAATTCAATGAACGCAATAGACGCCCCCATGACACAACTTGAAACTCTCACAATGAAGGCCTATGAACTTGGCCTAATGTACGCCCCTCGATTAGTTTTATCGATTCTTACCTTACTGATCGGTTTATGGATAGTCAGTGGCATTACTAAATTAGTCAAAGCTTCAATGGTTCGTTCCAAGGTTGATCCAACTTTAGTCCCTTTTATGGCTAGCTTGGTTTCTTGGTTACTTAAATTATTACTGTTTATCTCTGTTGCTTCAATGGTAGGTGTTGCTACTACCTCATTTGTTGCAGTACTTGGTGCGGCTGGTCTAGCGGTTGGTTTAGCACTGCAAGGCAGCTTAGCTAACTTTGCTGGCGGCGTGCTAATTATGGTATTCAAACCTTATAAAGTTGGTGATTTGATTGAATCTCAAGGTCATTTAGGGGTTGTTAAAGAAGTGCAAATTTTCAATACCATTTTACTTTCACCACAGTCAAAACGCATTATCATTCCAAATGGTGCAACCTCTAATGGCTCTGTTGTTAACTATACCGTTGAAGGTAAAATTCGTGTTGATCTAACTATCGGCGTTTCTTATCTAGCAGATATTGATCAAACTAAAGCCGTGTTAATGGATGTATTAGTGAATAATGATAAGGTAATGAAAACACCAGAACCATTTATTGGTGTGTCTGAGATGGCTGATAGTTCAGTTAATTTTGCTGTTCGTCCACATTGTTTACCTGAGCATTACTGGGCTGTTTACTTCGAAGTGAATGAAGCTATGAAGAAAGCCCTTGATAAAAACGATATCGCTATTCCGTTCCCTCAACGCGATGTACATTTAATTCAAGCATAAGTGCTAGTAATTAATAACTAAGTAATCGTTTTGAAGTAAACATTCTGTAGTAAAGTAAAAAACCGTTAATGGCTCGCCATTAACGGTTTTTTTTATTACCCTAAAAGAATAACTTGCATTGGTTATTTTTTAGAGGCCGCGTATTTAGTCACGTAATTTAGTTTAGATACAGGTACCGTCTTTTTCACGGGAAACTCTTCAAACTCTTTTCGTTCAATTATATGACCTAAACGGCTTTCTATGGCACAAAGCTCTCTAAAATTATCTTTAGACACTAACGAAACGGCTTCACCTGATGCGCCCGCTCGACCCGTACGGCCAATTCGGTGAATAAAGTCATCAACTTGTGCAGGTAAGTCGTAGTTGATAACACGCGAGAGTTCACCAATATCAAGACCACGTGCAGCAATAGCAGTAGCGACTAAAAACTTAATTTTACCCGATTTAAAATCATTCAGAATTTTCTCACGATTATCTTGCGTTCTACCGCTATGAATACTTTCAGCGGCTATACCGCGCTTTTCCAACTGGCTTACTAATTTTGCCGCGCCATGTTTAGTTTCAATAAAAATAAGGGCTTGTTGCCAATTTAGTGTAGTAATTAAATGGCTTAATAACGCTGACTTGTTAGTTTTATCAACCGTAACCAACCACTGCTCGATTTTAGGTTTAGAGGCTTTATCAGCTCCAATGGCAATTTCCACAGGCTTGTGAATAGTTCTTTTTGCTAAAGCACGAACGTCATCAGACATGGTGGCAGAAAACAGCAAGTTCTGACGGTGCTCAGGCAAACGCTCAATGATTTTATTTATGTCATCAATAAACCCCATATCAAGCATTCTATCGGCTTCATCAAGTACCAACATATCAAGCTCATCAAAGTGTAATACCCGTTGATGTGACATATCGAGCAAACGACCTGGTGTTGCAACCAAAATATCAACACCCCAAATTAATCGCTGCTTTTGTTCTTGTGCATCAACACCGCCATACATTGCCATAGAACTAAGATTTAAATATTTTGCATACTGACTAATACTCGCCTCAACTTGAACGGCAAGCTCACGAGTAGGAACAAGAATAAGGGCACGAATACGTTTGGCGCGTAACTTCTTATCTTGTTCTTTATACCGACTATTTAACTGCTCTAATAATGGCAAAACAAAACTCGCTGTTTTACCTGTACCCGTTTGCGCTGCAGCAATAATATCTTTACCCGATAAAACGACAGGTATTGCTTTTTGCTGAATGGCTGTCGGTTTGCTATAACCTAAATCAGCAATTGCATTGAGTAGTGGGGTCGATAATTTTAGGGTTGAAAAGGACATAATGTGTCTTAACCATAGTAATAATCAAACTGCGGGGTAGATAGCTTTCATAAATAAAGCAGACAAAATGCAGGTGATAGGAACGTGAATGCGCGCAGTATAGCAGTTATCTATACCCATTCCACTTGAAGATGCATGATTCAGCTGGAATTAGAAACGCTCAGACTTCCTGAAACGAGCATCTTCAAATGGAGTGGGTATATGGTACGTAGAAGAAGCAACTTACCTCTTTCAAAGTAATAAAGACTCAAATTACTGATGAGTAAATTTAACATTTCCCCGTTAAGCCAAAAGCATGAAAATAACTATGCCGCAAGATAGTAAAGCCAGAGTACTAAAGATAGGATATAATAATAGAAGTAAACCTTGCTAAATGCTCAAGATAATTGGATCTATCTACCTTATGAAAAACATTGAAAACACAACCGATACCACAGCAACTGACGTTAAATTAGGTAATGTTTACGTCATGACACACTCTTTTTTTTCTGATGTTGTTAAAATAGGCTGTACTACTGTAGAGCCGGTAGAATACGCCAAAGCACTATCAGCAAAGACTATTGGTGAGTACAGTGTTGCTTATTCTTTGCAATGCAAGAACCCTTGTAAAGTAAAAAAACAAATCAAAAAGTACTTAGACGCACAAGAATACGTTAATGAATTTTACCAAGTTTCCCCTGAGGTTGCTAAAAAGCTATTAAAAAGAGAAACCTTGGTTATCCCAAGTCTTAATAGCTTGTAACAAAAGCGATTAACAATAAAAAAGCATTGCGTTTGATACACAATGCTTTTTAAAGACATTTACTAAAATAGTTTATTTTAACGATTCTATCTCAGCAAGTGCTTGAGTGAACTCACTTAACTCTATCTCTACACATTCGTCATCACCTTGCCAGTTTATACCAACAATAACACCATCTTCATTGAGATCTTCAAGCCAAAACTCAAACCAATCTGCTAAAGATATTTCACAAGGAACATAGTCACTCCATTCATCAATACAGTGCTCTTGTGCCAACTGTGAGCTAGACCAAAGCGGCATGACATCTGTATCTTCAAAGCTAGGCGAATCAAGAACAACCCAATCTTCACTGGCTTTATCTTGTAGTGCCCAAATAACTTGCGTTGGTTTGGTTTCCGCCAAAAACGCTTTTAAAATAGTGCTGCTTTCGTTCATAAGATAAGTACTTCTCTTTAATTAGATGAGTAGATTATAACGGAGTTACCTTCAGAGGTCATGTTATACCCGTCACCATTGAATGTGGCAAATTATAGAATGCTTGCTATATTAACTCAAAAACAAGACGCAATTATCAAGGTAATACGCCCTTATATAGTCGTTCGCCCAACATTAATGGCAAGTGGTGTTTACAGAGTAAAAAGCACTTTAAAAGCACTTAATAAATTAAAGACTTTTTATTTTCTCCCTCGCGCTATAAACTTGTCGGCTTTTTCGATCTGAGATCTGTTTATGCTTTTTAGAATAAATATCCTTTTATTGGTGCTATTGTTCACTTCTTTTTCCTCAGCGAATAACATTAACCAATTTAAAGACAGTTTCTCTAGCCAAGTTAAAAAGCAGCTAAAAGCCTACAACATCCCCGGTGGCGCTTATGCCATAGTGCAAAATGACACTATCATTTCTATGAAGACCTTTGGTCATACTGACAAAGCGAAATCCCAACAAGTTGATTACAATACCGTCTTTCGTCTAGCCTCTGTATCTAAAACGTTCGCCGCCACAGTAACCACTATGTTAGCCCAAGAACAATTACTCAACTTATCAGATCCCATTACCAAATACGTACCAAGTTTTTCCCTCGCCACAGACGGTGCCGCACAAAAAATTCAACTCAAGCACTTGTTAAGTCACTCCAGTGGATTAATGCCAAACGCCTACGATAACCTGCTACATGAGAACTGGACTATGGATAAGATCATCGGGCGCTTTGATCGCATCACACCTATATGCCAACCTGAAAAGTGCTACGGATACCAAAACATAGCTTATGGCCTTTTAGAGCCGGCAATAGAAGGCAGCCAGAACAAAAGCTATGCAAAGCTATTACAAGACCGCATATTTACGCCACTTAATATGACCAATGCTTCCATAGGCATTGATGTATATAAAAAGAAACAAAATACAGCTAAACCCCATATTCTAAGAAAACGAGTGAAAACAGGAAGAAAAGACGCCCAAGGTAGGGATATTAGACAATATGTATGGCGTACAGTAGAAGTAGCACCAGATTACTACAAGGTAGCCCCTGCAGCAGGGGTTAATGCCAGTATTAGCGATTTAGCTAAGTGGTTAATTGCTAATTTAGGGCACAAACCTGAGGTATTATCTCCCTCGCTATTAGCCGAATTAACCACCCCGAGAATTAGAACGAAAAAAGACTTACGCCGACGTTTTTGGCGTGGTCACTTGACCGATGCTCATTATGGTTATGGCTGGAGAATATATCAACTTGAAGGTCACCCCATCGTTTACCATTCAGGCTGGGTTGCGGGATTTCGAGCTGATATCGGCTACTCCCCTGACTTAGATATCGGCTTTGCTATCGTAATTAACGCCGAGTCTAATGCTATCAATAAAATATCAAGTCAGTTTTGGCTACAAGCGAGTAGCGTGTTTGATAAAAAATTAGCCAAGCGAACTAAAAGCTAATACACAAAGCTGACACTATTGTTTGAATTATTAAAAATGAGCTTATCCATCATTTGTTAACCTATTTACCTTTAGAATAAGGCTGAGTCTAAATTAAACAAAACAGACTAACTCATCTTTTGGATATAAGCCAAGGTTGTCTTGTAATCACTATAATCTAGCGGGATCTGCTCAATCACGCCATCGATGTCGAGCACTAAAGAAGGAAAACCCTGCTGAGTTAATTCTCTTGCTAAACTCACTTGTTTTGCTAATTCATTATTTGTTTCCGGTGAATTAATATCGGTAATAAATTGCGCTACATCTAAAGTAGATGATGTCTGCTCGCTTAACTCTTTCGCCACACTAATCAACACACTCACATCCGATGGGTTTAACGCGCGTAAGTAATATGCTTGTTGAATTGCATCTATCATGGCTTTTTGACAAGACTGTTTATCTGCGGCTATGGCTGCTCGACAAGCATTGTAAGTTGAGCGCCTTGGCGTATTAACACGCCAAAAATCATGGTTAAACCTTGTCCCTAATTTTTGCTCTATGGTACGCCAATGATTCTGAATCATCTGCTGTAGAGCCATTGGCATTGCGCTATCTGAATCTGCAGCCAAACCACCTGCCACATATTCGACACCTATCGACTTAGGTAAATGTTGTTGCAAAAGGTCCCAAACTGGACGGTAGCCCCAACACCAACTGCACATCGGATCGTAAATATAATATAACTTGCTGCTCATATAGCCCCTTTAGAATGATACAAAGTAGTCATTGTTAACTAATTTTACACGTTATAAAAAAATATTGGACAGTTTAGCCATATTTATAGAATCACTAGCTATTTATACTGGCGCCAACTTATTGATACTTAAGGGCTGATTCAGATGTTACAAATAGTAAAGAAGACTCTTTTAACTTTATCTCTTTTGATAACGGGCTCAATAGCTAATGCATCATTAATCACTAATGGTAGTTTCGAACAATTAATGTTTGCAGACAACTCTACTTCCCAAGGCTTGGTTCATAACACTAACCTACAATCCTTTGAAAATAAAAGCAGTGCTTGGGACATTTTTTATGCATTACCCGGTTGGGTAACAACGGCAGGTAACGGTATAGAGTTACAAAAAAACGTAGTCACTAGTTCAGTCGAAGGGAAAAACCACGTTGAACTTGATTCTCATAAAAATGGCTCATCAAATTCGGTAATGACACAATCATTAGACTCATTAACTATTGGTGCAGAATATTTGTTAGAGTTTTCTTACAAAGCACGAACGAATCATAAAAACGATAATGGCATCAATGTATTTTGGTATGATGCCAGCACAGATTTTAACAAAAATATGACTGCTGATTTTGCCATAAATGGTAGAAGTAAACAGAGCCCGAACTGGTCAGTAGAATCAGTGCTACTTACAGCACAATCAGAAACAATGGATTTAAGTTTTGGCGCGTTTGGCAAGCAAAACTCACTGGGAGGCTTACTCGATAACGTATCGTTAGTAAAAGTCAATAACGGCCCTGTAGCAGAAATCCCTGAGCCTTCAGTATTGGCATTATCATTACTTGGTTTTGCTGCATTAGTTCGGCGACAATATAAAAAAGCCAAGTAAAGCTACTCAGTATTTTGGATATAAAGGTTTATACCTGTTCCACTTGAAGATGCATGATTTAGACTTGCTAAAACAAGCACCTTCAAATAGAGCGGGTATATAAGTAAAGAATAATGCTCGCACGTTATAGCTTTCTCAGTCAGCCCCCCTCTTGCAAAAGAGTGGCTGAGAAAGCTCCCTTTATTCATATGTATTAATGCCAATATGATTGCTAGAGTTCTAGAAATATTATGGTTAATTTTCAGTAAACAATAAGGCTTTAATATCGGTAAAGTTATCTAAACCTAACAACTGAGATTTCTCTTCTAATTCACTGAAATCTTTTTGTCTTGTTGCTAACACATACAAACAAGAAAGCATAAATAATTCCAACTCATCTTGTTTACTCCCTTTCATTTTTTGCTGACTCACTTTATCTAAATGATTAAGCTGCTTAATGACACTGGCGTCAATATGCCATAAAGACAACATTAACGTGGAAGCAGAATAGATACTGATTTTCATTGCTTGATTAACATGCTGATTTAAGGACTGTAAATCGTTAATTCCTTGCAGAGAGTGTAATATAAGTTCATGTTTAGCTGAGTTTTTATGAGTCAGTAGTAAAATCCCTAAAAGCGCAAATATCAATACTTGTTCAGTCAGCGTAGTATCAAACTTGATATCCTTCGTTACAGATTTGCGCATTAACTGAAAAAACTTGGGAGCAATCAAAAAAGCGTGAGTCGATTGTTCAATAACTCTCTGCTCTACCTGTGACTCTAGCGCATCTTTAACGCCATAGATTACAGCCATATTTATTACTGTATTAATGCCTAAATTTCTACTGATAGCTTCTTGAGTATTTCGAGGAGTTTTACCATAAATAGCTTTACTCGCTAATCCAATGACTCGACCAGTAAAAACCGGATCACTTGCGACAATTTCAACGACTCTTCCTATGTCTAAGTTATCTAGCTCTTTTTCTTGCAGCAATTGCAAGCAACTATCAGGTAAGGGAGACATATTTTGAGCAATAGAAGTTAAGGTTTGCTTATTATTTTGATCGCCAATAAGAGATAAATCACGAAACTGCGAAGGAGTAATACCAAACTTATTGCGAAAAGCTCGTTCGAAAGTCGCGCGTTCAGAGTAACCTAATTTCACCACTAAATTATCTATACTCACCTGCTTCGTCAGTAAGGCATGTACACACAGTTCATTTAAGTATTTTTGCTGAATTAATTTAAATGTTGTTTCTTCTTGGCGAAGTTTACGTCGAAACGATGTCATACTCATCGCTAATGCTATCGCACATTGCTCTATAGTAAGCGTTGCTGGCACAGCGCTTTTAGTCAGAAGGGTATTGACCGCTTCAATGAGAAGTAACTCTTTATGATTCATTTGAATGGTAACTGTAAATTAGCGCTATCAAGAGAATTTAATTTTTACTTAAACTCTGCTATTACTTGCTGTTCTATAAGATATTATTGATTATACAGTTAAGTATTTTATTTGCATCTTGATAGTAATTTTATAATTACCTCTATCAGCCAATGAAAGTAAAGTTATTTTTAAAGCTTTAAGAATAGCTAGAGGCTGGCAACACTCTCCATTATTTAATGAGAGTATTACCACAAACTTCACATTATATTTTATGACACCATGCCAAGACTACTTAGCTAATGAGGCTAACTCTAAGGTAACGTGATCAATGCCCTGCCTAGCGATTTTCTTATTCAACTCGGCTTGTTTGCTACTTAGCAAAGAAATACCTTCAACCGTTATATCGAACGCTTTCCATTGTCCTGTTTTTTTGTTCTTTCTCATTTGAAAAACAATATTAATGGTGGGAGCGCCTTGATCAATTATTTGAGTTTTGACGCCAACAATTCTTTTACCCTTAGTTGGCTTTTCCGGTTCAAAAACAACTTCTTGATTTTTGTACTTAGATAAAGCAACAGAGTAAGTGCGTACCAAATAATGACGCATCGCTTTCACAAACTCAGCGCGTTGTTCTTTAGATACTTTTTTCAAATGTTTACCCAGAATACGATATGAAGCATAACGATAATCAATTGATGGCATTAATTCTTCTTCTACAATATCTCGCATTATATGGGGGAACTTTTGAATTGCTTGTTGGTTAGCGGAGATGCGAGAAAATAAATTGCTACCTGCTGTTTTTAGCACCACATAAGGTGAAGCATTGACTGCAGGCGAAACAGAAGCCGTTACTGTCTCTGCAGTTGAACTTGCATTAGATGAAGCAGCCAACACTTCTGGTATAGAGGAGAATAATGTCAAAGCTAGAAAGCTTGTGGTTATGAGTGCTCTCATGAGAGGGTGATCCTTAAATAGTATAGGGGACTGTAAAATCTGCCACCACATACCGACCAAGCGGTTTGTGATTAATGATGAGATAATAGCACCGACCGCACGGTATGTTAAAGTTATTTTAAAGAAGAAAAAAGTTTACAAAAGTGTAAATAGGAATAAGCGATTACGATGAACACAACTAAGTTTTATAAAATGAGAAGGAATACTTTAAAGAAAAAACACTTATTTGAGCTGCTTTACTTTTTCAAGGCTCTAATATAAAGACATAGTTCAGCAATAACCTGTTGAAATAGTTCTTTATTACGCGAGCTCTTGCTTAAGCTTGTTGCGCCATTTAGCGTGGCAACAATAAAATATCCGACTTGACTGAACGCTAAATTTTCACGTAACTCATTACTGACTCGCTCAAGGGCATCAACAATCAATTGATTCAACTGTTCTTGCATATGCAATATACGTAAACGAAAGCCTTCATCAACGTTTGCCATTTCTTCACAAAGGTTATTAAGTGGACAGCCACATACAACTTCGCTACATGCCATTTCATCCGTCATTGCGGTTAAAAATTTGCACAACCCTTCAATGGGATCATCATCCGTTAACGGTGCCAGCCATACGCTCAGAAACATCGGGGTATATACTTCTTCAAAGACCGCGTAACCTAGCTCTATTTTACTGATAAAATGGTAATACAACGCACCTTTAGATATTTCACAGCGAGTGAGAATAGACGATAAACTGGTTGCTTTAAAACCATGGTGATGAATTTCATCGGCGGCCACAGTTAAAATATTTTGGCGGGTTTGCTCTGCATCACTCATGGCACTACTCAATTACTTTACTAAACGGTTTAGACAGCTAAATAATAACCAACCGCTCGGTATGTTGCAAGTATTGCATAAAAAGCTCTTGTCTGAGTCTGTGATCATTCCAATATAAAGCTAGAACGTTTCTAATGAAGCTGGACCGGATTTTTGGGAATCTAAAAAGATGAAAACCTGTGTCTTTATATAAAACACTCAGTTTGGATATATAAAGAGTTTTTTCATAGTTGACATAAAGTTATTAACTTGTTGTTTGCGTTATGTGCATGAGGATTTAGTACATTACCGTGCCGCTTTAACAGCCAACACAACTATCATTAACTAACAAATACAATTTCATTTTATTCCTCAAATAATTCCACTTGGACTTTTCCTGCTGCCAAGCCACTTTAGAGTAAACAGCACTAATTATTATGCTGAAACTTCCCTGTTTTTAAATAATGTACAATTTGTTCAACCACTGTACTATTTTTCATCATGAATGGGTGAGTTGTCTCAATTTCAATGTGATCTTCCATACCATCAAGCTTTGTATTAATTACAGAAACTTTACCGTCATCAATACCCGATATTAGTGTAGATAAAATCCAATTGATACTTTTTGTTCCCGCAATTATGCCAACATTAAAGTTAGCCTTACCTAATTTTTTCGGCACACTAAAATCGTCAGTTCCAAGTTGCATTCCTGCCGCCCCGTTAATTAAGCGAAAACCTGGAAGATCACCTAGCTTGTCAACAATTTCACTACCTTTATTTGGAGGACCAAGCATTACAACTCTATTGAGGTTCTCTATTTTATGATGACTTAAGTATTGTCTAACTAATATACCTCCCATTGAATGAGTAACGAAATTAATTTGTTTGTCACCACACTGTGAAATAGCTTTTGAGATAACTTTTTCTGCTAACTCTTCTATAAGGTAACTTCTCGAGGGATAATTCACATTAACAACTGAGTATTTTTCTTTTATTAAACGTTTTTCAATTTTTTCCATTGAGCTTGCCGAGCGAGCTAATCCATGAAGTAAAATTACACATTCAGAATTATGCATCTGCAACTCCTCCTCTACTGATTAGCTTTTGATACCAAAATGAAGCAGCCAAAATAAAGACACCAATCCCCATAAACAAAATAACCTTTTGCCAAAGCAGTGCACTGGCAGCATCAATCATAGCTAATTTAATGATACCTAATAAAATTAAGCCAAAACTGTACTTCACCGTTGTTAAACGTTTATCTTTCAAAAAGAGAATCAATGCGCCATGAACTGCTAACGCAGGAGAAACAAACAAGTCCATCCTATATTCTATTAGGGCATAAAACATAATTACATATGTTATCGCACTTATAGAATGCAAAAATAAATCACCATTGAGCCTTAATGTGTTACTAAGGTGAGTTTGCTTAAACCTTTGCTCTTTTTGATATAAAACTGAAATTATAAATATAACTGGCACTAATACGTAATTAACACTTAATGATACGAGCAACCATGAAGCAACTACCAATATCAAGTTAATGGCAGTTATAAAGGTTTCATTTCTTTTAAAATGGTCAGATATATTGATGGCATTAAAAATTGAAGCCCAATATATTGCAGCAAAAATAACACCGTACAACAAATTACCTGTATGAAAACCTATGACATTTGGTAAAGAAAAACCAAGGGATAGTAGCCCACAACTGCAAATGAATTGGTAAATATGAGCAGTATCTTTACGGTTTAAGACATAAACTATTGCGAAGAAACCTGAGAAACCAATGAGTGCAACAATGCTATTTAATAACGTTAGCTGCCCAATAATAATCGCAAAGAAGACACTTGCTAAACCCGTTAATAATTTAGTTTCCTTCAGCAGTAGCGGGTGATTTACTTTACGAGAAAGTAGCAAGGCTAATAGCGGTGAAATCCATAAAATCATAAGTGATGCTTCATCAAAACGACGAATAACTGAACCGACCCAGCAAACAGGAAGCAACATATAAAATAAAACTCTTGCAGATTCTGCAATACCTTTTACTACACTGTCTGGTTGAAATTTACGATAAAATTCTGACCATAGCCACAACTGAACAAAAGCAGAGATGACAGAAATTTTAGCAAATAATGGCAACATCATAAATCGATAGCTATCAGCCACTAATACACCTTTATAAACATAAAATAATGGCACTAAAATAAGTATTCCCGCAAAAACTTCTATCGTTACTTGTTTGCAGTTTTTCGCCCGTAATAACAAGGCAAATTGTACCATAATTACTATGGAACCAGCCCAATCCCCTAACCAGACATTGGCGTTAGCAATAACTAAAACAGATAAGAAAACAGCTTCTAACAATTGTAAGAAAGGTCTAATTTTGCTTTGTGTTAACTCATTAAATACCTCAGTGTTATTGATAACCCGCTGCCATATGGCAATAACTGCAACTATAATAATTGACAACAACCAACCATCAATAGACTTCAATGCGGGTAGTGGAAAGTACATTGCTAATACAGACAGTGAATATAAAAGAGCTATTGCTGTTAAAATTTGGCCTTGATTAATAGAAGCTGAAATTTTATATTTTCGACCAATTGAAAGTAGCAATATTCCTTCTACAGCCCACGCTACTCCCCAATACGCCTCACTAATAGCGCTAACTATGGCTAGCACACCCCATGAAGCAGAAAGTAAAATTAAAAAAGGCATTAGCTCTCGTTTAACTTTGTAAAAGAACAGACATGCAGTAATAGCGAAGATACAATTAAGCAAGAAACTAAAGCTTATTTGAGTGGTGAATATATTAGTAGCTTGAATGAAAACTATCACCGTAGAGCCAACAAGTGCAGCAAGAAGGACTAATGTATGATTAACTGGTGGCTTATCTCTAAGCAAAGATGCAATAACGTAAGCGAAAAAGAGTAGATAAAATAGGTTAACCATCCAAGCTGAGATTAGGACATTTTCACCCCCTATAATCCACTCAAGAGATATTAAAGTGAATGCTAGGCTTAAGTGAACTAGCCACTGACCAAGATGTCGATAAGCCAAAATTAAACTGCTACAAACAATAAACGCTAGAGACAATAAGTAATAAAGAGGCTCAGTACTAATCGTATTTGACAGTATTGGCATTATAGCTATACCTACTACACCTAAAGCAGCAACAACTTTGGTATCTAACCACAAGGCTATTGCATGGCAAGTTAATGCAATAGCTAAGTATAAAATTAATACTGCGATACTAGGTAAAAGACTATAAACACTTCCAGAAAAATATACCGTACTATAAGACAGTAATATGCCTAATGTAACAATTGCAGTGGCAAATTCACCGAAACGAGTTTTTGTTTTTAGACCTACACCTAAGCCCATGACAAAAATTGCTGCGGTGCCCATTAATAGAGATTTAGAGCCAGCGCCAAGTTGGTCAATAAGCAATTGCATTAAATAACCAAAACCAGCAAGAGTTAAACCTATTCCTACAATAGTTAGAGTGAATATACCTAACATTCCTCTTTCTTTATATGACTGATAAATTTTTGTAACAGGAGAAAGCCAGTCAAAGAAAGATGATAGAATTGTTTGAAAAAAGATAGTTATTATTGATGGTTCTGAAGGCGTTAGCGGTTCCCATTTTTCTCTAAGTGTAAGGTATTCATCTGACGAAATTGTTGTGGCAGCAGGCAAGTCTTCTGCAGGAATTTGCTCTTGCATTACATAAGTCAAATTTTCTTCAACTTGATTTATATTTCTCTGTTGAAGCTCTACTTGCGACTCTTCTTGTGCAAGCAAAGTATTCAAACGCCTTTCAACAGCATCAACTCGCTTACTGAATTGAAGTTTAAGAAGCGCCAACTCTGACTTTAATGCTTTAACTTCTTCATTCATTATTACATCCTGTAATTTTCTTTTTATTTAACAATATTATATTTTGTACAGCTTTTTAAAGAATATTCTTAGGCACAACTCTTCTTAGCTTAACTCCTAGTTGTTTCAATATACCCTCTTCCCCATCAGGGTTCCATTCAAGTGTCGTTTGCCAAGCATTTTCAGGCTCCATTTCTTCTAACATGCCAGCCTTAACACTTAATGCTACTTTTTTTGATGGGATAATTGTGATGCTTTCTGTGTTTAGGTTTGCACTTCGAGGGTCTAAATTAAATGTACCTATAACGGTAATATCATCATCAATGACCATAGATTTCGCGTGTAAACCAAATATTGGCATCTCTTGCAATTTACCTTCCATCACTTCTGACATGACTTTTTTTCTAATTTGCGCGTCAGGTTTAAATTCAAAGATTTTAACACCTGTCTTGAGTAGCGCCTTTCTATCTCTTTGATAACCACTAAACGCTTCTAAATTATCGTTTGATGCTAAGCTATTTGTTAGTATTTTCACTTCAACACCGTTATTGACGAGTGTTTTGAATAATTTTTTGCTTAGGTCTGTAGTGACTAAATAAGGCGTTTGAATGGTGACTGATTTTTTCGCATTTTGTACCAGTGAGATAAGACGTTGAGTTGATAAACCACTGCCGCCTAAAAACTTATTACCGTCATTTTTACCGGGTAAATCTGATATGTATTCAACACCGTTTAGCCAGTGCAGTGCTCCTGCTTGCTCAATTTCTTTAAAAACTGCAGGTAAGTTGTTTATTTGCTTTCTTATTTTAGGTTCAAAATTTGCTGGGTCACAAGCATATTGATGTAGTGCATTAAAATTGGTATTGATTTTATCTTTACTACTGATCAATTTATCAACAGGTATACTCAATGCGTCCCCCCAAAACTGATCAAAAGAAGTTTGTATGTCACCTGTCATTCCACCTAATAACAGCACATCTCGATCTCTAAAATTGTACTGATGATCATAGCCAAAATATTCATCAGCGACGTTTCTTCCCCCCGTTATTGAGACTTTGCCATCGACCGTGAAAGTCTTATTGTGCATACGTTGATTCAAAGCATGAAAATTGGTCGTTAAATTAACAACTTTATCAATGATATTCTTACCGATATTAGCCATTGGGTTATATATTTTGATTGATAAGTTTTCATGTGCTGCTAACTTTAATAACTCACTTCCTTTGGCATCTACCATAATATCATCAACTAACAGCCTTACTTTTACCCCCCGCTCTGCAGCCTTAACTAAATAATCAACAGCTATTAAGCCAATGTTATCAGAAGAAAAAATAAAATATTGAACATCAATGGATTTCTCGGCCTGTTCACTAAGCCAAGCTCTAGAAAACATAGCTTCAGTGCCCTGTTCTAAAATATAAACTCCTGTGCTGTTTCTCATTTTTTCTTCAAAGGGAGAAAGGTATTCAGACAATGCGGCTGGCGTTGAAGTAGCAGAAGCGGAACAATAATCTTGCTCAGGTTCTAAGATGTGATCTTCTTCCTCTGAACAAGCTGGCAATAGAAAAACTAATAGTGGGAGTATTGATTTTGTGGTTAGTTTTAATAACCGAGCAATGAAATTTTTTTGAATGTTATCCATGATAAATGTTATTAACTAACAATATTAACTTGATAGTTAATTATCCTGTCTATTTATATATTGTTGATTTCTACTGCTATGCCACAGCCATGATTAACGATAAAAACGAAAGAAAGTTACTTTTATTCAAAGTCACCCTTTCTTTGCGTTTCTCTTATCGATTCTAGCTTTGCGTATAAGTGTTCCGTGAAAAATCCGTGCATTAAAAATATTAAGTTAACTCATTAAGGCTTGAGTTCGAATTAAAATTAACGTTCTTGACAGTTATTTTAATCGAGTACTACTTCATCAGAATTATTTTCTCTATTTTTTGTCAATTCTCGACTTATTTTTTGAATATGTGTCTCAGAGCTTTTGACTGACTTTTCAGTGGTAAAATTTAATGCCTTTAAGGTATCAATCATTTCAAGATCAACGTTCTTATTGCTTTGAAGCGCTGAAACCAATGGAGTTAAAAATGACTCCATATTTTGACTAAACAGTGAAAGTGTTTGTTGTAAATCTGAATTATCTGGTTTTTCAACTTTCACTTGCAATTTAAGGCTAGCAAGAGTTTCATTTAAAAGCTCTAAGCCATTGGATTGAGGTTGTTGTAATGCTTGTCCTATTTGACTCAAACCTTTTTGCAACAAGGATATTTGGCTCGCGATTGCAGCTATTGGGTTTTCATTGTCACCAAGGTTTTGGTGTCGGACAAAATCTGCTTTAATCTGTTGCCAACGTGCTGACTGCTCATCGGTTAGATTTTCTCTAAGCTCAGCTAGCTTTAATAAGTTTTCTTCCGCTCCTATAGTCAGTGTTTGCGCTTCGCCACGATAATGATCAGCAATAAGCTGTTCGACTTCTTCATCTGTCATCACAGGAACGACTTTTTCAGCCATTTTATTCATGTTGCGATAGCTACCTTGCAACTTAAATGGTGGCTCAGTTCTATATTTATCGTCTTGTGCAGCAGACGCTATGTATTGCTCATTAGCCTTTAATACCGTTTCTTGAATTTTTCGAATCCGCTTAATCACAGCAACTATTTCGTTAACTTCAGCTTGTGAGTAACCATGTTTCAATTCTGTCGTTGCAACTGGATCTCCATCAGCAATTTGAACTAGCTTGTATAAGTCATCCATATCACGCGTAGCAAGTGGCGCAATGTAAGCGTTACTGGTTAAACTGTTTTCAATGAAGCTCAAAGAAAACTCATGTTCACGACCACTTAGGGTATCACCAAGGTTATAAATATCTGCTCGGTTAGCTAGCATATCAGGAATAGTAAATGCCTCACCTGATTCGGTATATGGGTTGCCAGCCATAACTACAGCAAATTTTTTGCCGCGCATATCGTAAGTTTTACTTTCGCCATTCCATACGCCATCAACCTTTCTAGAGCCATCACATAAAGAAATGAATTTTTGTAGGAACTCTGGGTTTGTGTGTTGAATATCATCTAGGTAAAGCATGACATTGTTACCCATCTCAAACGCCAAGTTGATCTTTTCAACTTCATTTTTAGCCGTTGAGTTATTTGCTTGAGCAGGATCAAGTGATAACTGGTCATGACCTATAGATGGACAATTAACTTTGACAAAAGTCATGCCTAACTTACTTGCAACATACTCAATAAGCGTAGTTTTACCGTAACCAGGAGGAGAAATGAGTAACAAAAGTCCCATTAAGTCTGAACGTTTATTATTTCCAGCGGCGCCAATTTGTTTAGCTAAGTTAGTTCCTATAATTGGAAAGTAAACATCATTAATTAGCTTGTTTCGGACAAAAGATGACAATGCACTAGGCTTAAACTCTTCCAACCGTAACCGCTTACGCTGCTCTTCCAGCACACTTTGTTTCTTTTGATGAAATTGCTTGAATGCGGGTACATGCTTATTATTAAACTGACGAAGCTTAGTAATAAATTCTTGATAGTTTATGTTGATTTTTCTATCGACAATTTGCGCATGCTGTCCAAGTAGCCCGTCAACTATACAATCTGTGTTTGCCGTTGAGCTATAAAACTCACATTGATCTTCTATCGTCATGAGCATAGATGCTTCAATAAGAATATCTTGATGAGTCTCTATTTCTTGGTGATTAACAAAAGATTGCAACCAAGCCAAGTGTAATTGGTATCTTTGCTCTTGTGTTGAACAGCCTGACAGAGCACTACTAATTTGTTTTTCAAGGCTCTTATGTTTAAGCTGAGTTTTCAACTGTCTGACTAGCTCTAAACTATCTTCCTTAACAACAAAATTTTGCTTTGCTAAAGATAGTTCTTCAACAAGGTATGTTGCAGACAAGCCAGTATCACAACTTAACCACAGCTGACTTTCTGTGTAGCCACTCAGAATTGAAGCAATTTCTTTGATAAGTTGCGGACGCAATTGACTTGTGCCGAAGGTTTCTTCCATCACATGTAGGTTGTGACAACGATTTATCAAATCATTGCGTTCATTATTGTCTAGACTTGTTGAGAAAAATAGCACCGCTAGTCTTCTTTCTGCTGCTGGGTAGGCCAGTAACCCTATCGATTCTCTTAATGTTATTAAATGCGTTAAAATTAAAGCCGCATCAGCATCGTGAACACCTTTGTCATAACCTTCTTGGTATCGAGGCTCCGCAGTTTTTCTGACAACATCAACAATCGTATTGTTCTTTATTGCCTCATGCAAACTATCCAACTCAGCTTTACCAGAATATTCAGCTTCAAATAGCATACATGCCGCTAAGTATTCCCCGCGGTAAACCTTGTCACATTCAGAGACAAGCTCTTGCTGCCAAAGATACTCAGTTTCAGCAAACAGATCAGCTGGTAGAGTCTCAAAATACTCACTTCCGCTAATATGCAATACCATATCTTTATCGCGAGGTAATAGCGTTAATTCTAATTTTTGCTTGTTAACAGAAAATTGATGTTCGCCTATTTTGACTAAACTACCATCAGCAGAATATATATCGGTTTTATCTCTAAGCGATCTGGTCCCTTGTTCTTTGGCATTCTTTAACTGGCCATCAATATCATCAGCTCTAACATTATCATCAAGTTCTCTTAACTGTTCAACAAGCTGTCTAAGCTTGGCAACCATTGGATCACCAGCAAAATAACTGTTCAATTTATCTTGTTCATTAAATGATTGGCTTCGCCGGATTATCCCTTCGATAATTCGCTCTGCCGCAGTCATCAAATTAAGACATCGACGTTGTTGGGCATCCATAAGCTGCTGCTTATGTTGTTCGAAGTTATCGTATATTTCATCTCTTTTAGCGAGAGTTTCATTATAAAACTCATCGTAGTCGCTAAATTGACCTTCTAAGTCTTCTAATTGAATGAGTATTTGAGAGAGCTGCTGATCACAAGCTTGAGGGCTATCACTTGCATTTAAACCACTGGTTACACTCTGGCTCAATAGTTTGAATCGAGCCCCAAATTCAGCGCGAGCCTCTTCACTACCGACACTCTTAGCAGCTAGGTCCGCACTTGCTTTAACCCGATTTATTTGACTAAAAACGGCTGAAATATCTTCTAATATTCGTGTTCTTTGTCGGCTATCTTCAATATCTAAAGAAAGCATCGTGCGATTTAGAAGATCTAACCCTTGAACTAATTCCTCGATAGATGAACGAATCGGCTTTAATGCCGTAATAGATTCACTCGCCTCTACCGCTTGTTCGAGTTCACTAATTGTTTTTTGGTAAGGCGTGAGCGCTTCATCTTGTTGTAGGAAGTCAGCCGTTGCTTGACTTAGACTCTTAGTTAATCCGTCTAAGTTAGTCTCCATTTCCTCGATCTCATCAACATCTACATATCGAAGGTCTTTATGAGAAATTAGCTCACCTTTAAATTGTGCTAACTCCGCTAAATTATCAACAAATTGTTTGGCTGTATCAAAACTAGGAGTTTTTACATGCTTAGTTAATTCAACAAGCTTGTCTCTTGCCTCTGACATAATGGCATCAGAGTTTTCTTTAATGCTAGCTACTTTCTCGAACTCATCCAACACCAACTCAGAAGTACTCACTACTTGTTTTAAAAGCTCATTGAGTGATATTAGTTTCGTGTCGTTAAGCCAGTGATACTTATCAAAAAGCTGTCTAGATTCCTTTACCAGATCATTAAAATGCTGCGTGCTAGGCTCTTGCACCGAGGTAAGCCTAACAACTCCGTATAAATCAGATACACCTCGCACCAGTTCAGGGTTACCTATTTTGCCAAAAAAACTGTTGTCTGTCGGCTGGTTGCTTGCATGCTCTTCACTGCAAAATGGCGTTTGCCATATTTGCATAGCATGTACTCGTGATGGCTCTGATTCAGCACTAAAAACGACCGCTCGACCGTTGTTGTATAAACTTTGCCCATGGCCATAAATAGGGTTTTGTAATGTTCTGGTGATTAAGTTATAGCCGAACAAAGCGTATTGACCTTCGTTTGGCTCATAGAAAATATAAAGAAAATCTTCACCGTTAGGTGATTTAACAACACGGTGTAATTGCAAATCTTCAGCATTGTCTTCAAAACTTTTATTTTCACCATTTTGCAGGTAATAACCTCCTGGGAAAATAATACCGTGATCTTCTGGCAATTGAATACAAGCATGGGCGATTGCATCTTGCCTGAGCACTTGCTGAGTTTTGCAGTTAAAAATTAAATGACGTGTCTGTTCTTCACGGTAAGGTTTTATCTTTAACAGAATGAGTTCACCAACTTTGGCGTAATGAATATCTGCATCATCAAGTGACTGGTGTTCATCATCCACAGTCTCTGAGTATATACCTTGACCTTTTTCGGTATTATTTTCAATTTTTAAGGTGATTGAACCACCAATTGATTCGACAAAAAGAGTATCAAACAAATTAAAATGAGGGTGTTTACCCTGCTCTTGTTGTTCTCGTGAGACTTTATGCCATTCAAAATCGAAATTATCCGGCTGTTTTATGTCTCTTTCACCACGATTATCTATATAGGTCACTTGCTGGTCAGCATCAATTCCCCAACGAAATACCCGTATATCATCAAGACGTTCACCAATACGAAATACTGCGAATACTTTGCTACCTTGACGATAGACATGGGCTAAAAAAGTTTTTTTATAGTAGGTATACAGCTCATCAAAATCTCGAACGAAATCAGGGTGTCCAAGAAAACTGTCTTGCAAAGGTATATCAACAATTTCAACATCATCTCCGTTCTCTTTAAGTTGATGTAGACTGAAAACATCAGCAACCGTAATATTGCGCTTTAAGCCCAGAAAAACGTTATAACCAAAGAGTAAAGTATCACCAATAGCAGCAATATCTCTGGCAATACAATTATGCTCTGTACGCACTCGAACACGAGCATCGACTTTCATATCAGTTGAGCCAAACGTTGTAATACGTTCGTCATTTAACTGTTTAATTTGCGTATTTAGCTCACTACCTAAAGCTGATAATCGACGCTGTATTAAATCGTATGAACCACCTTCGGCAACCGCTTGATTGCTGACACTTTCCTTATCTGCCATGTAAAACTCCATGAAACTGTTATGCAGTTATCTGTGATAAATAGCTGCATTTTACTTACTGATTTATTATGAGTTAACTACTTCACATCCGTTGTCTTTTGATTACCTAGGTTTAACAAGCTTGCCAATGCACCTTTTTGAGTATCATCAGCATTGTTCAATGTTGAAAGTAGATTTGCCATATTGAAATTTTTCATTGTTTCACTAGTTTGTGAAGCGCCAGCAAGAACACCGCCGAGATCGTCCATAATATTACGATCGCCATTTAAGTGCTCTTTAAATAGCGCTTTTACAGTATCACTTTCATCAACTAAACCATCGATAGACTTACCAACAGTTATTGATTTCATGAATTGACGTAAGAATTCACCATCCCCGCCCATAATATTGATGTTAGCTTCGCTCAATGCTGTAGCTAATACATCAGCCTGTTTCTCAGCTAAATCAACACTGTTATCTAATTTGGCCAATGTCAATTCTCGCTCTTGGTTTAAGCGTAACCCAAAGGTTTCAAATTCTCGTGCTTGCTCTGACATCGAATTAAGCACTTCTTGTTTTTCACGTAAACCTGTAGCTTCTGCCAGTGACTTCTCTTCGATGCCTTTGGCTTCTGCGGTAAGTTTAAGCTCAAGCGCTTTAGCCTCTGCTTCGCCTTGCCTTTCATGAGCGTCCGCTTGTGCCAAAGTTATTTGCGCTTCTGCCAAACCTTTAGATGCGGCTTCAGCCTGATCACCTTCTGCCAAAATTTTCTTCGATTCAGCCTGTTTACTCGCGGCTTTCAACTCAGCTTCTGCGATTGTTTGCATTTTTCTTGCGGTATGTTCAGCAGCTTTCTCTTGTGCTTTAGCTGATTCAATATCTTTAACCAGCGCTTCTTCTGCTTCGCCTTTAGCCTTAATGACTTGTTCATCTTTTTGGCGATTCGCCTCAGAAACAACACGTAAATCTTTAATACGCTCTTCTTCTTCAGCAACATTTTTTTCTACAGCAATTCTTTCTCTTTGAACTTCAGCTATATTTTTACGCTCAACTTCTAATGCTTTTTCTTTATCGATACGCAGTGTTTCTACTTCTTTTTGGCGATCAATTTCTTCAACTTGACGCGCACGAGTAACTTTCTCTTCCTCAATAGCGACTGCTCTAAAGCGGTTTTGCTCAGCAATATCAGCCTCTCGTTGTTTATTCTCTTCAGCAACGGCAACAACCTGCTCTGTGTCTATTCGTGCCTTTTCTGATTTACAACGCTCTTCTTCAACAATTTTTGCCGTTTCTGCTTCTTCACGCGCTTTAACTGAAGCTATTTCACGTTCTTGTTTTGCTTGAGCATCAGCCAATTGACGTTCAAGTTCTAAATTCTTTTCTTCTGCTTCAATGTCTTGACGTTTTATACGTACTTCTTCTTGCCTTTTTAAATCATTTGTTTCAACACTTTGCTGAGCGGTTAATTCTGTAATACGTCTAATACCTTCAGCATCCATAATATTATTTGGATCTAAATCATGAATTGATGTTTGTTCAAGAAAATCAATCGCAACATCTTCCAATACATAACCCGATAAATCTTGGCCAATAACCTCTTTGATTTTGTCTCTAAATATATCGCGCTGAGTAAATAACTCGGTAAAGTTTAATTGTTTACCTACTGTTTTAAGTGCCTCTGAAAATTTTGCTTCAAACAACTCTTGTAATGTTTCTGGATAAGAAGAGCGATCACAACCAACTTGTTTTGCAACCCGTAAAATATCTTCTTTCGTCTCATTTACTCGAATATAAAAAGTAATAATAATGTCTGCTCGAATATTATCTTGGCAGATAAGGCCAGAACGACCTTTGCGTTCAAGCATCATTCGTTTAGTCGATATATCCATAATTTCTTTCTTATGAATTACAGGAATCACCATACCGCCCGTGGTACTAATTTCGGGCTCTGCCCTTAGTTTGTTGATGATTAAGGCTTGGCCTTGCTCTACTTTGTTGTAAAACTTAGCGATCATGATTAAAAGTGAAAAGACGAAAAGTACGCCAATTCCTATAGCTAGATAAAGTGGTTCCATTACCATATGTTTTTCCTCTTTTTTAAAACATAGCCACACAATAGTGACCAAATAAATTGTAATTATTGAACGTAAACTAATGTAATTAGTTAAAGTGAATACTTAAATTGGATACGGGGCGACGATATACGCATGGCTTGCTTGCAAGTATTTTATAACTAACACTTTATCGCCTAATTTGAATATGTGTTCAGGATCACAGCGAACATCAACAAGGATCTCTGCGCCATTATTAAACAAACGTGCTTGACCAAAAGTTTCACTTACTTTGCTCGTTGCAACAGTGGCTTCTTTGCCAACTAAATGATCACTAGTTGCAGCCTCTACGCTTTTGAACATCCCTTTTAAAGGACGTATAACAATTGCCGTGATAGGTAGTGAGATGAAGAAAACTATAAAACTACTAAGTACTCCTAGGAAATAATAAAGCCAACCATCAGGCAGCCAAGTAAGTAAATAGAATTGAAGATAAAAGCTAATTAGCCAACAAATAAGTATGATAATGCTGATTACTAAGGTAAAGGGAACTCCTGTTAAGCCAAAGGTTAAAAGTAAGCCAGTTAAACTACCAACAGAAATATCAACGTCGCTGTCTATATCTAGCTCTGCATCTCCAGAAAAATCTAGATCGATAAGCCCGAGCATGGCAACAATCCAATATACGACGACGATTCCAAGGAGAGTGGAATATATTACGGTGGGAAATTGAGAAGCGACTTCAAGTAGTTGTTCCATTGTTCATCCTTAAAACAAATAGCCAACATTAACTATTTTTATATTTTTCTTTCTTGTTAAAGACCATACGCTCTTGACATAATATGTCAAGAGCGTATGGTCTTTAACAATTTTATAACACAAACACTACCATAGCCCTAACGAGAAATCATCAATATCAAAATAAAACTACTCTTATGATTTTATAGACTTTTCTAGTGACATTATTTAATTAATAATTATATGATGGTCGTTACCGTTGATTATATCGACAATTTTAAAAAGGATTTATTACATATGAAATGTACAAGTTGTAAAAAAGGTGAATTAGTCCCAAGTTTCATAGATGGACAATTTAGAGCACATACTTGCTCGGACTGTAATGGAAACTGGGTTTTGATAGAAGATTATGTTGCTTGGAAGGAACGTAACCCTCAATACTCTTTCGACGAAAACACACATTGTGATATAGATGAAACCAAACAAGCAATGTTATGTCCAGTGAGCGGTACAATTATGAGAAAGCTACGCCTTTCATCAGCGACAGAGCATCGTATTGATTATAGTGCGAGCGTCGGGGGTGTATGGTTAGATAAAGGTGAATGGGAGCTGCTCAAAGAAGAAGGATTAGCAGGTTCATTAAATGCATTACTGACCTCACATTGGCAGCGTAATATTCGCATTAACAATACCAAAGATAACTTTTCTGAAATATATAAAGATAAGTTTGGAAATGAATCGTACGATAAAGTGAAAGAACTAAGAGAGTGGTTGTATCAACAACCAAATAAAGCTGATTTAAGATCTTACATTTTAGCTGAAGATCCATACTCTGCAGAGAGATAACCGACAACTACAAAGGATTTATATGAAAGGCGCAGATGTTTTATAACACTTATATTGATCTTATAATAATGCTCTATTGATTTTAAATTCTAGTTAACGCTATAACTACACCTAAACCAAGATACTAACAAACCAATTAACAATAAATCAGGCAAACTTTGCCTAGACAAGAATCACAAGTTAATACTATTAAAAATACAGTTATTAACTTGTGATAATGATTACTGAAAGCTCCAAAAGAAAATCCGGCCTCATTTAGAGTAAATAAATTTTAACTTAATCTACTTAAATAAAATTCATTTACCTAATGAGTGCTCATAACCTTGTGTTGGTGTTAATTATTCAATACCAATCAAGGCTTCTTACCCAAAGGCACAATGCCATCTTGAACAACGGTCAATTTGGGCATAAAGGGAATGTCGATATCTAATTTGGCCTCAAGTTGATAACTAATATCCTGCCCTTTATTAGCCATTAACGCTTTTATTACCTTAAATCCTCCAAATAAACTCGCTGAAATTGGCACCACAAAGCGCGATTCTCCATAAGCTTTTGCAGTAGGAATGTTCGAAGCAACACCATGGGCTAACTCCTCCCCTGCCACGCTAAGTTGATAGCTAATACCATTAAACGGCAGGTCGAAATTATTAGGATTAGTTAGCTTCAAACCTATTTCAAAGTTTTGTTCGAAGCCATTAGCTGGTAGCGCCTTAAAAGAAGTTAATTCGACACTCGGCTCTTCGTAATCTAGATTCATGCTGGCGCAGCCAGACAGAAAAAGCAGTACAGCCACGAAAAAGAAGCATACGGGCAGCGCTCTAGCTATAGTCATTATTTATCCTCAGTGAGTGATTTCTTTCAAGTTAAAGTAAAAAGTGATATTTATGACATTTTACTATTTATCAGTAAATTATTCATCCAACAAACCCAGCGAAAAATATTACTCATTTTCACTAACCTGACATGACTATTTGTGATAACCGCTAATTAGACAAGTTAAATGGTATTTTATATCAGTAACCCCATTTATTAGGTTTTAAGTAATTAAATAATTTTTAGCTTAACGAAGCTATCCTCTTTAAAGGCATATTAGCTATTAATTGAGCACAGAAAATCAATATACCTCGTATAACCAGAGCGATTATAATTTGTTGAATGGGAATTCATAAATCCATGCAAATATTCCACCCTTTCAGTGTTAACTCTGGCTTTTCTTGCAAGGCTATTTTGTAACTCAACAACATCAAAATGAGGCTCATTTTTTGGGAATACCAAGTTCATCTCAAACTGTGGTTCTATCTGGGTGAAGTTTCTGATTTGTGAGCCATAAAAGCAATAAGCTTGCTTTATCAGGTGATTGCCTTTTATTTCAGACAAACGCCAAGTAACACTTGCTCCGACACTAAAACCGATTAGTGTTGTTTGATTCTTAATTACTTCGACCACCTTTAATAAGTGAACAAGATAGTTATCTAATCCAACGGTCTTTACAAAATATGAGTAGGCTTCAGCTTCTGTTTCAAATCCCATCATTTGACCTTCATACGGGTCAACAATATCACTTGCACCTAATTTTTCACTTATTGCCAATAAGGCAGGCGTTAGCCCAAAGACATCTGAAACTAAAACAATACTCATAAAATATACCGGCTAGCGCTCGACTGTATGACTAAGCGACACTTGACTGACATGTGCGGCTAAGGGAACAATATTTTTATTAATTTAGCCACTTAACTTTAACCCAATTCTATTACATTTGGATGTTTCTCAGATGAATATTCATGGTAAATATCATCGAGGTAAGTTCCAAGTTCAGTTGGCTTTAAATCTGATGGGATAACAACATCGTAGACTCGTGAGCGAATACCTGTATCTGATTCATTATACAGTTGCCACTCTTCATCTTTTTTAAGTATTGACATCTGCTTGCCAAACACATTGAATTTAATAATCACAAACAAAGCCTCCAAAAAAGTACGCATCATTAAAAGAGATAATATTAGCTACAACAAGTAACTAAAGTCAAAGAGCAACGGTTTACTGCGCGTATTTGAATATTAGTTTAACTTTTTTGGCCGCTCATGACTGTTCCTCCAGTGCTCAAGATGGACTGAATTTGTCTATTTAACTGCGGGAAGTCCACTATTAAGAAGGAAAATACTACAATTATTCGGCACTATTACTTCGTTTTTATAAACAATTATTTTCCTTAAACGCCACAATTACCATAGGCTATGCTTGATTTACATCAAACAAACTTTTCGGTTAAGTCGTATGCTTATCTTAATTACTTCAAAATAGATAAAGGGAAACGTCATGACAGAAATCAATACTATTTTATATGCAACTGACCTTGGGAAACATACAAGACCAGCTTTTCGTATGGCAGTAAGTCTTGCCAAAAGCCATAACGCTAAAATTCATTTCCTTTATGTAATAGAGCCATTGAATACTAATACCGCATCATTGGTTAACTCCTATTTACCTGAAGGTACCATAGAGGACATATACCAGCGCTCCATTGATGAGTTGCATGAGAAAGTTAAGAATCGTATTGATAAATTCTGCTTAGAGGAGTTAGACGGTGAAGAATTCCCTGGTGGCAAACCTGTAGCAGATATTATTGAAGGTTCACCTGCCGCGACTATTGTCAGTTTCGCGGAAGAAAAAAGTGTTGATCTGATTGTGATGGGTAGCCACGCACACAGCGTATTAAACAACCTATTTATTGGCTCTGTAGCTGATAAAGTCGTCAACAGATCAGCGACGCCGGTATTACTAGTCCCGCTAAAAAGTGACTAATGAGCGGTAGGTCCTTGAGTAATTGCCGTATAGTAAAGTTGTAAAATATGTAGCTGATTATATCGACAAACACCTTACTCAAGACACCTTAAGATAGTAAAAAGCCGTCTCAAATGGACGGCTAATGACTAAATGAATCTGTTAATACTAACGATAAGAGTAAAAAATTACGTAAACTGACGACCTATCTTGTCAATTGTATTTTGCAAACTTAATACTGCACATTAGCACTCTATTCTTCAATAAGCATCAATCCGTTAAATTCTAAAAAATCAATATTTAGCTAAAATACGGTTTACTCAACTCTATTAGTGAGCGACTTCTTATAATCTAGTTTACAGGCTTGATATACACTTTCTGATACTTCGTTACCAAAACATCGCGTGTGCACAAATTCTCCACCTTCAACATAAACACTCGAGCTATAAAGTATATATTTCATTTTATGTTTCCCGCAGACCATAGCGGGGAAATTTGAAAAAGGCTCAAATTTAGCCAGTTTGATCATCATCTGCTCTAAACATGATTTATCAAATTGAAACTCAGAAACATGATGTCCGACATACTCTTCTTCGGTGTAGCCTAGTACCTTGAGTTCATGCTCGTTAGCATATTTAATTATGCCTTCAGGTGAAACCGTGTGGATGCCAATATTTGCATTTTCAATAAAATCTTCAGCATTTTCTATAAGCACTTTGTTAGTTACCTTAATTGCATTTTTCAAGAATAATTATATTCATTATTTAAAGCAGGGTAAAATATAACGTGAGAATACTTGCCGTTTTTTAATCTGCTTTGTAAATTATTTTTTCCTTCTTAGTCATCGACAATTTAGCCCAATAACGACTTTAATTAACAAACCAACTACATTGGCGCTTATCACCAGAACATAGGAGAGTTAATAGATACCGACATCAAGCCCAGCAGCCATTGTCATGCCGAGTTCTTCACATTGCTCCAGAAATGTTGTTTGCCAATCTCCACGACATACTAAGGGGGCTTGAATCCAGTGCCAACGTAGTCCAGTACAAATTGATTCAACAGCGCGGCAAGTGCCGGTACCATCATTACCAGCGCGTACATATAACGCACAAGGTAATCCTTGTTTTACTTCCAAACAAGGGTAATAACAACGATCAAAAAAATCCTTTAACGCACCGCTCATATAACCGAGGTTTTCAGTCGTCCCCATGATTAATCCATCACAATTTAATACATCCTCAGGTGTGGCTGCTAAGGGTTGAATCCAACGCGCTTGGACTTGTTCTATGTCAGGATGCTTAGCGCCTTTTAAAGCCGCTTCAGCCATTAACCGCGTATTGTCTGAAGGGGCATGCGCTACAATTAGAAGTGTTTTCATTGATATACCCGCATTAACTTACCATGTCTCATAAGAAATAAAGCAATTTACAAAATCTAGTCCATGGTTTTAGATTACACGAATTATAAAAAAAGTCCTCTTTTGCTTTGTTGTCTTCTGAATTGAACCAACGGTTTGAAGGTCACACAACGAGTTAGTTAGAAACAGAGGTTATAATTTTGGTGCAATGCACTAAGAGTGAATCGAAAGTGAATGACTTAACTTCGTTTTCAAAAAAATAACAACTTAACTCTGACCAGCAAAGAGTTAAGTTGTTATAAGAAGTAGATTTTTTATCGTTAAACTAAACTTGTTAGCATCTCATCAGAATAATTAGTTAAAGGCTCATTATTTCTTACTTTAGTAACATAATCAGGGTTTGCAATGAAAGGTCTACCAATAGCAATGAGATCAAACTTATCATCATTTATCGCACTACTTGCAGCTTCAGCAGTATAACTACCGACACCAACTAATGTTTTGCTGTAATTTGCTCGAACATAACTCGATGCACGACCCCCTAAGTAATCAAATTCCATGCTATCGTCGAAAATACCAATATGTAGGAATGCCAAGCTTCGTTTCTCTAGTTCAGGCAATAACAGATCAAATACTGCGCGATCTTTACTTTCACCAGTCATATTGAAATAGGCACCAGGTGACACTCGTAATCCTGTTCTGTCAGCCCCAATTTTACTGATTATTTCATCTAGCACCTCTAATGGGAAACGCACCATATTCTCACTACTTCCACCATAAGCATCATTGCGGCGATTACTATCATGATGTAAAAATTGGTCAATGAGATAGCCATTAGCACCGTGAATTTCAACACCGTCAAAACCTGCTTCAATCGCATTCTCAGCGGCTTTTGCATAGTCAGCGACAAGTATTTTTATTTCTTCAACAGATACTGCTTTAGGTGTTTTGTAGGTCAACTCTCGCATTCTAGGTACACTACCTTCAACACCAATAGCTGACGGGGCTAACACAGGTGCATCCGCGTCACCATTCCCATAAAAATACGGGTGAGCTACTCGACCAGTGTGCCAAAGCTGGGCAAAAATTTTGCCACCATTTTTATGAACAGCATCAGTGACTATTTTCCAGCCATCAATTTGCGCTTGAGTAAACAAACCCGGAGTATTGGGATAACCCTGGCCATCAGGCCGGATAATAACCGCTTCAGAAATGATTAATCCCGCTTCAGCCCTTCGAGCGTAATATTCGGCCATTAACTGAGTCGGCACTAAATTTTCATCTGCCATGCAGCGTGTTAAAGGAGCCATTAATATTCGATTGCTTAAATTGATAGTGTCGTTTAGAGCATAGGGCTTGAGTAAGTTTGCTGTCATGGTGATATTCCTTTTTTGAATGTTCATTCAAGATACACTCACTTGAATGAACGTTCAAGAACTATTTTTGAATGATTGTTCAAATAAGGGTATAATCGAAAAATATTATGTGGTTTAGGTACAGAATAAATGCGTAATGCTGAGTTTGATAAAGAACAAGTATTAAGATCTGCAATGAATGCTTTTATGACAAAAGGCTATGCAAAGACCAGTATGCAAGACCTTAAAAAAGCGACAGGTCTTCACCCTGGCTCTATATATTGTGCGTTCGAAAATAAACGAGGTTTACTACTAGAAGCTATTGAACAGTATCGTATAGATAGATCGACTGAATTTGAGCAATTTTTTTCTTCATCAAATAAAACAATAGAAAACCTAAAATCATACCTCGACAATGTAGTTAATGAGTGTCTCAGTTGTGATAATACTCAAGCGTGTTTAATGACCAAAGCTTTGAATGAAACCGCCGAGCAGGATTTAGAAATACAACAAATAATTAGTAATAATTTATCAATGCTGCAACAAGCCTTTACTGAAAAATTCGAGCAAGCTAAAAAAGAAAAGAGTATCAGTACAGACAAGGATTGTGAGCACTTAGCGAGATATTTTTTAATGGGGATCTATGGGTTAAGAACATTTGCACAAACTCACCCTAAGCCTGACATATTGGAGCAACTTGCAGAGCAACTTTATCAAGATGTTTTAAGGTAGTTTTAAAGGGACAGAGCTATAATCAGTAGATAACAAACACCACTTTCTACAGTCGGTGTTTGTTAAAATAAAAATGTTAATTTCGTAGTATTATTCTTAAATCGACGTTCAGCCAATGCTCTCCTTATTAGACTCCTTAATTTCCCTTACACGAACACTTCACTAATTAATTCTTTTCTTAGTTTGATGATGTCTAGTCGGTGCTGCCGAATGTCTTGAGGACTGCCTCACTGAATGTTTCTGTGCTGCTCTAGTCACTGGGCGATTATAAACAGCCTGCTTTTTAACTGATGTTCTGTGTACTCGGGTATTCTGGGCTGTATTTTTGTAATTCTTTTGATAATTTTTTACTTGTCTATACTGTTGCTGGTTACTCACCTGTTGTTTATTGGAGTAATGCTGTTTTACCTTATGATTACTGTAAAGCACCTTGTGACTTCGCGCATTGCTGGTACGTACTTTCGAGTTATTAATATTTGCACTTCTGACAACTTTATTATGCTTGATGGCTTTATTTTTGTAGTACTTGTTTTTATAAACATGACCTTTGCGAACATTATTCTTATATGTATTTGTGCTGTAAACGCTAGGACGAGAGCCATAATATTTATGCTTTAACCGCGCGTTACTGTAGGCAACACCCCGTCTATGTTTGGGTTGATGGTTCCAACGCTTTGCACTATGACTTGTCACAATTCTTTTTCTAGGATGATAACCCGGACGATTATAGTGATTAACGATCACATGGCGGTTATGCCAATGAAAAGCACTAAAGTAGAAATGACTGCTGATATGCACGCCATGGCCCCAATAAAAATGACCATAATGAGCCGCATAGTAATTAGGGTTATGCCAATAAACGGGAGGGTAATGCGCCCAATGCCATCGGCCATACACTACGCGAGTATCATAATAAGGTACGTAAATAATTTCAGGTTGCGCAGGTTCAATAATAATTACTTTACGCTCTTTAATTACTTTAACATTGTCCAAATTGGCCAAGTTACCCGCTTGTTCAGCTTGTTGTCTCAACGTCTGAATACTGGCAAGTACTCGGGCTTCATCTTGTAAAAAAGCGTCACCAAGTGTTTGCATCCACGTTAAGTCTTCACTTAATTTAGTTATAACTCGTGGAAAAACTAACAGTGCTTTGATACTGGCATCCCAATCTTTTTTCTCTGCTTTTTTTATTACTTGTTCAGCAGTTAGTTTCGAGTGTTTATTAAGCCACCGCTCAGCTTCAATAACCTCAAGTGGGTAAGTTGATGCAATTAATATATGGGTAAGTAACGTATCGGGATACAAGGCGATGGGAGCTAACGTTTGCGCAAGCTCAGCTTCTGAAAGTACAACCTCTTGCTCTATATTTTTCTCTAAGGAAGCTGAAAATACAGGAGCGGCCATGAAAATCATGGATAAAACAACTATCCCTATCATCACTAGATGTTTTACTACGACGGAGTGAAGGTACATAAGCTCACCTTTGTTCATAACTAATCTTATGGTTAGCATACGACTATTAAGCTGAACAAAGGCTGAACATACTTAGAGCAGATTCAAAACACTGTTAAAGAATGATGAGAATAGCGACTTCTACTACTCAATATCGCTTTTATTAAGTATGCCTTGCTCGATTAACTTATTCTGAATAATGGTGCATTTTTCTTTTAACATATCTCTTAATAACCGTACTGCTGGAGTTATCGACTGCCTGCTTGGACAGACAAGCCATAATTCAGTTTTTCTCGGTTGATAATCGTTCATAATACTAACAACGTTACCTGACAGCAGATCATTTGACATATCTAGGCTTGATTTCACCGCAATGCCTTTTCCTGCTACACACCAACGTCTTACTAAGTCACCATCATTGGATGCTCGATTTCCTTGCATCTGAATTTTGAATACTTCCCCCTGATGAGCAAATTTCCAAATATCATGTACAACATCGTGTAATTGATAAAAAAGTCCATTATGAGCGCTTAAATCTTGCAGGTTTTGTGGAGTACCATTGTCTTTAAGATATTGAGGCGCTGCACAAAGTTTCCCAGGCACATTACAAATTTTATAACCATAAAGGTTTGAGTCACTAGGTGAGCCATAACGTATTGCAACATCAACTGAGTCTCGATAAAAATCAATATTGCTATCACTTATATTCAACTTCAAAGCGACCTTAGGATGGTTTTGTACAAATTCGTCGAGCCAAGGTGCAACTAAGTTACGCCCTAAATCTGATGATATTGCAATGCGGAGCTCACCATCAACAATATCTAAATCGTCACGCATATTACGCTTAGCCTGCTCAAGCATTAACAATGCCTGCTGACACTGAGGAATATACCTTTCCCCTGCGCTAGATATTTTCAGCTGCCTCGTTGTTCGAATGAACAAGTCTACACCTAATGCAGCCTCTACCCTTTTTATCGCAGCACTCGCTGTGGCAGTTCGCATATCAATACTCGCGGCAGCTTTAGTAATACTCTTAAACTCGGCAACTTTTAGGATGACTTGTAGATCTTCAAGCAACATATTGTCAAATATTTTTTGATAATGATTCAATTATTATGCTGTTTATCTTTATTAAATCAAGCTCTATTATTATCACCGTTAGCAGCAAGCTACTTTAAACATGCGGAGAATACACATGAAAGCTATTGGTTATAAAAAATCGTTACCCATCAGTGATACTGAATCATTAATAGATATAGAACTACCCCAGCCAAAAGCTACTGACCGTGACATCTTAGTAAAAGTTAGTGCGATTGCTGTCAACCCTGTCGATTATAAAATCAGACAAAACAAGCCGCCTGAAACAGATGAATACAAAGTAATTGGCTGGGACGCTGTCGGTGAAGTCGTCGCTATGGGTGAAAATGTCACCAAATTTCAGCTCGGTGACCTGGTGTATTATGCCGGTGATTTAAATCGTCAAGGCAGCAACGCAGAATATCAATTAGTTGACGAACGTATTGTTGGTCATAAACCTAAAAGCTTATCTGATATTGAAGCAGCGGCTTTGCCTTTAACTACCATAACCGCTTATGAAATGTTATTTGAACACCTTAACTTGCCTAAGATAAAACCTAATTCATCTGAACAGTCTAATGACATTATTTTAGTAGTGGGTGCTGCTGGTGGTGTTGGTTCTATTTTAGTGCAACTTGCCAAAGCAATAACTGGTGCAACAATTATTGCAACAGCATCACGAGAAAGCTCAAAAAACTGGCTAGAAAAACTCGGCGCTCATCATGTTGTCGATCATAGCAAGGCACTAAAACCACAAATTGACGCCCTTAATATTGGTCAAGTTACCCATGTCGCTAGCCTCAACGGTACAGAAGGCTATTTTGATGCCTATATAGAACTACTTGCTCCCTTTGGCAGAATTGCCATGATTGATGATCCTCAAAAACCTTTAGATGTAATGAAAATGAAACTTAAAAGTTTGTCCTTACATATAGAGTTTATGTTTGCTCGCACTATGTTTAATGCCATAGACATTGAAGAACAAAGCCACTTATTAAATCATGTTTCTGATTTAATTGATCAGGGTTACGTTCAAACAACGGTTGGTAAAGCGCTAGGTTTAATTAATGCTGGCAACTTAAAACTGGCTCATCAAGAGTTAGAGTCAGGAAAGTCTATTGGAAAAATAGTTCTCCAAGGCTTTTAAAGCTATAAATTCAAGTACAAATTTATGCCGAAATAATGAAAAGACACGGAAAAATACAATTTACTGAAGGAATAAACATGGCCCAATTAACCATTGTCGCTAAAATCGAAGCCAAGGCTTCTGACATCGACTTAGTGAAAACCGAACTTTTAAAACTTATTGTGATTACCCGTACTGAACAAGGCTGCATTAATTATGATCTACACCAAGATAATGCTAATCCCGCGCTGTTCATATTTTATGAAAACTGGAAGACGCGTGAACTATGGCAAGCACATATGGACAATGACCATTTGAAAGCCTACCTAAAAGCAACAGAAGGTAGGGTTGAAGCTTTCACTCTCAATGAAATGACAAATATTAACTAAATCTGTAATAGGATAGCGTTGCCACAAGATTATAAATCTACTGTGGCAATTCTTATTATAGTTTTCGTACGTTAGCCACAATAAATGTACTTGTGCAGTTCAAGCCAAAGTGCTTTATCAACCCCCTCACATTTATGTTTTATGAGCAAAACTTAAGGTAAATTTCGCCCCACCGAGCGCTTTAGAAGTACCAATATGCATTTCACCTTGGTAACTCGCCATCAAGTCTCGTACTATCGCTAAACCTACACCATGCCCGGCTTCGTATGTATCAGCCCTGACACCTCGCTCAAGTATTTTCGTAATTTGCTGTTGTTTTATCCCAATACCATCATCCTCTATGCACATTATCAAAACCTTATCTTGTTGACTAATCGTGAGCATAATAGTGCTTTTCGCCGCTTTATAAGCATTATCAAGTAAGTTACCTAACAGCTCTAATAAATCAGCTTCATCACCTTTGAAGGTAGAGTTGTCTGTGAGATTAAGTATTAACTGTTTTTGTTCACCCCGATATATTTTTGCTAGCGTATTTAACAACTTGTCTACTACTGGTTTTATATCAATCCCCAACAGCCAAGAAGAATGCCCTGCACTTTGCGCACGTTTTAACTGATGCTCAATGGTAGCGTTTATTCGATTGATTTGCTCTTGATTAACCGCAGAAGTATCCCTTTGCGCCTGTAGTACTGCCAATGGGGTTTTCAAGCTATGAGCAAGATCTGATAAAGCGTTTCGATAACGTTGTCTTTGCTTTTGCTCCGTTGCTAATAGTTGATTTAATTGTGTAGTGAGTTTGGCTAACTCTACAGGATATGAGCTTGTTAGCTTTTCAGCTCTGCCTTGTTCAACCGCTTTAATCTCATGCTCTAAGGTTGATAAGGGTTTTAATGTCCACATCAACCAGACAAGTTGCAGTAATAAAATAATAACCATCAAAACAGCTAAGCCAAACCAAAGTTGCTGCTTAAAATTACGAATAAGTTGGGAGAAAGCTTGTTTGTCTCTAATAATATGCACGGTTATTGGAAAGTTATCACTCCCTTCACTAAAGCTGACCGCATAACTATAAATAAAGTGAGGCGCGCCATTAATTTCAAGACTCGAAAAAGATTTTGCTCCTGTTAGTAGCGGGACTAGTTTTGTTGATAGTTGCTCATCAATTATATCCATAGTAAGCAAGGATTGAGATCGCCATAAAATAGCATTTCTTAGTGCTCCAGGGGTTGCTTTACTTTTATCTTTCGCTGGAGCTGAGATAAAGGCATATAAGCCTGAGTCGCTGACATTAAACTGGTTTTCAATCAAAGCTTCAGGCATCACTAGGTTACTTCGCTCTACTTCTGCAACGGCCAAAATAGAATAACTATAGGCACTTAATTCATTTTCGATACTACGCATCATATGTTTTTCGAAGGAATTCATGATAATAAATGCAATGGTAGGTAATATGATGATCACCATCGCAAGTAAACTCACCATTAATCGAACTTTAAGGGAGTTTAGGAAAACATAAAAAAAAGGCTTGATGATGTTAAGCAAGAATATACCTAAGTGGGAAAGTTAATTAAGCGATAACCTTGGCCACGCTTAGTTTCAATAAAGTTATATTTACTATCGGGATCAAGTTTTTTTCGTAAACGCCTAATGAAAACCTCAATAACATTTGAGTCTAAATCAAAATCTTGATCATAAATATGTTCCGTTAAGGTGGTTTTAGAGACTACCTCCCCCACATGCAACATTAAATACTTAAACACTTTATATTCATGCGCACTTAAACTGACACTCACCTGCTCTACAAGTACTTGTGAGGTAGCGATATCCAAACTAAAGGGACCATTATTAAACGTGGTACTTGCTTTGCCCGCACTGCGTCGAATTAACGCATTTAAGCGTGAAATGAGCTCTTCAACATGAAAAGGTTTAGTTAAATAATCATCTGCACCAGCATCTAGACCAGAAACTTTATCTTGCCAGCGATCGCGCGCAGTTAGAATGAGAATAGGAAAATTACGACCTTTTTCTCTGAGTGTTTTAACCACTGTAGTACCATCAATCTTAGGTAATCCTAAATCGATAACGGCAATATCATAGTCATATTCAAGCCCTTGAAATAAAGCAATCTCTCCGTCAGAAGCCACATCTACCGAGTAGTTTTGCAAAAGTAATTGTTGTTGAAGTTCTTGCTGTAACGCCTGATCATCTTCAACTAAAAGTAAACGCATTGCTTTTTCCTTTCGAGTGAATTTCTCATTAATCTCATTCAATTTTACCCGTTTTGGCATTAACTTTTTTAGATATTACCTGCCCATTTGGCTTTACTATCTTTACTTTATACGCAGTATTATTTTTTTGTTTTTTTACATTTAACACTTTACCTCCATAGCGTTTTTTCACCAGTTTAGCCGCCTGCTGTGAGCTAATAGCTTGCTGTTTCTTTTGTGCATTAGTTTGCGTATTTGCCGCCAGAGTGGCTGTACTCAACGTAAATACACTTATCAATAGCGTGAATAAAAGAACTCGTAACATCATCTCAATACCTAATGCAGATAAAACCTATAGAGTACTCAGTGTAAAAGAATGCTTACCGCAAATAAACCAAGTTTAGCCCTATACTACAAAAATCTAACTGAACGGAGTCTGAATACTTCACTGCTTTAGAGATCTACCAGATAAAAGTCATCTGTTGGCACTGTTAATTGTTCAGCTTGAGTTCATTTAACTTGCGCTTTAATAGTATTAAATCGATATAATAAGGATTTAATGATGAATAATTTTATCAAGCAGTTAACATTAAAAGTAACATCAAGGTTTTCCCCAATACTACTAACAACTTTACAGTTAACACTCATGTTAGCCCTAATGATGATCACACTACCAAGCTTTGCAATAGAAGCAGAGAGTGCAAATGAGATAGAAAATACAGCAAGTACTGCTGACATAGCCGAAGCTAAAGTTGTTCTAAGTTATTCTCGTGGCCAAATAGCCAATTCAACGGACAGTGCAACACAAGAACAAGTGCTAAACAATATTAAGCAAAGAGTATTACTTGGCGATAGTGACCAAGAAAAAAATAAAACACTAAACGCTACGCGTGAGGATATGATCAAGCAAAAGCGTCAACAAGCACGTAAACAAAGTGCAACTAGAAGTATAACGGCAAACCCAAGATTGAATTTGAGCAGCAGAAGCTTCAGCGACGGTACTTTTGTGATTTATGAAGGCTACTCACAATTGATAGAAGATCTCGATGCCGATGGGTATTTTCAAACATTTAGTGTGACGTTTGATGCCGACTTACTTACTGGTAATCCTCATGACGAAGCGCTGGTTTATGCTGAATTATACTTAAGTGAAAATGGCGGCCCTTGGATTCATTATTACAGCACTGACAGTTTTGTTATTCATGGTGAGAGTTCAGATGATGAATTCGAGGTGTATAGCACTTTAGAGCAAGGTTTTAAGACCAATCATTATGATATCCTCATAGACCTTTATGAAGTGGGTTATCCGAATATTGTGGCTTCTTACAGTAGCGATGACAGTAACAGCTTATATGCCCTCCCTTTAGAGAGCAGCGACTATGATGTAGAATATGTAGAGTATTACAATGAAGTACATAGTGATGGTGGCAGTAGTTCTATCTTTATTTTAATATTATTACTTAGTGCAATATCAATACGCCAATTCAAACTTAAAACTAATCCAATTGGTTAATATAAATAGCTAAATTTATCCACTACGTTCAGATTCTACATCCAATTAATACTTACTTTCTCGCCACTAAATGCACAGTGCTGGTTGAGCGTTCTATAAATGCACCTTCACAATAAGCAAAGTAATAGAGCCATAGGCGTTTGAACGTTTCATCATAGCCAAGCTGAGATAGCTCAAACCATGATGTTAAAAAATTATCTCGCCAGTGCGCTAATGTTTTAGCGTAATCAAGGCCGATATCATCTAAGGATTCAACAACTAACTCACTGTGATCAGTAAGCCCTTGAGTCAACACATTTACTGACGGTAAAAAGCCACCAGGGAATATATAGCGTTGGATAAAATCAACGTTATTTTTGTAATAATCAAAGCGTTGATCGGCAATGGTAATTGATTGAATAAGCAGCTTACCACCAACTTTTAATCGATCATTGCACTGTTTAAAGAAACTCGGTAAAAAAGCGAAACCAACCGCTTCTATCATTTCAATAGACACCACTTTATCAAAACTGCCGGTTAAATCGCGGTAATCTTCTTTAAGTAAGGTAATTTTATCTGTTAAGCCCAATTTTTCTATCTGAGCTTGAGCATAATCATGTTGCGCATCAGAAATAGTGGTTGTGGTGACACGACAGCCATAATTTTGAACGGCAAATATAGCTAAACCACCCCAACCAGTTCCTATTTCCAGTAAATGATCATCTTCACTTAATGAGAGTCTTTGGCATATTGTTGCTAATTTGTGCTGTTGAGCTTCACTTAATGTAGCATATTCGGTCGGATAAATAGCAGAAGAGTACATCATATCTGGGTCTAGAAACCGGGTATATAACTCATTGCCTAAATCATAATGGGCTAAAATGTTACGCTTCGAACCTCTTTGGGTATTTCTATTTTGCCAATGACTAACAGTATTTTTCAGTCTATTTAACCAAGATTTATTTGCCTCTAGACTGTCTGTTTGCTGCTGTGCTCTGGCAAAAATTCTAATGACATTGGTTAAATTGGGACTGCTCCATTTACCATCGATAAAGGCCTCTGCTGCGCCAATACTTCCGCCTTTAACAAAATCACGGTAAACACTTGGATCATGAATTTGTATTTTACCTTTAATGCTTTTTTCGTCTGCCATTTCAGGAAATAAAGAGTGAACAGCGCCTTCAACAATCTCTAATTGACCGTATGTCAGCCTAGAGAAAATGTTCAACACTAATGTGCGGCAACGTTTATCTAACCAATTAGCCGTTTTGGCTGCTGTAACCCCTTCAATATTTTCCATTTTATTCCCCTAAGTATGTCTTGAGTTCTCGCCTTCAAAAATAATCACTAACTCGGTTTTTGATAACCAATAAAAGGTACACGCTTAATGAATAACTTTAGTGCTTGCCAATAAATGCTTACTACGACTTTTAGTGTCATGACAGGCAACTGCCCCCAAATTCGCAGTAAGCTGGTTTTAGTGAAAGGTTTTCTCCTCATCACTAAGCTTGCATCAAATAACTTACTTACAGTGCTGCTTTCATCATCAAAACGTTTATTTTCAATTTTAACCAGCAACTTATCATCCTCATTACAAGGAGGCTTAACCTGCCAAAAATACGTCATGGCTAAGTCCATAAAAGGGGATACTTGAAACATTTTTTTAGTGGTTTTAACACCTTCTTCTTTTATCAAATCGACTAAATAATAATGGCGTTCATTCCAAGGTGTATTACTCACCTCTGCGAGCATTTGTGTACAGTTATTGTTCTGGTCGTAGCAAAAATAGAAATTAGCAGGACTAAAGTAAATGCCGAAACACCTCACTTGCACCAACATTACAATTCTGTTTATTTCGATGTGGCCATTTAACTGCTGTACTTTCATCTTTATACGTTCGTTTAAAGAATGAGGATCACCTACTACATCATTTTTTAGTCCCTCCTTTAAATAATCTGTTTCAACAAAACGTAACGGTCGATACCAGGAAAAACCAAAAACACCAACACCACCTTGAGCCTTTTCAACATCGGCAACATCTAGTGCCAACATAAATAAACGGTAATTAAAACTGTGTTTTTTCGGGCTAAAGCGTCGATGCATCACATTACCAAGGTATATATGGCTATTACTGAATGAATTAGACATCGTCATCATTGTCACCTAGAAAACAGCCAAACCGTGCAGCCACTTCTACTGCACTTCTAACACCGTCTTCATGAAAACCACAGTGCCAATAAGCACCAGCAAAATGCGTATGATCAACGCCACAAATAGTGTGTCTTTGCTGCTGTGCTTTAATAGAATCAGCCGAAAATACAGGGTGGTGATAAGTGAACTCCCTTAAGATCTCTTTGGGATCTATCTCCTCTTTTTGATTTAAGGTGACGCAAAAGGTGTGCTTACTTTGAAGACCTTGCAATATATTCATATTGTAAGTAACACTAGCGGCTTTATCCCGGTCTCGGCTCAATTGATAATTCCAACTTGCCCAGGCTTTTTTGCGTTTAGGTAATAGTGTTTCATCAGTATGCAGGACGACAGTGTTTGCACTATATGGCATAGCAGATAACACCAATTTTTCATCTTCACTTGCATCAGCTAATAAGGCGAGTGTTTGATCAGAATGACAAGCAATAACGACTTCATCAAACGTTTGACTAGGCATATCTGCAAAGTGTAAATGTACTTTATCATTGTTTCGGGTAATGCCGGTAATGTTGGCATTAAGGTGAATATTATCCTTAAAAGGTGCAGACAATGGTGTTAAGTAGCTGCGTGAGCCTTTTGGAATGACATACCATTGCGGTCTATCAGCAATGTTTAATAAGCCATGATTATGGAAAAATTTAACAAAAAAAGTAAACTCGAAATCTTCCATTTGTGCTAATGAGCTAGACCATATTGCTGCGCCCATGGGCAAAATGTAATGCTCAGCAAAAAAGTCACTGAAGTGATGTTCAGTTAAAAACGCACCTAATGTTAAGCCATCAACATACTTATCTTGCAGATAAATGCTTTTGCACAATTTGTTGAAGCGTAATATTTCTTTTACCAGTAACCAAAACGTCGGTTTGAGAATATTTCGCCGCTGGGCAAATAATGTATCTAGATTATGACCATTATATTCCAAGCCTGTATGGCAGTTGTGAACAGAAAAACTCATTTCAGTGGGAGTTTTATCAATCCCTATTTCACCCAGCAGCGCTAGGAAGTTAGGGTAGGTTCTATCATTAAAGACAATAAAGCCGGTATCTATTGCAAATATTTCCCCTGATTTTTCCACATCCACCGTTGCCGTATGACCGCCAATACGGTCATTTTTCTCAAAAACAGTAACGTGATGCTTTTTTGATAATAAATAGGCGGCTGTTAACCCGGAAATACCGGAGCCAATAATGGCAAAGTGCTTCATGCTTGATCTTCCCTAGTATGACTATTGCTGGCGTTATATTTGCTGGTAATAAGCGATCGCCATAAAGACGAAGGTAAAAAAGAAAATAATTTCATAATAAGCGTTAGTCTCTTGGGGAAATGTAGATACTTTTTACGCTTTTCTATACCAATAAACATGCGGCTCGCTGCTTGTTCGCTAGTGAGTATGAAAGGCATGGCAAAGTTATTTTTATCCGTTAAAGGGGTACTAACAAAACCAGGGTGTACTAAGGTAACGTCAATTTCATGGTCAATTAAATCAAGTCGTAAGCTATTGGCTAAATAATCCATGCCTGCCTTGGATGCTCCGTAAGCTTCACTGCGCGGAAAGGGCAAAATAGTTGCACTTGAACTGACAAAAACGACCTGTCCACCCTTTTTCACTTTGGGTAAAAAGCATTGTAATAATGTACCTAATGAAGAAAGGTTAGTGTTAATAATAGAAGAGAATAACTCGCCATCAAAGTGCTTAGCATCATCAATATAATGACAATCACCGGCATTTAAAATGAGTATATCGAGTGTTTTAATGTCTTGTGCTGCCTTCGCTACTTGTGCAGGTTCGGTGACATCAAATAAACAAGTTTGAAAGGAGCGAGATTGAAGAAGCGCCATTTTTTTAGGGTCCCGCCCGCAGGCAATCACGTTTTCACCTTGATTGGTGTATTTTTCAAATAACGCCAAGCCAATGCCTGATGTTGCTCCAGTGATCAAGACATTTTGAATAGCCATTAGTTCGCTGCCTTATTTTTTATCCACTTTGTAAGTTTGCCAAGTATGGGTAATTGTTCATAAAGCATGGCACCTAAATCAAGGAAGTCTCGATGATAAACAATTTTATCGCCTTGCCCCTTAAGATGAGAAGTGCCAGCTACAGTGACAATCTTCCCCTTGTTGAGTTTAGGGTGTTGATAAGTCATGGTCCAAAATAGTGAAGCACTCGAACCCTGCCAAAGTAACTCTTCAATAACAAAATCACAGGCAGAAAGGTTTTGATAGAGGCTTTGAAAATACTGGTACAAATCATTAAAACCTTCCACTGTGTGAAGAGGGTCAGTAAAAGTCACATCTTCATGGTAAATAGTCGATAGCAACTCTAAGTTCTCTGTCGATAACTTTTGATAAACAAGCACAAAGTTACTAAGCCACAAAGGGCAAGTTTGTAGGGTGTGCTTTAACGTTTCTTTTTCCATGACACTACCTTTATAACAATAGCTTTAATGATGAATAAACTTTAATAACAAAACTTTAACTTCGATAGTCCTATAACGACTGACTAATAATAAATGATCGAATTAACTTGTTTACACCCGATAAAAATCTAACGCTTTTAACCTTGCTGCTTTATGCTCAACAATCGCCGGCCAATAAATATTTAGCTTATTATCTTTTATAAATTGATGAGGAAAGTGAATTGCCTTATCTGAAATATTTTCAAGCTCTGGTATATACTTACGTATGAAGATGCCTTTTGGATCAAAACGTTCACTTTGTTTAATTGGGTTAAAAATTCTGAAGTAAGGTTGTGCATCACAACCGGTGCTAGCCGCCCATTGCCAGCCGCCATTATTTGAGGCTAAGTCGCCATCAATCAGATGCTGCATAAAATACCTCTCTCCTAATCGCCAATCAATGAGTAAATGCTTGGTTAGAAAGCTTGCAACGACCATACGAAGGCGGTTATGCATCCAGCCAGTTTGAATGAGTTGCCTCATTGCTGCATCAACAAGCGGGTAGCCTGTTCTGCCTTGGCACCAGGCCTCAAATAATACAGCATCGTTATGCCACAATGTCGTTTGATAATGTTCTTTATAACACTGATGTTTACATAACCGCTGTTGGTGAAAGATAAGATGTCGGTAAAATTCTCGCCAAATAATTTCATTCAACCATGAAAACTCTTCACTGTCTGATGCCGTCAACAGGTCAGGGTATTTATTAAGTAATAAGCGAAGTACAAATCGAGGACTTATTACACCAGCAGCCAAATAAGGTGACATTCCCGAGGTAGCTTTAATAGATGGGATATCACGATTAAGTCTGTAATCGCTTATTTTTTCTTGATAAAACGTTTGTAGTACCTCTTGTTCAAAAGTCCTTGCTAATGGCCATGCACAGGAAATACTCTCTTGCTCTTTCCCATGCGGATCGGCCTTGTTATTCGATGTAGCATGAGTAGGTACTTTGCCTAGGTATTCAAAGCCACTTTGCTGAATATAGCTTAACCAAGCGCGTTTAAAAGGGGTAAAAACCTTAAACATAATACCTGATTTATTGAGTATTTTACCTTTTGGTACAATGACATCTGCTTCGAACAGAGTTAGTGAAATGCCACTCGTAACAATCGCTTTATCCCGTTGTTGCTCGTTAAATTCAACCTCACTATTAGCCACTATTTCATCAATACTATGCTGTTGACAATAGTTTATTAAATAAGCTTGTTGCTGAGTAAAATTATCCAATTCAATCAATTCAAGTTCAATATTTAACAAAGCGAGCTCTTTCACTAGCGCATTGGCATGACGTTTAATAAAGTCTATTTTTATTGGTGACCAATCATGTTGTTGCCATTGCTTTACGCAGATAAAAAAAACTGCCTTCATTGATACTGCAGAATCCTGTTGACTCTGAGCATTTTGACTAAGGAAATAGTGTAAAGCCGGATTATCGTGTGTTCGAAGATCATTACGAAACCATAGTAGCAAGGGCTTTCCTTATGTGCCCAATTAAGGGCATCACTGGAGTATAAATAAGTTGGGATAACTAATTGCTTTAGTAAAAATGGACTAAAAAAAACAAATTAAAGTAAGGAAAATCAGTTAGTAAGCGTATCTCAGTCTCAGTGTGTCAGGGTAAGGCGATAAGTATGCTTGCTTTGTTAAGTAGTCTTTTGGGTGATTAAGCAGATAATGCTTAATTAACGTTAAAGGCGCCATTAACGGGATTAGGCCCTCGCGATAAGCATTAATTTGTGCACATAATTCTTGTCTTTCATTTGCTTGTAAGTGTTTTGAAAAATACCCTTGAATATGCGCGAGTGTATTAGCATGTTTTTTACGGGTCGCTATTACTTTCAGTGCAGTCATTAACCCTAGAATGTATTTGTCAGCTACCTCATCAAGTGGCAAATCAGCCCTAGCCAATAATTGCCCTAGTTCTTTATAAGCAATTAAATCGTGACTCATCACTGTATACTTATAATGACTATGAAAAGTGGTTAGCTTATGCTTAGTTAATCCTGATTCAACCACCGTTTGCCAGTGTTTATAGGCAAAAACTCTAGCAACAAAGTTTTCGCGTAGTAACGGGTCATTCAAACGGCCATTTTCTTCACAAGGTAATAATGGATTAGCATCCATAATTTCTTTGGCAAAAGCACCAACACCATGAGAAGGCAGCGAGTTTCCTTCAGGGCTATAAACCTTCACTCTTTCCATGCCGCAACTTGGACTTTTAGCGCAAAAAATATAGCCACTTAATGATTTAGTCATGCTGGCTACTTTTTTTCCATAGGCTTTTAATGCCTCAGTTACATCACCAGAGCCATCCTTTTGAGAAACATGAATGATATCATCACGCTTTATTTGTCGAATAGTGGCTCTAGGGATAGGTAAACCTACAGCAACTTCTGGGCAAAAGGACTTATATGAGACATGCTCTGAAAATTCTTTAATACAAAAATGAGACGGTTTATTACTGGCATCAAAGCGAACCTTTTCACCAATTAAACAAGCACTAATTCCAATTTCTATGTCTGTCTTACTCACTGAATAAATCATATTTCTCTCCTTATAACTTCTGACTTCATTTTTAATTACAGTCTAAATTTTAATGACTTAGAAAACTAATAAATGAAAGAACCAATTGGATTAAGTAATTTATTTATGCCTTGGGTAAAGTGTAATGCGTCATTTGCTACTGTGTAACAAAGACAACCATTAGTAGATATAGGATGATGCTGATGCGAACTATCAAGCATGATGAAGTCTCCTTTAAAATATTCACCACTTTCATCATGAAACGAACCTTCCAATAACACAGTTAGCTCAAAACCTTTATGGGTGTGCTCAGGTACGCCTCCTCCTGGTTGTATGTGTAATAAACTCGTATGAATTTCGTTTTCGTTGAGTTGAATACGTGATCGAGTTAACTTACCAATATGAGCATGCTTACCTAGCTCCATGTTATTTAGCGCGCTAGGGATAGTATAAGTTTTATCATTAAAACTAATTGTTTTTTCTACTTTAGGTAAAGCAACGGATATATCTGAAGATTCAACAATATCGTCAATCATATGGTCAAAGTCTATTGCGGCAACAGCATCTAATGCTTCAATATCGTCAACAATGAACCGATCAAGATATTCTTCTTCAAAGCTAGTTTCAGCCACTTGTTCAGTAATTTGAGCAATTGTTTGCTGACAGACAGGACACATATCTGCATGTATTGCGACACCAACAGATAAAGACGCAGGTAAATCACCATTCACAAATGCTTGGATAAGCTCAAATTTTGGGTGATGATTAATCATGTTGTTCTCCTAACTGTACTTTTAGTTTTCCTAGCGCTAATCGTAATCGAGATTTAACAGTCCCTAGTGGTAAATTCAAATGAACAGCTAACTGTTCTTGTGACATTTCCCTAAAGTAAAACCCTTTTACTACGTCTTGTTGAGCTTGTGGTAACTCTTCAATGACACTTAACAAATTTTCGTGTTCTAAATGATCATCAAAAACCTCAATTTCACTGCTCATTTTTTCTGCGACAGGCCAAATATCATCACTAAGGTTATCTTCTTTATTACCTTGTATTTTACGAAGCATATCGAAAGTAACGTTACGCATTACTGTGTAAACCCAAGTGGTAGCTGCTCCTTTATCTTGGTTAAAGAGATGTGCTTTCCTCCACACGTTACTCATCGTGTCTTGCACAACTTCATTAGCTTGTGCTTCATTAGGAAATTTACCACGAGCAATACGTAGAATTTTAGGAGCAAAGAAGTGAAACAAATGTGTAAAAGCAACTTTGTCTCGATTTGTCGCAACAGACTCTAGCCATTGGCACAGTTGTGGGTGATTTATTTTATCTGACATACTAGTAGATTTAGCACTTGTCGGTCTGCTTAGCAAGTTAGTCTGCATTGCCCCGCCCTACTATTTATTTGAACATGTCAGGTTATACGTTCAAACAATCTTTAGGATCACTTTAGTTTTAAGTTTTTTTAAATCATCTCAAAATTAACGACAAAATAATTAAATAAGAGAAAACTATGCAAGAATAACCGATTCAACAAACGCTTTTGCATCTTTGAAACTATAGCTAACTACAAAGGCATTTTTTACATTGAGTTCAATAGGTAGTATTTCTAACCACCTTGCTAACACCCAATGACTATCGTTTAGAACTTTCTTGGGATATAAATTATTAAGACTGTCATTCTCTGCAAAGACGTTAGCTAACGATCTAGCGAGCTGCCCATTAGCTATATCGACATGAGTTTCTGACCAATGTGCAATTCGGCTAACATCACCAAAATGTAAATTGTTTTCATCATGCGCAATGCTCTTAATAACGACCAAAGATTTACACTTGACATCAATTTCTAAAATACCATCGTCTCCCTGATCAAAATTAATAATTTCAACCCAACTACCCCACGGCATGCTAGTCGAACTTTCGTTAACAATTATATTTTTATCTTGTAGCCAAATAACAAAACCTTGCCCTGATGTGGCGGTACTAACCATTTTTAAATAGCGCGGTTCGAAAATGCGTAACTTAGTCACCCCTTCTGGCAATAAAAATACGGGTAAAGGAAATATCGGTAAGGTAGCATTTAATTCTTTCATAACAATACCACTTGCAAGTTTATAACTATTCATACGTTAAGACTGACTAAACGATCAATTTTATATTATAAAAAAAGCCTCTGAAGACAGAGGCTCATGGTCAGTATTTGACTCGAACTTTTTGCGTTGTAAAAGAAAGAACAATCAATCGACCAAAACTTAATAACTAAAAGCCAAGAGTCAAGCTAGTTATCTATTCCATAATCACGGTATCAATAACATGGATAACACCATTTGTTGTGTAGATATCAGAAATGATGACTTTGGCTCCACCAATCATTAACATGCCAGAATCAGCATCAATACTCACATTAACCATAACTTCTGATGCAGTGGTTAATGAACGTCCATTCTTAGCATAAGCATCTACCGAGCTTAAACTACTATCACCAACTACATGAGTTAGTAACACTTTTGTAAGCATCTCAGTGTCCGCTAGTAACGCCGTTAACGCATCCCCATCAATTTTATCAAAAGCAGCATTAGTTGGAGCAAAAACGGTAAACATAACATCTTCATTCGATAATGTAGTCACTAAATCAGCAGCAGTAAGCGCAGTTACTAGCGTAGAGAAGTTATCCGGATCAGCCACAGCAACCTCAACAATATTTAATGTTGGCGTATCCATCATTGCAGGTGGCATGATGACGTTGTCAATTAAATGAACAACACCATTCGCAGCCATAACATTCGCAGCACTGACCTTAGCGCCATTAATAAAAAGCATACCATTAGTAAACGTTACCGCGGCTTTGTCCCCATTTGCCATTTCAGCCATATTATCCATTGATTGAGCTAGACTAATTGCACCATCAGAAAGTACCTCAGCAGCGATTACGTGATACAGCAATATATTGCTTAATTGTTCGCTGGTTAACTCTTCTACTGTACCTGCAGGTAATTTAGCAAAAGCAGCATTAGTGGGTGCAAAAACAGTATAATTACTATCAAGATTCGCTAGTACTGTATCTAACCCTGTTGATTGCAGTGCTGAAACAAGTATCGATAAGTCACTATTGCTACTAGCGATGTCAACTAAGCTCATACTTGGTTTTGGTAAAGCCACATCACCAAGAATAACTGCATCAATCACATGAATGACGCCATTGGTTGTATAAATATCTTTCATAACAACATTTGCTCCACCAAACAATAACTTATCTGTATCTGGGTTAATGTTTAGTGCAACTTTTGCTGTAGACACGGTATCGACCATATTGCCACTTAATGCATAGGCATTCACCGAACTTACCGCAGCATCAACGATTACATGTTGTAAAAGTACATTGGTTAAGGCATCGGTATCCCCTAATAAGGCATCCAAAGTATCAGGTGCAATTAGGGCAAAAGCGGCATTAGTTGGCGCAAAAACCGTAAAAGTAGCGTCTTCGTTCGACAAGGTAGTCACTAAATCAGCAGCAGTTAGTGCAGCAACTAAGGTAGAAAAATTATCAGGATCAGCCAGTGCTACCTCAACAATATTTACTGTCGGCTCCATCATTTCTGCAGGCGGTAATAAAACAGCATCAATGACGTGAATAATGCCGTTATCTGTTTGAATATTAGTGATGATAACGGTTGCAGTATTAACCAATAGTTTGTCGCCATCGAGCGATAAACCAACGGCATCACCATTAACCATATCAACAGTTGTTCCTGCTAGCGCAATAGCTGCGGCTGCATCAACTTCACCACTAATAACATGATAAGTTAAAATGTTTGACAACTTATCGGTATCAGCTAACAACGCATCAATAGTATCTTGCCCCAACAGAGCGAAGGCTTTATCCGTTGGTGCAAAAACGGTAAATTTAGCACTGGCATCTGCCAAGGTTGCATCTAGACCGGTTGCTTGTAATGCAGCAACTAACGTAGTGAAATTCCCATTACTTACTGCAGCATCCACAATGGTAGTTGGCGCAACGACATCTTGGCTGACTTGTTCTATTACGTCATTGTCGTTGTCATTACAACCTTGCAATAAAAACACACTTAATACGGTTACACTTAGTATTTTAAAATATTTCACTTGCTTATCCTCATTAATTAAGTACAACTAAACTTACGTACAAAAAACAAACAAAGATCAACATTTTTCCACAAATAAAATTTTATTTTTATCTGTGATCTTATACAAAATAGAAACGTACCTATTAGGTTATGCAAAAATATTTTTTTACAGTAATAGAGTGTAGAGATGACCTTTTAACCCTTTAAAACTAGGATTAATATTAAACATAACTTTTACAGGAATGATGTGCCGTTCAAGCACAGGAAATGGGTGAGTTACCTCCTGCACTGAGGAGGATTATTATGAGAGGTTAAGCACTTATACCTTTACTATTTTGAAGAAAATACTCAGCTAGATTTTACAAAGTAAGCGATAATAATTTACTCTAATCCTTTAGATAAAGGGTGGTTAAATATTATCACTATTTGCACATTTTTTTACTTGGCTTTGTTTATCAAAAAATATTGTTACCTCAGCCACCTTCACACCTAACTTACTCATCGACGTTTTATTCATTACCCGAAACTCATCAAGCTGATACATCCAGTCATCCATGGATACCTGATAAGTTTCATCTTCGACAGCTAAAGACAATTCGTATTGAAACTGAAAGGCAAAACCCTGATGATTGCCAACAGCAATCCCTATAACATCTTCTGCTTTGCCTTCATAACTGCCATTCATTTTTTTAGATAATTGCCAGTTTCGGTAACTTATTTCACCATCATTAAAATAAAACTTTTCCGCAAGAACACCATTATTACCTTGCCACGTTCCTTCTATCTCGACACAAAATCGTCTCGTCACTTTATTAGCATAATCCTGTAACATGCCCCAAGCAACTACTCGCCCAATGAAGTAACTTTTAATATCAAATGGATTTTCAACTGCTTGATAATCATCTAATGCTGTAGAGCAACTTGAGATAAGGCTACAGAATATGATAGTAAATAGAAAACACTTAACTTTATTCATCGGTAAGCCCCCTTAATAATTCACGGCGTAATTTAGGCTCACTGGTATTTTCAGAGAGCCAAATAGCAAGAAATATTTGTCCAAACTCAAAAGGCTTAATCATGCCAATAAATTGCTGATTAAAATAAAAGCTACTGTGTCCTTGGTGAATCAGTAAAGATAAACTGTCGCCCTCTTTGATATCTGGCCATATAGCTTTTAGTTTTGGTAAATAGTTCATGTATTGCTCCGAAGAGATGCCTAAGTACTGCCATTGTTCAATCGTTCTGCTAATGAGCTCATCACTAGAGATATCGGCAAAATAATGAATAATAAAAAGAACTTTATCGTTTGATATGCTGACTGGATACTTTCCTGTCGTGGTCAATAACTGACTTTTATAAAGATCCCAAAATAAAATAGAGAAAGTTGCCTCTCCCACCAACATAAAGGGTTTGGTAGCAAGGGTGCTTTGCAAACTATCAGGGAAAACCATTTCATCGCTTATATTTTTTGCAAATACTACACTCGCTGCCAAGCAAAAAATAAAATAAAGGCATGTTAAATAATAAAAAAATGAGTGCTTACACATAACTCACCTCTGCTTTAGATAATTTCTCTTTTATATAGAAAAATAAAACGAATAACCCTGCCCATATCACACTTAAAAGTAGATATGTTGAAGCAATAGATTGACCGAAATCAACAGCCTGAAATTTGTGACCAGCTATATAACTCAAAGGGGCACATACCGCACCGACGAGCAGTTGCAATAGTTTACTATGCGATAAAAATCGCAAACTATGACTTATTGTTGTAGCAAAGCAAGACCAAAGCATCATCAACCAATACGGAATATGCCTATCGTCATCAAAAATAAAAACGTTATAATGCACAAGTGCTGAATCAACAAGGATGCCAATAACAGTTACGAGTAGAATTAGTTGAATTTCTCGAGATGATTGTGCAATAAAAAAAATATGGCTAATCAAGAATAGAAAACCAAAGGGAATAAAATTATTGCCCCAAGAAACTAAGCCAAGCCAGACTAAGTTAAAACCAAATAAATTAAAGCCTGTGGAGTTAATAAACACAATATCAAGCTACCTAACAAAAGACTAATAAGTGAATATACGTTCAAAGTAAGGTTTTAGATTAATCCTTCTATAACAAGACTGGCTTTTATTCATTTAGCGTTTATTAAATAGCTTGAATGCGCTATGTTAAAGCAGAGGAACCTCTAGCGAATATCAATGATTTTATTCCTCAAATTTTCCCATACTCCTCACCTAACACTAAAACCTTTAATAACTAACAACTGATGGACTTCATCGATCATGAAAGATCTTACCCATGGCCCTATTCCTAAGCATTTGATCTCAATGGCACTACCTATGATGATAGGTATGCTTATTCAAACCCTGTATTTTATCGTTGATTTGTATTTTGTCGGTAAGTTAGGTCCTGCAGCGCTAGCAGGCTTGAGTTTAGCGGGCAATGCAATGTTTTTAATCTTCGCGCTAACACAAATACTTAATGTAAGTACTGCTGCGCTTATCTCGCATGCCGTTGGAGCTAAAAATCAGAACGATGCAAATATTACCTTTAACCAGTCAATGATGGTCTCAACGGTTGTCGGTGTTATTGTTTGTATCGCTGGTTATTTGGGTGCACAGCCTTACCTAGACTTAATATCTAAAGACGCTGAAACAGTAAAAATGGGTTTAGCATACCTTCATTGGTTCATTCCCTGTATGGCGTTGCAGTTTATTATGGTTTCTATCAGCTCAGCACTTCGTGGAACAGGGATAGTTAAACCAACAATGGTCATTCAAACCCTGTCGATTTTACTCAATATTATTCTCTCACCTATACTGATTGCAGGCTGGGGGTCAGATTATGCTATGGGTATTGCTGGTGCAGGTTTAGCTAGCTCAATATCGGTAATTTTTGCTGTCACACTTTTATGTTATTACTTTAAAACAACCGATAAATATATCAGCGTTGACTTATCCCTTTGGAGTATTAACGTGCCTCGCATCAAGAAGTTACTGGCTATTGGGCTACCTGCTGGTGGGGAATTCTTTTTAATGTTCATTTATATGGCGGCCATTTATTGGTTGATTAAACCGTTTGGTGCCGATGCACAAGCAGCATTTGGTCTTGGTTCCCGAGTAATGCAGGCATTATTTTTACCCGCTATGGCTATTGCTTTTGCAGCGCCTGCAATTGCTGGACAAAACTTTGGCGCACAAAATTACCAGCGAGTAAGGGAGACCTTTAAATGGACTACTCTTATGACTTGCTCTTTAATGGCTATTATCTCATTAATTTGTTTAACCCAAGCAGAATTGATGCTGACAAACTTTTCTGACGATAAAAAAGTGATTTTAATTAGCATGGCTTTTTTACAAGTGATTTGTTGGAATTTTGTTCCTGCCGGCCTAGTGTTTACTTGCTCTGGTATGTTCCAAGCATTAGGTAATACCATGCCAGCTTTATTAAGTACCGCTACACGCTTAACTACCTTTATCCTACCTGCCCTTTGGTTAGCTAAACAAGATAACTTTCAAATAGAGCAGCTTTGGTATATTTCTGTCGCTACCGTTTGTCTTCAATCATTGGTCAGTTATTACTTTTTAAAGCGAGAATTTAAACAGCGTTTACCTGCTGATAATTTACCAAGTAATTATTCTAACGAACTTACTAAAAAGAAACTTATTAGTTAAAGCAGCACTAGCAATCCTTTAGCTAGTTGCTGGGATGCTTTATTTTGAGCTTAATGAATATAAAAATGAAAAATCAGCGATTTAAGGTATGGCCTACACCTAACCTACACCAACAAGCTGTAGTGGTTGTGGTTGTGATTCTGCTTCTGGTTGTGATTCTGGTTGTGATTTTGACTCTGCGTGTGAAAAAACCCATGAGTCAGCTGTTGATTGCCACGAGTGAGCTTTGGTTTGTTTCTTTTTATAACGGTCAAACTGAAGTTGCTTACCGCCTAATTGCCGAATATAGCCTTTTATCGCATTGAAATCATCTTTAGTTAGTTCAACATCAGAGTTTTTCATTAAGCCGTCTACATAAGCGCTATCACCGTTAAAACTAATATTGGCGATTGCTGAGTAGGGTTGTCCATATTCTTCAGCTCTAATTGCTCGCACCGTTTTTATTTCGAAAATCCAGTCATCTATTTTAATACAACGAGATAAGGTTTCTGATTCTTTTTTTGATATAGATTCAGACATGAAGGGTTCCTTTTATAAGCAAATGGTTATTGGCAAAAGCCAGTGTTTAAGCGTGACCAAAGAACATTGTCGGTCATAATTGTTATGTGGCTAATTAGTAAGATTACATAATCAGCTCCGTAGCTAAAGCACGAAGTAGACCAATTTGACAATTCATTGTTCTCAATAGATTTAAATGAAAACACTACACATTGACTGTTGCCAAAAAGCAACACACCATAAGCCATAGCCTTTGATAACAATGCCTGTAAAGAATAATATAACTAAACTAAACAAATAGTAGGCGATAGAAGTTAAGCGAAAAAGGCATGTCGCCAATCGGCAACAGCCAGACAAGACAATTATGAGGAAAGGTAGCTATTAATGTCGGCTTTATTCATGTCAATTATAGCGGGTATGCCTTTGTCTTAGGCGTTACAACTTATAGATAAAAATGAAAATAAGGTTCGTTTACGCATAAGTGATAGTGTTATTTCGAATACAAAAAACAATGATAGACGCAAGAAACAACATCGAAAGTAATAAACAGAAAATAACCTTTCACTAGTTAGAGCTGAAGTAATGATGTTAACAACAAAGGTCATAACAAGCTAAGGTGTGATTAACCACCTTAACTTGTTATCTACTTGTACTTGATTTATTCATCAGGTGAAAAAAAATTCACCTCAAAGCAAATCTAACTGATTAGGCTATTTTTTGAGTTTGTATTTGGCTACCAAGGTATTCATCTAATGTGCCCTGGAAGTCCACTAATTTTTTATCTTTAATATCAATAATTCTCGTTGCTAATGAAGATACAAACTCACGGTCATGGCTAACAAAAATTAATGTACCTTCAAAATCTTTAAGTGCATTATTTAGTGCATCAATTGCTTCTATGTCCATATGGTTAGTCGGCTCATCCATGATTAACACGTTCACATCTGCCATCATCAACTTACCAAACAATAAGCGGTTCTTTTCACCACCAGAGCAATTACGCGCCTTTTTATTGGCATCATCATCAGTAAATAACATACGACCTAACATGCCACGAACACTTAAATCGTTGTGGCAAGGCCTACGCCATTGAGACATCCAATCCATTAGCGTTAAGTCATTATCAAAAAATGAACCACTATCTTGTGGGCAATAGCCAACAGATGCATTTTCAGACCACTTAACAACACCTTCATTGTGTTCTAGCTCGCCCATTAAACAACGTAATAGCGTGGTTTTCCCTACGCCATTTTCACCAATAATGGCTAATTTAGCGCCAGCTTCTAACAGTAAGTCACCTTTGGTAAATAAGGTTTCACCATCAAAACCGTGCGTTAAACCTTCAAGTTCTAATGCTTGACGATGCATTTTTTTCCCTGGGGCGAAGGCAATTTTTGGTGTAATACGGCTTGAAGACTTAACATCATCAAGTTTAATTTTTTCCATTTTCTTAGCACGGGAGCTGGCTTGTTTTGCTTTGGAAGCATTCGCACCAAAACGGTTAACAAAATCTTGTAACTCTGCAATTTCTTCAGCTTTTTTAACATTACCCGATAATAACTGTTCACGTAAAAGAGCTGACTGCGCTAAGAAGAACTCATAGTTACCAGGATAAATGCGTAACTCACCGTAATCAATATCAGCCATGTGAGTACATACTGAGTTGAGAAAGTGCCTATCATGCGAAATGATAATCATGGTGCATTTACGTTTGTTTAATTCGCCTTCTAACCAACTGATAGTATGAATATCCAAGTTGTTGGTTGGCTCATCGAGTAAAAGAATATCTGGGTTAGCAAATAAGGCTTGCGCTAGTAAAACACGTAACTTCCAACCTGGCGCAACTTGTTGCATTGAACCGTAATGAAAAGACTCTTCAATACCTGCATCTAACAGAATTTCACCTGCACGACTTTCAGCGGTGTAACCATCCATTTCTGCAAATTCACTTTCTAACTCACCCGCACGCATACCATCGGCTTCACTCATTTCAGCTTGTGCGTAAATGGCATCTCGTTCTTGCTTTACTTTCCATAAACGCATATCACCCATAATCACGGTATCAATAACGTTGAACTCTTCAAAGGCGAACTGATCCTGACCCAAGGTACTTACTTTGTTACCAGCACTAACTGATACATTACCTGAACTAGGCGCTAAATCACCACTAAGGATCTTCATAAATGTAGACTTGCCACAGCCATTTGCACCAATCAAACCGTAACGGTGACCGTTGCCAAATTTAGCCGAAATGTTTTCAAATAACGGCTCTGCGCCAAATTGCATGGTAATGTTCGATGTAGTGATCAAAAGGTATTCCTAGATTTTGCTAATGTGATAGACATTTTAAAGGCGCACATCATACAGCAATTTAAAGGTAAACCCCACCTACCCATGGCGTTAATTGTTTTCTTTTTAGACAAAGTAAAATAAAAAACGGTTAGTAATCAAACTAAACAGCATCAAAACACAAGACTAAAAGACTTACCCTTTACAGCAGAACATTTGAATATATGTTAGTAAAAAAGAGCGAATAATGGTGGAAGTGTAAGACAAAGCTATATTTACTAAACAACGATTAAATTAATCATGAGTTAAAAGTAGCGAATAATTACGGCAAAAAAATATCAGGCAAATTAAGCTAGCTGTGCTATTTTATCGGGCAATTAATTTGATAAATGAATTGAAGTAAACGATGAAAGCCAAGGATTTATTCAAAAAAGATAACATTGCTTATGCTTATTTATCCGAAAGATATAGCGTAAAAATGACGCTAACTGTTTCACTGCACTGGGAAAGTTAATGATTAAAAGATCGGTTTACGCAATAGTAATCTGTAGCACTTTGCTCGTGATTATTCTTACTCTGACTGCTATCAATCAACTATATAGCAGTAAACTAGTAACATTAGATAGTAAGCTTAAAGAAATTTCGGGTATTGAAGTCGACAAAGCAGGTCACTTGTGGGGCATTAATGATGGCGGTAATTTAGCCCAAATACATCGTATCCAAAGTGATGGAAAAGTGGACAAAACCATTACAGTCACGAATGCAAGAAATTTAGATTGGGAAGATATGACCCAAGATGACTTCGGCCACTTTTTCATCGGTGATTTTGGTAATAATGACAATGTACGTAAGTGGTTAACTATTTATAAAATTGAAAACCCCATCGATATCAAGGGCACTGAAACTCAAGCTGAAATAATTAAATTTACTTTTCCAGCACAGTTGCATTACCCACCCAAAGCTTCAGAAAAGAACTTTGACTTAGAAGCCTTTGTTTTTTACAAAAAACACTTATACCTGTTTTCCAAAAACCGTACTGAGCCCTTTGATGGCGATACCAACTTATATAAAATTGGCGATCATGCCGATAATTACCAAGCTGACTTTATTAGTAATTTTAATACCTGTACTACCCATGAAAAGCTGTGTTGGATCACATCTGCCGCACTAAGCCCAGATAGAACAAAACTAGTGCTATTAGACTCAGAACGTTTATGGTTATTCGAAAACTGGCAAGACGATAATTTTTTCTCCGGCGACGCCTATAAAATTGATTTAGGCATAGTTACTCAAAAAGAAGCGGTAACTTTTTCCGATAATAATACCATCATATTTACCGATGAAGAGTTTAGTGGCATAGGTCGAAACTCTTATATGATTAAGCTCGACCAAGTGACTAAAGAGCGAATAACAAAACAAACAGAAGATAGTAACGCTAAAAGTACGCTTATAAACTAGCTATACCTTAGGCTTGCTCAAACTATGAAAAAAATATTATGTACCCTTTAAACTATATTGAACCAGTCTTTCGTCCACCAAGTGAATGGAAAAGCCTGATACTGCAAGTCACTAATGGTTGCTCATGGAATAAATGCACCTTTTGCGATATGTATACCAGCAAAGATAAAAAATTCAAACCCAAAAAAATTGAGCTGATCGAGCAAGAAATTAAAAAGATCGCTAATTCAGGTATCCCTACAAGACGGGTATTTCTAGCTGACGGCGATGCTATGATGTTACCTTTTAATCGTTTGAAAGACATTCTTCAATTAATAAAGTTGCACCTGCCAGATGTTTCACGGGTTTCTAGTTATTGCTTACCACGAAACCTTGGCAATAAAACCGTTGAACAACTAGCAGAACTGAACGCTTTAGGTCTTAAGTTAATGTATATTGGCTGTGAAAGTGGTGATGATGAAGTACTTACCCTCATTGAGAAAGGTGAAAGCTATCAAAGCTCGTTAATCGCACTCAACAAGATAAAACAAGCAGGCATGAAAAGTTCGGTGATGATTCTTAATGGCTTAGGGGGGCCTGAATTATCTCGTCAACATGCCATCAATTCAGCTAAATTGATGAATGAAGCCCAGCCTAATTATTTATCAACTCTTGTTGTTTCTTTTCCTTTAGGTGAACAACGTTTTGCAGAAAAATTTTCTCAAGCCTCTTTACAGCCTTTTCGCCAATTAACACAACATGAGTTATTTACCGAAATGGACATTTTATTATCTGAACTCGAGTTAGAGCGAACCATATTCCGATCTGATCATGCATCAAACTATTTAGTTCTTAAGGGAGTACTAGGCAATGATAAAGCAGCATTATTGGCTCAAGTAAGGCATGCGCTACAACAACCAAGTGATGCAAACTTAAGGCAAGAATGGCAAAGAGGTTTGTAAATACTCGCTAACGTGATTTGTTCAATAAAAGCGGTTCAATAACAACTGGACAACTATATTTCAGAATTGTTCTGACAAAAAAACGAGCCAAATGGCTCGTTTTTTATAGCTAAAAATCCTATTGGTGTAGCTCTATATATTGTTGTGTCATTTGTCTTAGTCGTTCTTGTTCCCTAGGTGAAACAAAGCTAGCTTCAATGGCGTTAAAAGTGAATTGAGCAATTTCTGTTTTACTCATTGGGTGAGCATTATTTACCGCTAAAAAATTATCTGTCATATAACCGCCAAAATAGGCAGGGTCATCAGAATTAATCGTGACACAAACCCCCTGACGTAAAAGCGACACAATGTTGTGCTGTTCCATACGGTCAAAAACCTTAAGCTTAATATTAGAGAGTGGGCAAACGGTAAGAGGAGTTCGCTCTTGTATAAGCTGCTTTACTAAGTTTTCATTTTCTGAGCAACGCACACCATGATCAATACGAGTAATTTGTAATAAAGTTAATGCCTCGCTGATATTGTCTGCAGGCCCTTCCTCGCCCGCGTGAGCAACAGTTAAATATCCTTGTTCAATCGCTTGTTTAAAAACCCGTTCAAATTTACTTGCGGGATTGCCAACTTCAGTGGAGTCTAAGCCTACCCCGATAATTTTATCCTTATGGGGCTGTGCTTGCTGTAGCGTGTTAATTGCAGACTCTTCATCTAAATGACGTAAGAAACACATAATTAACTTACTGCTGATCCCTAATTCACGCGCACCTTTTTCAAGAGCACGATGAATGCCGTTAACTACTGTATCAAATAGAATGCCTCTTTCTGTATGTGCTTGAGGGTCAAAAAATATTTCTGTGTGGTGCACATTATCTTCTTTGCAGCGTAATAAATAAGCCCAAGTGAGATCAAAAAAATCTTGCTCATTAATCAGTACATCAGCTCCTTGGAAGTAGATATCTAAAAATGATTGTAGGTTATGAAAGTTATATGCATCTCTTATTTCTTCAACTGAATTGAAAGGAATATTTATATTGTTACGCCTCGCTAATTCAAGCATTAGTTCAGGTTCAAGTGTTCCTTCAATATGGAGATGGAGTTCTACTTTAGGTAAAGACTGGATAAATTGATTCATGATGGAGTTCCCAATAATGGTAAAAGTTCATTCAGTGCTTTCTTTGAAATGAAAATTATTCGTACAAAGAGCAAGCACTAAAGCGCTAAACTCTTCGTAATCAGGATTTATTGGTTCCTGGTAGAGACCCCCAATCCATATCATTGGGGTTATACGAAGTGAAGCTCGTTACTGCCATAAAACAATAATAAGCTATATATTTGATACTGCCTTATTTGATTTCATAAGTCTATAGAGTCAATCGGCATTATTAGGCTTCCCCTAACTGATCATTCTGCTTAATTTAATGAGTCAATTGCACTCATACTATTGACAAAAAATGAAGCAATCATATTGAAAATATAGAGTTATGTATCGAAACTAAGGCAGCAAAACAACTTATTGAATCAATTGATATTGTTTACTGGCCGTATAGGTTTGTAATCCAAAGTGCCCTAGGACATAAGTATAGCTGGCATTTTCATTCGCGATCTGGCTTGAATGAACACCTCCTACAGTACAAACACCACTGCCGCAAACAATACCATCAGTCCAGCTCTTTATCGAATAAACCTTGTTAGCAATTGTTTTACCATATAACCAATCTAGGAAAGGGCTAGAAACCGATAAACCATTAACACCACAGGTTGGCGTAAAGACATTCCAAGGGTAAGCACCACATGTCCACAAACCACGATAAGCACCGGCAATGCCAACAAAAGTATCAACCTGATGACTTTTAGCTAATTTAATCACTTGTTGTGCCGCTAAGGTAACCCCCATCGAATGCGCAATAATATCGATTTTACCTGTACATGAGCTGGCGAGTGCAGTATTTATTGCATTTTTTACTGGCGTTTCTTCTGAGCCACTGTGATTATTATTACTGGCATAAGCACTGCCCCATGAAGGGCGAAAAATATCACTATCCTGATAGCCATTGGCTTTCAGTAAGTCATATGTATTATCCCAATCAGACGGCGAACCAGAATTACCATGTACTAAGATAACGTTATCCACACATTCGGCATAACTGGCATTCGCGGTCAGCATCAAGATCAAAACAAGTGTCACTTTTTTAATTTTGGTTATTATATTTATTATCATTGTTAACCTCTTATTTAGTTTTGGTTTAATTCAGACGTATATTTTCTGAACAAAGCTAACTGTAATAAACAAAAAACTAAAAAGAAGTGCTACCTTAGTGCTACAAGGCGATAACAATAAGCAGTACACAAATAGGACATACTCTGGTTAATTTCCTCAATGAAAAAGAGGCAGGAAGTGAGTAGATGATAAATGTTTTCGAGGGTTAAGAGCGTAACTTTTAAGTCGACAGGTTTTTATTCCTTTCGACCTAGAATTATCTATTTAGCAATAGTCTGTAAATCGTTACCGTATGAAAAGTCAGCTCTATTTTTCAAATATTATGCTTCATAACGGGCTAAAAACATTAACACGGTATCATCAGCAATTGTTTTCTGTTGCTCAGGTGATGGAAAAGTTTGACTCATAAATAATTGTGGCCAAAAAGCACTCGCCTTAATCAAACCTAAAAATTGTTGAGCGGCAAAGTGGGCATCAGCCGCTTTTAATCGACCATCATTCATCGCTTCATTAATCCAAACATGTAAACCATCTTTTTGTTGGCCTAGATGTTCTAGAGTACTCGAGGCTAACTCAGGTGAGCGAATACACTCAGAAATGGTAATGCGATTTAAGTCTCGAAAACATTCAGAGGCTAGCAATTGAATTTCACTCGTTGCAGCAATATGCAATTGCTCATCAAGTGGTTTATCAGGGTGGTATTGAATATTAGTCGCTTGATTGAAGGAGTCACAAAGTTCTTTAACAATATTGTGAAACAAAACATCTTTACTAGGGAAATGATTGTAGACGGTTCGTTTTGATACTTCGGCTCTTTTAGCCAATGAGTCCATGCTTGCACCGAGAAAACCTTTCTCTTTAAACTCATCTTGAGCTGCAGCTAAAATATCCAACCGTTTTTTTTCCGTTAGGGTTAATGCTTTTTCCATACTACTTAATTATAAAAATCGAATTATATGCAAATACTACACTGTTTAGTTTACTTTTCAATAAAAATAGGTAAACTGCACCGAGTAGTTTACATTTTGTTTTATTCTGTACTAAATCTGTAATTCTAAGGGTCTGTTGATCTTTCGAGATTATTTTTGCAGCTTTTTGTTGGATATTTATACAAGGCAGAGCCTTTGTCATGTGGTTGTTCCACATAAAAAGGCGATAACGCCGTAAAAATGATCAACAAACGCTGTCCGAAGGATTCGGCTAAAAGCGTTTTACTCTTTGTTGAGTAGTATTTGCTTAGAATGACTAGGCTACACACTACTCGCCGCGATTAAAATGCTTTTATCTCGAACAAAATTTAACCGCGAAAGTTCAACAGACCCTAATGTTATTATGTGTTTGGTCATTTCGTTATAGGTTTTTTATGTCAACATTTCGTTTTATGTTAAATGGTCAACTAAAACCATTTTTTAGTCGTCTATTATTAGTATCCTCCAGCGTACTACTTGCTACAGCACTTAGTGGCTGTGAACAAGCACAACAGTCTGCCCCTGCAGGTATGCAACCTGCAGCTGTATCTGTGATGAGTATGACAACTCAATCAGTTCCTTTTAGTATTGAATTACCCGCGACACTATCGGGTGCAAAAGAAGTAGAAATTCGTGCGCAAGTCTCTGGTATTTTACAAACTCGAAACTTTAGCGAGGGAGATAAAGTCACAGCAGGACAGTCATTATTTAGCTTAGACGCGAAAAACTATGCTGCTGAAATGGCAAAAAGCAAAGCCGACTTGAATGCTGCTAAAGTCCGACTAGAGCAGGCTCAACGTGAAGTTAATCGCATAAGGCCACTACGTGAAAAAAATTCTATTTCACAACGTGAGTTAGACAATGCGATTTCAAGTGCTGATATTAATTTAGCTGACGTGAAGTCAATGCAGGCTAACTTGGAGCAAGCAAAGTTACGCTTAGATTATACCAAGGTAATTTCTCCTGTTACTGGTATTGTTGGTCGTGAATTAGTATCCGAAGGAACTTATGTTTCAGGCCCTGACGTATTATTAACTCAATTAACCCAAATTGATCCAATTCGTGTGCGATTTGGTTTATCTGAACGTGAGCAATTACAAATGCGTAATGATGCCGCTGCAGGTCTACTGACCTTGCCAGAAGAAGGTCATTGGGACACCAAAATAAAATTGTTTGATGGTTCACTACATCCTCAAGTTGGACAAGTGAATTTCAGCGATATTCGGATTAATAGTCAAACTGGCACAAGTGAATTACAGGCAATCACACCAAATCCTAACTTTTCTTTAAGACCTGGCCAATTTGTTCGCATCATTCTAGAAGGTGCTATACGTGAAAATGCCTATGTTGTGCCACAAAGAGCTGTTTTAGATAATGGTCTTGGCAAGTTTGTATATGTTATGGCTAAAAATGAAGAGGGAGTGACTGTCGCATTACCTGCTCCAGTAGTTGTTGGCGAATGGGTAACAGGAGCCAAAGGTATAGAAAATGGCTGGGTAATTCGTGAAGGTTTAAAAACTGGTGACCAAGTTATTATTGATGGCATGGCGCGTATTTTCTTCCCTGGTATGCCAATACGTTTAGCTGATGATCAGTTACCGTCTGCCGCACAGCAATAAGGGGCAGATTTATGTTTTCTCGTTATTTTATTGACCGACCTATCTTTGCTTTTGTCATTTCTATTTTTATTGTTTTGGCTGGCTTAGCTGCTATGCGCAGCTTATCTATTGCGCAATACCCTGAAATGTCACCACCCGTTGTGCAAGTCACGGCAGTATACCCCGGTGCGTCTGCTGAAGTATTAGAACAAACCGTTGCGACACCTTTAGAAAATGCTATCACAGGGGTTGAAGGCATGATGTATATGTCTTCAACATCAACCAGCTCAGGAGCAACAACCATCACTGTTACCTTTGAAATAGGTACAGATCCAGACCAGGCTTCGGTAAATGTGAACAACCGTGTTAAACAAGTCGAAGCGCGTTTACCTGAAGAAACTCGCCGTCAAGGCGTTGTGGTTGCTAAAGGCTCATCAAGCTTTTTACATGTACATGCTTTTTACTCGCCTGATGATAGCCGCGAAGCTTTATGGACGTCTAATTATGTTACCTTAAATATTCTGGATAAAATTAAACGAATTCCTGGCACAACCAGTGTACAAATTTTTGGTGCAAAAGATTACGCCATGCGTATTTGGTTGCGTCCTGATGTCATGAGCCAGTTAGGTGTTACTGTTGAAGAAATTAGTAATGCAGTACGCGAACAAAACTCACAATACGCAGCAGGTAGAATTGGCGCCACCCCCACTTCTGTTAGCCCACAATCCTTAGTTTATAGTGTAAAAGTACAAGGGAGACTGAGCACAGCAAAAGAGTTTGAAGAGATTATTATTCGCTCGAATACCGATGGTAGTTCATTGCGTTTAAAAGACATTGCCCGAGTAGAGTTAGGCTCAAAAGATTATGACTTTGATGGCCGTATCAACGGTAAAAAAGCCGTTCTACTGGGTATATTCTTACAACCAGGCGCTAATGCGCTGGATGTTGCTGACGAAGTTAATGCCACTATTGCTGATTTAGAGACGCGTTTCCCTACGGGGCTGGAGCACTTGTTACCATACGACACTACTCGTTTTGTAAAAGTTTCTATTCGCGAAGTATTGAAAACCCTTGGCGAAGCGATGTTACTAGTATTCCTAGTTGTTTTTATCTTTTTGCAAAATTGGCGTGCGACCTTAATTCCTATTATGGCCGTGCCCGTCTCTTTGTTAGGCACATTTGCTGGCCTCTATATGCTCGGTTATTCAATTAATACCCTGACCTTATTTGGTATGGTGTTATCCATTGGTATCGTTGTTGATGATGCAATTGTTGTTCTTGAAAACGTTGAACGCATCATGCATGAAGAAGATGTCTCAGTGCGTGACGCAGCGATTAAAGCAATGAAAGAAGTCAGTGGACCCGTCGTTGCCATTGTATTGGTATTATGTTCAGTCTTTGTCCCTATCGCCTTTTTAGGTGGCTTAACCGGCGAACTATTCCGTCAGTTTGCTATCACAATATCTATCTCGGTAAGTTTATCAGGCCTAGTAGCTTTAACCATGACACCTGCTTTATGTGTTTTAGTATTAAAACATGAAGACAAAAAAACAAACTTCTTCTTTAACGCTTTTAATCGCTTTTTCAATAAAGTAACTGGGTACTACGTCACAGGGGTAAGTTTCTTTCTTCGCCGAGGTTTATTAGCTTTAATGCTTGTTATTGGCATGGTGGTTATCACTGCAAATATGTGGTTAAAAACACCGAGTTCTTTAGTACCAGATGAAGACCAAGGTTTTTATATTTCAGCGGTATTTTTACCCGATGGCGCCTCATTGCAAAGAACCAGTAAAGTGGTAGAAGAAGTCATCGCCGCGATAGAGTCAAACCCGGCGAATGAAAATGTTGTTTCTTTTACAGGTTTCGATTTTCTGGGTGGTGGTTATAAAAACAACGCGGCAACGCTTTTTGTTACCCAAAAACATTGGGATGATAGAGAGGTAAGTACTCAAGAGTTAGTGGGTGAGTTATTTATGAAAACCGCTAATATTAAAGAAGCCTTAGTATTAGCCTTTAATCCACCCGCGATACCTGGTTTAGGTAATACTGGTGGTTTTGAATTCTATCTCCAGAACCGTGGTGACGGTGGTGTAGCGAAATTAAAGCAAAGTATGCAAGCCATGATGGGCGCTGCTCAGCAAAGTCCAATACTTGCCGGCGTGCAAACATTATGGCGTTCAGACTCACCACAGTTGACGGTAGAAATAGATCGTGAACAAGCGCGCGCTATGGATATTCCTATCAACAATGCTTTTAATGCCTTGGCAGGAACCATGGGGACTTATTATTTAAATGACTTCAATAAATTCGGTCGAACATGGCAGGTACTCATGTCAGCAGAGCCTGAGTTTAGAATGAGTCCTAAAGATATTTCACGTATTTATGTCAAAAGTAATGGCGGTGAAATGGTACCTATTTCTGCCTTTGCCGAAATTAACTACAGCAGGGGTCCTGATAGTTTAGACAGATACAATAACTTGTCTGCGGTAAAATTATTAGGTAGTGCAGCGCCTGGTTATAGCTCTGGCCAAGCGATCGCTGAGATTGAACGTATCGCTAAAGAAGTATTACCGTCTGACATGAGTTATGAATGGACTGGGACGGCTTATCAAGAAAAAAGAAGTTCTGGCTCAACTGCCATTGCATTAGGCATGGCTGTGATTATGGTGTTTTTGATTCTAGCGGCTCTTTATGAACGTTGGTCTCTGCCATTATCGGTACTGTTAGCTTTACCGTTTGGTATATTTGGTGCGTTAGTGTCTGTTTGGATTGCCGGCATGACCAGTGATGTCTATTTTCAAATAGGCTTGGTCACATTGCTTGGTTTAGCCAGTAAAAATGCCATATTAATTGTTGAATATGCCTTAATGAAAAAACAAGAAGGCTGGACAACAGGTGCTGCTGCTTTAGAAGCTGCTCGTTTACGTTTTAGACCTATTATTATGACGTCACTTGCCTTTATCTTGGGCGTTGTACCTTTAGCATTAAGCTCTGGTGCCGGTGCAGGCGCTCGTCACAGTGTTGGTACAGGTGTTATGGGTGGCATGATAGCGGCAACATTTTTAGCCATATTCTTTGTGCCGTTATTCTTTTATTGGTTAACCGAACGTAAGGTGTCAGAACAAAGGAAACAGCAAGCCATTACCGATGAAATAGCTCAGCACCATGAACAAGAGCTAAATGTTAAGTCATAGTAGGCAGCTAAAACTGAAATAAAGCCAAAGGTTAAACGGAAGTAACCGAAAAAAAGCCCGAAATCCAGACAGATTTCGGGCTTTTGATTAACTAACCACATTTAATTAAATGCTGCTAATGCCTCGTTAAAACACTTCGACGGTCTCATTATATCAATGACCTTTTTCGTATCTGCTTTGTAGTAACCTCCAATATCAACGGAGTGCCATTGATCTGTGGTTAAGTCACTTACAATTTTCGCTTCATTTTCGCTTAATGATTGCGCTAGGGGTGTAAAGTGATTTTGAAGCTCGGTATCTTCAGTTTGCTCAGCTAACGCTTGTGCCCAGTAAAGTGCGAGGTAAAAATGACTACCTCGATTATCAAGCTCACCCGTTTTACGAGACGGCGACTTGCCATTTTCCAATAACTCAGCAGTAGCTTGATCTAATGTTTTTGCCAAAACTTTTGCTTTAGCGCTGTCTTCTTTAATACCTAAATCTTCAAGAGAAGCACTTATCGCCAAGAATTCACCAAGAGAGTCCCAACGCAAATGATTTTCTTCTATTAACTGCTTAACATGCTTAGGTGCTGAGCCGCCTGCCCCTGTTTCAAATAAACCACCACCTGCCATTAATGGCACTATGGATAACATTTTAGCACTGGTACCTAGCTCTAAAATTGGAAATAAATCGGTTAAATAATCGCGTAGAATATTGCCCGTGACAGAAATAGTATCTCCACCACGTAAAATACGCTCTAAGGTATAACGCATTGCTCTGGTTTGTGACATTATTTGAATATCTAACCCCGTCAAATCATGATCTTTCAGGTACAGTTTAACCTTTTTAATTAATTCAGCTTCATGAGGACGGTACTCATCTAACCAAAACACTGCTGGGGTATCAGACAACCTTGCACGATTAACAGCTAATTTTACCCAATCTTGTATTGGTGCATCTTTTACTTGGCACATTCGCCAGATATCACCTTCTTCAACATCCATTGCTAATAACGTTTTCCCCTCATCATCAACAATACGAATACAGCCATCACCTTGTACTTCAAAGGTTTTATCATGAGAGCCATACTCTTCTGCTTTTTGCGCCATTAAGCCGACATTGGGCACTGTTCCCATAGTTGTTGGATCAAACGCCCCGTGAGTTTTACAAAAGTTAATAATTTCTTGGTAAATTCTTGCAAAGGTACTTTCAGGCATCACTGCCTTGGTATCTTTCAATTTACCATCAGGCCCCCACATTTTTCCGCCAGCTCTAATCATCGCAGGCATTGAGGCATCAACAATAACCTCATTGGGGGTATGTAAGTTAGAAATACCCTTAGCCGAGTCGACCATGGCTAATTCAGGACGTTTTTCATAACAAGCATGTAAATCGGCCAAAATTTCTTCGCGCCAAGATTCAGGCAGTTGTTTTACTTTGTCATAAATACTGCTGACACCATCATTGGCATTAACTCCCAGTTTTTCAAAAGTTTCACCATGTTTAGCAAATAAATCTTTATAATAAACTTTCACTGCATGGCCAAAAACAATGGGATGCGATACTTTCATCATGGTCGCTTTGACATGGAAAGAAAACATCACCCCTGTTTCTCGTGCATCTTCCATTTCTTGTTCTAAGAATTCACAGAGAACTTTTTTGCTCATAAACATACTGTCTATGATTTCACCTGCTTGCAGTGAAGTTTTTTCTTTTAATACCGTTACAGCACCATCACTTTTAGCAACAAACTCGATTTTTACATCACATGCTCTATCCATGGTCATGCATTTTTCACTGGCATAAAAATCGCCTGAATGCATGTGCGATACATGGGTTCTTGAAGCTTGGCTCCACTTGCCCATAGAATGTGGATTTTTTCTGGCGAAATCTTTCACAGAAGATGGAGCACGTCGATCAGAGTTACCCTCGCGTAGTACAGGGTTTACTGCACTACCTAAAACTTTTGAATATTTAGCTTCATTCACCTTATCTTCATCTGTTTTTGGCGCTTCTGGATAATCAGGGATAGCATAACCTTGTGATTGCAGTTCACTGATAGCATCTTTTAATTGAGGAATTGAAGCGCTGATATTGGGCAGTTTGATAATATTAGTGTCTGGTTGATGAGTTAATTCACCTAACTCAGCTAACGCATCAGGAGTTTGTTGATCTTGGGGTAATATATCGGAAAAAGCAGATAGAATCCTCGAGGCAAGAGATATATCTTTTAATTCAATATCTATGTCTGCTGATGCTGCAAACGTTTTGATAATTGGCAGTAACGAGCAGGTCGCTAGCAGTGGTGCTTCATCGGTATAGGTGTAAATTATTTTTGAACTCATATTTGTAGCATCCTTTTTATTTAAATTAATTCCAACCGCAACAGTGTTATAACCTACAAGAAAACAATGCTTATCCGAACAATCAGAAAAGGCTCATAATGATAGAGCTAGGCTAAACTTTTACCCTAGAAAAACGTTATAAGAAAATGTATTTTAGAAGATTTATAAAATCTACTTGAGGAAATGAGTGCCGCTTAAATCTCGCTTTAATTTGGTTTTTAGTGCACAACAATTTTAAGAGAACGTAATAACCTCAATGTACTACTGTATCGAGTATTGTCTTCTGTTCAAATTAGACAAAAGTCCATTTTTTGTACTATTTTATTACTCAAGACTGGTTTATGAAGGTTTTATCAGTAGTTTGATAAGTGGCGAGGCATTATCTTTAGCAGATACACAAGCTTGGTGTAGACATAGTAAATACAATGAAAACACAGTGTCTCAACCAAGCTAAGTAAAGGTTTGAATGATAGTTATAAAGAAGGCAGTCAACTAGTTCTTGAACTCGATAAAACATTAACCTCAAGACAGAACTAAAGATGCTTAAAACAATAAATTAATTCTTTATTTTTATCTTATCTCCTAACTTAAATCTTCCTTGGATAATGCGAACATTGATATACTGCGAGTTTGTAACCTCATCAACCAACACTTTACCCACTTCCTGATATGAATAAAGAGGATCACCTTCAAGCACACTATTGGTTGCTAGCAACCTTTGAATCTGTAATTGTTGTCCTTTTAGCATTGAACGAGTGGAATCGACGTAAACTTTAGCAACCTTGCCTTCAACTTCTACAAGGTCTCCTGATTTCAGGTCACTAGCAGAAGCTATATTCACAACAGCAAATAACCCCAAAGCTGCTACTTTTAACATACTATTAAACATATTTTTCTCACTATTTATAAAGAGTTAATACTAAACGCCGAAAATCAGTGTTTTCAAATTAGCCTGGCAAATTGCTGCTATTGAAAATTTTTAATATTCACTAGGTATGTATTAAATTATTTTAACTAAAAAAGTTATGACTTTTATCGAAGGCAATAACTAATCAATGTACCGGTTGGTACAAGAGGGGGCGGAATGTAGCAAGCAGTTTATTGATGTTCAAGAGGCAATCTAAGCATTGAAAAAGGTTAAAAAAAAATAAAATAGTATGAAAGATTTATCAGCTTTTTTTGAGTTTAACTTATTGAATTGCAATAAAATCAATATTGTCATTTATTGGTAAGGTTAGAATTAAATCTTATTATTTGAATACTTTTATTATAAGTAACAGAATATTACGAATGTTTTTTGGCTGATTATAATGAAAAGAAGTAGCAATTAGTGATTACCCTCCTTGCTATAATTTCAGGTAATTTATAGTGTGTAATTTGTGTGCGTAGGATTGCCATATTGATTTATCACTGTCCACATTAACGGCCAATAAAATAACTTATCTCAGATAATAACGCTTTGCTTAGAGCCGTTATAAATTATCAATATTCAAGCTTTGGCACCATTCGCTCGCTTTTAAAAACTCTTCTTGTACCAGTGCTTGGTCTAATGAGAATTGTTGTAAGGTATCACTTAAATTGCCATTGGTAGTTAAATTTTCATGGCCCATGATATAAGTAGTCGTTAAATCCAGTAACTGCCCAAGTAAGCCCTCATGCTGAACTAAGGCACTCTCAATTGGCTGTGCTAAAGGCATTGTTTTTACTATTTCAGCCATAGGCATTGACAACATTACCTCAATGGCGCTTAACAATCCGGTAATAAAGGCAAAATCGCTCACTGATTTAAATACGCCTTTATCACTTAAAGCAAACATCATTTTACCTGTGATAAGTGCTTGCTTACATACTTCGTCTGTCGTATCCGACGTAAGTTTCGATAGTGCTAAAATAGAGACAAACTGCCTTAACTTATCTTCTCCTAAATAAGCTGCGGCTTGTTTCAAGGAGGTTATTTCGACTCTTGTACCTGTTGCAACATTATTAACCATTTTTAATAAACCCACGGTTAAATTAACATCATGACTGATTATTTCAGCCACAGTTTCATAATTAAGGGGATAATTAAATGTTTCACTTAATAGTTGTAACATCTGTGATTTTATCGGGGCAAGTGCTTGACCTTCTATAATTTCAGGCTGATGGTAAAAATATCCTTGAAAATAGTTAAAGCCAACTTCTGCTAATGTTTGTTTTTGGTTTTTTGTTTCGACCTTTTCAGCAGCGATAACAACGTTAAATAATTTCATTCGAGTGACAGCAGGTGGTAAACGCTTTGGATTAATTTTGCCAATATCCACTTTCACTATATCAATATAAGGAAATAACACATCCCAATGTGGCGCTATATCATACTCGGTTAATGCTATTTTATAACCTTTGTTATAATAAAATTTTATAATTTTTAATAGCTTTTTAGTAGGCTTTTCATGTCCAACCAATTCAATAACGATCGTGTTTTTATCAAACATCAAAGGGAATTTATGAATTAAAGAATGTTCAGTGAAATTAATAAAAGCTAATTTACCCATACTGATCTTTTCAATATCACCATGAATATGGTTTTGAATAATTAACTTTGAACTCGCGACATCATGCTCAATATCAGGAAATTTATTATCCAGACTATCTCTAAATAATAATTCATAACCAATAGTTTCAAGTTTTTCATTTAAAATAGCTTGCCTAGCTATATAAGTATTTTTCATTATTATTTTGATTTGAATAAATTACTTTGTAGCCAGATTATCATTATCGAGTAAAAAAGCTAGTCCAATATCCCTTCCCGCTTTAACGGTAAACATTAACTACATATTTGTCGGTACTATTTACATTTAGCTTTTAATTTAACGATGAGCAATATGCAAGGATATAAAAGCTTATGACTTTATCACTTGGTAACCCATATCATTCAAGCTCAAGGTAACTATTGAAGAAATGTAATACCTGTCTATGGTCAGAAACCTAATCAAGAGAAGAAATAAAAATTTACATTTACTTTCTTGAAATAATATATTTATCACTCAATATAATTAGAAGTAATCATTTATTTTGAGAACTCTGTGTACAAGTTTTTATTGGCAATAACTTTTCTTTTTATAACCAACTCACATGCTGAGTCCGGTTATGATATTGCTGATAAAACAAAAATAAATGCCTCATACCAACTAGTTTTGGAAGCATTTACTGACATTGAAATTGAAGTAGAGTTTGAATCCGATTTACCAATTTTCTACATCCTTCACAATAATCGACCACTTGAGTTTAGTTATATATCTAAGTACTCACTCAATAATCACTTCCCTTTATTAAATAATAAACTTCAATATTTAAGACCTAGATCCCCACCTTTTTTCATCAACTAAATTTCACAACTATAATTACATCAGATCATGTATCGATTTCGGTGTAAGTCGCCAATTTTTAGTGGAGATTTTCTTATGATGGTTATAACCACTTTTCGTCATAAAACTCAGGATTGTAAACTGAAATCCTATGTTAATAAAATTGTAGCAAACCTTAGTTTTTATACTGACTTGATTAACGGTATAAAAGTAACGTTTGAAACTGATAGCTGTAGAAAAGGCAATGCTAAATATGGTTGCCATATATCACTACATTTACAGGGTAAAAAAAACATCGATATTAAAGTAATTTCTAGCTATGCAAGAGATGCATTCGATCTGGCATTTAATCAGATAAATAACAGGTTAAAAGATTCAGTCAGACATAAAAAATCGCCGACTATTCCTAGTCATTTTTTAGCTCTCCGAAATGAATTTTAATATTATTAGAGGTTATTATGAAAAAATTACAATTATTTGATTTAGATACAATAGACAACATTATCTCACCAGAAGATTTTAATCAGACTTCTTTAATGTCACCCGCAACCGATATTTTTACTGACTTTAATAAGCACAAGGCATTAAGCATTGAAGATGAAACGCCAGCCAGTGAAGCTTTAAAGCTGATGGTAAAGACTCATGTTAGGATGAAAATTGTGATGTCAAAAGACAATGACTTTATGGGCATCATTAGTACTAAGGAATTAACTGAGCAAAAAATAGTTAGCGCTATGACCAAAGGAAGTGAACGACATGAGGTATTGGTGAGTGATTTAATGGTGTTAAGAAGTGACTTACATGCCTTTGATTTTAACGAGTTAGAAACAGCAACGGTTAACGATGTTGTTAGTGCTTTAGAAAATTATGGCTTACGTCATTGCTTAGTTTTAGATAGAGAACATCACCATATTAGAGGTGTGATCTCGTCTAGTGATATCGCAAGGAAGTTACATTTACCTATCGATATTTATTCGAAAACTTCTTTTAGCCACATATTTAAGGTTATTCATGGGTAATTCTTATCTAACGTAATTTATTGACTTGCAAGCTTTCACTCCTTTCAATAGGAGTTAACATCATTATAACGTTACAATGAATTTTAATGTTCTACAGGGATGTAGCTCATTAAATAATGCAGAAACAGTACCTTAAGCTACTATTCTCACTACTTTACTTTAAAGAGTATAGAAACTGTTCATAACTCTCACCACCATCAGTTAATGTTATTCATCCATGAAATTTGTTATTTAACCGTATTTAAATACCCCACAATTAATAACCTTGCTATGGTAAGTTACAAACTGAAAGATCAACAGAACCTAGGAAAATTATAATGTCCCTGAAGAAAGTATCTACGCTGATTGGCTTAACACTCTCCACTATATTCTCAAGTCAAATTGCAGCACAAACGCATATAATTCATGCAGGTAAAGTATTATCAATACCTGGACAGGCGCCATTAACTAAACAAACTATTGTGATAACAGATGGCATTATTACCTCAGTGAAGTCAGGTTTTATTTCAGTAAATAAAATAGATGAGAAAGCACAGTTAATTGATTTATCTAAGAGCTTTGTTATGCCTGGCCTTATGGATATGCACGTGCATTTAAAAGGTGAGTTAGGCCCTAAAAATGATAGCGAAAAACTCAGAATGTCTGATGCTGATACATTGGTAAAAAGCGCCTATTTTGCTCAAAAAACATTACTGGCCGGTTTTACCACAGTAAGAGATTTAGGTGGCAGCCCCGAGCAAAGTTACGCATTACGCGATGGTATTGCTAAAGGTTACTTACAAGGCCCAAGGATAATAGCTGCTGGCAGTAATGTTGCTGTGACAGGTGGTCATGGCGATGTAGATGGCATGAACCCAGCCTTATTAGAAATGCATACCGCTAAGACAGTGTGTGATGGTCCTTATGACTGTCGCCGAGCTACTCGCCGCGCAATAAAATTTGGTGCCGACGTAATAAAAATAACCTCTACAGGCGGTGTTTTATCAGATACTGACACTGGTACAGGTCAGCAAATGGCAGATGACGAGCTTAGAGAAGTCATTGATACTGCACATGCTTTAGGTAGAAAGGTTGCTAGTCATGCCCATGCCGCAGCGGGCATCAACGCAGCATTAAGAGCAGGTGTTGATAGCATTGAACATGGTAGTTATGCCAATGAAGAAAGCATTAAATTGTTCAAGAAAACTGGTGCTTACTTAGTACCTACCTTGATGGCTGGCGATACCGTGGTAGCTTTAGCTAAAAATACTAACTTCATGTCACCAGCAATTAGTGCCAAAGCTATTCGAGTCGGTGGCGATATGATCGAAAACTTTAAACGTTCGTATAAGGCAGGTGTAAAAATTGCCTATGGGACAGACAGCGGTGTTTCTAAACATGGTGAAAATGCAAGAGAAGCCGTGCTCATGTTTAACGCAGGTATGAAAGCTCAAGACATTTTAAAGTCAGCGACGGTTAATGCTGCGGACTTAATTGGTAAATCTGAGTCGTTAGGTACCCTAGAAGCAGGAAAAATAGCCGATATTATTGCTATGGATAACAGTCCATTAAACGATATGAAAGCCTTACTTGATATTGACTTTGTGATGAAATCTGGTGTTGTCGTTAAGCATAAATAAATTCATTAGCGCTTTCTTATTTCTGTATAAAAGTCACAGAATCAAAAACACTAGAAGTTATAAATAACATAAAAAAGCCAATAACCTTCAATGAGTTATTGGCTTTTAATCATCAATAAAAGCATAAATACACTATTAAGTTAGCACTTATATTTGATAACTAAAGGTCAGTTTAGCATTACGCTCTTCGCCTGGCATACCGCCTAAGAACATTGCTTTGTTATAGTAAACTTCATCAAATAAGTTATTAATGTTCAATTGCAACTTCCAACTTTCTGCTTGATAGCTTATCGCTGAATCAACAACGGTATAACTTTGCACGTAACCATCAGGTATACCAAAAGAGCTAGAGTTGGTACTACGATCATCAACGTATTTAACACCCAAGCTAATATCAATTGGGTTAATAAGTGAAAATAAATCTGCGCCGTAAGTTACCCAAGTACTCGCGGTGACATAAGGAACACCTTTTTGCCTAGTATCAAAACTGCTGCGATTTGGATCTTTCTTGTCACGAGCATCTTGATAAACACCATTAATATTTATCATCCAGCGCTCACTTAAATGAGCATTCATATCTAGCTCAACACCGGTAGTTTCTTCTTTACCATCAAAAAAATTTTTTGGCACACTCGGCGCTGAAACACCATCTTCATAATTAGGGTTTGAATACTGGAGGTTTGTACGCGAGCTTTTAAAGAAAACGATAGAGGTTAACATTTGATCATCAAATGCTTTAATACGCATACCTAGATCATCGCTCATCGATTCAGAATCTAATCGATCAGAGCCATCCCCTTTCACTCCACCTAACATACTGTAAGCAGTTCGGCCTTTAGAGTGGTTAATGAAAAAAGAGAGATCATCAGTAGGCATATAAGTAACACCTAAGTTATAGGTAATGCCATCATCATCAGTATCTGCTTCAGGAGTTGGCGCCGCAGCACTAGCACGATAGCGCGCATCAACACCAAAATGTTCATAACTTTGCTTAATTTCATTAAACGCCACGCCTACACGGGTAGAGATACCATAGGCAAAGTAACCCACATGTTGAAGGCCTACGCCCCATGCACTAATTTTTTTATTATAGTTACTGGTCATCAGAGGATCATGATCTTCAAAAGAACCTTGAGCCCAATTAGGATTACGAATGTCATAAATATAAGGTAGGGAGCCTTGATAGATCACATCTCCCGCTTTATTTTTTAAGACCTTATCGCCATCATAAATTGAATATTGATTGAAACGAATATCTCTATCTTCGTAATTAGCATTTAGTAAAAGTTCGTTATCAATACCAGCAAACTCGAAGTCATAGCGTAAATCAGCAAAATACTGCCAAGATGTTTCATCAGCTTCAACTTGTCGATATTCTTGGCGACGCGCAGCAAAGGGATACAGTACGTCATCTTCAACTAACGGTGCTCGAGGATTAGCATTGATAGTGCCGCGACGGTTCCAGTAGACATAGTTATAAGCACCCGTTTGGCGAGCAAAGCCAGAAGTATAATCGCGGTACTGTAATTGCTGATTTAAAAAGAGGTTATCATTAAAAAACACATTATGGGTTAGTTTGAACCTTAACTCTTCACCTTCATTATCTTTAGCCATCGGTGAAATGATGCCATTATGACCAAATTCATAAGGTGTTAAACCATCACTATCGGCTAACGATCCTGCTAACTGCTGACGTTGCTCATCACTAAGTTGAATACCTTTACCTTCAGGATCGTTAATCAAGTCTTGCCAACTTGCTTCACCGGCAGTTTTACCACCAACTGATTCAGCATTATATATACGGATAGGGTGACCAACAGAATCAACGGCAATAGCATCTTTAATGTACGTAGCAGACAACATTAAGTCTTGTCGTTTATCAATCACATATTTAAGTGAGCTATAGATTTCATCACGGTCTGTACCGATATCACGATAACCATCACTTCGGGCTGATTTTGCTACAACACGATAAGCCAAGTGATCAGTTAATCCCCCCGTGCTATCAATGCTTAATGCATAAGTATCCCATTGACCAAACTCAGCTGTAATTTCATGATGGTTGACAAACTCAGGTTTTTTTTCAATCAGGTTAATGACACCACCGGCACTGCCCATCCCATATAGTCCTGTCGCAGGGCCTTTCAATACCTCGACCGATTCAACATTCGTTAACGAGCGTGTGGGATTAAACGTATTGCCAAGTCCAGCTCCGCCGTACATACCATCGTAAGTATAGTTAGCCCCAAGTCCCCGAATCACCAAGTTATCACCGATACCGTAGTTATTACCTGCTTGTGTAACGCCACTGATATTGCGCACTAAGTCTTGAAGGTTATTAACTCCTTGTGCGTTAATGAGCTCTTCATCTACGATCACCACGGCCGCTGGTGTTTCCATTAACGACATATCTGACTTGGTTGCTAAACCTGAATTCATTACCACTTGGTTTTGTCTTCCATAGACAGTGATAAGTTCTACATCCTTGTTTTTCAATTCTTTTTCTTTTACTGCTTCCGCTTGTGTATCTTGTTCATTAGCAGAAATAAAACCAGAAAAAAGTGCTGATGCACATGCGACAGCAAGTAGTGAAAAACGAAATTGTTGCACCTTTGTAATCCTCATTAGTATAATTGCTCGAACTATAAACGTAATGATAATGATTATCAATAACAACTATAAACAAGTTTTTACATTTTTATACTAAATCTTCAGCGCTGTAACAGAGTTAACACTAATTCACTTGATATTTTTCACTCACTAGCACAAACGCTTTATGTTTCTCGGCTTTGGCAACATTGATCGCCATAATAATTGTTTGGGTAATTACACTTTACCTCTGACTTTTTATCGGCCGTTAGGTGTAAAAGTACTTTTATCATTTCTATTATATTTTTCATTTTCTTTTCCCCTTCCATTAAGATGATCCTAGTGTGCGCTCACCTCGAGCTTCAGTAAATCAAGTAAAGTTGAATAGTTAATTCCATAAAATTGAACCACAATCGATATGGTTCGGCATTAATATTGGGTGGTTACAGCAAACCACATTTTTTAGCCAATTGTTGACTGAAGATATCCTTAAGCAAAGTTAACTCATTGGTTCTGACATAATTAGGCCTGATCACTAAAGCAATTGTTCTATGAGGGCCTGGCTCATTCAAATGAACAGCCCTCAATTCTGATTCATTATAGGTCAGTTGATCTAGTGCCATATGCGGCACAAGTGTCGTGCCAAGCTTACCTGCAACCATTTGCACTAAGGTATGTAGACTTGCTGAATCGAAGTCAGAATCTTGCTTTTTATTTTGTGAACTACAGGCTGCGAGTGCATGGTCTTTTAAGCAATGCCCCTCTTTTAACAGCATCAATTTATCAATTTCTAGTTCTTCACTGGTAATTTCCTGCAATTTTTTCGGACACTCATCTTTATGACAAACCCAATAAAAGTCCTCTTGCCAGAAATTAAAACTCATCAACCCTTCGATAGGAAAAGGCAAAGCAAGTATGGCAGCATCGAGATCTCCCGTGCGTACCTTTTCAACTAAAACGTGTGATTGCTCTTCAATAATTTTTAATTTAAAACTAGGAAATTGTTGCCTAACTTCAGGTAAAACTTTCGGAAGAAGATAAGGACCAATTGTTGGGATCACCCCAATGGACATAGGACTATAGAAAGGCTGCTTATTAGTTTGAGCTGTCAGTAAAAGCTCATCTAATTCAAGCTTAACCCGTTTAGCTTTATCTAGTATCAATTGACCAATGTTAGTAATTAATACCTGCTTATTATTACGCTCAAAAACGGTAACCCCCAACTGTTTTTCAAGTTCAGTTATTGCCGTACTTAATGCTGATTGGGACACATTGCATGCCTCTGCTGCTTTTTTAAAGTGTAATGTTTTTTCAATAGCGAGTGCATAATGCAACTGTTTTATAGAGATCATATTTTAACGATTAATTTTATTGAACATTAAATTAATTTTAATCAGAAATACAAAATTAGTCATTATCAAAAAATAGAACGTTATCTTCAACGTAATCAATTATTCAACCACCCTGCTTTTTTCTATGCTTTATATGAGATTTTTATCACTAAATAATAAGGTCTGTTGACCTTTCGAGATTATTTTGCAGTGTTCTGTTGATTAATTATACAAGGCATAGCCTTTGTCATGTGGTTGTTCAAGACAATATGCTCCTGCATTGTCTAATAAGCGACATCCATGTCGCGTCACATAAAAAGGCAATAACGCCGTAAAAAGATCCAACAACGCTGTCCGAAGGATTCGGATAAAAACGTCTTACTCATTGTTGAGTTACATTTGCTTAGAATGACTAGGCAACACACTACTCGTCGCGATTAAAACGCTTTTATCTCTAACAAAATTTAACCGCGAAAGAGCAGCAGCCCTTAAAATAAGGAATATAAAATGTTTAAAAGAACACTCCCTATTGCAGCGGCGCTCTCAGTCGCTCTTACTTCGATGGTATTACCAACAAATGCACTAGCAGCCAATGTTGCAAAAACTAATCAGTTCTGGTGGCCAGATCAATTAAGCCTTAGTCCACTTCGTCAACATGGCACAGAGTCCAACCCTTATGGCGAACAATTTAATTATGCTAAAGAATTTGCCAGCCTCGACCTAGCAGTGCTTAAAAAAGATATTCAAAGCACACTCACCGACTCAAAAAGTTGGTGGCCTGCTGATTGGGGACATTATGGCCCGTTAATGATACGTATGGCATGGCATAGTGCTGGTGTTTATCGTGTTCATGATGGACGTGGTGGAGCCTCTGGCGGTCAACAACGCTTTGCGCCGCTTAACAGTTGGCCAGATAATGTTAATTTAGATAAAGCGCGCAGATTATTGTGGCCAGTGAAACAAAAATACGGTCGTAAAATTTCTTGGGCCGATTTAATGGTACTTTCGGGCAATGTAGCGCTTGAATCAATGGGCTTTAAAACCTTCGGCTTTGCGGGGGGGAGAACTGATGACTGGGAACCAGATTTAGTATATTGGGGACCAGAAAGCGCTATGTTGTCTGACAAACGACGAGATAAAAAGGGTAAATTAAAAGGCCCACTCGCCGCAGTAGAAATGGGGCTAATTTATGTTAACCCAGAAGGCCCACACGGAAAGCCTGATCCATTATTAGCTGCGCAAGATATCAGAATGTCATTCGGTCGTATGGCAATGAATGATGAAGAAATTGTCGCATTAATTGCCGGTGGTCATACGCTAGGTAAAGCTCATGGTGCAAAAAAGCCTAACGGATGTGTAGGTGTGGAACCCGCAGCAGCTGAAATAGAAGCTCAAGGTTTAGGTTGGAAAAATAAATGTGGTACAGGTGTTGGAGCTGACACAATCAGCAGCGGTTTAGAAGGAGCTTGGACAGTTACCCCAACTCAATGGTCTTCTAACTATCTTGATAACTTAATGAATTTTAATTGGGTATTAACTAATAGTCCAGCTGGTGCAAAACAGTGGATCCCAGATAATAAAGCAGCAGCCAATTTAGTGCCTGACGCACATATTCCAAACAAACGTCATGCGCCTATTATGTTCACTACAGATATTGCGCTGAAGAAAGACCCTAAGTTTCTTAAAATTGTTGAACGTTTCAGAGCAGATCCTGCACAATTCGATCTCGCCTTTGCCAAAGCTTGGTTTAAGTTAACACATCGAGATATGGGACCTCGTGCAAGATATGTGGGCGCAGAAGTACCCAATGAAGTGCTGATGTGGCAAGACCCAATACCAGCAATAAACTATCCACTGGTCACCAACAAAGATATTAAACAGCTCAAAAAACAAATTACTAACTCTGGTTTAACCACCGCTGAATTAGTCAAAACTGCATGGGCAGCAGCGTCAAGCCATCGAGTCACGGATATGCGCGGCGGTGCCAATGGCGCTCGTATCAATCTTGCACCACAAAAGAACTGGAAGGTAAATAGTCCAGCCGAGTTAGATAAAGTACTTGCTAAACTTGCGGCTATTCAAGCAACATTTAATAAAAAATCATCTACAACAAAAGTATCACTCGCTGATGTCATTGTTCTAGGTGGCGCAACTGCAATAGAAAATGCCGCAGCACAAGCAGGCTATACAATAGTAGTGCCATTTTCACCTGGTCGTGCTGATGCAAGCCAAGCGCAAACTAACATAAAATCATTTAATTATTTGAAACCAAAAGCAGACGGTTTCCGTAACTTTTACAGTGATGATAGCTATAGTTCACCAGCAGAAATGTTAGTGGATAAAGCTAACTCTCTTGGTTTAAATGTTCCTGAAATGACCGTGCTCGTTGGCGGTATGCGCGCGCTCGATGCCAATTATGATGGTTCATCTTACGGTATTTTCACCAAGACACCCGGCGTATTAACTAATGACTTCTTTGTAAACTTACTGGATATGGCGACAGTTTGGACTAAAGATAAGTCAAAAGCTGGTGTATATATCGGTCATGATCGCGTTTCAGGTAAGGAAATATGGCAAGCAACGCCTGTTGATTTGATCTTTGGCTCTAACTCTGAATTAAGAGCCATTGCTGAAGTGTATGCGTCAGATGATGCCGATACAAAGTTCGTTAATGACTTTACTAAGGCATGGGTGAAAGTCATGCAATTAGATCGCTTTGACTTAAAGTAAGGTTCAGTTAATGCTAACTTTCTAGTGCTAACTTAAGTAACTAATACGTTTTGCCATGTATTAGTTACTTATTATTAATTTCATTAATCAGATACTTACGATCAACTAATGACTAAATATTATGCTTTTACAATATTACCATTATTATACTTTGTTGGCCTGAGTCAAGATTACACACACGCCTCAACTCACGACATTGCATTATCCTTTTTTGAGCCACTGCCCACTGTTATGCAAGGCGCTGAACAAGATAGCGCAGTATTGATAGACTTGGGTAAAAAATTATATTTTGAAACTGCACTATCAATCAACCATTCTCAATCATGCAATAGCTGTCATAACCTCAATAACGGTGCTGCAGGTGTCGATTATTTACCCGTTTCAATAGGTGCTTTGGCAAGTATAGGTGATCGTAATGCGCCCACGACATGGAACGCTGGCTTGCATGTTGCTCAATTTTGGGATGGACGGGTAAAAACATTAACTCAGCAAGCTAAATTGCCGATTTTCAATGCAAAAGAAATGGCAATGACTTCTGAAAGTCAGGTCATTGAGCGCCTTTATAATCAAGGTTATCTAGCTGCTTTCAAACGTGCTTTTTCAAAGCAATTATTACCTATAAACATCGAAAATATCGCCCATGCACTTGCCGCCTTTCAAAGAACATTAATTTCAAAAGACCGCTTTGATGATTACCTAACTGGTAATAAAAGTGCGATCAATCAAAGTGAAAAAGAAGGCTTACGTGTCTTTATCGAAAAAGGCTGCGTTGCTTGTCACAATGGTGCACTCCTTGGTGGTCAACTCTTTATGAAAATGGGCATTGTGCATCCATATCCAAATAAAAAAGATAAGGGCAAAGCGCAAGTAACAGGAAACCCTGCTGATAATTATTTTTTTAAAGTGCCTTCGCTGCGTAACATATTAAACACAGCCCCCTACTTTCATGACGGTGCCGCAGCTACGATAGAGCAAGCAATTAAAGATACAGGTTGGCATCAGCTCGGAATTAAACTAAATAAACAGGAGGTTAACGCAATTAAAACGTTCTTCAATACCCTTAATAATCAAAATAATAAGGTTTTTGTAGAACGAAAGTAAATCAGGTATGAGCTTTTCCTTTTTACTTTACTTTATAACACGAAAAGATTGTCAACCTTATTTAGGATGGGTAAATACCTCACATAAAAAAAGCGAATCTAAGTTCGCTTTTATTAATTCTTCTCAAAATCGTGAATTAGCTATTTTTCGTCTGGTCTTAAATAAGCAATATCTTCTTCATCATCTGCATGAAAATCATAACCACCTTCAAAGTCGTCATGCAATTCATTCGCGACAGTAATAGGAAGCTCTAAAATTTCTTGAATATGGATGGCAACATCTATTTGTTGGTTAATGATGCTTTTAAATTCATTAAAACTTAATAACTCTATATCTTGTAAGTAACTTTTGGTGAGTATAGACAACTGCCCTGTGAGTTTTAAAATACATTCCTCAAGTTTTTCAAGCAAAACCTCTTTATTTGTACTGACAAGGTAAGTATTAAACGCTTGATATAACGAGCTGGTGAACACTTTTTTCTCTGAATCAATCATTAATAACGCTACAGCACTATTAAGGAAACGTTGTAATTCAAATAATAAAACATTTTCATCATTATCAACCAGTATAGTGCTAGCGCAATAACTTGCTGCAATGTTCTTATAAACATCTAAAAGCTTAGCGCTTTTATAACCTTCTTTAAGGAAGCTGTCATGCATTACACGAATATCAGAGGTATCATTGATTGCTAAAGCATAACGAGTGATTGAGATGCTTTCAAAGTATGAAGGTGATATTTTTTTCAGTTGTGCGTACTTAGCCCAACCAGCTCTAAAGCAATAAACAATGCCTTGAGTTTTTAAAATCTCTTTGGCCTTAACCTCATTTCTATCACACAGGTCGAGTAAACCTAAGTTAGTAATACCCAGAACAATTTCACAACCTTTTTTAATTTGATCCGCATAAATGATAGATAGATTATCAGAAGCGATCCTCAACGACATATCAACTAGTTGTTGCTTAATTTTATGCACTAACTCGGGAGAAAAATAGCCTTCGCTCTCTCCATCTTTTAACACCAACAGTAAAAACGGGTGGTTTCTCAACTCTGCAATTTTCATTCATCAATCCTAATTATATAAAGCGGTACAAATACCCGAAATCTTTCAAAATGCAGCTTTCAACGCGCTTCGATGATGGGTAACGAGTATAAAAGGCTAAGAAAGTTACAGCGGCGCAAACATATCATCGGTATCTATTTCTACCGATGTCACTCTTTGTTTATTGGCATTGTCTTTTAACGCTTTTTCAACGTTTTCTAAGGTTCCATTTCTACTTACTATCATCACTTCACGATAGGACTCTTCATCTAATGATTTAATTTTCATTAATAATTCTTCAATGCTGCCAGAAGTTTGCTCTTCGTCTTCTTCAATTTCAGAAAAATCATGACCAACAAAAGGCAGAGACAAGTATAAAAGGCCAAAATCATCTTCGACTATGGTTTTTAAAATCTCTAGTTGTTTCGCTTCATCATCCGTCGATAGAAAAATTTGCGACAGTAAACTATGTGCTTCTGTTTGTGCACAGAATACATGTTCTTCATCCATATTTTGCCAATATGAGGGCTCAACATTCAATAACTGTTTGATTGACTCAGCATCCATTAACCACGTAGCGATAGATGGTATTGTCGCATCATGTTCTCTAACAATTTTTGCAACAGTCAAAATATCCATCTCGGTTAACACAGCTAACATTGTTTCATCACCTTGCTCAGAAGCTATAGCTTCTAACGAAGTACCTGCGCGTCGACCGCTTTCTTGTGCTATTTCAATGATATCAGTAGCCAAAATTAGTGCGTTTTTCGTCACGATTATTCCTTAATAGATGTTAGAGCAATTGAAGTAAAAAAAGATAAACTATCTGTAGTTTACTTTACTTCAATTATTATTATATTTTCCAAACGATATCTCAATACCATCGATTTGGTTAATTCGGTGTAAAAGCGAGAATGCTTTTAACATTACTATTCAAAGATAACTTATTGTTACTTAGTAATTTTCATCATAGTCATCAGAGCCATAATCATCAATTTGCTCAACATCATCTTCTTCTGCTTTTAATGGTGTTGCATCATAACGGTTATAAAAATGAATGAGCAGCACGGCGACTTTTAAATCCTGCTGTGCCTCTTTCATTATTTGAGTAACACAGGCCCTAGCGTCCGCATGCACACCAACAAATGGTTTGACATCTTCCCATAAAGGTTCACTGCTTAAATCAATTAAGGCTAAATTTTTACTATCAATTCTAATTTTTGTCGTTATAGCCATGGCCAACTGATCAACCATGCCAGTAAATAGCAGTGGAGTTGCTTTTAACTGTTCAAATAAATTAGTTAAATAAATAGATAATAATTCGGGATTTTCAGGATCTGTTAACGAAGTGACATTCTCTAAATACATAGAAAAGTCATCCGTTAAGTAATCAGGTATATTTTTTTCAACTTGCAAAGGTTATTCCCTAGATACGTATTTTCAAAGTAAGACTATGGAGTGTTTTCAGTGGCATTTTTCAATGCCGTCTAACTCAAAGCATTGCGCCAAAATGAGTCTGCAACCTCTCGAGGATCAGTAATTACGGTATAATTACTTTTCAAATACAAAGCACGCTTTTTAGGATCTGCAATAGCATCATAAGCATCTTTAATTAATTGAAATTTTTCTTCTACTTCACTACCACTGTTTTTATCTGGGTGATATTTATTGGCCAATTTTCTATAGGCTTTTTTAATTTCGGTTGTCGTCGCATCTCGACTTAAACCTAACTGTTCAAAATGATCCATATATACAACTACCTCGTGTTGAAGTTTTACCTTAACACTATCATTAAATTTACTTATGGAACTAACTAACACCAATCGTACTAATTTATTGCTCGCTAAGCGACAGTTAATCCGATTGGGATATGAGGGGCAATCAATAAACATATTTTAAGCTAATCAAAACATTCTTGCTAACTTTTTTTCAATGGGTAAACGTGTTCATTAGAAGCAATATCAGCGAACAAAAAGAGGAATGAACATTCCCCTTTTCACTATCAAACGCACTCAAACGATTCCGCTAAGATTTATTTTTCGTCTATTGCCGCTTGCATTGACTGCTCAGCAACTTGCTCTAACCAGTGAAGGTCTACTGTTTGATGTGCTTCACAAATAAACCAAGGTTCACGTGAATCAGGCTCTAACATAACACCATTGTCGATTAAATTAAGGGCAAATTGCGTATAAAGATCACTATTAGTTTGTTTCCAATCACGATAGTTTTGCGGCACTTTATTACCAAAATGAACACCAAACATCGCATCAGGTCCAGCAAAACAATGCTCAACACCAAACTTGGTAAATACTCGTGACAGCAATGCTTGAATTTTTAGACCAACACTAGCAATGCTTTCAAGAGCATTTGTTTCTTTTAGCACTGTTAATGTAGCTTTCGCTGCACTTAAAGCAACCATATTCGCCGTATATGTACCGCCATGTGTCACGCCATTTTTAGCAAAAGAAATAGTATCCATTACTTCAGCTCGACCACCAAAAGCAGCAACAGGATAACCGTTCCCCATGGCTTTAGCATAAGTCGTTAAATCGGCGAAAATGCCATACAAGGCTTGTGCGCCGCCTTTAGCAACACGAAAACCAGTTTTTACTTCATCCATGATCAACAATGAGCCATTGTTATCACAAACGTCACGTAATTTCTGCATATAGGCTTGCGTTGAAGCAATTGAGCCACAGTTGCCCATGATAGGTTCAATTAATATCGCTGCAATATCATTACCATGTTCTGTAAATACAGCATCAATAGCGTCAAAATCATTTAATGGCACACTGACTTGATGCTCACGAGTACTTTGTGGGATTCCGCCACCAAAAGGTACAATATCAGGCACTTGTTGCGTGTTCACATCCCAATTATCAACATCTGACTTCCACATCACTTCATCGTGTAAGCCATGAAAACCGCCTTCAACAACCACAATTTTATTTCGTTTAGTAAAACCCCGTGCTGTGCGTACTGCACCTATCACAGCTTCAGTACCTGAGTTGGAAAAACGCATTTTATCGATATTAGGACAAAGTGATTTTACTAATTCAACCACATCAGAATCCAGGCCAGTAGAAAAACCAGAGATGGAACCTACATCAGTAATCGCCTTGATCACTTCGTTATCAATTCTTTCATCACGGTAGCCTAAAATAATTGGGCCATAAGCTAAGCGAAAATCGACAAAGGTCTGCTTATCACAATCAGTAATGGTACATCCTTTCATACTACTTAAAAATACTGTGTTATCTTCGCCCCAATAACGATAACTATCAGCTACGCCTAACGGCATATTATCAACGGCTCTTTTAAACATAGCGTTGCTATTTGGTTTGTCTTTCTTCGTCATGGGGTATTCTCCATCTTAATAAATGATTTTCAATTGGGGCTGTAAATTTTAGTACGGCTTAATGGCGCAGATAATACAGCGCAAGCTCGATGACAGGAAGCGCAATGCGCAATTTTTTGGGGGAATAGTGACTAAAAACAATTAATGTGGTCTGAATAAGCACAAAAGTTCACCGTCGGTGAACTAGTATCATCACAAATGATTAATAAATCATAAAGGGTTTATACCAAACTCAATCTTTTGTGTCTTACTGTCCTTCTTGAATTTGGCCTACCATCAGTACCGGCGCAGCATCAAGTTCTTCGGCATCCATCATAGATGCAATGCGTTCAACTGAGGATAATAGCTGACTTTGCTCCCAAGACTCTAGTGCCTGATAACGTTTAATAAAATGGTCTTGCAGCGGCTTTGGGGCACCTTGAAGTAAGCCTTCGCCCGTTGAAGAAAGATATAGCTCAACTTTTCGCTTGTCTAACTGACTACGCTTACGCATAACCAACTCTTTTGCTTCTAAACGATCAATAATACTGGTTACCGTTGCCGGACTCAGATTAATTTCTTTAGCAACTTGTTTTGCCATGGGTCCATCTAACTGAGCAATCTTAGTCATGACCATGAGTTGAGGACCAGTTAGCCCTGACTCTTTATTCAATTGTTTAGAGTGTATTCCAATTGCCCGTATTACTTGGCGTAAAGAAATTAAAAGCTGATCGTATTTTTCCATAGTTATCTACTCAATTAGCCCCAGAACATTTAGGGGCTATCTATATTTACCCAATACCAATCAAGATACATGTTTCAGAGTATTTGAGCAATTTCAATTCAAGGCGCTGTGAAAAATAATGGTTATTCAGGAGAGTTGCTCCTGCATTCTCTACTAAGCTACATCCATGTAGCGTCATTGTAATTCACAGCAACGATGATGTGATGTTGCTCAAGCGCTTCTTCGATTCTGAATGGTAACGGGTATAAGCAGATTATAAACTAAATGTACGAGAAACCGATAGCACTACGCGCGAATCAGCGGTCTCAATATCCATATTAGTATTTTCAAAGGCCAAATCAAAATCAAACCCTTGCCAATTTGTCATGTACTCAACACGATAATGATTGTAAGCATCTTTACCATCCCATGCCCATTTAGCCTCATCAGCAGAGGTTGAACGGTCAAAACTCACTTTAATACTGTGTCCTGGAGCCACTTCTACCGTATGCGCTACCATGGCAATGTAATGACTAACATCTAATCCAAAATAATCCCAGCTGTACCAGAAATTAACTTCACTGTCCCCCATAGAAGAACTGTAACCTAATTTTGCATACGCTTCAGGGTAGTTATAAGTATCAGACGCAGAGTCACCATGATAGGTGTAATATGCAATACCTGTATCTAGAGAAAATTTTTCATTCAGTTGAAAAAATTGTCCTACATAAGCATCCCATTCAACATTCGTATCTTCACCAGAGCCAAAATCTACATTTGACGCCCAAGTTCCAGCATAAAACCCGCTATCGGCAGCATAATCTAAGCTCCCTTGTAGCGCTGGATCATTACTTGTTTGGCTAACACCGTTAAATGTGTAATCAGAAGCTAGGTTAACCGTTGCAGAAAAATCAGCTAAAGCAGTAGTAGAAAGTGTAAGTAAACCTGCGGTAGCCGCTGCAATTAAAGTTTTATTCATTATTATTTTTCTCATTAAATTTTTTGACTTAGTATTTTTAATTTAGTAATAAAATTGAACTAATTGATTAGTTCAATTTTATTAAAATCGATTTTATTTTCTTTCGGTGAACACTCTATTTCGCTGACTACTTTAAATTTGGTCAACAAAATATAAGCAAAACACGTAAAGAACAGACCGATAACGACAGCGCCGACCCATTGGATTTGCAAGAAGTCCAATTTGAATAACAACGTCAGTAAACTCAGCGCAATTAAATTACCTAATAAGTATTTAACTTTGCCTACTCGGTCGACACTCAAGTTCAAATTATCGGTATATAAACGAATCAAAGAATCGAGTGAGTTGATCACAAAGGTAACTCCAACAATCGCCATCATTATGTTATAGAAACCAGCAGTTTCAATTCCGTTAACACTGTAGTAATACAACACTGTGAACCATATCGCGATTGGAATAGACGGGAATATCAACATAGCGCCCAACACTTGATAAGTACGTAAACCACCAACAAAACGGGCAGTAAACTGACCAATCATAATGCTCCACGCAAACCACCAGTAAAGGTAGAACTCATGATAATCATTTAATGGCAGAACGAATTCGTGAATATTACCAAAGTAACCACCCAGTAAAGCAATGGTACTGGCAAACTCACCAATACTTGAACCTTCTGAAAGGAAAGCCCCTCCCCACATTAGAGCAATCAATCCAATAAATAACCAGGTAGTTGCTAAGCTTAAAAAACGTACATATCGTATGCTGGTACTTGAATAGACTGCCGCAGCAATAACCAAAAAGACAATCAAATAAAAACTACCAATGATTGATTCTCCATCGCCAAGCTCTGGGACATACCAAGGTAAATTCGTTAATAATAAATACGCGGTAAAAGCACAAGTTCCTATGATGACAACATTGTTAATTAGCTTAACCAATGGCAATTGAAAAAATTGTACATGTGGCTCAATAACACAGAAGTAAAAACAGGTTAAAAAGTAGAAACCCCAGATAAGAAAGGCCCAGAAACCAAATTCAATAGACAAAGCATTAGTAAAACTATACTCAGGACTCGCTACTAAATCGGCATATCCTGCAAACTCTGTTAACGGGAACATGATCAGTCCAACATCAAGGCCTGAGGTGAATAATATCGCAATAAAAGTAAATGTCTTAACCGGTGTCACACCCACACAGCGAATGTTACCCCAGCGATATAACACAAAGGCAATGGCAGCAAAGGTAAATAAGATCCCTGCAGATAACCAAGCGGTCATAACAGCCTCCCCATGATGGTTTTAATAAATGTAAACAAGTATTACTCCTCTTTTTTTTATAGTTAGAGCACTCGGTATCATCCAAGTAAAATTAAGCAAATAGCGTTATTCACTTAGCCTCACCTAGATTTCAAATGTCAATTGTCGCCGCCATGATCAGTATCATGACGGCGATAATTAATAGCTGAAGGAGTACTCGCGACAGATTATTTTTCTATTTTTCTTTTCGGTTCGTTAGCACGTTGCTGTTGCTGCCAGTTTTGTGCAGTTTTTACTGCAGCTTGGGATGGTGGCAAAAGTTTACGACCTCGAATAAGGTCAGCAGCACGTTCTGCAAGCATAATTGTTGGGGCATTGAGATTACCGTTAGGAATGGTCGGAAAAATAGACGAATCAACAACGCGTAATCCTTCAATACCATGCACACGCGTTTCTGAGTCTACAACAGCTAATTCATCTGCTCCCATTTTGCATGAGCAGGAAGGATGGTAAGCACTTTCAACAAATTGACGGACAAAAGTATCTATTTCTTCATCACTTTGCACATCAATGCCAGGCTGAATTTCTTCACCTCGATACTCATCGAGTGCGCTTTGATTAATAATTTCGCGAGTCAAACGAACACATGCACGAAAACCTTCACGATCTTCTTCATGTTCAAGGTAATTAAACTGTATTTGAGGATGCGCTTTAGGATCGTTAGACACCGCTTTAATTGCACCACGACTTTTAGGTTTATTATGACCAATATGAACCTGAAAACCATGGCCAGCAAACGCTTCTTTACCATCGTAACGCATTGCTGCTGGTAAAAAATGGTATTGAAGATCTGGCCATTCAACGTTTGCTTTAGAGCGAATAAAACCACAAGACTCAAAGTGATTGGTAGCGCCCAGTCCTTTTTTAGTGAAGAACCAACGACTGCCAATTAAAAACTTGTTCCATAATCCTAATTGGCCATTGAGTGATATTGGCTTTTTACATTTGAATTGGAAGTAAAACTCTAAGTGATCTTGTAAATTTTGACCTACGCCAGGTAAATCGTGCAGCACTTCAATGCCAGCTTCTTGCAAATCTTTTTTAGCGCCAATACCAGAGAGCTGTAAAAGGTGCGGTGAGCCAACTGGTCCAGCCGATAAAATAACGTCTTTATCAGCACGAACATCAAACAACTTGCCCTTACGTTCATAACGCACGCCAACTGCTTTTTTATCTTCCAGCAGTACTTTGTGAACCAATGCATGGGTCACTATCGTTAAATTATTTCGCTCCATAGCGGGACGTAAATAGGCATTAGCGGTAGAGCATCGCACCCCATTTTTAACTGTCATATGCATAGGGCCAAAGCCTTCTTGGGCCGCGGCATTATAATCGTTAGTGGCAAAGTAACCGGCTTCAACACCAGCATCAACAAAGGCTTTATATAGCGGGTTTTGCATTTCATTGCCGTTATTTACGCCTAATGGTCCATTTTTACCGCGGTATTCGTTACCCTCGAAAGCCCAGGTTTCAGCTTTTTTAAAATACGGTAAGCAATGGGCATAGTCCCAATTTTGAGCACCACTTTGTTGCCATTCATCAAAATCTCTAGCATGTCCACGTACATACACCATGCCGTTAATTGAGGATGAGCCACCTAATACTTTACCGCGAGGACAATGCATACGGCGATCATCAAGAAAAGGTTCGGGTTGCGTTTCAAACTGCCACGCGTATTTTTGGGTATTCATTGGGATGGACAATGCCGTAGGCATTTGAATGAAAATACTTTTATCACTACCGCCAGTTTCAAGTAACAATACACGGTTATTACTGTCTTCGCTTAACCGATTTGCTAGTACGCAGCCCGCTGAGCCGGCACCAACAATAATGAAATCAAATTTTTCGTTATTCATGTAAAACTCTTATTTATTACTTTTATTGCGGCTTTTAAAAAGGACTGTCAATTGGCTGTAACCCAACATAGACCGATTTTATTTGAGTGTAATGATTTAGCGTAACAAGACCATTTTCACGCCCAATCCCTGACTGCTTATAACCACCCACAGGCATTTGTGCGGGTGACGCACCAAAGCTATTTATCCAACAAATTCCAGCTTCCATTTTATGAATAACCCGGTGAGCACAATTAATATCTTGGGTAAACACTGCAGCTGCCAAGCCGTATTCAGTCGCGTTAGCTCTAGCAACCACTTCATCTTCATCAATAAATATCATTACCGACATCACAGGCCCAAAAATCTCTTCACGGCAAATAGTCATGTCATCAGAACAATCGGTAAAAATAGTCGGTGCAACAAAATAACCATCCGGAGCATCTTTAGGTTTTAACGAAGTACCACCATGAAGCAGCGTCGCGCCTTCTTTGATACCAACCTTGATGTAATCCATCACTAAATCAAAGTGCTTTTTAGAAATAAGCGCGCCAAAATTTGTCTTAGGATCCATTGGATCTCCAACAATAATGTTTTGACGAGTACGTTGGAGTAATTTCTCAATAAATTTGGGGTAAGCTGATTCTTGAACAAATACTCGCGTGCCATTGGTGCAAACTTCACCTTGAGTATAAAAGTTACCTACCATGGCGGCAGAAACCGCATTATCGATATCGGCATCGTCAAAAATAATCAGTGGAGATTTTCCGCCAAGCTCCATAGTGACTTCTTTAAGCGTAGTAGCAGCGCCGGCCATCACTTTCTTACCAGTCCCCACTTCACCAGTAAAAGAAACTTTTTCAATAGCCGGGTGATGACTTAACCAAGCCCCCACTTCGCCAGCCCCTTGAATAACATTAAATACGCCCTCTGGCATACCTGCTTCGTTAAAAATTTCAGCAAGCTTTAACGCGCCTAATGGTGTCTCTTCTGAAGGTTTAAATATCATTGAGTTACCACACGCTAGTGCTGGAGCTGCTTTCCAACAAGCTATCTGCAGTGGATAATTCCACGCACCAATCCCCGCACAAATACCTAAAGCTTCACGACGAGTGTAATAAAAATCGCCATCCACCTGCTGTTGATTACCTTCGATGCCAGGTGCCAAACCGGCAAAAAATTCAATAGAGTCAGCCCCTGACTCAACATCAACGACTGATGCTTCTTGCCATGGTTTACCGGTATCAAGTACTTCAATTTCTGCCAACTCATCATTACGTTCACGTAACAAGGCAACTGCTTTAAGTAGAATCCTACTGCGCTCAATGGCGCTCATAGCAGACCAAGTAGCAAAACCACGTTGAGCACTTGCTATTGCTGCTTGTTTAACCTTTTCATCCGCAATTTCAACCTGATAGATTACTTTTCCCGTCGCTGGGTTAATCACATCAAATGTTTCACCGCTGTCGTTTGCCATGTAGGCACCATCGACAAAATTTTTATAACATACTAACGACAATTGACATCTCCGTACTGCTTAAGCAGATCGTCTATAAATTTTTTACATAATTGTTCGGCCTGTTTGAATTCCTCTTCAGGCCTTGGGCTTAACGCGCTTCGCAACCAGAAACCATCAATCATCGCAGCAGTCTGTTGAGAAGCGATAACCGCGTGTTCATCATTTAATAACTGACGAAAGGAGAAAAGTAGGTTGCTGTATAAACGCTTGCTGTTGATATGCTGCAATCGAGCCAATCCAGGCTGATGCATCGATTGAGCCCAGAAGCTTAGCCAGGTTTTTGTAGCAGGTGCAGAACGTTGTAATTGAGTGAAGTTTGCCTCAATGATCATTTCAAGGCGTTCAGATGCGCTAAGCTTTTGCTGATTAATACGTTCAAGTAGTGCAGATTTTAATTGCTCAAGCAAGTGTTTAACCGTTGCTTCAACTAATTCCTGCTTACCACCAAAATAATGACTAATGATCCCTGACGATAAGCCAGCGATCCTACTGATGGTATTAATCGTTGTATTTTGTAAACCATATTGCGACACCGACTCTAAAGTTGCATCGATTAACTGCTGTTTTCGTACGGGTTTCATTCCAACTTTTGGCACAGGCTTCTCTAATTATTTTTTTAATTGAACGTTCAATTAATTATAATTGTAATAGTTTGAACAGAAATGATCAAGGTGCCATTACCTCTGCATTAAATTCAGGTAATAACAGCTAAATTAAGCTCAATTGAAACCAATCAGGGATGATTGATCATGGTTTGGCAAAATTAGGTGATAATTGACAATCATAGGCCTGCAATTATAAGTTAGTATACGAACTATATTCCTTGCACCGCAAAGTAAGAAAAGTACAGCCATAACTAATTTCGCTACAATTAGTCGGATAAAGTGTTAAGCGATCAACTCAGCTAATACGAGACTCAATCTTTAGTGCCAATACCAACTTGAAGGGTTATATAAAACATTTGATGACCATTTAACTAAAGCAGAAAAACCATTAGGTTACATTTAACGAATCGATTACTGATATAAATCAAGACAAATAAACTATTGCTGTGTTCAACTGCATCACACCAATTAAGTAAATAATTTTGTCTTACACCTAAGACAAATCTGTGTGGATTTTATGAATAAAACAGCAAGAATTGTATTGTTGGCGTTAGCCGCCTTCTTTTTACTTCTCGGGATAAAAAGTTCTCAGCACTCAAAAACATATGCTGAATTAACAGATATTCAAACCACTACTGCTACAGTCTTTCAATTACATTGTCCGCCAAAAGGTGCAGCTTCATTGAGCCTTACTGACTCAGATCTTACTTATAATTTATCGGTTAAGTTTAGAACAGAATATTGTGATGAAAAAAAATCACCTGGACTTCTCGGTAAAGAGATCACTTTGCAATCAGTGCAAGTAAATGGAAAGTTCCATCAAGTATATAAAATTGAAAGTAAAGGTCGAGTACTGCTTCGTCCTGATGATGTATTATCAGATCAAACGAGTGCAACATTAGGTTTGTTTTTCTTAGCATTTTTAATCACGGCTTTAGTACTTTATAAAAGCCGTCCAATTAAAAATAAATAAGTGCAAAGTGCCTTAAGTCACATTTACTTAGCGCTGAAACGTTATTATCTTTATTACCGACATAATCATCATAGTACTAGCACCTCACAAGGTAAGTAACTTTGTCTAGCTACGGCTTACATCTGATACATAAGATTTCAGCGATAAGAGCTGATAACATTCAACAAATTGAATTGAAACCACAAGAAATTTTATATGAACACTATGAAAAAAATCATCACTAGCCTTTTTTTAACCCTTACCTTAACGGCTTGCTGTGGTGATGATGCCGTTAAAAAAGCCAATAAGTTCATTACTAAGCAAACAATAGATAAAACGGATCCCACATGGAAAACTAAATTAAGTAAACCGCCATTACTTACTTTTGCAGCCGATAAAGATTATTTTTGGGAACTGCAAACAAACCAAGGTAATATCACTATTAAGCTACTCGCTGATTCAGCACCTATGCATGTATCTAGTACAATTTACTTAACCAAATTGGGCTTCTATGATGATTTAACTTTCCATCGTGTTATTCCTGGTTTTATGGCGCAAGGCGGTGATCCAACGGGAACCGGTGCAGGTAATCCTGGCTACAAGTATGATGGCGAATTTGAAGGAGAAATAGGTCATAGCGAAGCTGGAACGTTAAGCATGGCGAATGCCGGTCCTGGTACTGACGGTAGTCAGTTTTTCTTAACGTTTATACCAACACCTTTTTTAGATGGTAAACATACGGTTTTTGGTAAAGTAGTCAATGATTTAGATAACAGTTTAACTAAAATTGAAGCTTTGGGTAGCCGCAATGGCAGAACGAAGGAAACTGTTAAAATTGTTAAAGCTTCAATTCGTATTGCCGGCAAAAAGTAGACTTTATATTCATAGGTGTTTGGTTAATATTCCCTTAGTCACCAGCCCAATGAAAAGTTAAATACTAAGTTAAACGGATAACTAAAGCCGCATAAATCATACGCGAAAGCGGCTTCTAGTATCAATACTCTTGCGGCTAAAAAACTAATTTACGCTTCCCAAGTATCAATGATTTCTCTCGCTGCTCTCATGGCTTCTATAGCGGCAGGAAACCCACAATAAACGCTAGCATGCATAATCACCGCTCTTATTTCTTCTTTACTGACACCATTACGTAATGCACCACGAACATGACCTTTTAACTCATTGGGTGCTTTTAGTGCGATTAGCATCGAAATAGTCACCAAACTTCTTGTATCTTTGGGCAAATCAGAACGATTCCAAGTACTTCCCCAGGCATTTTCCATCACTAAATCTTGCAAGGGTTGATCAAACTCAGTGGCATTGTTTAAAGCACGATCTACAAATTCATCACCCATCACTTCACGGCGTACCTGCTCGCCTTTTTTATAATTTTCACTGCGTTTTTCTGTGCTCATTTTTATTCCCAATAACATCAAGGTGTTTCAATGATAAAAAGAATGTTAAACAAAAAAAAGACATAACAGTGTATTGCTAACATAAGCAATCGTGATATCTGATCATCAGTATATGAAAAGTGCCACTTATTTACTTAAGCAGCTAAATAAGTGGCTGTTAGAAAGCACATTTAATAAAGTAGTCAAAGAGAAAACTTCGCCATTAATTTATCAGATCTACGCTCATTTCACCCCGAAATAAAATAATCGTATTAATGTACTAAAAAGTCATTTAAGGAATTGAAATTATAAGAGAATTTATATATAGCCCCCACATTATACAAACACCTTTCTGTGTCTTATTCACTCTCTTTGTTAGATGGGTTTTCTTTTATCAAATATGTAACTTTGCTATTAGAAATACGATTAAAGGTTCCAGATTAACGTAAAACACCCGGTAATGGAGAACCACATGTTTTTTCTAAGCGATCATAAAACTCTTATCAGCTCAATTGAAGCCATAGGCGCTAGTTTTGCTGTTTTTGAGTTTGATCCGCAATCTGTCGCTTTTGAGCTAGTCAGTTGTAATAGTCGCTACGAAGACCTTATCGGCTATTCAAGTACTAAAGCGCTGGGTCAACCGCTGACAACAATTTTTCCGAGATACATTCATAATCCTTTGAAAGAGGCATTTATTCATTGTAAAACTGAACGTCTTGCTTTGGAAACTGAGATTGTGCTTGATTACAAAGGGCAAGAAAGATGTTGGCGCTCTATTGTTTCTCCCATCGTAAGTTCAGCGGATAAAAAATTTAGAATTATTCAAACTTGTGTTGAGATAACAGAGAAAAGGCTTTTAGAAAAACAGTTAAACCTCTCAATGAAACGATTTGAAGCCGTCGTTAATACCGCCTATGACGGTATAATTACCATTGATGAACAGCAAAATGTTAAGCTTTTCAATGACGCTGCACAATCTATGTTTGGCTATAGCGAAACAGAGATAATCGGTCAGCCTCTCACTAAGCTATTACCTGCAAAATATCAGGGGAAACATCATGATTATGTAGACGGGTTTAAACGCTCACAAGTCGATTCTCGACCGATGCAAACCCGAGCTGCTGTGCAAGGCCTGAGGAAAGATGGTAGTGAATTTGCCATTGAAGTGACCATATCAAAAATTCGAATAGCCGATAATGTTGAGTTTACAGCTGTTATTAGAGATATTTCTGAAAAAAACCAATTACTGGAAGAGTTAATTTTATCCTCTCGTAAAGACCCGCTAACTGAACTATATAACCGCCGATATTTTACTGAATTACTTAATGCCGAAATGATTCGTTCTAAGAGATTCGAGCGCGGCTTCTCTTTGCTAATGTTGGATATTGATCACTTTAAATCAATCAATGATAGGTTCGGGCATACCTGTGGCGATGCTGCTTTGATTGCCTTCGCAAAAACGCTCACCAACAGTATTAGAGAAGTAGATACCAGCTGTAGATGGGGCGGAGAAGAGTTTTTGGTACTATTACCAGAAATACCGAAAGAAGCAGCAATGATGGTGGCTGAAAAAATTAGAAAAAACATTGAAAACCTTGAGACAATCTATAATGGAGACTTAATAAAACTAACTGTCTCAATTGGTTTAGATTACTTTTCTGGTGAGGCTATTGAAATGAGTCATATGATCACTAAGGTAGATAAAATACTTTATAAAGCAAAACATACTGGAAGAAATAAAACCGCCACTGAAGCCTAGTACTTTCGAGTAGCAGTCCTTGCTAGCCCAAGCCACTATTTACAAGCGGTTAATACCTCATAACTTACTAATGATGAGATATTAACCACGACTTGGCTGACTGAACGTTGCAGATACCCCAATACCACGTGTAGCAACATAGGCGGTAACAACACAAATCAGGCCCATTACCACCAGAGTAAATGGATATCCCATAGACTCGGTAAACATGCCAAATAATAAACCTCCCAAAGCACCACCGCCAATGTTAATAGCCCCCCATAAACTCATGACCCGACCTCTAAAAGCACTTGTTACTGATACTTGAATCAGTGATTGTGTCCCTACCCCGCATACTGTGGCACAAAAACTTAATGCCCCAATAATAAACAAACCTAATTCAAAACTACTGATATAACTAAATACCATCAACAATAAACCTGAGACAATCGCAGCGATACGCATCGCCGGAAATAAGCGAGCAGCACTAAAAGATGACAAAAGAAGACCTGCCATGATGGCACCAACTCCCGCCGCTGAATTCATCCAAGCTAATGCTTCAACACCCCGTCCATAAAGTACATCTATCGCTGCGGGTAAAATTTCTAACAACCCCCGACCAAAAGCTGCTGAGACGGCAATCAATATTAATAAACGCAGAATGAGATCTGAACTCAAGGCATAATTTAGCCCTGCTTTTACATCCATAAAAAACGTAAATTGCTTCGAGCCCACGCTGCGCTGAAAGTTATCAAGTTTTAACAAGAGTAATACTATGATTAAAGGGATATAACTAACAGCAACGACTGCCAATGCAATGGCGTTTCCCTGAAATTTGATAAGATAACCAGCAATAACGGGTCCAATAAAACGCGAGGTATTGTACAAAATGGCATTAATGGCTATCGCCTTAGGCATATTCGTTTCACTGACTAACTCTGGCACTAAAGACAGTCGTATCGACTGGTAGGCGCTATTAGCCACGCCTATTGCAAGAGAAAAAAACAATAACATCTTCTCATCAACTAATTGTTGCCAAACCAATAAGGACAGCAAAAGTGATAACAGACCCAGTATAATGCTGGTTATCACTGCCGCCTGTCGACGATTAATACGATCAACCATCACACCAAATAAAGGACTCAACACAATCGACGGGAAGAACATTAAAAAAGCCAGCATACCCAACCAACTTTCTGAGTGAGTTTGCTCCCACATCATCCAGCCCAGTGTCATTCGCTGAATCCAAAGACCTTGCGTAGAAAAGAGGCTGCCACACAAATAGGTTAGATAGTTACGTTCAGTAAAAATAGAGCGCTGCACTGTTTGCTAATATCCTAAGAAAATCGGGCATCATACAGTAAATGAAAACTGGTACTATTAAATTTATCGCTGCAAACATGCTTAAGATCAGCTGAACACGTTAACCAGCATGAACTCATGTCACCTTCAACAAATAAACTTATCAAACTATAAAAACTACTCATAACAAAGTATTACAGCAACGATTTATACTGTTATTAAGTGGCACTTAACCGTCAACTTACCACCCTATTTATCAGTCTACTCTTATAAAATAAAAGGCAGCGATATCATGTCAGATCACATCAATATCATTACTCAACAAATTGAGAATAAATTTAATGATATAGAAAACAACATTTTTTCTGGGACTATATTCTCTCAATGGCGAGGATCATTTGAAGTAAAAAAGTGTACCTGAAAAAAGAAAATGCCGACATAAAGTGCGATCTTGATATTCGCTTAAAACACTGGCCTGAAGGCATTTCTATCAAGGTTTACAAACATAAAGCATTAGCGGTTCTACCTTACGTTAAAGACCAACAAATTTGCCTAGAACACTTAACCACCGAGCCGACACCTTGTAAGTTTTGGAAAGATGCCTTCTACTTTTCCAACATGACAGACCTAGATCAAGACCGCTACGTGTTATTAGAAGGTAATAATATGTCAGATAAAGATACCGCTATTTGCTTGAGTAAACTAAAAACACATATTGAAGAGATCGATATTATTTTAGCGGGCGATTGAAACTGTGCTCTATCATTGACAATTTAAGCTTGTCTGTAATTGGCGTGAAGAGTGCCGAGCTTTACAACATCCAATAAAGTCATTAGGGGAGTATTCCTGTGCCCCTAATAAATAGATATTCATTATTTTTAATGAAAACGATGATTAATGATTGTTATCAAGGTAAAATTTAGCCAAGCTATTTACAGCGTTAACTTTGCCAAGGAATGCCATTCATGCTCCCATCAAACCCAATTGTTAAACAGGTACTTACTCTTTTTCATTCTCGCAATCTGCTCCTCCTTTGTGCTCTAATCCCTGCTATTGCTAATGCAAAAATTGCCGATAAAAATTTTGGCCAATGTAAAATCAATTTAGCTAAACGTGCTGAAGTTGCAGGGTTCTCATCTTATATAACCAAAACTGTTATTGATAATCTCTCTCCAATTAAACGCGTGATTGCGTTAGATAAAAAGCAACCTGAGTTTACCCAAACTTTTCAGCAATATATTAAAGCGAGAGTAACGGATTATCATGTACGCGTAGGTAAAGAAAAACTAAAACAAAATAAAAAATTATTTGATACCTTAGAAAAACAGTATGGCGTGCCACGTCAATATCTCGTGTCATTCTGGGGCTTAGAAACGGTTTTTGGCAAACATAAAGGCAAAATGTCGGTCCTTAATTCATTGGCCACATTGGCCTGTGATGAGCGTCGTAGTGAGTTTTTTACCTTAGAATTATTAAACTTATTTACTTTACTTGAAACTAAACAAGTTTCTGTCGAGCAGCTACAAGGTTCATGGGCCGGCGCCATGGGGCATATGCAATTTATGCCGACTGCATTCTTAAAATATGCCGTTGATGGTGATAATGATGGAAAAGTAGATATTTGGAATAGTGAGGTTGATGCCTTAACCACAGCAGCCAATTACTTAAATCAGATAGGTTGGCAACCCAAAGAACGTTGGGGCAGAGAAGTTCAACTACCTGAAAGTTTTGCCTTTGATAAAGTGGCTTTTGATCAATACTACCCGCTTAGCTATTTTAAACAGTTAGGCATTAGAAAAACAAACAACCAATCCTTATCTACTTATAATATTGAAGCAGAGCTCTATCTGCCGTCGGGTTATCAAGGGCCAGCATTTTTACTCTACCCTAACTTTAACGTCATTATGACATGGAATCTTTCGAAAAGTTATGCACTTTCAGTCGGCATATTGGCCAATAAGTTAGTGGGTGCTAAAGGCATGGAATTTTCGCCCAACGAACAATCTAACGTGAAACCATACAGTGTTGTACAAATGAAAAACCTACAGAGTCAGCTTAATTTATTAGGCTTTGATACTGGAAAACCTGACGGTATCTGGGGACCTAAGAGTAGACAAGCCATTCGCTCATTTCAACTGCATCATCAACTTATTGCCGATGGATATCCAAATAAAGAAGTGTTTGAAACAATGAAGTCAGTGGTGCATTTACACTCTGCATCAACCAAGAGTGTTAATTAATAGCCAAACGATTCACTGTCATTCTGCTTACTATCTTAACAACAGAAAACTATATTTTATTGCAGTTTACTAGGAATATTTTTTTGCATAAAAACCCACAAAATAGTAATATTTATTTACTTTTGTATTATAAATAATTCTTTATGCCTGTTAATTTACCTGAAATAGTCCCTGCTGCACTTACGCCAATTCAAGGTATTCGCCTTGGTTGGGCTGAATCAAACATTAAAATGCCAAACCGCAAAGATTTACTCGTTATTGAAGTCTGTGATGGCAGTGCTGTCTCTGGTGTTTTTACCCAAAATCGCTTTTGCGCTGCGCCGGTAAGCTTGTGTAAACAACATTTAGCTGCAGTAAAAGACAACACTATTGCAGGCATTAAAGCATTAGTCATTAATACAGGCAATGCGAATGCAGGAACAGGCGAGCAAGGTATGTTAGATGCGCAAACTACCTGTCAACATTTAGCTGAAATTATGGCGATTCCAGTCGAGTCAATATTACCTTTTTCAACAGGCGTCATTCTAGAACACCTGCCTATGGACAAACTCTTAGCAGGTTTGCCTTTAGCGGTGAGGAATCTAACCACAGATAACTGGGCCGATGCTGCTTCAGCAATTATGACCACTGATATTGCGCCTAAAGCTTATGCCACTCAAGTAAAGGTGGGTGATGACAAGATACATATCACCGGAATATCGAAAGGTGCTGGCATGATCCATCCTAACATGGCGACCATGTTAGGTTATGTCGCCACTGATGCTAATATAACGCAATCGTTATTAGACAGTATGACAAAAGAAATTGCAGACTTATCATTTAACTGCATTTCTGTTGATGGCGACACTTCCACAAATGACTCCTTTATTGTTATTGCTACGGGGAAAAGTGACGCGGCTGCTATCACAAGTCCTAACGATAAAGGTTACCAGGATGTCTTTAATGCTTTACTTGAAACCTCTCAATACTTAGCGAAAGCCATCGTACGTGATGGCGAAGGCGCAACTAAGTTTATAACAGTCACAGTAAAAGGAGCATTATCTGTTGAGGAAGCAAAGACTATCGGCTTTTCTATCAGCAAAAGTCCATTAGTTAAAACAGCAATGTTTGCTTCTGACCCTAATTTAGGACGTGTACTCGCTGCTATTGGTTATGCTTCAAGAGAGTGTGAGTCATTAGCTGATTTAGATACTAATCAATTGGAACTCTACTTTGGTGATTTGTTAGTGGCTGAAAAAGGTGGACGTGCCGTAAGTTATAAGGAAGATGAAGGGCAATTGATAATGAACAAAGCAGAAATTGATATGACAGTGCAACTTCATCGAGGCAGTGAAGAGTCCACAATTTGGACTTGTGATTTTAGTTATGATTACGTCAAAATTAATGCCGAGTACAGAACTTAACTAAAGTTATAGCTTGGCTATAAATCAACCTATACTCTAAATGTTCAACGGTTAATATTGACAACTAACTGTTGAACATCGACATGCTCTTCACTCCTTCGGGGAAAGGTATTTCGACATTCTCTTCCTCGCCTACATCATGTCGCCTCAACTCAAAAAAAGATTTAATACCTGTGGTAAAAATTACCCAGTTCTTTAGCTTTGTGATCTAATTCCAGATGAAATATACTTACTTATCTCAGTATTCCCTAAATATGAAGTTATCGTGTCTATTCAAACAAAAGCTAAACGCCCCAATAATACCCTGTTAGAGATTATTTTTAATATTGCTGTTCCGTCGATTATTTTAATGAAATTATCAGGAGATCAATATTTAGGCTCTATGTATGCCTTAGTGTTGGCACTCTTTTTTCCTATCAGTTACGGTTTGTATGACTTTATTAAAAACAAGTCGATGAACTTTATTTCACTACTCGGTTTTTTAAGTACTTTTCTTACTGGTGGCATCGGTTTATTTGAGTTAGATGTTGAATGGTTAGCCATTAAAGAAGCGGCAATCCCTTCTGCCATAGGGCTAGTGGTACTAATATCTGGCTTTTGGGGCAAACCTTTAATTGCCAAATTATTGTTAAACCCTCTTATTTTTAATTTAGACCTCATCTATGAGTCGCTTGCGAATAACAACAAAACTGATAAATTCAAAGCTAAAATTCAACGGGCAAATCATCTGTTAGCAGCAACATTCGTTTTTTCTGCAACTATGAATTACCTTTTAGCTAAATGGATAGTCGTTAGCCCTGCTGGTACTTCGCAGTTTAATGAGCAACTTGGCGAAATGACGCTATTAAGTTATCCTGTCATTGCCATCCCTTCAACAATCATGTTAATTGCCATCATGTTTTATGTGGTGAGAAGTGTGATGAAATTAACAAATTTAAAATTAGAGCAAATATTAAACGCTGATAAGTAGAGTCCCCTACCTAGCAAAATATTAATGGCTTTAATTAGATAACTTTGCTAAATGATGAGGTACAATTGTCACTCATCATTTAGGCGAGTTAACATCATCAGCTACCACAATAAAAAAGATATAGATCAAGCCCCTTCTTCTGCTCCCCTTCATGTGTCGATAGCGAATACATCACTAAAAATTGCCACCTTTAACTTGTTTAATTACCTTGAACCGCCTAATGCTTTTTATGAGTTTGAGCGCATTTATAGTGCCGAACAATGGGTAAAAAAACAAAAGTGGGTTACTGAATATTTACATGAATTTCAGCCTGATATTATTGGTTTTCAAGAAGTGTTTAGTGCTGATTCATTAAAAGAATTAGTGGCTGCGCAGGGGTATGCCTATTTTGCAGTAATTGATCAGCCTGATGTCATTGATGACTTTATTTATCGTAGCCCTGTGGTGGCCATTGCATCTCGCTTTCCAATTACAGAGGTGGCAGCAGTAAAAACAAATACTAAACTTGCGCAAGCACTCGGTTTAGCCAGTGACTTTTCTTACAGCCGTAAAGTCATCAGAGCAACAGTCGAGCTTCCTCATATGGGCAAATGTGATTGTTATGTGGTGCACTTTAAGTCTAAGCGTCCGATGATTGAAATAGATGAGACAAATAAAAATTGGTCGCCAGAAAAAACCATTATTGAAAGCCTAAAAGCAAACGTATCTGGTGGTTGGGGCTCAACGATACAACGTGGCAGTGAAGCGACATTATTAATGATTGATATGATTGAACGACGAGAAACGACGGGCAATCCTATGGTATTAATGGGCGACTTTAATAATACCCTAACAGATGGTGTCTTGAGTCATTTACTGACCAATACCCTGCGCTTTGTTTCCGGCATTGATCGCGATGCATACCTTGCTAAATATTGTTTAAATGACGCGTGGGATTTATTTCAAACAGCAGTTAATAATGAAAAAAGTGAGGCAAGCGAAGTTGATATTGAGATTAAAAACCTAAGTACCCGAGAAAAACAAATAGTGCGTACGCCAACACATTATTTTGGCGCAACTAGCTCGGTACTCGATTACATTTTATTATCCTGTGAATTTGATGCCAGCTACCACGACAGTCTATATCAAGTCAGCGCCTACCATACCTATGACCGTCACTTAATTAATCCTATTTTTGACCGTGATGGGGAAAGCACCGATCATGGTATTGTTTTAGTAACCTTAACGTTACGATCATAACCTTTTAAAGTGGCTTGTCAGTGATTAACTTATAAACTCCCTGGCCATCTACCGCAACATAAATATAACCATCTGGTCCTTGCTTAATGTTACGGACTCGTGTCAATTCATCTTTTATCACTTCAGCCTTAACAACTTCATTTCCCGCTAAAGTAACCATAACAATCTGGCCAAACTTTAATGATCCTATCAATAAATTGCCTTGCCAATGCGGGTATTTTTCACTGGTTACATAAGCCATGCCAGAAGGTGCAATAGAAGGATCCCAATACCATAACGGCTGTTCCATACCTTTCTTTTGAGTTAACTCGGTAATTTCAGTACCTGAGTAGTTAATGCCATAACTAATGACAGGCCAACCATAGTTTTTACCTTTGCCAATTAAGTTAATTTCATCACCACCACGGGGGCCATGTTCATGAGTCCAAATATCACCAGTGATCGGGTGTTTTACCATACCTTGAGGATTACGATGTCCATATGAATAGATAGCTTTTTTAGCTTCATCATTATCAACAAAGGGGTTGTCAGCTGGTATGCGGCCATCATCGTGTATTCGATAAACCTTACCTGCATCACGTGTTATATCTTGAGGATTTTTATCTCTTTGACCTCGATCACCAATAGAAAAATATAAATATCCTTCGTTATCAAAAGCTAACCGACTACCAAAGTGATTACCTTTACGTCCATAAGCCTGTGCAACATAAATATCTTCTTGCTCGGTCAGCGCCTTACCTTCAATCTTTGCTCGCATTATCGCCGTGCTTTTATTGCCTTGATGATCAGGCTTGGCATAAGAAAAATATATCCAGCCATTGTTGGCATAGTCTGGATGTACCACAATATCCAGTAGGCCACCTTGACGCCCAACCGCTATTTCTGGCAGGCCGGAAATTGTTTCAGCAAGCGCTTTTCCTTTCTTAAGCCTCTTTAACTTGCCATCTCGCAGCGTAATTAATAAATCCCCATTAGGTAACCAGACCATTCCCCAGGGTATACCGGTATCAGCAAGATGTAATTGAGCAGTGATATTTTGCTCAGACTTACTCAGGCTGGCTAGTGCAGTATCAAAGCTATTTGCACAAAAAGGCACAAGAGCACAACTGACGATTATCAGTGAAGTTTTTCGGACAAACTTAGTATTGCCCTGTATTTTGCTCTTAATATTACGTAATAGTGACATGGTGGTTTTACCAATAGGACAAATTATTATGAAGAGGTATTTCATCATAATCAATTTAGCCGTAATTTAAAGCAAAACTTGTTACAAGGAATGTCAACGGATTAATCTGTGCTATTAATCTGCACAGTTATCTATTGCATTTTTCGTGGACGAAGGTCTTGTTAATGAATTAGCAGCGAAAGTCCCACAAAAAACTAGTCAATTAATTGACTACGATTAAATGTGGCAAGCTCCCTTGCTGACGATTGACATCGCATTAGCCAGTTTTTCTTGAGCAATAAAACCACGTTTATTCATTATCAAATCGCCTTGAGCATTAAAAATTAACGTTGTTGGCGATGCTTGATAACCGCCAATTTTTCTCAAAAACTTGCGATCAGCGATAAATGCAGGAATATATTTATGGTAATGCTTTAACTCCTTTTTTAACTGCCTAGCATTGCCTTGAGTGCCCACTAACGCAATATTCACTGAATGTCGACATTGCTTATAGGCTACTGATAATGTCTTTCCTTGTTTTTTACACCAGCTACAGTTAGGTTGATAAATCATAACAATCGTTGCTAAGTCATTCTCTTCTATACTGCTTGGAACTCTATGGGAGTTCAGTGACTTCAGTGCAAACGGAGTCGCTTGCACTTCACTACACAAAATAACGGTGGCTAATGATAGTACTATCACTGGGTAAAATTTCTTTAAAAAATACATTTTAACGAATCACTATCATGCTAGACATGCCATTAGATAAAAGAAAATTACAGTTTAATTTCTACGCCTGCATACATTTCTCGCCCATGCAACGCACCATAGATATAGGCAACATCATAAGCTCCTTCAGCATCATAAAATAATGGCGTATCGCCATCATCTATTTGAGTCTGCTCAAATACATTTGAAACACCTGCGTAAACCTTAGTATGTTCAGTCAATTGATATTGAACTTTAATATCTGATGTTGAAAAAGATTTACCCACCAATGTTTTTACCGTACTAGCATCGTTCAACTTGTTATAACCTTCATAACCATAATCACTTAAATTTTTCTCACCAAACCAAACCGTTGACCAGAAAACCTTCAAATTATCTTTCTCATACTGAAGTTCTAAGCTAGCACGCTCTTCTATCGGTGCAATGGCATAAGAAGACTTAAAAGCATCATCGTAATCAAACTTTTCAAGACCAAGATTAACAGTGAAATTTTCAGTAATATTATAACCAAGGGTAATATCAAAGGTGGTAACTGAGGCACTTTCATCTAGCTGGGTCAATAACGGAACACCGTTCGCCGTTTCTTCTAAGCTGGCTAAGTTATCTACACTAGAGTGAGCTAATGATGCCGTAATCGCGACGGTTTCTGTATCGTAACTTAGTGAGTAACTGGCTGATAAGGACTCTTCAAGTGAGTCAATATCAATCTGGTAGCCCAATTCAGTATCTAAAATACCGTGATCTGTTTCAAAGAATGATAATGGTGCTCGATAACCACGACCTGTTGAAAAGCGAGAGGTTAATTCGTCCGTATGGAAATAACGTAAGTCTAAGCGGGGAGCAAAAAAGGTTTCATCAATCTCTGTACCTACTTTTTCAGGATCAACGAAATCAGCGGTAATTTGGTCAACACGCATGGCAATTGCAATTTCTAATACTTCCAAAGGTGTCCATGTATCTTGAAAGAAGAGGCCTGTAGTCTCGTAATCAAACCCATCACTTTGATAAGCTGCAACCGCTTCTAATGCTTCGGTAGAAGAACGCATTTCTTCATGTCGAGTATCAGCACCAAAGGTAATGAAGTGGTTGTCAGATAGTTCCATATCAATCTTGGCTCTTGCGTACCACATGGTATCTTCTGCTTGGTAATCTATACCTTCATAAAAGGAGTCTTGTAGATGATTTGCATAACTGACAGCAAACTCTGCGACAGTATAGTCACTGACCTCTGTTAGGTATTTTACATAGGCCTCATCGCGAGAAGTATCAATCCACTCAGTAGTTTCCCACGGCTTACCTAGGTATTGCTTTCTAACATCATCATCTTCAAACAACTGTGCTGATGCTTGTTTATCATAACCTGCAAGTGCTGCACCAATGGAGTCCACTTGCTCACCTAGAATAGGTCCGCCAAAAATTTCAGACTGCACTTTAGAGATACGAATTTGTACATTGCTGCTATCAGAGATATCTTGGGTAATAAAGCTTGTAAAGGAAAAGTTTTCAATAAAAGGTGCTTCACTTACACCGTTATCATCATGATCTTCCTGATCTTGTTTATCATACTGACCTATAAAGGTCATACCCGTTTTGCCATCCTCAGAAATACCCGTAGCCATGGCCTTCATTGAGGTAAAATCATGAGATCCTTTCGCATAATCAAAACTCGCTGTATTTTCATAAGCTTCTTTGGTGATGATATTAACTGTGCCACCTATCGCCTCTGGGGCAATCAATGAAGCCCCTGCTCCACGAGCAACTTCAATTCTATCAACCCCAGTAGTGGCAATCGCATCAACGGCATAAAACCCTGAAATCAATGTATGTGTAGGTAAACCGTCAACCAGTATCGTGGTATGTTCTCCTTTCATACCATTAAGCATTATGCGTTTAACCCCACACATAGAGCACTCATTTGAAACATTAACACCAGGCTCGTTGTTAATAGCCTCTGTAAGACTTAGCGCATTTTTATTTTCTATCGTGATTGCATCTAGCACTTCGGTTTGCTGAATGACGTCTTTTAATCGACCCGCTTGATCTAACTTTTGTCTCAGACTTCGAACTTCAATCACCTCAGTATTTTCATCAGCAATAACAGCGTCTTCAGCGAAGGCTATACTAGGTGAAACTAATGGATATATTGTAGCAAGGGCAAGGTATAGCGGTGATAATAATCTCATTTAAAACTCTTTATAGTAGGAGAAAAACGTTAAACCAACTTGAATGCTATTGTGAATGATTCGCACTACCAATTAATTGATCAGTGTCAAACTTAATAACAATTAATTACAGAGGGCCTATTTTTTTCATGAGAACTTAATGAAGATATGAACAAGAGGATATGAGGTTTTATATTTGTCTAGGGTAATGAATCCGCATTAAGATAGAAGAACTTTGCTCCATTTACTCTTTCAGTAAAGGTAAACAAAGGCCTTCATCTTATTCAGAAATGCTTTTTATGCTTTGGTTACAACCTCTTTAACCGCTAGGTCTTGCATCGAAATTTGGGTAATCAAGTTGCTAACTCTTAAAGGTAATCCTCTAATTGACTGATTTTGAGCGTGCAAGCCTTCAACTAATGCAGTACAGCTATCAACTAATGAATCACTGTAGGCAAAACCGATCAAGGCAACTAATTTGACCATCGCCACTTCATCAAGCATCTTGCTTGTTTCGTCTTGCTGATCATAAACTATATTCACCAACTCAATAGTACTAACGAGTTTTTCCATTCGTGGATTTAGCCGATGTAACGCAGCAGCTCTATTGCTCGCTGCTCTATCAACAAGCTCTTTACTTGCCACTAAGCCATCCCGAGGTTTCCTGCGAATGACAGGTGATTTTCTTTTGACAATCTTTCGCTCGATTGAATCATCATAGGTAAACTCACCATCGACAAACTGGCCTATATTAGTCACGCTTAACCGCTCAGCCATTATCGCTGCAGATTTTGAGGTTTTTCGGGTAAAGTCTCTATAATCTTCAGCAAAACCATGGGTCGAAATACATTGCGCTAAATCCAGTATTAGGGCATCAGTTTTACCTTTTGATGCACGTAAACACCTACCAATAATCTGTAAATACAAGCGCAATATTTTGGTTGGTCGTGCTAAAACAACACAATCAGTCGTCGGATCGTCAAAGCCAATGGTTAGCATAGACATATTAATAATTAGTCTAACTTCGTTTGATTTATACCGACGTATACTTTCATCATTCTCTTCAGAAGAGCGCTGAGAGTGAACACGCTCATGGTCAACACCGAGTAAATCAAAAGCCTCAGACAAGGATTCTACATGGTTGATAGAGTTAGCAAATAGCATAACTTTTCTTCCTTGAGACAATGCATCATCAAGGGTTTGCTGTGCCACTAACGAGCAATGTTCTAATAATATTAGATCTAAACCAGAGACGCTAAAATCACCTCGATACATTTTTACAGCACTATAATCTATCTCTTGAGAAAGACTGGGTACTTTATATACAGGCTTAGCCAATTCACCCAACTCAATTAACTGTCTTGTGGTTGTCTCTTCAATGAGTTCCATCGATTTATCAATATAAACACCTAATCTATCGATGGGTGTTGCGGTAAGCCCTATGATCAAATCAGGAGATAACTCTTCACGCATAGCAATATAAACACCACCCATACAGCCAACATGGTATTCATCTCGCAGCAAAACATCACACTGTATGTTTAAGTGCTTTCGCCGACTATATGATTGCTCCATTACCAAGGTAACATCACCGCCAGCAATATACTTATAGCCTGACTTTACGACACTAACTGACAATCCATTGACATTGAGGGTATTCAGTAATTGAGGAACCAGTGCCGCATTACGTAAACTAATGACAACTTTTTTATCGGGCATTGCTTGGCATAATTTAAGTATACAAATACTCTTGCCGCCCCCTGTAGGTAAGGCAATAATTGAGTTAACACCGGCATCAATAGCCTTACGAACGCTGTTTATCTGATAATCTTTTTCTAATACCTGCATGCCATACTACTCGGGCTTGTTTTAGTGTTTATCTGGTAAAATCCAGTCAGTGATATGTCTACTTTGCTCATAACATTTTCCCGCTTCAACAAAATTTATAGCTAATAAAATACAAACCTTTTTGAAAGGGGGCATCATTATATACCTAAACTACTGCAAGATGCAGAAATGAGCATGACTAAAGAGCTATTTAACTAAAGATCAAGATCGAGATCATAGATAGTTAATTGTTAGGTTTGACTTTTTGCATATTTATTTCCCAATAAGAAGCCTTATTTTTTATTGCTAAGTCGAGTCAAAACACAAGTGATAACAGCAAGTTAACTGTATCTTATTACGATTTTATCAACTTCTTAACCTTCACTTCCCCCCTACTTTGTTCCACTTAAATCACATTTGACTAAATTGAGTTTAACAGTGAAGTTTTATCCGTTATTGCTTTAAGTGATTAGTGATCTTCTTATCAGCACATGTTCAACCTTCGAAGACCTTGCTTATGAAAAAGCGGCATAATAAACGGCTTTTAAATATCAGTGGTAAATAGATAGCGCCATAAAGCTCAGAATTATTTTGTCAATATGATATAAACAGGGAGAAATACCATATAATTATTACCAACAATTTTGTCCGTTTTTTTTACACAAATATAACATACGTGTTATTACATCATCGTAAAACATTGTTATTAATCAAACTTAAATTTCAGGCATGTATTTTGCATAAAAACTTATTATGTTTTTTTGCATTTTCTAGGTTTCACACGGAGTTATTATGTTATTTAATACTAAAAAATGGAGTTTAGCCGGACTCCTTTTACTTTCTTCATCAATGGCCTGTGCCGCCCCTATTACTGCAAGCTTTAGCGGTGTTGCTGATACAGGTGCTTCATTTAACCAATTTAACGTTACTGCTGGTAGCGTCACCGTTAACGTATCTGGTTGGTCTGATACTAAAGATAATATTAGAAAGGGTGTAAATAGAGATAACAAAATAGAACGAGCGAAAGACTTAGATAAATATAATGGCGGGTGGGCAATGGAAAACAAGGATGAGCCAAATAATACTTGTGGAACCAACGGACATTCAGCTGACAACTTTGGTACGTGTGCAGAAAAAGATTATGATTTTTTCATGTTAGCATTTTCTGAAGCAGTATCATTAACTCAAGCCACCTATGGCTGGGTTAACGGTAACGCAAGTAACAATCAAGTAAGTGTTGTTGCATTGAAGACCACCAAGTTAAAGAACACTCTTAACGGTAGAAGCTGGGGGGGCGTGAAGAAAAACCATACTTTAAGTTCTGATTATGCGCAAATGGAAGGCTCAGGTGGTTATTATACCAATTTTGCTGGCACAAATGTTGACAACGAATTCTCAACTCACTGGTTAATCGGTGCATTAAACTCAGTATTTGGTGGTAGTAAGGCTATGGAAGGAAACGATGGAATGAAATTAGCTGGTGTAAGCTTCAATAAACAAGAGCCTGTTGGACCAGCTTCTATTCCAGAGCCAAGCTCAATTCTTCTATTCTGTTTAGCTATAATGGGATTAACGGCATCAAATCGTCGTAAATTAAAATAGCTCTAAATCTCTCTCTAAAAAAGATGGCCGTGGCCATCTTTTTTTGTTTATTATTTAACATTACATCAAGCGAATGAATTATATTGCCGACAAACTTTCATTTACTTGTTATATAGTTAAAATTAAAGTCATAAACATTACCTAATTAATTGGACAGACATGCGTTTAATATTTTTATTTTTATTAATTTTTGCTTCTTTTACAGTGACCGCTGCTGATGATTACGAACAAGCGCTTTTAGCATTTGAAGAAAACAACACAAAAGAAGCCTATATACACTTAAAAAACTCATTAAAGCATCAACCTGATAATTTACCTGCAAAAATATTGATGGCTAAGGTATTATTAAAACAAGAGCTATACTCAGATGGCATTGATACATTTCTAGATGCATTAGATCAAGGTGCAGACATTAACTTAGTGCTTAACGACTTAGGACATGCACTAATGGTTACTGGGCAGTATCATCAAGTAATAAACTTGGGGAAAAATCGCTCTTTATCAAAAGAAGGGCAACTTATTTGGTTATTACTTTCAGGTAATGCTTATTCTTCTTTAAACGATAATGCAAGTGCCCGTTCAGCGTTTGAACAAGCATTAGCGATCAATTCAAACGATATACGCGCGCTAAGTGCTTTCGCTTCATTTGAATTAAATCAAAAAAACGTCAATGCTGCTAAAAAGCTTATTGATAATGCCGTCGTACTCTACCCAAACGATAGTCGTGTTTGGAACCTGACAGGTCAGTATTTCGATAAAACTTCCGATCAAGGCAATGCCTTAACCGCTTACGAAAAAGCACACAGTCATAACGCTAATGATCCTATGGTGCAAAGAAAGTTAGCCCATGCTTATACCAATGCAAGTCAATACGATAAAGCCCTTGGCATAATCGAAATGATACTACTTGCAACACCTTCAGATCCCTATGCAATACTCTTAAAAAGTCAGTTATTAGCTTATAGTAATAAAAATGAAGAATCGCAAAATATTTTACGTGATATTAGTGAAAAACTATCACGATTAACTGATGAAGAAAAACATTCCCATATATCGCTTGCTTATATAGCTGGTACTGCAGCTTATTTTCAAGGGGAATTTGAACTCGCTCAACAAGAATTACAATTTTATATACAAGAAAGACCAGAAGATTTATCTGGTATAAGTATACTTACCGATATTTACCTACAACAAGGGCAGACAGAAAATGCCCTCGAATTTTTAGAAGTTAAAACTAGTATTATTTATGCTGATTTACGCTTATCTTTGCTACTTGTTGAGCTTTACTTAAATAATAAAAAACTGTTTAAAGCAGACGGTATAATTTCACAACTTGAAATAATCTATAAAAGCCATCCTCAATTAATCATTGCAAGAGCAAAATGGCTTACAATAAGTTCTCGTTATGATGAAGCTTTAGCCCTACTCGATAGTAATACACCAAAAGATTTTGATGCTGCCTACGCGCTAGCTAAGGGGCTTACCTACCGAAGCCAGGGAAATCTAGTAAAAGCAGTTGAAATGGCTGAACTCTTGTTAGAGAAGGATTCGACAAATAGCGACTCCCTTGCTTTTAGAGGTGCGTTATTCTTACAACAAAAACAATGGCAAAGCGCTGTTGATACCTTTGAAAAAATACTAATTAACAAACCAGATGATTTTGCTAGCTTATTTAATATAGCTACAGCAAGTGCTGCAATGCAAAATTATCAAAAATCAAAAGAGATTACCGCTAAACTAATCGCTTTACAGCCAAATCAAGTTCAATTGAAAATACTGATGGCAAAGCTTGAACGTGATACTGGCTCAATAGTTACAGCCATTAAGTTGTTTAAGGAAATAGCTCAGGCAAACAAAACCAATACAGAAGTAATAGAAGCCCTGTTAATGATTTATGCTAATCAAGGCGATTTCAATGCGGCACTAGTTGAGTCAGATAAACTCACTAAGCTAGTATTTTTAAATCCTGCCTATATTAAACAAAAGGCTGAAATATATTTGGCATTGAACAACATAGTTGATGCCAGAAAACAACTTGGCTTGTTACAAGGAGTAGTCAATTCACCAAGTGAATTATTTCAATTAAGCCAATTACAACTCAAATTAAATGATGTTAGTAATGCCAAAAACTCGATTGATAAGGCATTATCATTAGCACCACAAAGTCTACGTCTACGCCTAGAATTAGTAAAAATAGAAATGACTTTAGGTAATCTAGATTCTGCAGTGACGCAATTAAAAACTATTGAAAAAGATCACAAAAACAATCCTAACGTACTTTTGATACAAGGTAGTTTGTTTATGAAACAAGGCAAAAATTTATTAGCGCAAAAGAAATTTTATGCCGCCTTATCCATAGATAATCATTTTAGACTCGCGTTAATAAAGTTATATGAACTTACTGAGCAAGGTATAGGAGGAGAAGAGTTCAGTGATCTCGTAGAAAATATATTGAAGAAATATCCTAACAAGCACTTTATGCGAAATTTACTTGCAGATTATTCACTCAATAATCAGGATTATACCAGCGCTAAATTGCATTATGAAAAACTTGTTGAGGTCCCTAACTGGCCAAGTAAAGCTTCTGTATTTAATAATTTGGCCTATATATCAATAAATTCAGATTTAGGAAATGCAGAAGCCTATGCCAAAAAAGCATTAGCCTTAAATGATTCATCTGCATCTATTTTCGATACTTACGGTTGGATTTTAAGCTTACGTGGCAATCATAACGAAAGTTTAAAAATACTCAGAAAGGCATTTTCAATGAATTCAAACGCTCCTTCAATCCGTTATCATTTGGGCTACACTCTCAATGAGTTGGGACGAACCGTAGAAGCAAAACAAGAGTTAATAAAAGCAACTTCTTCCACTGATACTTTTATTGAGCGAAATGATGCCGTTAATTTATTACAGCAACTGTCGGAATAAAATTTATTGATATTTTTCTATGTATAAAGTCACAAAATTTTGTCTAGGTATTTCCTGCAAGGAACTGTATCTGATGCTCCACAACATTGTCGATAACGGGCATCATTATGCCCCCCAGCGACAATAAAGAGCAGGAAAACTGGAGAGTTAATTGCTCAATAAATTTGCTCTTCAGTTAACTATTGAAAAGACCATTACACGCCATTTCTGTGAAGCTTGCTCTTTAGAAACCCCATTGCACCTGCTCAATGAAAGCAAAAATCAGCCATTTGGTGTTTACGGTCAAAAGCAGCGTTATATATTAATCGAAGCCGTCAGCAGAATGCTATTCTTCACTATCTGGACAATTTGCTAATGCTTAGCTAGCCTCTTTGTTCCCCCTACTATCACTATATTTCCAAGGGGATGCGTCTAACCTTGTTATTGAGTGAAAGTAAGAAATCTCAAGACTCTAAACATATCAGTGCTTGTTATCAACAAAATGCTAATGAATAAAAGCATTCAAATAATCAAAATGAATGTTTTACGATTTAGACAAGCTCTTAACCTTCACTTAACCCCTGCTTTGTTACATTTAAATCACATTTGACTAATTTGAGTTTAACAGTGAAGTTTTATCCGTTATTTCTTTCCGTGATTAGTGCTCTCCTCATCAGCGCATGTTCAACCTTCGAAGACGTTGCTTTTGACAAACAAGCCAATAATCAGCTAACTAATCTAGCGAATACCAAGATAGATTTTAGCAATGAACCAGCGGCTATGCCGCTCACCAATTTATTATCAATTAAAGAAGTTGATGTACTTATTGAAAGTGCATTAACGAATAACCCAAACTTGCAGCAAACATTACTCACCTTAAAAAAGGCCAGAGAAAAAGTCACTGTATCTTCATCAGCCCAATGGCCAAGTATGTCCGCAGGGTTTAATGCCAGTAATACGGAAAACAGTTCTGCTTCTTATAGCAGTAGCCTAGATGTTGCCTGGACTGCAGACATTTGGCAGCAACTCGCCAATGCAAATCAAGCACAAGAGGCTGATTTTTCTGCCAGTGTTTATGCCTATCAAGGAGCTAAGGACTTATTGGTAGCCAAAGTTATGCAGGCCTACCTCAATTTGGTTCGGCTAACTCAATTAACGAATATTGAAGATAAGCGGGTTACAACCTATAAAAAAAATGGCAAGGTCATCATTGATCGTTATCGTAAAGGTTTGATCTTATTAAACGAGCTAGATACAGCAAAATCGACTACGCGAAGTAGCCAAGCCAATTTAGTTGATTATCAAAATCAATACCAAGAAGCATTGAGAAATCTTTCGTTACTCACGGGTGTAGCTAAAAATCAATTAAGTTATCAAACAACTTTCCCAGAGGTTGTTATTCCCGTAGATGAGATCGACGCGAGTAATATTGGTCGTCGTCCTGATCTGCAGCAAGCTTATCAAAATATTATTTCAAGCCAATACCTACACAAAGTAGCTTATAAAGCATTATTACCCAGCTTAACCCTCTCTGGTTCAATCAATAGTAATGACAATAATTTACATGATGCTTTATTTGGCAGTAGTGCATGGCAACTACTTGGCCAGATTTCAGCGCCAATTTTCAACGCGGGTAAGCTAAACAGTGAGGCCGAAATAGCTAAACTTTCAGCTGAACAAAGTTATTGGGCATTCCAAGAAGAACTTTTATCTGCGGTCAATGAAGTTGATAACGCAATTGCACAAGATGATGCAATAACCGAGCGATTAAATTTGACAAAATTGGCATTAGAGAGTGCGCTACGCAGTGAAGTCACCTATACCTCACGATATCGCCAAGGCACGGTATCCCTACTTGACTTATTACAAATACAGCAACAAACATTTTCATTACAAGCACAAGTAACACAGCTGACCTATGAGCGATTAAATAATCGCATTACCTTAGGTCTTGCGCTGGGGTTAGGAGTATAAAACATGTCAATTATCAATAAAAAATCCCTTGCCACCATTGCTGGCATCACAAGTATAGGCTTAGCAGTCTTGATTAACAGCACGTTGTCAGCAAATCAGCAACAAACACCGCCAGCGCAAGTAATGCCGCAATATCCCGTTGTTTCTGTCTCTGAAGTTTTGCCGTTATCTCATCAGGCATCTGTTATTGCCTATGGTGAAGTAAAATCGAGAAATCAACTGGCATTAACCTCACAGGTCAGCGGCCAAATAACCTATCTATCAGCAAAATTCCACACCGGAAAAACCTTTAAACAAGGGGAATTATTAGCTGAAATCGAACCCATTGTTTATCAACAGGCCCTAGCCAATGCACAAGCAAGCTTAGCTGATGCTCGACTAGCACTGGCGCAAGAAGAGCTAAACAGTACTCAAGCTGCACAAGAATGGCAACAGTCGGGCTTAGCAAATGAACAAGCTTCAGATCTTGTATTACGAAAACCACAACTTGTTGCCGCTAACGCTAAATATACTATGGCGAAAAAGGAAGTTGAGAAAGCACAATACGACTTAGCACAAACTAAACTAATTGCCCCATTTGACGCCTTAATTGTTTCCAAAAAAGTGCAAGTCGGCAGCAATGTGCAAGCCGGTACAAGCTTAGCAGATCTTTATGACATTTCACTGTTTGAAGTGTCATTGCCTTTATCTGCACAGCAATGGCAGCTATTGCCCAAAGCGAATAATACTGTTGAGCCGTTTGCCAATATAGAGGTGCAGCTAGCAGACGAGACAAGCCATGAACATTGGCTTGCTGAAGTTGATCGCTACGAACAGCACCTTGATGTAAAAAGTCGTCAACGTTCGCTTGTCGCCGTAGTTGAGCATCCAATTGCACTCGCTACCCCCCTCTTTCCAGGCTCATTTGTCAAAGCGACAATCAAAGGCCAAAAAATAGCACAATTATGGAAATTACCAGCCTCGGCTTTAATTGATAACAATACAGTTTGGCAGGTAAATGATGAAGATTTATTGGTGCACCTGCCTATCAAAGTGATGTTTTCAGAAAATAATGCCGTTTATGTACAGCCGATAGAGTCGTTACAGCGGGCTAAAATAGTTAATCGTCCGTTATCTAGCTATATAGTTAATATGAAAGTTGCCGCTGAAATAGAGGAGTTATTGTAATGACTCCTGCTCACCAACAACGAGGGATAATTGCCTGGTTTGCTGATAACTCTGTTGCAGCCAACTTGCTAATGTTATCAATAATATTTCTTGGTTTAATGTCATTTGATCAATTACGTAAAGAGGCTTTTCCACCATGGGCAACTGATTCCATCAGTATTTCTATGACCTATGACAGCGGCGATGCCCAGCTTTCTGAAGAAGGCATTGCAATTAAAATTGAAGAAGCACTGGCAACGGTACAAGGCATTAAACGGGTAACCTCAACATCAAACGCTAGTGGTAGTCGCGTGACGGTTGAAGCGTTATCAAGTTATGACCTAGATATTCTGTTACGTGATGTTAAAGCAAAAGTAGATGCAATCTATAATTTTCCAGCGGCAGCTGAGAAGCCTGTAATAGAAAAGTTAACCTCACTTGAACATGCTTATTCCATCAAAATATTTGGCGAAAGTGATCGCAGCGGACTACAAGCTATCGCAGAGCGATTAAAAGTCGATTTACTTGCGCAGCCTTCGATATCCAATGTGGTGATTAACGGCAAAGCAGAGCCCATGATGTCTATCGAGCTCGATGAACAAAAATTGCAAGCATATAATTTATCCTTTTCTGATGTAGCCAATGTAGTGAACAATGAATCGGCAACAGCTATTTCGACCAGCTTACGTAATGCTGATAAAGTGGTGCGGCTAAAAGTGGCTGAACAAGCCTATCAGCAGCAAGAATTCGCTAACATCCCATTAGTAACACTAGATGATGGCAGTCAAGTACGTTTGGGCGACGTCGCCACAATCAATGATGATTTTGCCGATGATATTTTTGTCATAGGTCGTTATAACGGCCAACCAGGTATTGGCGTCGAAATAAAAGTTGATGACAATGGTGACGTATTAAAAATTGTCGAACAAGCGAATAATATTGTCAGTAAATGGCAAAAAAGTGCGTTATTACCACAAGATGTAGTCATGGAAACTTGGAATGATGGCGGCACCTTGATTCGTGATCGTCTAGCATTATTGGTAAAAAATGCTTTATCTGGAATTGCACTAGTTTTCATCGTATTAGCTGTCTTTTTAAACCTTCGCGTTGCCTTTTGGGTGACTGCAGGCTTACCATTTATTTTTTGCGGTACCTTATTTTTCATGACCGATAGTTTCACTGGCATGACAATTAATGAAATGACCACCTTCGGCTTTATCCTTGCACTGGGTATTGTTGTTGATGATGCCGTTGTCGTTGGAGAAAGTATTTATACCACACGCAAAGCGCAAGGGGATTCATTAAAAAGCACTATTATTGGCACGCAAAAAGTCGCCGTACCTACCATTTTTGGCGTATTAACAACCGTTGCAACTTTTATTGCGCTAGCCAATGTAGAAGGTGGCATGGGTCAAGTATATTCACAGTTTGCAGTGGTAGTCACTATCTGTTTGCTGTTGTCATTAGTTGAATCAAAACTGATATTACCTTCACATTTAGCGCACCTAGATACCCATCGAAAAGCGAAATCAGGTTGGAAAAATATATGGCCACGCATACAAGAAAATGCTGACAAAAGTTTACAAAAATTTACCGTGAAAATATATCAACCGGCCATAACTTGGGCGGTAAATTACCGTTATGGTGTTTTCTTTGCTTTCATTGCTATCTTTATTTTAGTTGTGGGTATGCCGACTAACGGCAGCGTGCGCGTAGCATTTTTCCCTGATATCCCAGGTAGTGTTATTAAAGCAAACATGACCATGCAAAATGATGCTAGCTTCGGTCAAACCAATAAAAACCTAAATATAATTGAACGCGCAGCCAGACAATCTGATCAGCAACTGATGGCTGAGTACGGCCAACAAGGGAGTGCCATTGATACAATTGAAGTGATTGGCGAAAGTGATTTATCAGGCTCCATTGTTGTTGAGTTAGATGAATCCGCCCCTTACGGTTTAAACGAATTTGCCCGTATTTGGAAACTAAAATCACAGACACCAGAAGGTGTACGAAAACTGGATATTCGCTCTGGTTTTGGTGGCGGTGATAATTTTAAAGTTGAGTTAAAAGCATGGAATACCGAAACCATACGTGCTGCTGGTCAAGAAATAAAAGCGGCTATATCGCACGTATCAGGGGTTAGTGGTGTTGATGATAATTTTGACTCAGGCCAAGCACAATTACGCTTTGCTTTAAATGAACAAGGACTGGCTCTAGGTCTGACAACTCAGGGGCTTTCGCGACAAGTATTGCAGGCTTTTGGTGGTGAAATAGTACAACGTTATCAACGCGGAAAAGATGAAGTTAAAGTAAGGATTCGTTACCCAGAAAGTGAACGCCAAACCATAGATGATGTGATGAAAGCAAACGTAAGGTTAACTAATGGCCAAGCGGTACCGCTCTCTTTAGTCGCAAATGTGAGCGCAGAGTATCAACAAAATGATATTACTCGTATCTCAGGCCTACCGGCAGTTTATGTCAGTGCACGCGTTGATAAGGAGGTAATATCTTCAAATGAACTGGTTGTTGAATTACAGAAATCATTAATACCGAGTTTAGAAAACCGTTACCCCGATTTAGCGATTCATTTTGCTGGCGAAGCAGAAGAACAAGCAGAAACGACAAACTCAATGAGCCGTTTATTTATTATGGCGATGGCTGCAATATATATTTTACTGGCAATTCCTCTTCGCTCATACGTACAACCAGTCATTATTATGATGGCAATTCCGTTTGGTTTAGTTGGGGCTATTTTAGGGCATTGGTTAAACGACATGATACTGAGTATCTTATCATTTAATGGCATAGTGGCGCTAAGCGGCGTAGTAGTGAATGATAGTTTATTATTGGTATCGCGTTTTAATCATTTGAAGCAACAAAAAGTAAAAGTTACTGAAGCAATTATTCAAGCCTGCACCGGTAGATTACGTGCGGTATTATTAACGTCAATAACTACATACGCTGGATTAATGCCGTTACTAAGTGAAACATCCGCACAAGCGCAATTCATTATTCCTGCAGCGGCATCACTGGGCTATGGTATTTTATTTGCAACCTTTATTACCTTATTATTAGTACCGTCATTGCTAATGATGCATCAAGATGCGATAAACTTAATTGATAAGTTAAAAAGTAAAATGATCAATGAGCGTCAAGAGGAGTTAATACATGAGCATTAGTGTGTTACTGGTGGAGGATGATATAGACCTTGCTGCGACCGTGGTCGATTATTTGGAAATTGAAGGTATAAGCTGCGATCATGCAGCTAATGGAGTACAAGGTTTGTCATTAATAGACAAAAATGACTACCACGTAATTTTACTTGATATTAATTTGCCTCGGTTAGATGGTTTATCTGTTTGTCAGAAAGTAAGAGCGAGCAGTGATGACACACCTATATTGATGCTGACGGCGCGTGACTCATTAAAAGATAAAGTAGCAGGTTTTGATGCCGGCACGGATGATTATTTAGTAAAACCCTTTGAAATAGAAGAGTTATTAGTCCGAATTATTGCATTATCAAAACGTCGCAGCGGTCAAACTACCAGCTTAAATATTGGTAATTTGACCTTGCAGCTAAAAGCGCGCACAGCGACATATGCAGGCGAGTCGGTAAAGTTAACACCAATTACTTTTAAGCTGTTAGAAAAATTAATGCGTGAAGCCACCAAGCCAGTAACTCGAGAGAAACTGATGTTGGCCGTTTGGGGGGAGGATCAGCCCGATAGTAATAGTTTAAAGGTGCATATCCATCATTTGCGAAAGCAACTTGATAAAGTCAACGCTAATTTGTCCATTGATACTGAAGCCGGTTTTGGCTTTGTTTTACGAACAAAATCACAATAAAAATAGAGCATCATAGATGAGTATTCGAACCTATATTTTTGCCTTGTTAACTAGTTTAGTGTTGTTCATTGCGGTTATATTGTCGTATCAAAGTGCCCGCCTGTTTATTGGCTCATTTGATATTGTCATTGAAGATCTCATGTTACAAATAGGCAAAACCTACCCTGAACCAGGAAAGGAAGCGCAAAATATTCTTGAATATCATGTCACGACTGACTGGAATAAAGTACCACAGGCAGTGCGAGATCAGTTTCCGGTGATTCCCAGCGAAACCGATAAACTTCATTCTAAGTTTGTCGATTGGGCTTATATAGCTCCCCCTAAGAAAATCTATTCTCTATTAGTAATGAACCGAGATGGCGAACAAGTCTTTGTCTCTCGTTTTAATGAAAACATTCATCAAGAAATGGAAGAAGACCACGACGGTGAGTTTTTCATTGACCCTATGGTGATGATTGTATTGGTGGGGTTATCTGGCATAGCTACTTTCATCATAGTCTTGCTTTACGTATTTAAGAAAGTGGCGCTACCAATGGAATCGTTACAACAATGGGCAAAACACCTCAAATTAACTGACCTTAACAATGAACGCCCAGACTTTAGATTTAAAGAGCTCAATGGATTAGCGGCACTAATTCACAGTAATCTTGCCTCTGTCGCTAACTCAGTAGAGCGTGAACAAGCATTCTTAAGTTATGCTAGCCACGAATTACGAACTCCTATTGCCGTCATGAGGAGCAACTCCGCCTTACTTGAAAAGGTTAATCCGAGCCCTTCAGAGAAAGAACGTGTCATTCGAGATCGAATTCAAAGAGCAAGTTTAACCATGAAGTCTATGACAGAAACTTTACTCTGGCTTAGCCGAGAAGGAGATGCGGATGTCCCTTTCGACAAAGTGCACTTGGGAAAAATAATCGAAAACACACAAGCTGAGTTGACGTATTTACTTGCAGGAAAGTCAGTTTCAGTAAGTGTTGACATAGATGACATAGAAGTTTCTTTAGCTGAAACCCCCGCTGTTATTGTGCTTAATAACCTGATCCGTAACGCTTTTCAACATACCCAGCAAGGTACTGTGACTATAAAACAACAAGGGCATAAAGTGACCATAGTCAATGTTGAATCTAACCAAGATAGCATAGACAATAATCATGAGGAGTTAGGGTTTGGTTTAGGTATGCAATTAGTTGAAAAGCTTAGCAACCAATTTGGTTGGCATTATAGTATCAATCAAGATAATAAAGGATATCAAGTTTCTATTATTTTTAGCTGATAACTAACACAATTTAACCTCACCTTAACCCTAGTATTGTTATCATGATTTCAAATTAGAAATCTAGGATAAATCATGCAACTATCAAATCTAACAAAAATTTTACACATAACTATTGCTTTCACTATGATATTTTTATTGATTATAGGGATTTATATGTCCGAAACTGAGACATTTTCTTTATACCCTATACATAAATCCATCGGTGTCATAGTTTTTCTTTTTGCCGCGTTTAGAGTTCTGACTAGGATAAGAGAAGGTTGGCCTAAAGCTATTGGTAATGCGTCGAAAATACAATTAGCCATGGCTAAAATGGTGCATTGGGGGTTGATTACATTGACAGTATTATACCCAGCTTCAGGCATGATGATGTCTGGAGGTGGCGGTCATGGTATTACTGTTTTTGGCCTAGAATTACTTGCTTCGAACCATGATGACATTTCGGGTAAAACCATAGCACTAAATGAGACAATAGCGTCAATTGGTCATAATCTGCATGAAACATTAGTGCCCGTTTTGATTTTATTAATAGTCATTCATGTTGCAGGAGCGCTCAAGCATCATTTTTTCGACAAAGATAAAACGATAACAAGAATGTTTTCATTTAAGTAAGCCCATTGCTTGGCTAAAGAGGTAAGTATAAAAATCTCCGCGAATGAATACTACCTAACCTACGCTTATCAATTAACGGCAATACCCTAGCTAACTTCCACGAAGTTACCTAGGGTCATTCTTCTTCTGCCTGACTAAAGGAATCAACAAAAGACAGTAGTCCTTGTTGCACCAACTCATAGGTTTTATCAATATTATTGGAAATATCTCCCTCTAATACTTTTAAATTACCAAGTATATCTTTGGCTTCGCTAAAGCCTTGCTCAATACCGCCACCAATAATATCAATAAAACTCGCTAACGACTCTTCATCATCCATTTCCGGGTGCTGCTCTCGATAAGCTCCCAATAACTGCGTGCTAAACGAAACAATACGCTCAGCAGTTGCTTCAGGACTAAAGTCAATGCCCGACTCATAAGCATCTTCAACACTACTTTCAACCCCACCCTCTTTAAGCGCTTCGTTTATTCCTTGTAAGGCAGTTTTTAACAATAAAGATAGTGGTTGATCACCGACTGTGTTACTGAATTTCAATGTCGACTCAATAATTGCAGCATTAAGTTGTTTTTTATTACTGACCGCAATAGGTTGCTGCACTTCTCCTATTTTCTTCTCATGTGCAAGATCCGATATATTTTGCCCCATGGGGCCATTTTCTTTTTTATCCTGCACTTTTGCTAATGATCGAACATCTTGACTAAAGGTAGCATTCGATTTAATGGATGAGTTCATAAAATTTATCTCTATTAATCAACGTATAAACATATATAGTATTATCGGCACGGCACAGTAAAACTTAAGTGTCTTAGCCAAAGTTATAAGGCAGTGAATAGTTTTATTGATAATCAATCGAGTACTAGCCAAAACGGCTAGCCAACTCATAACGATATAAGCATCGTCCTCATCAATACTAGAATAAGATATAATAAACTTATGCTAGTATTTAAATCCAATGTCTCAGACAATTCACCGACTATTTTCCGCATAAACCTTTACCTTAAACCGAGTAAGAGTCAATGTTTCCTCAGATATCATCAATTATTTCAGCCATACCCACGACCCTCATTACTGGTTTTTTAGGGGTCGGCAAAACGACAGCAATACTGCAATTACTTGCCAATAAACCTAATAATGAAAACTGGGCAGTTCTTGTCAATGAGTTTGGCGAAATAGGCATAGATTCAGCACTGCTCGCTGCTAATCCTAGAGAAAAAAGCGTATTCATTCGGGAAGTCCCCGGAGGATGCATGTGCTGTGCTTCTGGTCTACCTATGCAGGTAGCATTAAATCAACTTATTACGAAAGCGAAACCTGACAGACTCATTATTGAACCAACAGGTTTAGGTCACCCAAAAGAAGTAGTAGAAGTGCTAACGAAGGGAAAGTTTCAACAAGTTATATCACTGCAATCAATTTTCTGTTTAGTCGATGCTAGAAACCTTATCGATAAACGCTATACAGAGCATCCATCCTTTGTACAGCAACTCAACGTAGCAGACACTATCTTAGCTGCAAAAGCAGACACTTATTCAGCGCAAGATGAAGAAAACTTATCAGCTTTTATTAGCCAAAATAAACTAGCAGATAAGCCATTACACCTAATGTTTCAGGGGAAAATTGATCCCGCATGGCTAACAAAACGGCCTAAAGACATAATAGCTAGCAACACGACTATGGGTGTTGCAACGCCGTCTTCACAAGAAAGTTCACATCAAATTGAAGTCATTGCGAAAAAAGCTAGTGAACAAAGACAAGCGCTACAAACAAAACTATCGAATGAGGGATTTATTGAGCGGCATAATCATGGTGAAGGTTATTTTAGTAAAGGATGGATTTTTTCGGACAAATATATTTTTAATTATAAACAATTATTCGACTTAATAACTGCATTAACAGTTACGCGTGTAAAAGGTGTGGTACTTACCGAGCAAGGAAGTTACACCTTTAATAAAACAGGAAGTGAATTGAGCTGCAATCAAGTCTCGAAGGTAAGAACTAGCCGAGTTGAATTGATTGATAGAGATGAAAATGTATTAAATAATATAACGAGTATCCAATTATTAATGCTAACGAAGGACAACCCATAGCTTTTCACTATTAAGCCCATGATGTGAAAGGGTATTTAATATAAGTCCCCCTTCACAATAAAAGAGTAAACGGTTAGCCATTTTATTGTAAACTCTTATCATGTGTTGCTTAGTTAAGCCCTTTTCACAAACTTTGCAGTAACCATCATTTCACCTGCTCCATCGACTTTGCAGTCTAGTTGATGATCTTTACCCTCGACTATTCTCCTAATAACCGCTTTGGTACCTACTTTAAGTACTTGAGAACTACTTTTGATTTTAAGGTCCTTAATCATAGTAACCTTGTCGCCTTCATTTAACAGGGTTCCGTTTGAGTCTTTAACGGTAAATAATTCTTCCTCATCCAGCGATTCAGAAGGGTTCCATTCATGGGCACACTCAGGGCAGATCAACAGGCTTTGATCTTGATAAATATAATTAGAATTACATTTGGGGCAAGGTGGAAGTGACATATGTTTTTACTTTATCGATTTTGTTTTACTCATATTGTAAAGGCTGTTTCTCATATAATCGAGTATTATAATAGTAATCCCCTTTACCATTGCATGAATATTAATAAATAGAATACTCTTCTCTTAACTCCCACTTTTCTCCCCTTCATTGATCCGAATCAACTCCATCGTCAAATAGTGATACAAACGAGACAAAACAAGAGAAGATCAATATTTCTGATCCGTACACACGTTACAGTATCTACTTGAATAACTGAAGTAATGACGAATGAGACGCCACTTTGTATTCGTTGATGAGAGCTTACTTATGAGTATAGAGAATTCACAACAAAGCGTAACCGCAGACAAGATTTCTTTTGGTAATGTCTACATAATGACCCATTCAATTTTCTCGAATGTGATTAAAATTGGCTGCACTCCTGACGATACTCAGGCGTATGCAAAATCACTTTCTGCGAGGGGCCCTGGTGATTTTCAGGTGTATTTTTCTTTGCCTTGTAATAACCCATGTCAGATTAAAAAACAGCTAAGAAAGCATTTTGAAGCAGAACAATACGTGAATGAGTTTTATGAAGTTTCACCAGAAAGAGCAAAAAGTGTATTAAAAAGAGAGCTGATGAAAATACCTATATTAAGCAGCTATTAACTTACTGTAGAACTCACAGCACAAGCACAAATAAGCACTCGTGTTGTGAGATTCGATTATTCTTCGCTACAATATTTATACTACGTTGACAGATGCTCACGCCCATGCGGTATATGAAAGTCAATGTCAGGTCCAAGAGGTATCACCCGTGTTGGATTAATTGTTTCGTGACTACCGTAGTAATGTGCCTTGATATAGTCCATCGCCACGGTTTCTTCAATAGCCGGAACTTGATACAAATCTCGTAAATACCCCCAAATATTCGGGTAGTCGACAATGCGACGTAAATTACATTTAAAGTGCCCGACATAAACAGCATCAAAGCGAACTAACGTTGTAAACAAGCGCCAATCAGCCTCAGTTATGCTATTACCAGTTAAATAACGACGATCTTCTAGGCGTTCTTCTAGGGTATCTAGCGCAGTAAAAACGTCAGTAACCGCTTCTTCATAAGCCTCTTGAGTGGTAGCAAAACCCGCACGGTAAACACCATTATTAATCGTTGGGTAAATAAATTCATTGAGTTCATCTATTTCAGCTAACAGCGCTGGTGGTGAAAAGTCCCCCGGCAAAGCGCCAACGTCATCAAATGCAGAATTGAACATGCGGATAATTTCGGGTGACTCATTACTGACAATAGTATTTGTTTTCTTATCCCATAAAATAGGCACAGTGACTCGTCCTGTGTAATCAGCCTGAGCAGCAGTGTAAATTTCGTGTACGTTTGTCGCATTTAAAATGGGGTCAGCTACCACACCTTCGCCAGGTGCGAAAGTCCAGCCTTCATCTCCCATAAACGCATTCACTACCGACATAGAAATCATATCTTCTAAACCTTTTAGCTTACGATAAATAATAGTGCGGTGCGCCCAAGGGCATGCTAGCGAAACATATAAGTGATAACGGTTTTCCTCGGCTTTAAATCCAGCAACACCGGATATTCCGGCACTGCCATCTTTAGTTACCCAGTTACGGAAACTGGGTGCTTTACGCTCAAAGCGTCCACCAGTGGATTCTGTTTCATACCATTCGTTTTTCCATTTTCCATTAACTAAAAGTCCCATTGCATACTCCTCAAATTCTTAACATATAAAGTTTCTGAAAATAAAGTAAAATCAACACTAACCCTTTATGTAGACTTACCGCTTTATTGATAATGTTATTTTATTAGTACTATAAAAAAGGATAAACAGCACAAGTAAGAAAACAATATCCCTATTTTGAGAACAATAAAGTGAAAAATACACCTTGCATAAGATCAAAATAGTGAAAATGTACTCGTAATAGTTGAGTAATATAGTTGAAAATATTAATACTAGATGCCTGAGATCGGCCAGTTAAATTAATACTGGTCCCAATAAGGATCATTACCAAATCGCTCAACTAAAAAATCAATCAAGCTACGTACTTTAAGCGGTAAATGTCTATTGAGCGGATAAACAGCGTAGGCATACATACTTTCTATTTTATATTCAGCTAACACAGGAACTAGCTTTTTAGTGGCTAAAGACTGCCATACAATGAAACTCGGTAAATAGGTGATACCGTGATTTGATTCCGCCAGTGATTTCAGAAAATCGCCATTATTGGCAATGATATGTGGCTCAAAATGCACAATATGCTCTGCCCCCTCTTTGCTTAATAATTTCAGACCCCCTTGATCTAAATTGCCATACTTAATCACTTTATGATCTTTTAAATCATTGGGTATCTTTGGCGCGCCATGTAATGCTAAATAGTCAGGGCTCGCACATAACACATGTTTTATCGGTGCTATTTTTCGGGCTTGTAAGCTAGAATGATCTAACTGACCAATTCGAAAAGCTAAATCAACGCCCTGCTCAACAATATCTATTTTTTGATCGGAGAAGTTAATATTTAACTTTAAATCACTATGCTGCTGCAAAAACAAATCCAGCGCTGGTGCCAGGTGAGTAAGTCCAAACGACAAGGGCACCGCAATATTAAGTGTGCCTTCTAATGCTCTTTTGCTGCTAGACGTTTGACTGTTTAACTCATCTACTTCATCAATGATTAATTTACTTCGTTGATAATAACGTTGACCAGCTTCAGTAATACTCGACTTTCGGGTCGTACGATTTATTAACTTAATACCCAGCTTTTGCTCTAACAAAGCTAAGCGCTTACTTACTGCCGACTTGGCAATATTCATCTGTTCTGCAGCTTTTGTAATACTGCCTGTTTCAACAACACGCAGAAAAATATACATATCTTCAAGTTGTCCCATATCACCTCCTGATGATTACCAAGGGTTGTTTCCTTTTGGTTAACTATGTTTTCAGTTAATCAGTATTTATTCTCATAATGTAAACAATTAATATTTATGCATCAAGTTTCAATCACCTCAGGGTAATTGGACAAATTGTTTTTAAGGTAATCGGGGGAGCATAAACATGACTCAATCGACGAACAACAGACATTAGAGAGCTTTCAATTATGATCAAACATTATCCCTATAAAAGTCTTGGTGGTGCCAATCACGGTTGGCTCAAATCCAAACATCACTTTAGCTTTGCTAACTACTATAATCCTACCCGCATGGGCTTTGGCAAGTTACGTGTAGTTAATGACGACTGGGTTGAACCCGGTATGGGGTTTCCCTCGCACCCACACCGAAATATGGAAATAATCAGCTTTATTCGTTCTGGTGAAATTACTCATAAAGACAGCACGGGTAATAAGGGCATAACTAAAACGGGTGAAGTGCAAGTGATGAGCGCAGGAACAGGCATTGTACATTCAGAATATAACCGCACTAAAGAGCCGTTAACCTTTTATCAAATATGGATTGAAACCAATAAAAATAACGTAATGCCTCGCTGGGAAAGTAAAAAATTTCCTACCGAGTCGGCATCGGCACTGACGTTATTGGCATCAGGTTACCCTGAAGATAAAAATAAAGCCCTATTTATCAACCAAGAAGCACGCATTTATGGTGGTAAGCTAGCAAAAGGCACCTTGATTGAGCATGACATTAACCATCAAGCTTATATCTTAGCCTCTAATGGTATGTTCAAAGTAGAGGACAATTTAGGAAAAATAACCATGAACAAAGGTGATGGCGCCGAAGTTAGCCAATCTAGTTCAATAACATTAAGAGCAACAACTGATTGTGAGATTATTATTATCGACACTATAGAGTAAGAAATAGCGTTTCTGTTAAAAGGAGTCAGAAAACAAAGAACAAATAGTATGACCTCAATTTACATCACGTAGCGACCAACGCTGAAATACCTGCCAAGCTAAATGCACAAATCAAAGACAATGTTCAGCTTTGCTCATCAGGGACGATGGGGTAACACTCTAGTTTATCTAGTTTTTTTTAATAACAATTTATCCAAAGTTTATCTTATTTAACAAGCCATATATTTACCCCTATGAAAACTGAGTAAATTAAGCCTTACACAACAAAAAAGATTGCAAATATTGATTAGCTGAAAAAACGCTATGAAGGGTAACTTTGCAGCTATCAGAGCTATTTTATTAGGTAAAATACAGTTAAAATAGCCATAAGTTACACTTAGCAGACGTTTTCCTTTGAACCTATTTTCACTGCCACCAATGATTAGCTTTTTCATTAGTTATGCACTTTTTGTCAGCGCACTTTTTAGCGCACCAGCACAAAGTGATCATATAAATGAGCAAGCACATAAAGAAAAAATCATTTGGCTAGTCGAAGACAAACTTGAAAATAGGGATCTTTTAACCAAAACTTCTGCAGACACGTCAACCGCTTCTTATATTGAAAACTTAATCATTCAGCGGTTAAGCCAATATAATATTAAAATAGAACGAGTGACCGCAAGTCGCATGAACCGAGTTCTGCAGACGAATGAAAATGCCTGCGTGGCGAATAGGGCGAGTACACCCAAGCGTCGGGAATATTCGCTCTTTTCAGATCCTCAAAGTTTTTACCTAACTCATAAACTTTATCGCTTCAATCAAGCCTCAGCTTTACCAAGTCAATTGTTTAATGCTGAGGGAGAAATCAAAGATCTTGCCAGTGTTTTTAAGTTTTTACCTGGAAAAACTTTAGGTCTTGCACAAGATGTATCTTTTGGTATTTTTCTTGATGAACAAATACAAAAGATAAAACCCGAAAACATCTACTATCGTGGCGGAAATAAACGTGTTGTGGCGCTTTCGTCTATGTTATATAAATCCCGCGTTGATTTTGTGCTTGCCTTACCTGTAGATATAACCCCAAACGAAACACAAAAACCGCTAATAGAACAATATGCTATTGCAGGAGCACCTCCATATCTTATTGCTCATTTCAATTGCTCTAAGACGCCATTGGGGCAACGAGTAATTGACGATATTAATCAAATACTAACCGAGATTTATCAAACTAAAGATTATTACCAAGCACATAAAAAATGGTTTTCAGATAAGCAACTTGCTGATTTACAAATTTTTTTAGCCAAGAATTTTTCTGAGCAACGTTATATCAACCCGACAAAATAATGCTATTAGCGAGTATTTTAGTCAAACTGAGTTAGATGGTCTGCCAAACAAAATAACACCTCTCTGTTCGCATGATAGAGAAGTTAAAATAAGCCATAATATTGTAAAGGTCATCTACTTCAGAAATTGCTAAGTCAGCCGCATAAATACAATATTTTTCAGTGACTTACCAATAATACTGGTTGTTCAAAAAATTGTTTACTATCTTAGTACGAGGTTCACCACGATGAATATAAAACTAAAATGCGTCGCTATTTCTGACACTCATGGTATGTATAATAAACTCGAACTACCTGACGGAGACGTCCTTATTCATGCTGGAGATATTACAAGGCATGGAAAATTATCTGAACTTTTGGATTTCAATGACTGGCTCGGTGAGCAGCCCCATCAACATAAAATTATCATCGCGGGCAATCACGATTGGTGTTTTGAGCGCCAAAAACAAGAGTGCTTAAAAATCCTCACTAACGCTGTCTATTTAGAAGACGAATCAACAACCATAGCGGGATATACCTTTCATGGCTCGCCTTGGCAGCCAAGGTTTCAAAACTGGGCTTTTAACTTATCTCGTGGCAAAGCGTTGCAAGAGAAATGGGATCTGATCAGTAAAAATGTTGATGTATTGATAACCCATGGTCCCGCTTTTGGTCTTTTAGACAAAATTCATAGTGGTGAAAATACCGGTTGTGAAAACCTGTTAGCTAAGATTGAAGAAATAAAACCCAAGGTCCATATATGCGGCCATATTCATGAAAGCTATGGAAAAATAAAATGCCAAGGAATTGAGTTTATCAATGCCAGTGTTACTAACGAACGCTTTAAACCAACAAACCCTCCGATTATATTTACAGTCGGTTAATCCATCAGAGCTGATCTAGCCTGCACTGAAGTCGTGTTGAGTATGCTAATTTTCAGTTAAAATAAAACACCACGGCAAACGTGGTGTTTATCAATATTGCGTGATGTTCAAAGCTTATCTAAAAGACTTACTTAAACACCTTATCTACTGCAATCACTTCAACATTTTTAGCCGGCAATGTTAACTTATAACGTTCAATAACTTTATCAGTCGCTAAAAGCTCTGCAGGTTTTTCACTGTTATATTTTAACGGTGATACTTGCTCAGACAACAAACGTTTTTTCATATCCTTGCCATCACCTGAAATGAACACATAGTGAATATCATCTGTTTGTAAGTTTTCTTTAATGACACGATTCACGTCATCTAAGGTGAGTTTTTCAAATTCACCACGTACATACTTAACAAATTCTTCTGTTTGATAGAACTCACTATCTAATGCATAACCTAACTGCTGATCTTGGCTAGCCACTAATTGCGGCGCATAGTTAGTTAAGTAATTACGTGTTGCTTGAAAGTCTTTTTCGTTCATGCCATTTTCAATCAAGTTATCCAATTCGAATAAAGCGGCACGTGTTGCAAAATGCGCATCATTATTTGAACGTAATGGACGTAACCAGACTTGGAAAATTTGGCTTGTTCGGCCTAAGTTTGCATCTGGCTTTGTTTGAAACATGCCACGTGGGAAATACTCAATATAAGAATAATCGCCGTAGTTCATACCACGTGCTTGGCGTATTTGTTGATACAAATAGCTGTTAGAACTACGATGCTCACCAAAATAAGAGCGAACTAACCACAGCGCTGCCCAATCTTTGTCACTGCGAATGGTATCTATTGGAAAGCCAAAAGATACGGCAGTTGATTGCGCATTCTTCTCAACAATTGTCGCATGATGACCTTTTAATATTGGCGCTTTAGCAATGGTTAAACGCTTTTCATCACCTACCGGCAATGCTGTTAGGTCAGTGATTAATTGTGTTTTTAGCGTACTTGGCATAGCGCCAGTAATACCCAAGTGCAATTTTGCTTGTGTAAGTTGTGCGCTGTAGAAAGCTTTTACATCTGCAAGGGTAATTGCTGCTAAGTCAGATAAATCACCACTATTAAAGTTTTCATAAACATGACCCTGATACAACTCACTATAAAGCACTTCTTTACCTAACTCTTCATCATTAGATGATTTAAGGCCAGACTTAATACCATCAATTAACTCTTTTTTAAGACGTTTAAAGTCCTCTTCACGCCAGCCCGGATTCAACAATTGATCGCTGATCAGTTGATACCACTGTGTCGCATTGTCTTTGTGAATACGACCAGTAAATGACATCATTTCTTTATCTAACTGGGAGGAGAAATTACCCGCTAACGGATATAAACCTTTCTTAATGTCTTCGTAACTACGTGTTTGAGACCCCCCTTGAGTTAACATGCGTGCGGTTAAAGCCGCCACACCTTTTTTACCTACCGGATCTGCTGCTGCGCCGGTATAAAATAGAAAGTTCACATCAATTAACGGTGAGTCATTGGTTTTATCTAATACTGTAAACTGTGGCGCACTTGGGTTAGCTTTGCTCATTTCAATGTTGGCAACCGCGCCATTTAAGTCAACTTCTTGATCAAAACCCGCCACTTTATCTAAGGCTGATAACGTGACCGTTGTGCGGTTTTCATCAATAAAATATTGATTGGCGATTCGTTTAATATCATCCGCTGAAATATTGTCAAAGCTATTATAAAGTTGGTTGATGGTTTCTGGATCGCGATCGAAGTGCATATAGCTGGCGAGCGTTGCCGCAATAGACTCAGAAGAATCCAAGCTATTGACGAAACTATATTTGAGATTTGATTTTAAGTTATCAAGCTTTTCTGTTGAAACAAGTTCAGTACGTACTTGCGCATAGGTGCGATTTATCGCATCACGCACAGCGACTAAGTCTTTTTCTTCATTTACTTTAATGAATACATGACGTAGACCTGCATCTTTTGTTTCAGGGTTGTAGTTAAACATTTGACTGGCGAGCTGCTTGTCTACCACTAACTCTTGATACAATGCTGAATTGTTTGAAAAATATAATTCAGAAATTAAATCTAACGCAGCACGATCTTTTTCCTTCGGTTGCCAATTGGCTCCTTTATAAGATACTAATAGCCAATGTCCTGGTAAACCATCAAATTTTTCATGAACATACTTCGCTTTTTCTTGCTTTGGCTCTTGAGCGATATCATTAACGAAATCACCTTTTTTCCAATTGCCCCAATGCTTTTCAACCATCGCCATAGTAGCTTGTGGCTCTACATCTCCGACAATCACTAACGAAACATATTCTGGTTTATAAAATTGATTAAAGAACTTTTCGCCGTAAGCTATTTGCTTAGGCATTGCTTCAACATCTTCAAAGAAACCCATGGTGGTGTGTTTATAAGTATGGGTATCAAATGCTTCTTTGCGTACCGCCGCTAATAGTTTGCGTATTGGGCTAGCATTATTTTTTAAGTATTCACCTTTTACCGTTAAGGCTTCCGTTTTAAATTGTGCATCAGTATAGGAGAGGTTTTTAAAATGATCGGCTTGGATCTCTAAGACTTTATCTAAATGATCTTTAGAGAAATCTAAATGATAATTGGTATAATCATTAGTCGTGTAAGCACCGTTATCAACACCGGCATTTTTAAATAAATCGGCATAAACATCTTGCGGGAATTTATCTGAGCCTTTAAACATCATGTGCTCAAAGAAATGCGCAAAACCAGTTTTTCCAACTTCGTCTTCATCACGAGACCCCACAGATACAGGGATTTGCACTGAAACAAGATCAGGGTAATCTGTTTTAACCACTAAAACACGTAAACCATTAGATAACTCTTTAAATAAATACTTTTGGCTAAACACTTTGTTGGTAGATTGCTGTGACATTGCGTTGTCAGAAGCAGCCAATTGAGACGATGATTTGATCCCTTCACTGGTAACCATACAGGCGGATAACGCTAAACTTGCGGCGATTACGACTGCCAAATATTTCTTTTTCATAGTAGATCCCTATATTAATTATCGCTTTATCTTATGCAACTCTGGGAAGTTTTTCATTAAATATTCGGGGATAACCAGAACAATGATGTAACAAATTAATTACATACTTATAACAAGTAGAATTCTAAGATGATTTAGCTTGAAGTCGTCCAAGAGTTACAGCAATCCTAACGACAATTTCCTCAAAGTGGTGTGATAAATGCGACTGAAGAACATTGTGCTTACTCAATCACTTACAACATGCAGCCTAACAAGCCAAAAAGAAGTTGTTAGGCTGCATGACGGTTAACGTAGCTATTTTAGTTGATTAGCCATACTTAGCAGATCAATGCCTTTACTAATTTCGAACTGCATAAAGGCTAAAATACTGTGCATCACAATAAGAATACGCTGATAAGCCTGTGGTTTTTGTTTGAGCTCTTCATTGGCCACATCAAAACCGTGGGCATCATATGTCATCAACAGTTCGATAGCATGTTCCTCAGGCGTACGCACTCTGCTTTTAGGTTGATAACCTAATTCTGCGACTACTTTTTCGGCAAGTGTCCATACAGACCAAGGGTTTTGACCTGTGATTAATTTTCCATCTTGAGTCACTTTCTCTAAATAGGTTGTACCCGATTGAAATTTGGCACCTTGTTCAATCAATTTATCTTCAAGTAAAAAAGGAAAAATTTGTTTAGCTTCTGGAATTAAAAAAAGTTCCTCATCGTTGGTAAAGCCACTAACCTTCTTATTTGAAAGCAGCATTTCACCATTGTCTAATTCAACATTCACCAGTGCAGAAGGGCCATGACAGACCGCACTAACAACTTTGTTATTCTGATACAGTGTTTTGGCAATATTTTTCACATATTGGTTATCAGGAAAATCAAACATAGTGCCTTTTCCGCCAACAAAATATACCGCCTCATAATCATTCGGATTGACCTCTGCCAGTGCCATAGAGTTTGCCACTTTTTGTTGAATTTTCTCATCATTCAAAAAAGCATAATCATAGGCTCCCATGTCTTCTCCATCAATAACTACGGGTGGTTTTCCTCCCTTTGGGCTAGCAATATCAACACTGAAACCATTAGCAGTGAACACCCAGTAAGCACGGGCTAGTTCAGTATGCTCATAACCAGTATCTTTGTCTGCCCCCATTTTATCAACGCTTGTAACCACAGCTAATATTTTACCTCTATTTGTTGGGATGTCTTGGCTAAGGTAGGGTAAATCACTTACTTGTGTTGTTTTTATTGCATCAAAGTGGGCTTTTTCAGGCAATAAACTTTTGACCCAAGCTTTGGCGCCGAATAATGAACCCGCTATGAGGACAACTAAAATGGCTGAGGTAATGACTATTTTCTTAAGCATGCGTTTTGCTCCTGTAATTTCAATAGCGCTAGCTTAACGACAGGTAAGTGAAATACATGTGAAATATGTGCTTGAAAGAAAAATTCAGCGTTTAGCTGAGTAAATCAGCCAATAAACCATTTAGCAATGCTACTGATTAGCTTTGGTAAAAACCCCAAAGGCTCAACAATCAGACTGTCCATGGCAATTTTCTGCGGATTACTAGTTTGCTGTAGCTTTTCGTTCAAAGACATTAAATCATGTGGGGTTAATAACAAAGAAGACTCATTGGGTTGGTATAAAGTGCCAATCTCATAATACTCACCCGCCTTGTTAGTCATTTCAATATGCGATCCTAAAATTGCACTCACGTTATGATTATTGGTAAATGTAACTAAACGGGCGATACTATTTTTGTAGTCTTCCCAGGTTTTAACATAGATATAACCCGGGTAGAATGTATCTCCTGTGAGCAGCCACTTAGTTTGCGGGTCGTATACTGAAATAGCTTCCTCTTGGTGGCCGGGGGTTGGAATGATGGTTATATTGCGCCCACCAAGCTCAATGTTGGCTTGCTGTTCAGGCCATTGTTCAAAATCAAAGAACTCATTAACGCCTGCATTATTCGCGGCAACGACGGTGACATTATCTTTTCCGATAAATTGAGAGTCAGCGCTATAATGATCACTGTGACTATGTGAGTGAATAACGACAATCTCACGCTCGTTGGTGCTGATGTTGCCAGAGTGCTTTTGATTCAGAGATTGTATTGTTTGATACAGTGGAAATTCTTCAGCATTTTCGGTTGCCCCTGTATCAACAACAAGTATCTTCTTCTGGCCAATTAAGACATAAATAAAAGGTGCTTCATAACTCAGACACTTATTTTGACGAAGTACATAACTTGATTCATCGTATTGAAAAACTTCTATCGCATGATCTTGATTGTTTTCACAATCTTGCGAACCATGAATCCATTGCTTTTGCTTTAGTACAGCAATCAGGTTATTTGTCGGTTCATTCATAGAAGACTTATCATCTTCAGCTACAGCCCCTCTTGTGAACATAATAATAAGTATTGCAATGACTAATGTATATTTCATATAAATTCCTTGGATAAAATGGCGAAATTAAACTTACGTTAACGAAAAGTTACTATTACCTTGGAAGTTCTATGCCAAGCCTTCAACTTTATTTTTACATATTAATATCATTAACTTATACAGTTTCACTCTAAGAGCTAAATAATACCTGTTCGGTTTTACCTTGCGAATGTTCGAATATATTTAATTTGATAGACTGGGCGTTTAAATCTCTGCTTGGCATCATGGTTCTGCTTGACTAACACGTTACACAACTAAGATTTAGTCACTGAAGTGGGATTTGGACTGTTGATCTGCTTTACACAAAAATAACTAACTGTTTTTGGCAACTTGGTTAAATACCGTAAAACAAACAAGCAAAAACTCTATTTGAACAGCCTCATTTCCAGATCATTTTCTACTGTTCCTAGTAACGCTGAAATGAGATCTAACGCAGTAATAGAGTAAAAGATCACTTTTTAAACATTAAGAGGCAGTTTTCGAGACTAATTGCTTAGTCTTACGGGGCCTTTGCTGTTAGCTACGTATGCTGGCTTGGGATAAAATGTATGCAACTTAAATGATATAGCGCTTTTAAAGTAAGTGAGCAAAAGGAAGAATAATGGGCAATACATCAAGAGCCTCACATCAGCAAGAAGGTGATTCTCAACAAAATGGGCATAGAGTAAATGGAGATGAATTTAGTTACCAACAAAAACACAAACCGAGTTCAGAATTTACTAACAGAGACGAGTATTTAGAGCACGAATTACAAATAATGGCGCCCAAACGCTGGCGACCTAATTTACCTTTTCGAGATTATCGTTTTGAGTTAGAAGATACTATTCCAGCAATGGCAGCAACCATTGGCAAAGTGGTTATGGTAGGTGCGATAGCAGCAACTTTTGCCGCTTCTCTTGGCCTTGATAAAGGTTTCATATTAGAAAATGTCCGCTATGAATTACTGATTGTTTCTCTCTTTATCATTTTATTTTCAGGATTTATATTACCCACTGCTAACCTAGCAGGTACTCATGGCCCGCTAATTCCACTTATTCCTATTGTGGTTGCTGCAGGGGGTCATCCTATGGCGCTTGGACTACTCATTGGTGCCTTGGGTTTGCTTTTAGCCATTAGTAAAGGCGGAAGCATGCTGGCAAACCTCACCAGCAAAGGCGTTTGCGGTGGTTTATTATTATACCTTGGTTTTGTCGGTACCATTTCACAAGTGAATAAATTATTCGCTTGGGCAGATGGAATAGGCATGTCACACATTGCCTTTGTTGTTATTTTTTGTACCATAATCTTGTATGCATTACTTGAACACTGGGGTAAACGTTGGTTAGCAGTGCCTTTGAGTTGCTTGCTGGGCGGAACACTCGCTTTTGCTATGGGTGCGCCTTTTGAATTTCAAACTGGCCCAGGTTTGCCTAACATGAACCCTATGTATTGGTGGGGCGAAAATACCGGTTGGATGCTTGGTTTACCGACCATAGAGAGTTTTATCGTGGTGCTGCCTTTTGCTATCTTAGCGGTAGCTATGTGGTCTCCTGACTTTTTGGGGCATCAAGTATTTCAAAAAATTAATTATCCTGCTCGCACTGAAAAAGTCCACATGAACATTGACGATACCATGACAAGTGCGTCTATTCGCCAAACCTTTGGTTCTCTGTTAGGTGGGGCAAACTTTACCTCATCTTGGGGCACCTACATAGTACCAGCAGCTATTGCTAAAAGGCCTATTCCTGCAGGTGCGTTACTCACAGCGCTGTTTTGTATCATAGCTGCGTTATGGGGTTATCCGATGGATTTAGCAATATGGCAACCCGTGCTTTGCGTGGCATTGGTGGTGGGTGTATTTATCCCATTACTTGAAGCCGGCATGGAAATGACCCGTGAAGGGAAAACAACTCAGTCAGCGGCTATCGTGGTATTTTCATCTGCATTAGTTAACCCTGCATTTGGTTGGGCGTTAACTATGTTGCTTGACAACCTTGGTTTGGTTGGCTGTAAAGAACGTAGCTCAGGGTTAAATAAGATGAGTCGTTGGGTTATTCCAAGCGTTATGTTTATTGTGTTAACAGCCGTAATGGCATCAGTAGGCATGTTACCAGGCATTCCGGCCTTGATTCCAAATTTGGCATAATAACGACTAAGTTGTAGGGCGCTAAATGCGCCCTTATTATACTATTTATCTTTCATGTTATTAATTGATAGGCTTGGCGTTGCTTTCACTGCTCGGCTTCGCGAAATACGCTTGTTAGCAGCGCTTACGGTTATCAAAGGGAGTCCGGAGGGTATCTTCCTTGACGTATGGTGTCGTCAACACCGAGACTAATCACTTAACTTTATACTGCTGCCAATTATTACAAAGGATAAGCGACCACCCAATCAGAGCTCTCATCACCTTGTTTATCAAATTTATATTTAATCGATGAAAAGCCACAGGCTTTTACCAGACCATTAAAGTCAAAGGGTTGCTTCCCCCCTGATTTTAACTCCATAAATGCTGCATCGCTTGGTATATTAATGTTCTCATGTTCGGCTGATATGACAAATGCTGCTTCAGCTAATATTAGATCATTATTATGACGCTTGATAATCTCAGCATTCCCTAAACTGTTGTCATCTAGATCTTTAAATTCAAACTCTTCTGGATGATTAATTTCAATAACATCACCGTCATTAAGTTGATATGTAATTAACATGTTTACCATTGTTTATTTCTCCCAGTTTAATTTTTTTACTATCTTATAATGGGTTAGAGAGGATTAAAGGCTTCTACCAACCACAATCAAGTAAGCCAACCTGATGACATATTACGTTAAAATAACAAACGATCATTGATATGAACACAGCTAAAGTTAGATACTTAGGTTAAAAAAGAGTTAGTCGTCATAGCGCTAGTGGTTAACTGATAGGCTTGGAGTTTTGTTTTCTGCTTGAAGTCGCGGTGGCGAAAAATAATTTAAAGTACACCGCTCCCGATTAAGTCACTCAAGCAATGACTTCTCATGCCACATTCGAGACATTAGCACTAACGGGCTAAAACTGAATTCGGATTAGTTTTTGTATAGATAACGAGCCTGTAGAATTTCTCTTTTAGAAAAATAGCCTCAAAAATAATTAACAATTAAGCCTGAAAACGCGTCTCTAAGTGAAATCTGAGGCAATATCCTACTATAAAATGACTTTTACAGGCCCTGTGAATGTAAATTTCATCCGTAATTTTCCACTTTAGAGAAATTCTACAGCCTCAACGTCCAAATAAGGGGCTGATAATAGTTGGCTAAAATGTGAAATGAAACCTAGCCAACTCTTAGAAGTCCCGCTTTATTTACTTATTAGCAACCTCACAGTCAGCGTCGCTAATAGCGTCTAACTATAAATCAATCTTGCCATCATTAACAAATTGTCCCCAAGTGATAATAGTTCCGTCTTCTTTAATAGCAGAAAAACCAACGTGTGTTGCATAAATAGATACAACATCAATTAATAAAGGTTTAATTTTAGGTTCTAAAGTTGCAGGATCAATTTCAACTGAAATATCCCCCCAATATTCCACTGTTTTGTCCTGTTTTAATACTGCAATCGCGCTACCCGCACCAACAACCACTTCAACATTATTAATTGGCTCTATAGGTAGGTTTATTCCGCCCCACAAATATAAGTTTCCATTTTTATCACTCGCTCCAAACGCTGAGGGGCTTAAAGAACTACTTGAAAATCCGTAAATAGTTTCCATTGTTGGCAGTGTTTTAGGGTAATCGTCATATGTTTCCCAGCTATTAGCAGTTGAAAAATCACCTTCTCTCTCGCCATAACTTCCCCATGAGACAACACTTCCCGTTGTCGTTAGAGCAATTGTCTTGACACCACTAAATTCAACAGATTTTAGATTGGCCAAGTTGCCTGCGGGGTTGACTCCCCACGTAGCAACATTTTCAATGCCCCAATATTGAGTTGTCTCATCATTCAATATTGCAAGGAAACCCCAACCGGTATTATATACTTTTTTGACATTATACATCCCATTCGATGGGAAGTTTTCTATCACTTTGGAGTTACCCCAAGTAATAACTTCTCCGGAGGTTAAAACAGCAGCAAAGGCATCACTATTATTAGCTATTAAAGAGGTTATCGTTGGTGCTATAAAGCTTACTTCTTCATAGTCAGACCTGCTCCAGTATACAATTGAACCATCATTCTTAATCGCAGAAAATGACTTACGTGACGAAACGAAATGACTAACGTCTGTCACAACTGTCTGGTAATAACCCTCTGAATTCATCCCCCACGATATAACTGTATTATCTTTTCGCAATGCAGCAAAGCTTGAATATGTTGTAATAATCTCCTTAATATCATATAACTCTGAAGATACACTGCTAGAATCTCCACCGTAATCACTTCTCCCCCAAGTAACAACAGTGCCATCAGCTTTTAATGCTGCAAACGCAGCATCTGTTGAATATATGTCATTAACATCAGTTAACATCGATTGGACATTACTTGAATCTCCTCCCCATTCGTCATGACCCCAAGTAACAACAGTGGCATCACTTTTAATAGCAGCGTAAGAAAAAGTATTACTGACTATTTTTTCGGCAACTAAAGCTGGCGTCGTATCTTCTTCTTTAACCGTTTCAATAGGTATTGAAGTATTAACTTCCTGGTTTTTTTGTTCTGTACTAGGTTCAGAGCCCCCACCACCACAAGAAATAATTAAATTTACTAAGAGTAATAAACTTATTGGCCTAAGATTCATTTTTACTTCCAAAATTATTATTGATAAATATAAAGTTCGGCATATTGCCGAGCTGCTAACGCCGCGTTTAGCGGACTGAAATTATTGGTTATAATGTGTAACGAAGCGAAACGCAGCCAACTGTCAAGTTTTCCATTGATTCACTTGTTATATGTTGCGAAATGGAAAACACTGAAATGACCAAAAACATCAAAGTTTATAGTGTGGAATGAGTAGAATTAAAACCTTATCGCCACTTTACTGCTAACCGTGAACTTGAGCCGTTTATACAAAAACTGATTAAGCGAAAACATAAGCAGAATTTATAAAACCTAGAGGGAGTTGAGCGATGTGCACTAAATCCATTTAGGCGAAAACTGTGTAACCGAAAATACAAAATATCCTATGTCGCTAAAGTTACCACAAAAACGAATACAAACAAGCACAAACCTAAAGATTAAATGCCTAAATCACAAAAGCATTAACTAGAGCAAGTGGCGACATATAACATTATTATGGAGACTTCTCAGTAATATGACACATGTGATTCATTAGAAAATATATGGTAAATTTTTATTGGCTACCTTCCGCTTTGCGCACAAAGTGAATATTACAGATACGAAAAAGGAGAAGCATTTCTGATTTGCCTTTATATTTTAGCAGTCAAGCGCTGGACCCCCGATAAAAACCTCGGGAATGACTAATCAGAAAAACTAGTCAATGTAGCTTTTAATCGGAGGACATGAACAAATTAAGCTTCTATCTTCGAATACATTACCAATACAGTTAGCCGCCGCACCTGCTGCTACCGGAAATACTACTTATTCATCAACTTGTTCATTCTGTTCACGTATTCTCAGAAGAGAAAGTTTTTCAGTCTCTTTCAACCACAGTGACATTATTTCGCCTACTCGCCCGCTTTGTTCTAAATCAGCCAAAGCTTTTCTAATTTTGTTAACAAGTTTGATATCAGTATGCTTTCCTATTGCTATGTATACACCTTGACTGGTATTTGGAATCTCGACTACCCGCTCAATCATCTCAGGGTCAAAACCCAAACTCTTAACTCTCCATGCGTTATTTATTTCACCGCCAAGTATGTAATCTACTCGCCCTTTAAATAACATATGAATAACCTGTTCGCGGCTTCCAACTTCGTAAATATTGGCTTGATAACCTAAGCCTTCAACGTAACTTTTATAAGACTTACTTTTATGATCACCCTGCACCACTGTAATAGAGGCATTCTTTAGGCCTCTTTTTTCATTCTCATTAGCTTTGCTTTTTAGTTGCCATAAAAAAAGCCGTTGTCTATTGGTATGAACGGGCACTTTGTATAACCAATGAAACTTGTCTTCTCTGAAATCGTTTCTAATGAGCCCTGTTAAGATGATATTCGGCTTATTTTCGCTTTCATATAAAGCTCTCGACCAGATGATTTCTTGATAGCGTATATCAACATCACTTTCTTTTAAGGCTTCATTTAAAATATCTATTGTCGAGCCTGTAATTTTATTGTTATTAATAACAACATACGCTGGTATTTGTTCTATATAGGCTAATACTTTATCGCTTGCTTTCACAAACAATGGCATTAACGTGACAACATAAAATAAAAAAAGAGAAAAAATAGACTTCATAGCAACCTTTACTTGGGCATCACAACTTAACAACGGCTCAATAATATCAAAATAAAAGTATGCTTACTCGCTTTTGAGGACAATCTAGCGCGGATCTCATCGTGGAGCTGGGCCTAATATATTGGTAACCAACAAAGACTCCGAATACATTAGCGCAAACCAACTCAGTTATCGATATTATTACTTG
>MAAB01041445.1_pt1 | contig 173823 bp, 173 predicted proteins | sample 1115991 | NCBI WGS metagenome assembly MAAB01 (sample SAMN04961124, study PRJNA320927) | seawater metagenome | isolation source: sample BD02T18 sea water enriched with oil for 18 days | place: USA:Gulf of Mexico | collected 2013-07-27 | reverse complement strand
TGCCATCAGCATTAAGAATGACTGTACCATTTGATGGTTCAGTATAAGCAGTAACACTTCCACCATTTGCGCCTAACTCATCGTTATCTAATACATTGATACTAACAACTGTATCTTCATCAGTACTAACGTGGTCAGCACTCACTACTGGCACATCATCAACAATAGCATCTTCTTCAATGGCATCTTCAAAAGCAACGTTTACTCCCATTGTTTCAAAACCAGCATCAGGTGTAACTTCTGGAGCTTCATGAAGAATTTGAACTATATCTACACCTTCATTGCTTTCGCCGGAAGTACCTGCACCAGCAGCGGTAGCATCAGCTATCTGGCTTAAGTCACCACCTTCTAATAAGGCTTGTTGCAATGCTTCAACATCCGCATCAACAGTTGGTTGAGCAATGTCTTGTGGACTAAAGGCTTCATTATCAAGCACGGCTTGAGAGTTACGACCTAATGTCATAACAGAACCGTCACTAAATTCTACTTCTACTGCACCCGCTGGGCCGGTAGTGATGACTTCATCCTGAAAAATACGGTCGCCAGCTTGCAAAGTACGTTGCGAACCATTAGTTCCGGTTGCGACAGCTGTTCCAATAAGTGTTTTGATAATACCGATTTCTGTAGCCACTGTTATTTACTCCTAAAAGTTATATCGCTCGCAAATTTTGCTGGTCGATTTACAGTTGGCTACATTAAGTGATTGTTAAAGCTTAATATATTGTACCTTGGTACTAATTATTTTATTTTGTGATGAATGTCACATTTATTACTCGCTTGCTTACAACAATTCACTATTATCTTCCCCCTCCCCCCTAATAAAGAACTGCTGGCACCTTTAAACTATATTCTAAAGATGTGCCTTTTAACTATTACACTTCAATAACGGTACATTGCTCTATCTAGATAGCTCTGCTGGATTTATGCCGACAGTCTATTGCCTGGTTAACAAGCAGGACTGCCATGCAGTAACTTAACGATTTATCACTCAAATTAACATTAAACATCGATGTAGTTCACAAAATTGAAATTAGAAGCCCTAACCCGCTAGACACAATGATTTTGTATACGCATAATGCCTTTTGACATAAGCAGTTCAGATAAAAATTAAAATTTTAGAGTAATGGAGATAGAGCTCTTTCTTATCAATCGTGGAATATTTGCAGGAGGAGCAAAAAAACCACGCCTTTTTAGATGGAGTAACGTCTCTTGACTGGCGATAGTGACAAAAATGCGGTACTACAACCTTATGAAAGTGCAAGACGACTCAGCATTATGAAAAAAGATAGACAAGTATTAATTTTAGATGATCAATCAACTGGCCGGGCCATATTAGAAAAAGTTATTCAACAAATTTCCGATAATATTGTTGTCACAGCATTTGCCGATCCCCTTGAAGCCCTAACTTGGCTTGATGACAACAGTCCTGACTTAATCGTGACCGACTATCGAATGCCTGGAATGAATGGCATTGAATTTATTCGTCGAGTACGTCAAAAAGAACTGCACCAATACGTGCCGACAATGATGATCACCGTGGTGAGCGAAAAAGAAGTCCGGTATGACGCTCTAGATGCAGGTGCTACCGCTTTCTTAACTCGGCCCATCGATCAAATTGAATGCCGCACCAGTTGTAGAAACTTACTACAAATGCACGAGCAACATTTAATAATCCAAGATCGTGCTGATTGGTTGGCTAGACAAGTCGATGTTGCTACCGAAAAAATTTCCGCGAGAGAAAGAGAAACCATCATTCGGTTAGCAAAAGCCGGTGAATATCGTGATGAAGGCACAGGCAATCATGTCATTCGCATGGCAAAATATGCCCGTCAGATTGCTGAAGCGACCGGAAAGTTCACCCCAAAAGAATGCAACGATCTAGAGTATGCAGCTCCTATGCATGACATTGGAAAAATAGGCATTCCAGATAATGTATTACTCAAACCCGGTAAGTTCACTCCTGATGAATGGGAGATCATGCAAGGCCATACCACCATTGGTCATGCAATATTATCGGATAGCCAATCTATTTATATGCAAATTGGTGCGGTTATCGCCTTAAATCATCATGAACGTTTTGATGGCAAAGGCTACCCAAATGGCTTGCAAGGCGAAGAAATTCCACTCATAGCCCGCGTAGTCACTATTGCTGACATTTATGACGCTCTGGTTTCAGAAAGGCCTTATAAACATGCCTGGTCAACTGAAGAGTCGATCGACTATATCAAACAACAAGCAGGAACGCAGTTAGACCCTGAGTGTGTACAAGCTTTCCTATCTCGAATTGACACTATTAAAAAAATTCAGTCAGACTATGCTGATAAATCCTGATTATTCTATCCAATAGGTACTTATGTCCGCTTCCGATAAGAGTCATAGATCCATTCTAGCCAAACTCAAACAACGCTTGGCTCAAACAACGGACTCTGAACCGGAGCAAGCAGTAAAGATAAGGCTCAGCCTTGGCATTGGTTTAATTTTATACTTTTGCTTTCCTTGGGCTGATGGTGAAACATTTTTCGACGCCATTTCATCTCAACCAAGCTTAATTACCCTAAGCTATTACCTTGTTGCAGTTCTCATTGCAGCGTCATTAATAGTTAACCCAAAACCTTCCCCCGTCCGAAGAGTAATGGGAATATTATTAGATCTGGTATCACTTTCCATTGTCATGTTCTTGGCCGGTTCCGAAAGTGTATTTCTCTTTGTGCTCTACCTTTGGGTGATTTTAGGTAATGGCTTTCGGTATGGAGTCAATTACCTATATATATCACTCGTGGTTGGCCTTATAGGCTTTTCAATCGCGATTACTTGGGGACATTACTGGCAAGGTAACGAGCAGCAATCCTTTGCTATTAGCCTCATTCTTTTATTAATCGTCGTTCCGCTTTATTCAGCTTTTTTAATTAATAAACTTCATGCCGCTATCACAGCCGCCAAATTTGCAAATGAAGCCAAAAGTCGCTTTCTGGCCAATATGTCTCACGAACTAAGAACACCATTAAATGGTGTCATTGGTATCGCAGATTTAATAGGGGAAACCAAGCTAGATCAACAACAGCATGAATTTATAAACATCATGCGTAGCTCAGCAAATACCCTCTTAGGCCTGATTGAAAATGTCCTTGATATATCTAAAATTGAGGCCGGAAAAATTATCATTGCTAATGATACTTTTGACTTACATCAACTGATTAACATCATTATTCAAATGCAAAGCCCTGCGGCTACAACAAAGGGTTTATCAGTTAATTACAATATTAATGCCGCGACACCTTTTTTATTACAAGGTGACGAACAACACTTAAAACAAATTCTTATTAACTTGATTGGCAACGCAATTAAATTTACTGACCAAGGATCGGTTAAACTATACGTCTCTCTTGCCGATATGAGTATGGAAAACCCTACCATCCGCTTTGAAGTACAAGATTCAGGCATAGGAATAGCTAAAGAGTCGCTATCGACAATTTTTGATGACTTTACCCAAGCATCGTCAGGATTGAATAAGCCCGGAGGTACCGGCTTAGGTACGACAATATCTAAAGAACTCGTTGAATTAATGGGAGGAGAAATCGGCGTAGAAAGCGAATTAGAAGTGGGCACCACTTTTTGGTTTGAAATACCTTTCACCGCGATTCCTTATGACAATTTGAACTTATCTGACAATCACTTATTACTACTTACTACACCAGAAACAGCCTCCATCATCGAGCCGGCACTCAAAACGTGGCAGACTAACTTCAGCTCGGTTAACTCACCTGCTCGTGCATTATCAGAATTAATGACTGCCATTGAAAATGAAGATAGCTATAAAGCGTTAATCATTGATCAAGCCTGTATGCTGGATATTGAACCCATCAAATTTGCTCAAATGATCAAGTCAGAACAGAGTTTAGAACAGTTACCGCTTATATTAATTAATACAGCTGAGCGTAACCAATTCGATCCTCAAATCCGTGAAAACTTTATCTCAACGATTGCTGACCCAGCAGATAAAAGACTGCTGTTTAATGCTATTCATGCTTCGCAATCAGTAGCATTCAGTGATAAAAAAGTAGTCACACTAGCCGAACATTACGCTTCAAAAGCAGTAGCCCATGGACTAACTATACTGATCGCAGAAGATAACCGCGTTAACCAACAAGTATTGGAAGGGGTGTTACAACATGCCGGACATAATATTCTGACGGCAAACTCAGGCGACAAAGCCCTAGACATCCTTGCTGAAGATATAGATAGCATTGATATGTTAATTCTAGATATGAATATGCCTGAAATGTCAGGACTTGAAGTTATTCAAGCATTACGCTATCTAGATACAACGAGTGATATTCCCATCATTATGTTGACGGCCGATGCGACACCAGAAGCGAGACAAGAATGCATGGCTGCTGGTGCTAATGCATTTTTGACCAAACCTATTAATTCAAAAGCACTACTTGAGCAGGTTGCTCTTTTTTCTTCAAGTGCAACATCAGATAATTCCACAGCCCAACCCGCTCGTCCAACACAACTTAGCACGCAGTGGATTGATCATGCAGTGATTAATGAACTGTCAGTATTAGGTGGTGGCGAATCATTTATTCAAACACTCATTCATGGCTTTGAATTAGATGGCAATCAACATGTAAGTCAAATCACCAACGCAGCCAATGATGACTATCTTACATATCGCGAGAGCTTACATGCATTAAAAGGCTCAGCCACAGAATTAGGCGCACTACACCTAGTCGAACTCTGCATACAAGCAGAGTTGCTTAAACCTTATGATATCGGCAGTCAGCAACTCATTACGTTGTGTCATAACATTGATGAAGCCTTCAAAAAAACCGTATCTGTATTACAAGCCACCTTATTAAAAAACAAAGAACAGTCTCCGCCTTCGTAAAATCAAGCTGATTTCGAATTTTGGCGGCTAACTAATCTAGTCATCATTTTTAAATCTTTAGGCGTGAGGTTAAGAGCCGCATCAGCCCAAACATTAGCAATACTGACAAGCTCTTCATAACTTATCGGGTTACAGATATCTTTTACTTTAGCCATCGCTTTAAAGCTATTTGGTGATCGTCTGGCATTTTTTATATATTTATAAAGTGCCAGCTCACCCTCACCTTTTTCAGCAAGAATATCGATTGCACCCATCTCATATAGCTCTTCAGCAGTATACAATTTACCAGACATAATCATCTTTTCAGCTTGAGCTGGGCCGACTTTTCTAGATAATATTGAGTAAGCCCCCATGCCCGGGAATAAGTTAAAGATAACTTCTGGCAAGCCCATCTTTACACCGCGCTCAGCAATAATTAAATTGCTTGACAGTGAAGCTTCAAACCCACCACCTAATGCATCACCTTGAATCAAAGAAACAGTCGTTACATCAGCATCGAAGTGGAACATATTGGCATATAAAATATCAACACAATGAACGGCATACTTCAATAATGCATCGCGATTACCATCTTTAATCAAAGACATAAATAAGTCTAAATCACCGCCAAGATTAAAAACGCCATCAACTTTGGAACCAACAACAAGATAATCATATTTTTGATCATTCGTCTCATCTAACTCTACTTTTACAGTCGTTAAATAATCAGATAGTTCATTCAATAATGTAGGAGTAAAGCAAGGTCTAGGAGCTCCATCCATCAAGAACCAACCAATTTTATACTTTTCATCGTAATAGGTGTGTAACTGTGAATATTGTGCGGCCCTGTCTCCATAAGAGGCTTCATCAAATTCTTTCAGTTGTGCTAATGCGTTCATTTCCTTCTCCTAAATATCCCTTTAGTGTTCGTATCCTAAAATCGACAGTGACTTTTTATTGTCATCCACATATGTGTGCGGATTAGGTAAAGCATGAAGCATGCCTAGTTAAAATATTCTTCCTTTTAATAAAATCAAGGCCTTGTTAATTAACAACTATTACTTAATTAACTCTGTTAGGTGACTTATGACAGCACTCGCATTTCCTTGAATGTTATAGCCGCCCTCTAATAAGGACACTAGTCGGCCATGACAATGTTGTTGTGCCAAATTTTTAACTATTTTGGTCAACTGAGCAAAGCCTTGATCGGTAATCTTATGACAGCCTAGGAGATCATCTTCACGACTATCGAAACCGGCTGAAATTATAATGAAATCAGGTTTAAACATGGCCACAGCAGGTCTAAGTCTTTGTTCGAATACAGTGATAATGTCATCATCTGTGGTACCACAACCTAGGTGAACGTTTATATTAAAACCTTTGCCCTCACCTTCTCCTTCTCGCTCAGGAAAACCAGTGCCTGGATAAGCAAACTTATCATGTGTCGAAAAATATAATACGGATGGATCGTTATAAAACGCCCATTCAGTACCATTGCCATGATGGTAGTCCCAATCAACAATCAATATTTTTTCTAGCTTATATTGTTGTTGAACATAACGAGCCGCTAGCGCAGCATGGTTGTAATAACAAAAGCCCTCTTCCTGGCCGGTATTTAAAGCATGATGACCAGGCGGCCTAGAAGCACAGAAAGCATTGCTGACTTGCTGTTGGCCAACGGCATCAACCGCAGCTAATACAGCTCCTGTTGCTAACATCGCATGTTGATGTGCCACTAAACCAGCTTGCTTGATGGACTCAATATGCTGCTCAGAATGGATAAGCTTCAATAATGCCTCAACATTATCTTTAGGCTTAATTAACACCAGTTTAGACAAAAGGTTTTGTTGTAGTAACTGCTCACTAATGGCTTGATAGCGTGCTGGCGACTCCGGATGAGCTGGACTAATATGATGCTCAATAAAACGCTCATCTATTACTAAACCGGTATGTGACTTTTTGTCTGCTGCAATCACAGCTTGAGCAAACGTTGCTAGCGATGATAAAGCAAGAAACTGACGTCTTTCCATTTCTTTTCCTTCGAATATAAAATATATTTTCTCTGGTAGTTAGCTCACCAGTTTGATAGTTAACAGCGTATGATAAATATCATAACGAATATGCAGTTAGGTAAACAAACATGGCTAGCTATCTCATCACCGGCGGCACCGGTTTAATAGGAACTGCGCTGAGTAACTATTTATTAAATGCTGGCCATGACATTATTATTTGGACACGACGTCCTAACTCCGTTGCCAAATACAACGAACGTCAGCTGATGGCTATTAGCTCACTTAACCAGATATCTCCGCACACCACTATTGACGGTGTCATTAATTTGGCAGGAGCAGCTATTGCCGATCGACCTTGGACACCAACAAGAAAAGCCATGCTTGAACAGAGTCGAATTGCATTAACTTCGTCACTAGTTGATTGGTTATCATCTCGTAACCACCAACCCAGTGTTTTAATCAGTGGCTCTGCGGTAGGTTGGTATGGCAATAGTGGCAGTTCGGTATTAACTGAGTCCAGTCACTATCATGATGAATATACTCATCAACTCTGTAATCAATGGGAACAACAAGCCCTTCGCGCCAACAAGTTAGGTATTCGTACCTGCATCGTCCGTACTGGCTTAGTATTAGCTCATAACGGTGGCTTCCTCAATCGCTTGCTACTGCCATTTAAAATGGGCCTGGGTGGTCGGCTAGGGAGTGGTCAGCAATATATGTCATGGATACACCTTCAGGACATGATCAAGCTGATAAACTTTTTACTTGAGACCAATACGGCTGATGGCGTATTTAATGCCTGTAGCCCTTCGCCGGTAACTAACAAGCAATTTACACATTCTTTGGCAAAACAATTACGTCGACCAGCAATAATTCCTCTACCGTCATGGCTACTTAAACTGATATTGGGTGAAATGTCTTGTTTATTAGTTAGCGGACAACGCGTCATTCCTGAAAAAGCTCAGGCACAAGGCTTCCAGTTTGACTATACTGAATTAGATTCAGCTTTGGCTGATACTTTATCAACTAATAAAAAAAACAATACATGAGAAAAAAAGCAGTATTATTAGCGAATTTAGGTTCACCTGAGCAACCTGATTTATCTTCGGTACGAACCTATCTCGATCAGTTTTTGATGGATCCTTACGTCATCCAGCTCCCTTGGTTACTGCGCCGTTTAATTGTCAGTTTATTGGTTTTACCTTCTCGGCCCAAAGCATCAGCTGCAGCCTATCAAAGCGTTTGGCTGGAGCAAGGTTCACCTTTAATAGTTCTTTCCGAACAACTAAAACAAGCACTTCAACAGCAAGTGGATATTCCTGTAGCCATGGCAATGCGCTATGGCTACCCCAGTATTGAATCTGAGCTATTAAAACTCCATAAGCAAGGCATTGATGAGGTGTTATTCATTCCTCTCTACCCCCATTTTGCTGAGAGCACAGTAACTACGTCGATTAAAGAAGCCGAACGGGTTATCAACAAAAATAAGTTAGATATAGCACTCACTGTTATGCCACCATTTTATAAACAACCTGACTATATTCAGGCTTTAGTAAGCAGTGCTCAACCTTACCTCGATGGGGATTTTGATCACATTGTTTTCAGTTATCACGGCTTACCCGAATCTCACATTACTAAATTTGATAAGCCAAATACACACTTTATTGAAGATGAAGATTGCTGCCAACGACAAGAAAGTCAGACTCGATGTTATCTACACCAAGTATTGCAAACAACGCGGTACTTTGTAGAGAAAACGACACTAACAGAACAACAATACTCCATCGCCTTTCAATCACGACTGGGTAGAGCAAAATGGTTAGGACCTAATACCGAACAACGCTTGCAAGAACTGGCACACAGTGGCGCCAAAAAAGTACTCGTTATTTGTCCGGCTTTTGTTACTGATTGCTTAGAAACGTTAGAAGAAATTGCCATTCGGGGTGAAGAGGTATTTCTCGAAGCAGGTGGTGAATCACTCACCCTAATTCCCTGTCTCAATGATCAGCCTGAATGGGTTTCAACATTGGCAACATGGTGCCAAAAATAGCTTTGAATTTAGTTTAAACGCGACCTAATAACGGTTGACGTACAACTTGGCTGCTATATTCACCACCGGGGCCGTAAGAAGTTGCACTGCCATCACTACCACGGAAAATACTGATTGCACGCTGTAGATGTTGACGGTTTACATTAACAATACCGCCATTAATTTGATTGTTATCTCGGCACTTATGAGCCGTACCTTTCAACTGTTCTAATACTCGATTTAAAGCTGCTGAATCTTGTGGTATTTGGTTAGCGATAAAGGCTGCTAAGCCTTCTTTATCAGCGGTAAAACCTTCAGCTTGTAATACGCCATCTCGTTGGCGGCCTAACTGCTCTAACTGAATCACTAATGGCTGTTTCTTCTCAGCCATACTTTTCATAAATTCGGCATCTGATTCAATCAAAGCTTTACGTTCAGCCATAATAAATTCAAGTAGTTGTGCTGAAACATGTTGTTCAGCTAATAAAATACTTTGTAATTTTTTTGAAGTCGTCGTCGCCATGATCGTCACCTAATTAAGTTGTTGTTCAAACCCAATCAAGTTCTGTGCCAATTCATTTGAATCAACCGTATATGAACCATCAGCAATCGCTGCTTTTAATGCTTCAACACGGCCACTATCCACTTCAGGTACATCTGATAATGTTTGCTGTAATGATTGCAGCTGAGTTGCCGTATTGGTCAAACTAACCGTATCAGAAGACTGCTCAGTTGCACCGGTAACGGCTGCTGCTGCACTATCAGCACGCACATTCACATTGCGGTTTGCTGTTAGATCCGCCTGTCCTGTCGATTTTATATTATTTATTTCAGACATATTTATGTCTCCTAATGCTCCCAGCTATTACAGCGGCACCAAAGCTAAAAACTTGAATAAAAAGATTTTGTTCTAGCATTACATTGTGACCTTAACGACACCCGGTCCCTCGACCACACCTTCTACAATTCGTTTAGAAGAGATATTTTTGACACGTACTTTTTGACCTAAGCTGCCATCAGATAGTGCCATGCCACTCATTCTCACTTCCATTTTACCAGCAGTTGCGACCAACATGATCTGTTCGCCGCGAGCGATCACTTTAAGTGGACGTAACATATTAGGACTAATCACCGTGCCCATGGCCAGCGGGTATTTTAACTGTTGGCCGATAATTTGTTGTGACTTTTTAATATAACCTTTACGTAGGCTACCGATATCCCTGGATTGCAACTTAATATCGGCTTCACTGATCACGTGATGAACAGCCAAAGGACGCAGCGCAACAACAACCGGCTCAAGCACTATAACTTTCACCGGTACATAGACTGTCCACGCCACGGGTGATTTACATTTAACGCCGATTGTTTGCTTACCTAAACCTAATATCGGGTTATTAGCAAAAGCCTCTAATTTAGTTTCACACGCCTTCAACCGTAACCGTTTATCTAATGGTGTCATCATAATCTGGGCGTTATCAAAACTAGCCTGCACCGTAGATAAGGCATAGCTATAAGCGACTTGTTCAACACTAGATGTTGATTGTAACGGTACACTGTAAGCCGCTGTAGCAGGCAACAGTAACCATACGATGCCCGCTAGTATTTGTTTAAAATTTAAAACCATAATGTCTGTTTGTCCTGTTTAGACCATCGTCATTTTTATGACATTTGTCTTGTTTATGAAAGATAAAAGCAAAGTCTATGCCTAACAAATTCTGACGGTTTCAATCTATGGAAAAGAAATACTCGTTTATACTGTTAAGAAAACAAAACTTTTGCCCAGTTCAAAAGAAAAATATTTAGAAGGAAATGCTCATGGCAAGCATGATGGATGGTGTTGACCAACGCACCCAATTAGTTGGTCATAATCGCTTAGAGTTACTCTTATTTAGACTCGACTCTAAACAACTGTATGGCATCAATGTCTTTAAAGTAAAAGAAGCCATTCCCTGCCCGCCGTTAACCAAACTGCCACATTCACACCCTGTTATTTCTGGTGCTGCACATATTCGAGGTCATGCCATTAGTATTTTTGACCTGGCAAGAGGTATTGGTGGTACGCCTGTCGAAGATTTAAACAAATCTTTCGTCATCATCACCGAATACAATCGCTCTATCCAAGGCTTTCTAGTTCGAGATATTGTACGAATTATCAATACCAGCTGGGCTGATATTTTGCCGCCACCAACCGCATCAGGTCGTAATAACTACATGACAGCTATCACTAAATTAGATGGCGAACTCATACAAATTATTGATGTAGAAAAAGTGATGGCTGAGGTTATTGGTGCTGATGAAATGGTATCCGACGAACTGGTAGATGATTTTGCAGCTAAAAATGCCGAACAACGCCCTCATATACTGGTTGCCGATGATTCTAGTGTCGCTAGAAATCAGGTGAAACGTGCAATGGAACAAATTGGTGTTGATACCACCATCGTCCGTGACGGTAAAGAAGCATTAGAACAACTACAAGCTTGGGTAGAAGAAGGAATAGATGTAAAAAATCACATTTCCATGCTTATTTCAGATATAGAAATGCCAGAGATGGATGGCTATACCTTAACAACTGAGATTCGCAAAGACCCAAACTTGCAGGATATTAAAATCCTGTTGCACAGTTCAATGAGCGGTACCTTTAATAACAATATGGTAGATAAAGTAGGCGCAGATAAATTCATTCCTAAATTTTCACCGGATGATTTAGCTATTGCAGTGCAAGAGCTACTTGAAGAATGGAAGGTCGAGCATCCCAATGCTCTGTAGTTAGCCCATAAAAAAAGGCTCCCGAAGGAGCCTTTTTTTATCACTTTAAATCAAACTTACTGACCAAAACCTGTTAAGTCAGCAGGCATAGGAATGGCCTTGCCTGTTTCAGTCACAATATCCGCCTCAGCGCGCATTAGGTTAGTACCAATAAAACCACCAAAGCGATAAACCCATGATTGCAAGTCTTTGGTAATTTTTTGTGCTTCTTGCTGAACCTCTGCCACTGATTTTAGAACATCGGCCTGTTGAATATCTTCTGGCGCTGTTTTCACCGCTGATGCATCATATTCCGCTTTGAAAGTAGAATAAAAGAAGCCATCAATAAATGATGTTTCAGAGGTTACTTTCAAACCATCAAAGGTAATAAACTCAGCAGTAACCACTTCACTATCACCACGAGAAAAATCAGTTAATGGCTGCACATCTTCCATTCGCAACTGATGTAATGTGCCGGCGATGTCATAGCCTAACTGTTCATATTTAAATACCGTACTTTCCATCAGTCTTGGTATACCAAACTTATTCTTTTTACCAACATTCACAATCGTTGCAGTTTGACCATTCGGTTGGATAATATTCACTTGAGCAATACGTTCACGAGCAACGTTAACCACTTCACTCTTAATCCAGTTCAACATCAGTGGATTAAGGTTCAAATAGCCTTCCGCTAACCAAACGCGATCTTCATTGCTACGGCGTACATAAAACTGACGTGGGCCCATATTCTTATCAATTTCACGCTCATTACCTAGGATTAAGCCGGCAACTTGTTGCTCACCATTTAACAGGGTGACTTGAATAGACAGACCGCCGTCTTCAATACCTTCCACCCCTAATAACGGATGATATTCACTACTGTCTGTTTTCCGCTCTAGAACTTTAGCTTCAGCAATATCAATTAATGCCCGCTTAACCAAGTTAAAGTCAGCCGGGAAATTCCAGCGCTCTTTAATTAGCCAGTCTTCACCTTGTTTATATAAGGTAAATTCATCCTGACTACTTTTAAACTTAATCGTATCAACATCACCCAACTGGTCAAACAGTTCAGGATATAAAATGGAGTAATCTTCACTCACATTATCGGGCCGTTGAATTGTTACCAACATCAATACCAGCATCACCATGGTGACAATGAATAAAATAGTCAGGCTATTTAATTTTTTTATCATCTTTCTTCAAACCTATTTCGAGGATCAGACTAAAACAACTGTTTTAGCATGCTAATTATTGTTGATTCCGGCCTTGTGTACGTTTACGTACTCGCATCCAGCCACTAATAACAGCAATCAGTGCAACAAGTAATGGAATTAAGCCAATATTGAAAAACTTCAGTTGGGTATCCAAAGTATCAATATCTTTACGTAAGTCACCTTGCACTTCACGTAACTGCTGCTGCGTTTTGTTCATCACTAAACGGAACTCGGCTATTTCTTGCTGCTGTTCTGGGTTGAGAATTTCTTCGCCGCTACCACTACGTTCCACCTGCATTCTGGCAATACGTTGTTTCGCTTCTTTTAATTTCTTCTGTAATTCACGCTCTTTGGTACGGTAGCGTTTTTCAGCTTCGCGTTGTATCGCTAATACACGATCAAAGGGGTGAGAAAAGTCAGCACGAGACCGGACACTAATCAAACCATTGCTACCAGACATATCATCAATAGCATTGATGATGAAATCAATATTATTAGACGTGCTATAAGCAATCTGTTCGCCATAAAAGTCTTGTAACTGTACCCAGAATCGATCTTGCAACATATCAACATCGGCCACAGCAATTACATCAATATCTTGCTTAGACTGTTCAACATGTCCGGATATTTTTTTACCTTTATCATCAACAATTCCCCCCGGGAATGCAGATGTAACAGGGCCATTAACTCTAACAGCCACATCATAGCTGAGCGTACCAGGCTGGTATTTAGTCAATAAAGCCATTGGATCATTACGAAACTGTACGACCCGTTTATCTACTAACATTGCTTCATTACTTGATGAAAACAATGGTGTTACGACTGTAGTTGCATCGTCGAGCGCTTTAAAGCGACCGGTTGTAGCCACTTCTACTCGTTTTAATTGACTGGTAATCGCTTGTTCACTATTAAATTGCTCAGCCGGAATCGCATGCCATAAGACATAGTCAATCGCTTTGTTATTAGAACGCGCACCGAAATCAACTTTTATAGCTGTTTTACGATCAGCAATAATATCGGCACCAACACGCTCAATACCCCATTGCTTAAATAGTTCAGGCATATTTGAGCTACGAGTTGCTAACATTGCCGCCATTGGGTTATCCGGATCTTTCTCTGGAATATCAATTTCAGCGTAAGGATCAACAAAGGTAATCAGCTTGCCACCACGTAAAACATATTGATCAATCGCGTACAGCGTTTTCTTATCAAAGTCTTTAGGATGCACGACCAACAACACATCTAAGCTAGATGGAATGCGGCGAATATCTTTTGGCAATACGGTCACATTAAACATTTGACGTAACTCAGCCATTACCGCCCAAGGCTCAGGGCCATCACCAGAAGGTGACTCACCTTTTAATGGATCAAATTCTTCACCATCAATCGGCAAAGCACTGATCACACCTACCGATTTTCTTTCTGCACTGGACAGTTTATAAACTAATTTAGTTAAGTCATATTCCAGTACATCTTCTTTTTCAGGCTGGAAAAAGGAAATACTTTCACGGCCATCTAATAAGTTACTACCCGCTAAACCAAAATAAAGCGCATCGACTTCGCCTTCAATCGGCACCCCTTGCAAACCATATTGCTGAGCACGTTGCTCATTATCTGAGTACGGTTCAGGATTAATAACGACTAATTCAATCATGCCGTTTGAAGCACGCTGATATTCAGCCAATAGTTCCTGCACCCGTTGTGCATAAGCTTTTAAGCTAGGAAGTTCTTGTGCTACTTGGTCAGAGTAGTAAAAACGTAGGGTCAACGGCTCATCTATCGCTTCAATAATATTTAATGAACCTTCAGATAAGGTATAAATCTGAGCTTGCGTAAGATCAATTCGAGATGATTTAAAATTACCATTGGTGACAATATTAAACGATATAAATAAGAGTACCGCTAATATCAATCCGCTGGTCGATAAGAGTTGTTTATTCATGTTAAAAATTTCCTAATCGGCCTTACGGGCATTAATTACAATGGCATTCGCAAACAACCACACCATAATGACCGATGCAAAATACAACATATCGCGCATATCAATTACACCCTTAGATATAGCGTCAAAGCGAGTATAGAAGCTGAAATTACTAATAGCTTCAACCAATGCGCTTGGCGCCCAACTACTAAAGAAGTCCAAAACGATGCCGTAACCACTTAATACAAAAATTAAGCTGACTATCAAACTTAATACAAAGGCAATAACCTGATTTTTAGTCAATGCTGAAACACATGAACCGATAGCTAAAAACCCACCTGCCATTAAGAAGCTACCTAAAAATCCAGCAAAAATAACACCGTTATCAGGCGAGCCAAGATAATTAACCGTGATCCATAAAGGAAAGTTCAAAATCAACGCCAGGCCAGTAAAAGCCCAAGCCGCCAAGAACTTACCCAATACAGCTTCAAATACCGATATCGGTAACGTCATTAATAATTCTATTGAGCCACTTTTTCGCTCTTCTGACCATAAACGCATTGAAATAGCTGGAATTAATAAAACATATAACCATGGGTGCAAGGAGAAAAATGGATATAAATCAGCTTCGCCACGCTCAAAGAAGTTGCCGACAAAAAAGGTCGAAAACCCCGTTAGTAATAAGAAAATAATAATAAAAACATAAGCGACTGGCGTTGCAAAATAGCCATTAAACTCACGTTTCATAATGAACCAAATGTTACTCATATTCATTATTTTCCACCTTGAGCACTGTTGATTGTAATGGTACGGAATACTTCATCTAAACGACCATGCTCGGCGTAAAGTGAATCAATGCTCCAACCATTAGCTCGAATCGCTTGTGATAATTCAGCGGTGATTTGCTGGCCTTGATTCGGATAAACACGTACACCACGTTCAGCTGATAACAATTCAATGTCGCTAACAAAATCGAGTGATTTCAAAAAGGCACTAAATTTATCTTGCTCAGCACTTTCAACCGAAACACACACCGCATTATGGTAACGAGACATTGCTTCTAACTCATGAGGCGTACCATTAAACTGTACTTTACCGTTGGCAATCACCACATTGCGCGTACACAATGCATGTACCTCTTCCAAAATATGGGTTGAAATAATGATGGCTTTATCATCAGCCATTTCATTAATTAAATTACGTACTTCATGTTTTTGATTTGGATCTAAACCATCAGTTGGTTCATCCAAAATGAGTACTGGCGGATTATGCAAAATAGCCTGTGCTAAACCAACACGACGCTTATAACCTTTAGATAAGGTTTCAATCGGTTGGAACATGACGTTCTTAATTTGTGCACGTTCTGCGGCAAAGTCTACCGCTCGCTTTTTTTCATTACCTGACAAACCACGTATATCAGCAATAAAGCGTAGGAAGCTGTATGGCGTCATATCTGCATAAGCAGGCGCACCTTCCGGCAAATAACCTAAACTTGCTTTTACCGCGATTGGGTCAGTTAAAACATCATGACCACACACGCGCACTGTGCCCCGTGTTGGCGTTAAGAAACCGGTGATCATTTTCATGGTAGTGGACTTACCCGCACCATTTGGCCCTAAAAAGCCTAAAACCTCACCTTTCTTAACCGAAAATGACACGCCATCAACGGCTTTAATCGCACCAAAATGTTTGGCCAGATCTTCGATTTCGATTCTCAATGTCATAATTAAAAGCGTCCTCCGCTTTCCAGCATTTTTGCAAATCGCCCATTATTCGGAGGTTAGGCCCCACAAGTCAAGTTTGATTTACTTTATATCTTATATAGTTATTGTCATTCTGATGTTAAGGGCATAATCTATCAGCCATTATCCCTATCAAGATTGAGTTCTATGAACTTTACCAAACTACCTGCTCAACTCCGCGAATTGAGCTTAAATTTACTCGATAACATTAATGACCCATCCTCTCGTAATAAAGTCCTGTCTATTGCGGGCATTAGTCTGAGCATTATTATCTTGTTATGCATCCTACTAATGCTGTGGTGGAGTTGTGAACCCGATCAATTTTCTCCAGCCCAAAATGCTCACAACATCGCCAGCAGCCGCCAACACACTCTCGTCACTGGCTACACCTCAACAGCTACGCTGATTACCATCAGCAATACTTTATTAAACAAATCCGGCGGCTACCTTAGTAATGATGTGATGCCGCCGTCGATCTGGATGGACAATATTCCTAATTGGGAATTTGGGGTATTAACCCAAATCCGTGATTTTTCCCGTGCCCTTCGTAATGATATTAGCCGTTCACAATCTCAATCATTGGAAGACAGTGATTTAGCGATTGCTGAACCACAGTTTAATTTCAATTCTGAATCCTGGTTATTCCCACCGACTGAACGTGAATATAAAAAAGGCATTAATGCTCTGGAGTCTTACTTAACGCGACTCAGTAGTTCTGAACAATCAAGTGCGCAATTCTATGCGCGTGCGGATAACTTAGCCGATTGGCTCGCTATCGTTGAAAAACGGTTAGGGAGCTTATCGCAACGCTTAAGTGCTAGTGTCGGTCAGGTCCGTATTAATACCGACCTTGCCGGCGATCCTGCTGCCAACCAATCTACACCAGCTCCAGCAGAAATAGTCATCCAAACACCATGGACACAAATTGATGATGTCTTTTATGAGTCTCGCGGTACTAGCTGGGCACTTATCCATTTATTAAAAGCTATCGAACATGACTTTGCCGACATTTTGACTAAGAAAAATGCTTTAGTCAGCTTGCGTCAGATTATTCGCGAATTAGAAGCTACCCAGGAAAATATCTGGAGTCCCGTTATTTTAAATGGCAGCGGTTTTGGTCTAGTGGCTAACCACTCGCTAGTCATGGCATCGTATATATCACGCGCTAATGCAGCCATCATCGACTTACGCAGTTTACTCAACCAAGGTTAAAATCAACCTATTTACTATATAAAAGGAATTCAAGTATGAACAAACTAACGTTATCTGCATTAATTACAGCTAGTTTCGCTTTATCGGCCTGCGATCAAGCTGCTGATACGCCTGAAACAATGAATAGGAGTAGTAATACTATTATCGAAGAAACCATGGAAGTAGCGCCTCAAGCAACAGAAATGGTTGCAGACGAAGCAGCAAAACTAAACATCGATACCACCAGCACAGAAACTGTAATAGCAGAGCCAGTTGCAGAAATGACCAGCGATGAACAACCATTAACATCAACCGCTGATGAAATGGTTGAGCAAACAACCGATGCTACAGAACAAGTAAGCGATGATTTAATGGCTAAAGCCAAAGCGATCGTTGAACAGCAAATGGGCGAACAGTCTACTGATGATATGCAGGCAACAGCGACTGAGATGGTTAGCGAGCAAACAACCGACTTACCTGATGCTAGCCAATTAGATACAACAGCAACGATGTCAGATGATGACATGATGGATAAAGCTGCTGATGTAGTTGACCAAACAACAACTATGGACGTGGATGCTGAACAAGATAAATTAAAGGCGGCTGCTGACAGTTTAATGCCTTAGTAAACCTGTATTACATTTCAGCCATAAAAAAAGCCGGTAACGTTTAACGTTACCGGCTTTTTTTGTACTCATCGTTATTTTAATGCATCAGGGTAAAATAACTGTTGCTCTGCTTTACGAAAATTATTAATAATCGCTTGGCCTTGCTCACTAGTAACAAATGCAATGTACTTGCTCGCCAGATCATAGTTAACATGACGGTGTTTTTTCGGATTAACTGCCATCACATGATAGGGATTAAATAAGACTTCATCGCCTTCAAATACCACTTTTAAACTCATTTTATCTTGATAAGCAATTTGAGTTCCGCGGTCAGTCAATGCATAAGCTTGCTTCTCATCAGCAATTTTCAATACCGCGCCCATACCTTGACCTGCTTGCACATACCATTTCCCTTCAGGTTGGATATCAGCAGCAGACCATAATGATTTTTCTTTTTTATGAGTTCCGGAATCATCGCCACGCGAAATAAATGCCACTTGCTGCTCAGCAATAAGTTGCAATGCTTGTACCGCAGATTCAGCAGTCAGTAATTTTGCAGGGTCGTTTTGACTGCCTACCACAACAAAATCATTGTGCATGACTGCTTTGCGATCAATAAAATCACCTTGTTCAACATATTTCAGTTCAGCAGCAGGCGCATGAACAAACACTACATCCACATCGCCATTACCACCAATTTTTAATGCCTTACCTGTACCTACCGCAATCACATCCACTTTTGCATCATATTTAGCTTCAAATACTGGATGTAATACTGCTAATAAACCTGAATTATCGGTACTGGTTGTTGTCGATAGTTTTAAGTGTTCAACCGCATGGGCTGACAACGTTGCCAAGCTCAATATGACAGTTAACACCAATTGCATCTTTTTCATTTATTACCCTTCAAACAAACCTTCATAACAACAGTTAATTAAAATGCCCACTGACTACGCACTTGGTACAAACTAGGTTCATCATTATCATTAGCGCCGCCATCCACATCCAATACGTCCACGTAGTTAGCTGAGAATCGTAAACTTGGTGTTGCATACCAGTTCAAACCAAGAGTGACCGAATCAACTTCCCCGCCGTCAATGTCTGAATCAGATAAATCTAAGCTGCTATAACGTAAACCTAGCTCCCATGCACCAATACCGCCTTCACCAACAATGCTCTTTGGAGTCACACCACTGAACGCACCTTTTTTATATTTACGAGACTCGCCAGTGATAAAGTAACCTGTTTGCACATACCAGCCATCAAAGTCCAAATCACTGCCACTGCTACGACTGACAGATGTTGTCGTGTATTCAGCTTGAGCATGTAAAGGACCAAAGCTCGCGGCAGCTTCAACACCTAGTTTTAAATAATCATCAACATTTGCAATAGTGCTGGTATCAACAATATTTTCTCCCGCAATATGTGTTTCTGGTTGCGACTTAAATTGCGCAGTTTCAGCATCATCGGTATCGCGATAATTTAAACCTAAGCCTAAATGAACCACCTTTCCTTTTTCATTGATCGGAGCGAAAGTAGCACGCGTACCTAACCCCCAACCTTCATCTTCCGCTCCACCTTTAGTGGATACAGAATCACCAAATACAGCGGCAGCTAATGACCAATGTTTTTGCTTAGTACTTGCCATCGCACCCATATGACGACCAGGAATAAACGCACCCGCTAATGAACGTTCAGTAAACAAGGTGTACTTCGAACTGGCTTGATATTCAAGACTAAACGGGTCTTTGAAGTTACCCACTTTTACCTGCACATCATCAAAACCGTTATAAGTTAAATAAGCATCGGTAATACCTTTACCATTTGCACCGGTATTAGCAAACTCATACTCTAACTTGTACCCCCAATCGTGATACATCGTGCCCGATATATAGATACGACCACGGCGAATTTCAGTTCCGTTACCCATATCAGGATCACCACTATATACAGCAGCATCCGCTTGCACTCGGCCACCAAGATTAAGATTAAACTTGCCATCTCGACTGTTGACAGCCAACGCACCTTTATTAAATTTCACTTCAACATCAGAAGGTTTTGTTGCTTCCGCCAGTTGCTTAGTAACTTCTGCTTTTTCTTCATTCGCCACAGTTTGGTTTTGTTTTAGCTCAGCAACTAAGCGGCCATATTGTTCATCGCTGACCATGCCATTCTCATGCAGCATATTTATCAACGTTTCAATTTCTGAACCCGCAGAGGCAGTCATACTGTTTAATGACAGTATTGTGGCCGCGACCATTGTCATTTTAAAATTCATTTTCTAACTCCTTAATTATGCTTCTAGCTACATCAAATATGAACCACCTAACATATTTAAATGTGACATAAATACATTCTACGCCTTGTTTTTACATTTAAAAATATGATTACATGTTCATATTATGAATATTAAAATCAATTTAAATTGGCAGATCAGTTTCGATAAAGAGCACTCTATCGATCCAATCTTATTTTCCTTATTACAATCCGTTGAAGAATTAGGATCGTTAAAACGTGCAACTGAAAAAGTAAATGTCTCGTATCGTTTTGCTTGGGGATTACTAGGTAAATGGGAAAAAGCATTGCAACAACCCCTCGTCATACTTGAGCGAGGGCGCGGGGCGCATCTATCTGTCATTGGTGAAAAACTGTTAAAAGCACACTTACAGTTACAAGCCAGATTCTCACCCGATCTAGATAATTTCGCAACTCAGTTCAAGCAAGAGTTCGAATCGTTATTAATTCAAGATAAACAAACATCGCTGAATATATTTGCTAGTCATGGCCTAGCCATTGGCTCATTGCGTGATTTGATAAATCAGCAAACTGACTTTAAGTTAGATTTACATTTTCATGGCAGCCTAGAAAGCTTACAAGCGCTAACACAAGGCAGCTGTGATATTGCCGGCTTTCATATTCCAGCTGGCGACATTACAAAGCAGCTCAGCCCACAATACTTATCGCTCATTAATTCCCAACAACATCAGCTGATCTACGTGGTTAAGCGAAACCAAGGCTTGATGGTGCAAGCATCAAACCCGAAAAAGATCCGTGGCGTGAAGTCTTTGACGAACAATAAAGTTCAGTTTATTAATCGTCAATCAGGCTCAGGAACACGCTTATTATTTGATCAGTTATTAGCTGCAGACAATATTAACGCAGAGCAAATTAATGGCTATCAACATGAAGAATTCACCCATATGGCAGTAGCAGCGATGATCGCGAGTGGCGTAGCTGATGTAGGACTAGGAATTTCAGCCATGGCTGAAAAGTTTAACCTCGAATTTATACCGTTGATTTGGGAACATTATTGTCTTGCTGTGCCTAAAACAATTCTTAATGATGGTCGGGTTAGCAAGATCATCGCGTTATTACAAAGTGATGCTTATCAACATAGCCTGTCGAACTCAACAGGCTATGACAGCTCACAATCAGGACAGTTAGTCAACTTTAATTCGATCTTTGATTAATCGTCACGCAACCAATGACCCGACTTACCACCTGCTTTCTCTAATAAACGTGTTGCAGACATCGTCATCCCACGATCAACGGCTTTACACATATCGTAGATCGTTAATAAGCAAACTTGCACCGCCGTTAAGGCTTCCATTTCAACCCCCGTTTGACCACTGGTTTCAACCTGAGCACGACAAACGACAGCGTTTTCGTCATCTAAAATATCAAATTCAACCGAGACTTTTGTTAATGCTAGAGGATGACATAGAGGAATTAAATCTGCTGTTCGCTTTGCGCCCATAATACCGGCAATGCGGGCAATTCCTAATACATCACCTTTTTTATGATTACCTTGCTTAATCAAGTCTAAAGTTGGAGCCAACATCTCAATTTTTCCTTCAGCAACCGCAACGCGTTTTGTTACTGACTTGCTACCGACATCAACCATATGCGCTTCGCCAGCTTGATTAAAATGCGTTAAATCTGACATCAAATGTTATCCTTTTAGTTTTCAATGCAAGAAACAATTAACCATATGAGTATTCAAGTCAAATTCTTTGCTAGTTTGCGAGAAAAAGTAGGCATGGAAGAACTGTCGATAGATGCCGCAGAAACTGCAGGTGATGCCTGGAACATAGCCACTGATAATGCAGAAGCACCTGATAATATGCTCGTTGCCGTTAACCTTGACTATGCTCAACTGAATACTGCTGTCTTTGATGGTGATGAAGTGGCGTTTTTTCCACCTGTTACTGGTGGTTAATAATGGCCAGTAAGATTATCAGTACCGCCTTTGATCCATGGTATGAATTAAATGGCCACCAGCAACAAGCTGATTTAGGCAGCCAATTTGGCGCTACAGCGACATTTATCGGTAGTATGCGTGATTTTAATGATGATGCTGATGTCAGTGAGATGACTCTAGAGCATTATCCTGCCATGACACAGCGTTATTTAGAGCAATTAGAAGCAGAGGCCAAACAGAAATGGCCTGCCTTATTAGACTGTCTCATTATTCACCGTGTTGGCAAAATAGAACCATCCAACCCAATCGTACTTATCGCATGTTGGTCTGCTCATCGTCGCGCTTCTTTAGATGCGTGTAGTTGGTTGATAGAAGAGTTAAAACAACTCGCCCCTTTCTGGAAAAAAGAAACCAGAAAAGATGGGGAGCGCTGGGTCGAAAAAAATACTGATGGTCTTTAGTTAGCGACATTCCAGCTATGTAGCTGAAGTTTCCACTCCCCTTGATCATTTAGCTTTGAAACTAAGGTCACAACACCACCAAATGTTGGTGTTTCTCCTTCTTTAGTTTGACCGTTAGCCTGCCATTTAGCGACTTGATATAAGGTATTACCTTCTCGATAACTTTCGACAATATCAATCCCATGGTTATGAACACCGCCATCAACAAAGCTTTGGAATAACGTTTCAACTTGCTGTTGGCCTTTTAAAATCTGGCCATTGCCTGGCGATAAGATGGCATGTTCACTATAAAGCTGGGCTACGGCTTTTGCATCACCTTTATTAAAAGTAGCATTCCACGTGTTGTTTAACTGCTCCGCTAATGCCTTATTATCAGCTGAGCTATCCGCAAAACTGCTGGCAGAGAAAGCGAGCATCAATGTCGTTAACAAGGTTTTTTTAATCATTTTCATAGTGGGCTCCTGACGATAGTTTTAAATTAGCAATACTGCCAATCGACCAAAATTATCCGTAGACATCTGATAACAGTCCAATATAGAATTAAGCTCAAATGATGCCTAATTTATATCAGTTTAATTTTGACCTTCGCCAGTTAAGAACCTTCTTAACTATTGCTCAAACATTAAATTTTCGCCAAGCAGCTGAAATATTACATATAGCTCAACCGGCCTTATCTCGCCAAATAGCACAATTAGAACAAGCGCTAGATTGTCAGCTATTTAATCGCCAAAAACGTCAGATATCGCTAACTGATGCCGGCCAGCACCTTTTTGAATCCTTACCCTCATTGTTTGAGCAACTTAATATCATCACCAACCGAACCCAAGCGATTGCTAATGGTCAGTTCATCAATATTAAACTTGGCTTTTCTAGTGCAGCAATGTCGAGTTTTCTACCTAGCATTATTAAACAATTGCATCAGCAGTTAGAACAATGTGAATTTGAGTTTAAGGAAGCAACTTCTGATGAACTAATACAAGCCGTATTAGATAAACAACTCGACGCCGCCTTTATTTTGCACCGACCTGAACATCCATTATTAAACACCTTAGCCATCAAGGCAGATCGAACCGGCATTATCTTGCCTGATAATCACCCATTGCTTGCCAAGACAATACTTGAAGCTGGCGACTTAAAAGGTCAAACCTTGATCGTATTTCCTCGTCATACCAACCCCAGCATGTATGACGACATCATAAATTACTGTCAGCAAGCAGGCTTTCACCCTCAGCATATTATTGAAACGGCACCACGCTCAACCGCTATTGGCCTGGTGGCTGCAGGTCAAGGCATTGCTACTATCGCTGAATCATTGAAACATAACTGCGTCAACGGAACGGTTTACCGGCCGCTAGCAATGCCTTGCCCAATGATTAACTACAGCTGTATTACTCGCGTAGAAGTATCAGCACCGTGGTTAGCTGTAATACAACAGGCTATTAACAAATTAGCTAATTAGTCACTCTCAATTAACTCGATTTTGTAACCGTCAGGATCTTCCACAAAAGCTAAAACGAGTGTGCCATGCATCATGGGGCCCGCTTCGCGAATCACCTTGCCACCTAACTGTTTAATTTTGTCGCAGGCGGCATAGGCATCTGGGACCGCAATTGCAATATGACCAAAGCCTTCGCCTAAATCATAGTTATCCGTGCCCCAGTTATACGTGAGTTCAATAACGGTATTTGACCGTTCATCTCCATAGCCTACAAAGGCGAGTGAAAATTTACCTTCAGGATATTCTTCTTCGCGTAACACGGTCATGCCCATAACATCGGTATAAAAGTGAATTGATCGCTGCAAATCACCAACTCTTAACATCGTGTGTAACATTCTCATTGGGCATACTCCTAGCTGTCATTTAATAATAGATGGCTTAAAAATACATACTGTACTTAATGGACAAGGCTTGATCGGTATAGTCTTCACGACCATAAAAATTATAATTGGCTGTTATTTCACTGCCATTATCACTACTGTATCTAAAGCCTAAGCCTGCTCGATATACCAGTTCATCAGGTTTGATACCAATAGTGGAAAACGTACCGCCACCACCTTCAAAACTTGAAGTAATGCTAGAACGTCTTGCCATAAAGTCATAACCGACTGCAGCATCGGCCAATATTGAGATGCTTGAGCTAGCAGCATAATCAGCTTTAGCCCCGACACCGACTATTAACGTTTCATTACTATCTTGTTCAACAGTCAGGTTTAAAGCGGCGGCATTTTCTTCTTCATAACCTTCAACAGCAACATAGCTGTAATCAGCATAAATATAAGGCGTCATAACAAAGTTATTGGCCACGTATAAGCTGTGTTCTAACTCTGCATTAACTTGAGCATGCCAGCTGTCATATTCGACTTCGGCCACATCTAACGTAAAGACACGACGCTTACTATCATAGTCTGAGCGACCAGCACCAAGCTGAAGATTCAAAGCAGTAGCGTCACTTAACATGGCTGTTGCATAGAGTTTTGCCTGATAACTATCGACATCAACACTATGTCTACCAAATGCTAAATCACTCTCTATATCACTACGTGTATAAGCAAAAGCAAGCCCTAAATTAAACCACGGTGATAACTCTTCATCCACGCCAATCGCAAGACCATAGCTATCGACTTGATAGCCAGATACACCTTGGCGATCATCTTGATCGGTCCAACTTCCATAAGGTGCTATCCAGAAATTTTTATCCGAAATGATGTCATCACCGGATGAAAGGCCTCGTGCAACATCTTGACGTGAACCAATCAAACTCGTCATTGCTGTGGTCGCGAAACTGGTTGCTTGAGCAATACCACCAGATAAGCCAGGTAACGAAGACTCAATGGCATCAGCCACTTCTTGTTCGGTTTCAAGTGGTCCAAATACAGCTAATACATCTGCTACTCCAGGTGTATCTCCACCATTTAATACCCAGTCATCAAAGACAGCTGCAGCACCAACTGCTGCTGGTGAACCTGTTCGACCGACAATATCTACAACCGAATCAGCATTGACGACAAAAATATCAATCGCATTGCCATTTATCGCACCGGTGAAGTTAAATAATGCTGAGTTATCAGTTACTTTGAATGTGCCATCAGAAACTAAGCTGGTAGCTGAAACGACTGATGATAACGTTTCGCCGATTGCTAAGGTGTTGACCATATTTACATCAACATCAAACTTCGCGTTACTGGCAAATGTTGCTGTACCCGTTACCGTCATCTGACCAAAGTTAGTATTACTATCAGCACCCAGCTGGAAAATACCGCCAGTTGTTTGTGTGTAGTTACCAACTAGTGCTGACATCACTCCAGCATCCACACTAACGACAGCACTTGCAGCCTGACCTACCGTCAAATTACCGGTATGAGTAAAGTTATTAGCAATATTGAGCTGACCACCATCGTTGATCGTCGTATTGCCAACCATCGCACTCGCAGTAGACTTATCTAACACACCTGCAATAGCCAAACTAATCGCATCACTTGCTTGATCTAAGGTTAAAGTTTGGCCAGCATTGACAGTAATAGATGCCAAAGAATTTGCTGACGTACCTAAAGCAGCATCGGTATTGTAGTTACCACTAAATACTAAGTCACCATCACCATCTGCAGTTCCTTGGATAGCACCGGTACCTTGATTATTAACGATTAAAGTCGAAGCATTACCAAGGTTGATATTAGTTGCGTTTACGGCACCTGTTCCCGATTGAGTAAAGGTATCACCGGCATCAATATTTAAGGTGGTCATGTTTGCTGTGCCAGCACTCTGATTGACGGTGCCATTGTTATTAAATGTGGTAACGTCAGCATTTTGATCTAAGGTTAGAGTTTGACCGTCATTTACGGTAACCGAAGCTAAGGTATTCGCCGCCGTACCTAATGCTGCATCAGTGTTGTAATTACCACTAAAGACTAGAGCACCTTGATTATCTGCAGTGCCTTGAATAAGACCTGTGCCTTGGTTATTCAACGTTAACGTTGCACCGTTGCCAATATTCGTCGTAGTGCTGTTAATTACACCTGTTCCTGTTTGAGTGAGCGTATCACTCGCGCCGATATTTAAAGTCGTCGCAGCTAATGTGCCGGCAGTTTGATTAACAGTGCCATTATTAGTAAAGGTCGTAACATCACTATTTTGATCTAACGTTAAAGTGCTTCCGCCATTGACAGTAACCGAAGCGAGGGTATTTGCCACCGTGCCTAGAGCTGCATCAGTGTTGTAACTACCACTAAAGACTACAGCACCTTGGTTATCAGCTGTTCCTTGAATAAGGCCGGTACCTTGATTATTCAACGTTAACGTTGCACCACTGCCAATCTTGGTGGTCGTGGTATTTAATATACCAGTACCGGTTTGGGTAATCGTTTCGCCCGCAGCAATATTTAAAGTACTGATATTAGCCGTGCCAGCACTTTGATTCACGGTGCCATTGTTGTTGAATGTGGTAACGTCAGCATTTTGATCTAAAGTTAGAGTTTGACCGGTATTTACGGTAACTGAAGCTAAGGTATTCGCCGCCGTACCTAATGCTGCGTCCGTATTATAGTTGCCACTAAATACCAAAGCACCTTGATTATCTGCGGTACCTTGAATAAGGCCGGTACCTTGGTTTAATAAAGTTAAGCTACCACCAGCACCTATATTCGTCGTAGTGCTGTTAATTACACCTGTTCCTGTTTGAGTGAGCGTATCACTCGCGCCGATATTTAAAGTCGTCGCAGCTAATGTGCCGGCAGTTTGATTTACAGTGCCATTATTAGTAAAGGTCGTAACATCACTGTTTTGATCTAACGTTAAAGTGCTTCCGCCATTGACAGTAACCGAAGCAAGGGTATTTGCCACCGTGCCTAGAGCTGCATCAGTATTGTAATTACCACTAAAGACTAGAGCACCTTGATTATCTGCGGTGCCTTGAATAAGGCCGGTACCTTGATTATTCAACGTTAACGTTGCACCACTGCCAATCTTGGTGGTCGTGGTATTTAATACACCACTGCCCGTTTGAGTGTAGGTATCGTTATCACCTATGTTTAAGGTGGTAATGTTTGCTGTACCAGCACTCTGATTAACGGTGCCATTGTTATTAAAAGTTAGTACATCTGCATTTTGGTCTAAAGTTAAAACTTGACCAGTATTAACGGTTACAGAAGCTAAAGTATTCGTTGAGATACCTAGCGCTGCATCAGTATTGTAATTACCAGAAAAAATCACATTACCTCGATCATCAGCACCACCTTGTATCTGTCCGCTACCTTGATTTTTTAAGGTCAAAGTGGCTCCCGAACCTAATCTTGTCGTGGTTGAATTTATGACACCGGTGCCTGTTTGGGTAACCGTATCATTATCACCAATATTAAAATCTGCTGTACTTAAAGTCCCAGCGCTCTGATTAAGCGTGCCATTGACACTAAATGTCGTCGAATTAAATGTGCCTGCACCCGACATGCTTACAGTAGAAGTGAGAGTATCAAATGTCGTGACCGTTATCGCATCACCAACTCCCGTATTGATCGATACCGCTGTTGTACCAGTACCAATATCCAACGAGCCTAGTAACGAGCCGGTTGTTAATGTCACTGAATTAGCAGCACCGTCGCCTAAATCAACGTTGCCATTGATCGTGGCCCCATCTAAAACAAATGTATTTGCAGTTGTGCCATTGAGGGTTATGTTCCCAGTGATGCTACCACCTGTGAGATTAAGACTATGTGCAGCATCTGCAGTAGATGTGATATTGCCAGTGATTGCTCCGGCTGTTTGGCTAATGATTAATGCACCACTCGTTGCGTGCTCAATATTACCGGTGACTGTTCCGCTATTCGTTAAGGTAAATGCAGCTTCTGCATCAATCGCCGCTCCACCACCACTTATAGTGCCAGTATTGACAAAACCATTGGTCGCACCAGCCATCGCAGTATCAGCATTAATTGCTATACCTGAATTAGAAGATATCGTGCCTGTGTTGGTAAAGTCTTGAGTTTGTGCTTCCGAGTCTAACTTTAGGCCGTCGCCATTTGCGGTGTTACGGATGATACCTGCATTGGTTATGGCATTATCTTGATCTTCTTGAAGATATAAACCAGCACCAGTGCCAGTAGCTTCAATAATTCCACCGGTATTATCGAAAGCTGTTAACTCGGCACCATCCTGTACTAGTAAACCATTTAAAACCGATGAAAGCGTACCAGCATTGGTGATACTTACACTCGCAGTGCCACCGCCGCCTACAACCACAGCTTCAAGATCACTTGATGAAACAGTAACGCCACCATTGATTGTTAATAAACCGTTGGCGCCATTGCTATCGTTGATGCGAATCGCCGCTCCAGAATTATCGCTAAAATCGACAGCTTGAATATGATTATTTGGTGCAATAATTGTCGTCGTTGCGCCTTCAGTAGCATCATCATCTATTACGATATTGGCAAAAGCGGTATCCATGGATAACAATATTGCAGAAGAAACAAGCAAAGCGTGCCTTATGCTCGATGTTAATAGCGTTATTTTATGAAAAGTATAATGAGCAGACGAAAAACTTAATCTCATGAACAAATATTGACCTTGGTAAAGACTATTACTAAATAAGAATAGGGGCACCGAAGCAAGCTTTACGCCATACACTAACACATCAATATAAGTTATTGTAATTAATGCATTTAAAAATTATTTACAGAGAAAATTATTTTTTTACCGTCAGTAAAATGTCAGTCACTTATTTTTCAATTTATACTCATCATTTTATAAGCCCTATTTGATCAAAATACTGATGAAAAATTTTTGCCTATTTGTAATGTTATGGACTTTAGTTGGCTGTGGTCATACTGCTGCTAATATAAGGTTAGATTGAGCAAGCACTTACACAAATCAAGGTAGCGTTTGGCGCTAAGCACATTGTATTGGTCGGTTACTCTGGAGGAGCTGCCTTGATTACCGTAGCAGCTAATTTAGATCATCAGGCTTGGACTCAATTACATCGAGTAAGTCCACTAATAGGCTCATTAAATCCTGTCGATTATCAACAACAATTACAAGCAATCCCACAAATTCATTTTATTGGGGTAAATGACCAAACTATTCCAGCCAGTTTAGTGCAAGACTTTGTCGCTGGATATGATTCGCCAAAACTAGCTAAGGTCTTTGTTATAGCCAATCAATCTCATCATTGTTGCTGGCAAACAGCTTGGCAACAACTAATTGAAGATAGGCACTTCTATTAAAAAATTAAGCCTTTTCTTCATCAATGCCTAACGATGCCCAGATCTCATCAATCCTTGCTACAACAGCAGAGTCACGTTCAATTGGTCTGCCCCATTCACGATCAGTTTCACCTGGCAATTTATTGGTCGCATCCATACCCATTTTTGAACCTAAACCTGAAACCGGTGATGCAAAATCAAGGTAATCAATTGGGGTGTTTTCAATGATTGTCGTATCTCGAGCAGGATCCATACGCGTGGTAATAGCCCAAATCACATCATTCCAATCACGCGTATTCACATCATCATCAACTACGATGACAAATTTGGTATACATGAACTGGCGTAAAAATGACCATACGCCCATCATCACCCGTTTGGCATGACCTGGATATTGCTTCTTCATGCTCACAACAGCCATTCGGTATGAACAACCTTCAGGTGGCAGATAAAAATCAACAATTTCTGGAAATTGTTTTTTCAGAATCGGTACAAAAACTTCGTTTAAGGCCACACCTAAAATAGCAGGCTCATCGGGTGGCCGACCGGTATAGGTGCTGTGATATATCGGTTTTTTTCGCTGGGTGATGCGTTCAATAGTAAACACCGGGAACTGGTCAATCTCATTGTAATAACCGGTGTGATCACCATACGGGCCTTCATCAGCTATATCATCAGGGTAGATCACACCTTCCAGCACAATTTCAGCACTGGCCGGTACTTGCAGATCATTGCCTTTGCATTTCACTAATTCGGTTTTAGACCCACGTAATAAACCCGCAAACGCATATTCTGACAAGGTATCTGGAATAGGTGTCACTGCAGCAAGAATCGTTGCCGGATCACAACCTAAAACCACCGTTACAGGGAAAGGTTCTCCCGGATGTTCTTTCTGCCATTCTTTAAAGTCTAGAGCGCCGCCTCGGTGAGATAACCAACGCATAATGACGCGATTTTTACCGATCACTTGTTGGCGATAGATACCCATGTTTTGGCGTTCTTTATGTGGCCCTCTAGTGACCACTAAACCCCAGGTAATTAACGGTGCAGCATCTTCTGGCCAACATAATTGAATCGGGTATTGGCTTAAATCAACATCATCGCCTTCAATGATTTGTTGCTGGCAGGCGGCTGACTTCACCACTTTGGGGGCCATATTTAATACTTGTTTAAAGATGGGCATTTTCTGCCACGCATCTTTCATGCTCTTCGGTGGCTCAGGCTCTTTCAAAAAAGCTAATAACTCACCCACATCACGCAAAGCATCTACCGTCTCTTCGCCCATGCCCATCGCTACCCGATCCGGTGTACCAAATAAATTGGCCAATACCGGAATGTCATAACCTTTGGCATTTTCGAATAATAAGGCGGGGCCACCAGCACGCAAGACGCGATCACTTATTTCGGTCATTTCCAGTACTGGATCAACTTCCGCACTAATGCGCTTTAACTCACCTTTTTCTTCTAAGTGAGCCATGAAGTCTCTTAAATCAGTATATTTCACGTAGTGAGTCCTTGCTTAGGCTGCGATACCCGTATGGCGAAGCAATGCATCAATTTCAGGTTTACGGCCACGAAATTCAATAAATAAATCCATTGGCTCACGTGAACCGCCCTGCTCTAAAATTGATTGCAAGAACTCTAAACCTGTATTGCGATCGAAGATGCCTTTTTCTTCAAACTTAGAAAATGCATCTGCTGATAATACTTCCGCCCATTTATAGCTGTAATAGCCTGCGGCGTAACCACCAGCAAAAATATGGGAAAAGCTATGAGCAAAACGATTAAATGTTGGCGGCTTAACCACCGCGACTTGGTCACGCACTTCCGCTAAGATTTTTTCAACTTGCTTATCTTGTGTTGGATCAAATTCTAAATGCAGACGGAAATCAAATAATGAAAACTCCAACTGACGCACCATCACCATTGCAGATTGGAAGTTCCGTGCAGCAATCATTTTATCGAACAAGTCTTGTGGCAATACTTCACCAGTTTCATAGTGACCAGAAATCAAGTCTAAAGCTTCACGCTCCCAGGCCCAGTTTTCCATAAATTGGCTCGGCAATTCGACCGCATCCCATGGCACACCATTAATGCCTGACACTCCTGCATAGTGAATCTTAGTCAACATATGGTGTAAGCCATGACCAAACTCATGGAACAAAGTAGTGACTTCATCATGGGTAAATAAAGCAGGTTTATCACCTACCGGCTCAGAGAAGTTACAGGTTAAGAATGCCACTGGCGTTTGAATACCGGATTTGGTTTGACGACGCACTGCACATTCATCCATCCAGGCACCGCCACGCTTATGGTTTCGAGCATATAAATCTAGGTAGAACTGGCCGCGTAACTCGCCTTCATCATCAAAAATATCAAAGAAGCGTACATCTTTATGCCAAACATCAATATCGGTACGTTCTTTAATATCTAAACCATAGAGTCGATTTACGACAGCAAACAAGCCGGCAACAACCTTATCTTCAGGGAAATAAGGCTTAAGCTCTTCTTGTGAGATTGAATAACGCTGTTGACGTAGTTTTTCAGCAAAATAAGTAACATCCCATGCCTCTAACTCAGTCATCCCTGCCGTTTCTTGAGAATAAGATTTTAATTCTTCGAACTCTTTTTCGGCGATTGGTCGTGAACGTGCAGCTAAATCAGTTAAAAAGTCGAGAACTTGTTCTGGTGACTGGGCCATCTTGGTGGCTAATGAGCGCTCAGCATGGTTTTCAAAACCAATCAATTCAGCTAATTCATGACGTAACTTTAATATGTCGGCCATGATCTGAGTATTGTCCCACTCACCCGCATTCGGACCTTGATCTGACGCCTTGGTGGCAAATGCGGTATACATTTCTTCACGGAATTCACGATTATCGGCATAAGACATTACCGGCATATAGAGTGGGAAATCTAAGGTAAACAACCAACCTTCTAATTCATCACGCTTTGCAAACTGTTCAGCCATCGCCTTAGTAGATTCAGGCAAACCTGCTAATAATGTCTCGTCAGTAATATGCTTTTTCCAAGCATGCGTTGCATCTAATAAGTTCTCTTCAAACTTAGCAGTACGCTCTGTTAGCGACTGTGAAATCTTTTTAAAGCGATCACGGTCATCTTGTGACAATTCAACGCCTGATAAACGAAAATCGCGTAAGGCATTATCAATGACCTTTTTCTGAGCACCATCTAACTCATCATAAGCAGTGCTATTGGCCAAGGTTTTATACGCTTTATATAAGTCTTCATTCTGCCCTAGTTCAGTTCCAAACTCACTCAGCTTCGGCAAACAAGCATTGTAGGCGACGCGTAACTCATCAGAGTTCATCACTGAATTTAAGTGGCTCACTGGCGACCAAACTTGGTCAATACTCGCGTCCAGCTCTTCCATTGGTACCGCTAAATTCTGCCAGGTGGGCTGTTTAATCTTTATTAATAGGTCATCGACAAAGATTTTCGCCTGCTCTAATGCATTATCTAAAGCAGGTTCTACGTGTTCTGGTTTGATATCTGAAAACGCAGGCAAGGTACGGGCTTGTAATAAAGGATTTGTCATTATCGTCACACTATTAAAAAGTTAGGTTGATTATACGTTAAGGAACATAGACAGGTTAAATCGTCATATTACTGCAATAAAAACTTCATTTGTTTGCAATAGTTATTCGTTACTGTGCGCTCAAGATACTAAGCAAGAGGTGTTTTATGCAAACTGAACTTAATCTAAACAAGCCAATGAAAGTCCGTAGCGTCTGGATTTCAGATATTCATTTAGGTTTTCGTGGCTGCAGCGCAGATTACTTACTTAACTTTCTGCAACAAGTCGAGTGCGATTACCTTTACCTAGTTGGCGATATTGTCGACGTATGGGAAATGAAAAAACGCATGTTTTGGCCACAAGCACATAACAACGTTATTCGTACCATTCTTGGTAAAGCCAAACACGATACCAAAGTAATTTATATTCCTGGCAACCATGACGAAGTATTGCGTGATTTTGACGGTGCGGTCTTTGGCAATGTTGAAATTCAAAATGAAGCCATGCATACCACCGCAGATGGCCGCAAACTATTAATTTTGCATGGTGATAAGTTTGATAGCATCGTAAAAATATCACCTGCTTTAGCCAAAGTAGGCAGCCGTTTATACGATTACTTATTACGAACTAACCGCTGGGTTAATTTCGTAAGGCGTAAGCTGGGTTTCTCTTACTGGTCACTAGCAGCATTTTTAAAACATAAAGTAAAAAATGCCGTTCAATACATAAGTAACTTCGAAGAAGCCGTTGCTAATGAAGCGGCTAACTTAGACGTTGATGGTGTGGTCTGTGGTCATATTCACCGTGCTGAAATGACCACCATCAATAACATTGAATACTACAACTGTGGCGATTGGGTGGAAAGCTGTACCGCATTAGTCGAACATCCTGATGGCAAGATGGAAATACTAAAATGGACTGATGAAGCACACAATACCGTATCGCCATCAGTGCTAGCGCAGGCGGCCTAAATGAAAATAGTCATTGTTAGTGATGCCTGGCAGCCACAAGTTAATGGTGTGGTGCGTACTTTAAAACAGACCAGAGATAATTTAATCAAGCTTGGCCATCAAGTCACCATGATGACGCCGGAAGGCCATCGTACCTTGCCCTGTCCTAGTTACCCTTCTATTCCTTTAGCACTCTTTCCTGGACGGAAAGTGTCTAAACAGCTAGATAAACTTCAAGCAGATGCCATTCATATTGCAACCGAAGGGCCTATTGGCATGGCAGCTAGGCGCTGGTGTTTAAAAAACAAGGTCAAGTTCACCACCTCTTACCATACTCAATTTCCAGAATATATTCGCTTAAGGCTACCTATTCCGCTGTCATGGACTTATGCCTGGTTAAGACGTTTTCATGGCAAATCTGAACGCACTTTAGTGCCTACTCAATCACAGAAACAACGTTTAGAAGATAATAAATTCAACAATGTTTGTGTTTGGGGCCGTGGCGTCGATACTGATATTTTTAGCCCAAACAATCCTCAACTGATCAACTTACCGAAACCGATCCTATTAAATATGGGCCGTGTTGCGATAGAAAAAAACATTGATGCCTTTTTATCATTAGATTTACCTGGCAGCAAAGTCGTAGTTGGAGATGGCCCTGATTTAGAGCTGTTAAAACAACGTTATCCCGATGTGCTGTTTACTGGGGTCAAGTTTGGTAAGGAACTCGCCTCATGGGTGGCGGCTGCAGATGTTTTTGTCTTTCCCAGCAAAACAGATACCTTTGGTTTAGTCTTGCTCGAAGCTATGGCCTGTGGCGTTCCCGTTGCCGCCTACCCGGTTACCGGCCCCAAAGATGTCATCCAACATGGCCTAACCGGCCAGCTTAATGACGACTTAACACAAGCCATTACTGATGCCTTAACCATGGATAACCGCGCAGCAATCAATTATGCTCAACAAAATAGCTGGCAAGCCTGTACCGAAACGTTTGCAGCTCTGATGTATGACAATCAAACAACAATAGACAAGTCCCAGCGCGCAATCACCAATCAAACTTTTTGGTGCATATAACATACAAAATTGTTAACTGTTGTTAAATAGCGACTAAAACGGAATTAGTTCACTATTCTTGCCACAGACAACTTGCTTACCATTGGTGTCCATGAGATTATCGGCATAACTTTGAAATATAATTTTAGGACAAATAGGTATATGTCTACACTCAAATCCTTATTTAAAGCCGGACTATTAAGTTCAGTGCTTTTGGCGACTGGATGTGCCACCACCAACGATGCAGCAAGTGTTAATGACCCTTTTGAAGGTTATAACCGTACCATGTACAGCTTTAATGATACTGCTGATCGCACGCTACTGAAGCCTATTGCAAAAGCATACGATACGGTAATGCCGGATCCGCTAAGCCAGGGTATCAGCAACATTTTCAGTAACTTAAATGAAATCACAGTAATCATTAATGACTTACTGCAATTTAAGTTTGGTCAAGCACTGGATGACTTTGGTCGATTCGGCTTAAACACGACAGTAGGCTTCGGTGGTTTATTTGATGTCGCCGGTCATGCTGGTTACGAAAAAAACAACGAAGACTTTGGTCAAACATTAGGAGCCTGGGGTGTAGATACGGGGCCTTATGTCGTTTTACCTTTCTTTGGTCCTAGAACAGTACGCGACACAGTAGGTATGGTCGGTGATTACTATTCTGATCCAATTACTTACATTGATGACAACGGAACTCAAAATGCATTTTATGCAACTCGCATCGTTGATAAACGTGCAAACTTGCTGAAAGCAGAAAAAGTACTCGATGAAGCAGCACTGGATGAATACTCTTATGTACGTGATGCTTACCTGCAACAGCGTCAAAACTTAGTCTTTGATGGTAATCCACCAGAAGAAGACTTCGATGTATTCTCTGAGTAGAACATCTCAATGGGACAACTAGCTCCCAGCAACATATAATAAACAGCCGGGCATTAGCCCGGCTTTTTTATTTAACTGAATTGATATTTGCTATTTATGACTACTGTGCTTTTTATTGTTGCTATCGTTACTGGCTTTGCTGTTTTAATCTGGGGAGCCGATCGCTTTGTTGATGGTGCAGCAAATATTGCCACTAACTTCGGTATTTCCCCTCTGATTGTCGGTCTAACTATCGTTGGTTTCGGTACCTCAGCACCGGAAATGCTAGTTTCAGCACTCGCCTCCTTTGATGGCGCCCCATCCTTAGGTATTGGTAATGCACTCGGTTCTAATATTGCTAATACTGGTATGGTGCTCGGTATCACCATTTTGGTCACACCGTTAGTCGTTCATTCCGATACACTGAAACGTGAATTCCCTATGCTAGCGCTAGTGATGGGCTTAGCTTTATATTTACTTTGGGACCAATATTTAGGCCATGTTGACGGCATTATCTTATTCACCGGCTTCATCTTAACCTTATTTGGCATGGCTTTATTAGCCCTTCGCAGCAGCAAAGATGATCCGATGGAACAAGAGTTTGAGCAAGAATATGCTGAAGCTAAGATGACCACCAAACAATCCATCATCAGCTTCATCATCGGTTTATCCGCCCTACTGATTGGCTCTAAAGCGTTAGTATGGGGAGCAGTAGGTGTTGCCACATTATTAGGTGTGAGTGAGCTAATCATCGGGTTAACTATTGTGGCCATTGGTACTAGCTTGCCAGAGCTAGCCGCATCAATAATTTCAGCTCGAAAAAATGAACATGATATTGCCATCGGTAATATTCTAGGTTCCAATATGTTTAACATCTTAGCGGTGTTAGCAATGCCAGGCTTAATTCAACCAACCGTCATTGAAGCAGCCGTGCTGTACCGCGACTTTGTCTTTATGGCAGTCCTATTTATCATGCTTTATGTATTTGCACTTAAGGGCAAAATTGGACGCTTAGCTGGCTCAGCATTATTAGTCGTTTATATTGCCTATAATGGTATGCTTGCTTACCAAAGTAGCTTAGGAATGCCTGCGTGACCCAGATCGAGCCTCAACAATTAAAAAAGCTCGCTTTAGCTGTTATCAATACAGAGATTGCTTCTGTTTCGGCATTACGCGACCGTATTGATGACGCCTTTGTTAGTGCTTGCCAGTATTTACTAAATTGTGAAGGGCGTATTGTTGTTCTTGGCATGGGTAAATCTGGCCATATCGGTGGCAAACTAGCAGCAACCTTAGCCAGTACCGGCAGCCCTGCTTTTTTTGTTCACCCTGGTGAGGCCAGTCATGGTGATCTAGGCATGATCACTAATAACGATGTGGTCTTAGCCTTATCAAACTCAGGTGAAACGGCTGAAGTATTAACGATACTGCCATTAATTAAGCGTCTCGGTGTACCGTTAATTACCATGACCGGTAAACCACATTCCACACTAGCCAAAAGCGCTGATGCTCACATTGATGTCAGTGTTGCTGAAGAAGCTTGCCCCTTAGGCCTAGCACCAACATCAAGTACCACTGCAACCTTAGTAATGGGCGATGCCTTAGCCATTGCCTTATTAGAAACACGAGGTTTCACCGCTGAAGACTTCGCCTTATCTCACCCTGGTGGTAATTTAGGTCGTCGCTTATTACTGCATGTCAGTGACATTATGCATACTGGCGATGAAATCCCTCAGGTAAAACAGTCGGCACTCATCAGCGAAGCCTTAATTGAAATGACCAATAAAGGTCTAGGCATGACGGCTGTAACGACTGATGATGATAACGTTACCGCTATATTTACGGATGGTGATCTACGACGTGTATTAGCTCAAACCGTAGATGTACATACCACTAAAATCGCTGAATTCATGACCCCAAACTGTAAAACAGGCCATGCTGACATGTTGGCAGCAGAAGCGCTCGAACTCATGCAGCGTCACAAAATTAATGCCTTACTTATTACCAACGAACAACAGCAATTAGTAGGCGCATTAAATATGCACGATCTACTACGTGCTGGTGTCGTTTAACAACAGGATTTATAGATGCAGGACATAATAGCTCGCGCTAAACAAATAAAATTAGTTATCTTTGATGTTGATGGTGTATTGACCGACGGTAGCATTATCATTGGTGACGATGGTGAAGAATATAAAGCCTTTCACTCACGTGATGGTCATGGCATGAAACTTTTACAATACACTGGCGTCGAAATTGGCATTATTACCGGCCGAACTTCTCAAGTGGTAGAACATCGTATGACTAGCTTAGGTATTAATCATGTCTATCAAGGACAGCGCGTTAAGCTACCAGCTTTTGAAGCAATGATTGAGCAACTCGACCTTAAACCCGAGCAATGTGCTTATGTCGGTGATGATTGGGTAGACTTATCCATTATGAGCCGTGTCGGTCTCGCAATTGCAGTACAAGATGCCGATCCATTAGTGAAAAAACATGCTCATTGGACGACACCATCAAAAGGCGGCAAAGGTGCTGCTCGTGAAGTCTGTGAATTAATTATGGAAGGACAGGGCACCCTGCAGGACCAAATTGAACGCCATTTCTAACCTTTCAGTTGCTAGCAAATTTGCCTTAGCTTTTATTGCCATCATCACCTTGTGGATGATAGCTAGTAATGGTGATGACGAAGAGGAGCAGCAGCCTGAAATTCATCGTAGCAGTGATTATGCGATGACTGATTTCACTATGACGGTAATGGATGACCAAGGTCTGCCTTCTCGCATTATTAAAGGCACAGAAATGGCCCACTACCCAGAAGATGACAGCACTGAGATCATAGACCCCATTGCCCGTCTTATTAAACCTGGCAAAGATACTTGGCGGCTCACAGCCAATAAAGGCCACACGGTAGGCAAAGGTGAAAACATCTTACTGACCGGCAACGTCATTATCAGCCGTGAAGAAAATAATGAAATCGAATTACGCACCGAACAGCTTAATTTAGATACGGTTTATAACACCGCCTACACCGAACTCGAAGTAAGTATAAAATCACCCTATGGCAATACCAACTCTGTTGGTTTACATGCTGCAATGGAAGATAAAACAATTAACCTGCACTCTAAAGTGAGGGGACGCTATGATGCACCACCAACTAACTAAATTTCTTATTATTACACTCAGTCTACTGCCAGCATTAGCAATGGCACTGCCTAGTGATCGTGAACAACCGATTAATATTGAAGCTGATCATGCTCAGCTTGATGATGAACGGGGCATAACCCAATACAAAGGCAATGCGATCTTAACGCAAGGTACCTTACGTATCACCGGCGATATCATCACCTTTTATTATGATGATGACCAGCAAATCACCAAGGCAATTGCTGAAGGCAATCTAGCCAAATACCAACAAACGCATAAACCGGGTGAAGATCCTGTTAAAGCACGTGCTTTGCAAATGGAATACCATGCTAAAACCCAAAAAATACACCTGTTAGGCAAAGGTTATGTTTGGAATGATGGCAATATCATTACCGGTAACCGCCTCGACTACGACATTACTAAAGGCGTCGTTAACGTCAGCTCTTCTGCAGTGACTGTCGGTGATAAAGTAGAAAAGCCTAAAGAGCGTGTCCACTTTATTATTCAACCTCCAGGCAGTAAAAAGTCAGCAAAACCAGCCAAAGTTAAAGAAACACCTAAAGCGGCTCAGCCAGATAAAGTAGTCGCACCAGCAGCTGAAGAAAAACCAGCACCGGTTGCAGCTGAAACGAGTGCCAAAAAATATCCTACTGGCACAACGATGACCCACTTAAACTTACGTTCAGGTCCGGGTACACGTTATAAAAAACTCAATACTTTTGAACCAAGCGCCACAGTCACCGTGCTAACTCGTCAAAAAGACTGGTATCAAGTGCGTGGCACCATCAAAGGTAAAGATGTCATTGGTTGGGTGAGTCGCCAATATATCAAGTTAAATAACTAAGGAAACCTAGCCGTAATGAGCATATTATCTGCCCAGCAGCTATCAAAACGCTTTGGTGATCGCCAAGCAGTTAAAGATATTTCACTGGAAGTTAGCAGTGGCGAAATTGTCGGTTTATTAGGCCCTAACGGTGCAGGTAAAACCACCAGCTTCTATATGATCGTTGGCTTGATCCCAGTTGATCATGGAACGATCTTTTTAGATCAGCAAGAACTTACCCATGACCCCATTCATCACCGTGCCCAACTCGGTATAGGTTATTTACCTCAAGAAGCATCCGTATTTCGCAAGCTATCGGTAGAAGATAATATTTTTGCCATCATCGAAATGCGTGATGAACTCAACGAGGATGCCAAACAAGACTTACTAGAACGTCTCTTAGCTGACTTTCATATCGACCATATACGTAAATCTATGGGCATGGCTTTATCAGGTGGTGAACGCCGCCGAGTCGAAATTGCTCGCGCTTTAGCGATGGATCCTCGATTCATCTTATTAGATGAACCATTTGCTGGTGTTGATCCCATTTCAGTTCTCGATATTCAAGGCATCATCAAAGAACTAGCAGAACGCGGCATCGGTATCTTAATCACCGATCATAATGTCCGTGAAACCTTAAAAGTCTGTGAACGTGCCTACATCTTTAACGAAGGTGAAGTCATCGCCAAAGGCACACCAGAAGAAATTCTAAAAGATAAAAAAGTGCTTAGTGTTTATTTAGGCCGTGACTTTAGGCTTTAGAAAAAAATATCACAATGTTTAATATGCCTGCTTAACCCCAAAGCAGACATTGATAATCACTAACAAGTTGAGGCTATCGTCCTTTCAGCTTCAAGGCATGACAATTATGGATTATGAATTTCAGCGCGATACCTTAACAGGTGTCTTAGTTGCCAACTTTAGTATGGACCAAGCAGCATTAGGCATTTGGTTTGTCGAAGAACTAGGCGAGTCCCAAGAAAAATCTGAAGAACTCAGCCAAGTCATCACTAAATTGCAACTCAACCAGCTAACAACTTGGCGTAGTGCAGGTAACGCCCTATCCATTGAACTCGATAGGGACGAAGTTAGAGTTTTTGCCAATGCACTTGAAAGTGATGAAGAGTTTGAACTGGAAGAGGCCACCTCTCTCTACGATGGTGAATCGGAAGCGTTCTGTGGCTTAGATGATTTCCTAGTTGCACTAGAAAGTTGGCGTGCATTTATAGATGATGGCTATTAAGTTAAATCAATTTAGCCTTCACTCTCAAAGTAAAACGTTTCCCCCCTCCTCTATCTAAACCTTGCTTAAGAAAGTTTTATCTTAAATGGGTCCGCTAACAAAATATTAGCCGATATCTGTTAACCGTTGGCATTAAATAGCTTACGCACACTTTTAGTGTCAGTTTTTATTTAGGGTCACACCCTAAAATGGATAATAAAAAACGTAAAGTGGACACATTGGATAAATACTAACTATACTCCAGTGTCTATCTAACACGCTGGTACAAGGACGTTTACAACGATGTTACCTTTCAGAATCTATAATATGTTAGCGGACAAAGTGTCCGCTAACCCCTAGTTATGGCTCTAAATAGGCATGAGAATGAAAAGTAAAATTTCAATTTTAGTTTTTTTACTCTTTATTACAGGTTGTGATTCCCCGAAGGGAACAGACTATGAACAGAAATTGTATGTTGGTTCAGATGGATTAGTAAAATTGAAAGGAACAGATGACCTTTATTCTGGTGAAGCATACGTATCGGTATGTAGTGAGTGCTTTGAACCTTTTCTTAATAGTTATCCTGTTCATTCAGTCGAAAACTATAGAAATGGTAAGAAGCATGGTGTCTCTTGGCATCCAAAGTCAGGAAGGTCAGATGACTATTTTGACTACAAAGAAAGACATAAGCAGAAAAGTGTTAAATATAGTAATGGCAAAATGCAATATGATAAAAACCCATAACAAAAAGCGCGCGCCTTACTAAACGTTATACACTTTGACAAGACCTATTAACAGGTGCTATAAAAAGTACCTTATAGGAGTACCATTATGCAAACAAAGTTTTCAGAAGACATCATTCCACTTTCAGACCTTAAAGTTAATCCTGGTAAGGTTGTAAATCATGCTAAAGACACCCATAGACCGGTGCTATTAACGAGTCGTGGTCGTGGGGTTGCGGTTGTTCAAGGCTTAGATGACTACGAGAGAATCAAAGAAGAACTAGAGTTTGTTAAGGCAATAACTCAGGGGTTAATGGAAATCAAAGAAGGTGAAACAGCTGATATTAATGATGTGAAAAAAAAGCTAGGCCTTTAGGTAAGTGAGCATTTATTTTTCCAAGTCTGCAATATCAGACCTCGAAGGCATTAAAGCGTTTTATTTAGAACAAGGAGTGCCTAATATCGGTCTAGACTTTGTGGCGAAAATTATTGAGCATATTGAAACTCTATCAGCTCATCCTGAGATCGGTCGCGTGGTACCAGAATTTGATGATAAGTTAATTCGTGAACTTATTCACTCACCATTTCGGATTGTGTATATACAAGAAAGTAAAACAATACAAATTATTAGGATATGGCGTAGTGAAAGGCTTCTTAAACTAGCCTATAATTGAGTCTAACCAAGTACTCTATTTGTCTTGGCATCGAATTAAAGCTGAAATCAGTGAAATGATTCACTGTTATTATTCTTTTTCATCACCTTCAACCGCTTGCCGTGCTGGGAAGAACAGTCGAGGTTCTACTCGGACATCATTCAAGCTGACGCCAAGATGTAAGTGTGGGCCTGTGACTCGGCCTGTTGCACCTACTGTACCTAATATTTCACCTTGTTTAATCGGCTGGCCTTCTTCTACATTGATACTGTCTAGGTGACAAAACATGGTGACTAAGCCTTGGCCATGATCAATAAACACGGTGTTGCCATTAAAGAAGTAATCACCGGTATCACGAACAATGCCATCGGCTGGGCTCATGATCTCCGTACCGGTAGGGGCAGCGATATCCATGCCGCTGTGTGGACGTCGAGATTGACCGTTAAATACGCGACGACGACCATATAAACCACTGACACGACCTTCTATTGGCCAGATAAAGTTAAATGGAATATCGCTTTGCTCTGACCAATGACGTAGAGCTTTTTTGATTTTGGCAGATTCAGGGCCAATGCGATCCATATCTAATTTATTAGGATTAACCTTTCGTTTATTAGTAATGGTGATATGTTGAGTTGGATATTGTTTATCGACGATATCAAATATTGCTGAGCTGGTTTCACCGCTCGCATTAACCTTAACTCTCTGTATGCCAATTTTGGCTGATAGTGGTACACCGACTATAGCTAACCATTGGCCATCTTCTTTCACCACCATCACTTTACGTTTGTTGTAAGTAACCTGTGGCTTGGTTGTCGTGTCGACATTTAACGGCACAATGACAACCCCGCCCGGAATCGCATCTTGCTGTGGCAAGCCAGCTGCTTGCACTGATGAAACAATGAAAAAGAGTGTTGTTAATAATAATTTAATCATGTTTTTTGTCTTTTACTTCACACATTAATTGGCCTTGTTGCAATCGGACATTAATCGTTTGACCAAGTTCAACATCATCACTGTTTTGCACCACTTGTGCCGAATCAGCCAAGGTCGTGATGCTATAACCACGTTCTAAAGTATTGAGTGGACTCACCGCAGCTAAAGTTCGCATATGTTGGCTCAGCTTTGTTTTTTGCTTATTAATAACGAGCTGGATGCCACTGGTTAATTGTTTATTGAGTTGCTGCATGGCTTGTTGCTGTTGTTGCACTGCGTGTAGTTGCTGTTTAATCGTTTGTTGCAGACGAGTTTGCAAGCCGGTGACTTTTTGCTTTTGAGTATCAATCTTCGCTTGTGGGTGCGTTAGTCGAGCAGATAACAAATCCAGTTTTTGCTGCTTATTTTCCACCCGACGCAACCAGCTTCGCTTTAACTGTTGTTCTAGTCGGCCTACCAAATCAAGTTGCTGTGTAATCTTAGTTTTCGGTTGCGGTAATCGTCTAAATAAATGCTGAACATGACGGTGTTCATCGTTTATTTGTTGGCTGATCAATGACGTTAACCGGCGACTAATTGTTTGCACTTTTGCTAACATTTCAGCTGAGTCTGGCACTGCTAACTCAGCAGCAGCTGATGGTGTTGGTGCACGTACATCAGCGACAAAGTCAGCAATGGTGAAGTCTACTTCATGACCCACCGCACTGATCACGGGAATCTCACTGGCAAAAATCGCTCTTGCTAACGCTTCATCATTGAAGCTCCATAGATCTTCTAAAGAGCCACCACCACGACCAACAATTAATACTTCACATTCTTGCCGTTCATTGGCGGTAATAATAGCTTGATGAATTTGTGCAGCGGCATTATCACCTTGCACAGCGACAGGATATAAAACAACATTCACTGCCGGGAAGCGACGCTTTAAGACACTGATAATATCGTGCACAGCAGCACCGGTAGAGGATGACACAATACCAATGGAACTAGGCATGACAGGCAATGCTTGTTTATGAGCTTGGTCAAATAAACCTTCAGTGCCAAGGCGGTGTTTTAATGCTTCATAAGCATGTTGCAATGCACCACTGCCCGCTTCTTCCATATGTTCAACAACAAGCTGAAACTCGCCGCGACCTTCATATAGCGTCACTCGGACCCGCAATAAAACCTGCATACCATTTTCAGGGGTAAAGCGAAGTTGGCGATTGCGAGTGCGAAACATGGCACAACGAACTTGAGCGGCTTGGTCTTTTAAAGTGAAATAAATATGACCAGAACCAGGCATTGCTAGGTTGGAAATTTCGCCTTCAACCCAGGTCAATGTGAAAGAGCCTTCTAACACTGAGCGGGCTTCACGAACCAAGCGTGAAACAGCATAAACATCTTTAACTGATCGGTTTGCTACCTTCGAGTTGTTGTCAGGTGAAACTAGTGATGCCATAACGCCTTAAGATCCTATATAATTACCCGATCATATTACAGTAATTTCAGGAACATGCCCGATGCGAATTGCTCAAGAAGCTCTTACCTTTGACGACGTTTTATTGTTGCCAGCCTACTCAAACGTGATGCCACGTGACGTTAGCTTAACAACAAAATTAACACGTAACATTACCATCAATATCCCGCTATTGTCTGCGGCGATGGATACCGTAACTGAAAGTCGCCTTGCCATTGCGATGGCTCAAGAAGGTGGTTTAGGCATACTCCACAAAAATATGACTATTGAAGAACAAGCTAACGAAGTTCGCAAAGTCAAAAAATTTGAAAGCGGTGTCGTTCGCGATCCAATCACTGTTGGCCCAACAACCACTATTGGTGATGTGGTTGCACTGACTCATGCGAACAAGATTTCAGGTGTACCTGTTGTTGATGGTGACAACCTAGTTGGTATCGTTACTAGCCGTGATTTACGCTTTGAAACCCACTTTGATAACCCAGTATCTTCTGTGATGACACCGAAAGAAAAACTGGTCACCGTTAAAGAAAATGCCGATCGTGAAGAAGTTTTGGCTTTATTGCATAGCAACCGTATCGAAAAAGTATTGGTTGTTGATGATGAGTTCCATCTTCAAGGCATGATCACTGTTAAAGATATCCAAAAATCAACAGATAACCCACTTGCATCAAAAGATGATCAAGCCCGCCTACGTGTAGGTGCTGCAACCGGTATTGGTGCAGAAAGCCAAGCACGCGTTGCTGCATTAGTTGATGCGGGTGTTGATGTTATCGTTGTTGATACAGCGCACGGTCATTCACAAGGTGTATTAGACCAAGTACGTTGGGTTAAAGATAACTATCCACAAGTTCAAGTTATCGGTGGCAACATTGCTACTGGTGGCGCAGCAACCGCTTTAGTTGAAGCTGGTGCTGATGCGGTTAAAGTCGGTATTGGTCCTGGTTCAATTTGTACTACTCGTATTGTTGCTGGTGTCGGTGCTCCACAAATTTCAGCTATCAGTAATGTTGCTAAAGCACTTGAAGGCACTGGCGTGCCATTGATTGCCGATGGTGGTATTCGCTATTCGGGTGATATTGCTAAAGCATTGGCTGCGGGTGCACACACGATTATGTTGGGCGGCATGTTTGCTGGTACTGAAGAAGCACCGGGTGAAGTTGAATTATTCCAAGGTCGTTCATACAAGTCATACCGCGGTATGGGTTCGTTAGGCGCGATGCAACAGAAACAAGGTTCTAGTGATCGTTACTTCCAAGAATCGAGTGAAGCAGACAAATTAGTTCCTGAAGGTATCGAAGGGCGCGTTCCTTACAAAGGTGCTTTATCTGCAGTTGTTCATCAATTATTAGGTGGTATTCGTTCTAGCATGGGTTACACCGGCTCAGCAACGATTGAAGATATGCGTACCAAACCTGAGTTTGTGCGTGTTACTTCAGCGGGAATGAGTGAAAGCCATGTTCATGATGTGACTATCACTAAAGAAGCACCGAACTACCGCGTTAACTAGTCTTACTTTTCCATTGCTATCACGCTTGTCATACCAGCGTGATAGCTTGCTTAAAACCGTTATTTGTTAAGAGAAAACCATGAGCGACAATATTCACAACCACCGTATTTTAATCCTCGACTTTGGCTCGCAATACACGCAATTAATTGCTCGTCGTATTCGTGAAGCGGGTGTTTATTGTGAATTACGTGATCCTGAAATGTCAGCTGAAGAGATCAAAGAGTTCGCTCCAAAAGGCATTATCTTATCGGGCGGCCCAGATTCAACTATTGGTGCGGAAGCACCGGTTGCTCCACAAGCTGTATTTGACCATGGCGTTCCGGTATTAGGTATTTGCTACGGCATGCAAACCATGGCGATGCAGTTAGGTGGTCAAGTTGAATCATCAGAACATCGTGAATTTGGTTATGCTCAAGTACGTGCTCGTGGCCATTCTGCGTTATTACGTGACATTGAAGACCATACAACAGAAGAAGGTTTTGGCCTGCTTGATGTATGGATGAGTCATGGTGATAAAGTCACCGCGCTGCCTGAAGGCTTTAAAGTTATTGCTAGCACTGATAGTGCACCCATTGCTGGTATGGCCAATGAAGAAAAACAATTCTACGGTCTGCAATTCCATCCTGAAGTAACTCATACCGTACAAGGACAACGCATGATTGAGCGTTTCCTGACTGAAATCTGTGGTTGTGACGCTTTATGGACATCGGCACAAATCATTGATGACAGCATTGCAACGGTTCGTAAGAAAGTCGGTACTGATCATGTATTACTTGGCTTATCGGGTGGTGTTGATTCATCTGTTGTAGCGGCATTATTGCATCGTGCTATTGGCGACCAATTAACCTGTGTATTTGTTGATAATGGCCTACTTCGTCAAGATGAAGGCGATCAAGTGATGGCGATGTTTGCCAAACATATGGGCCTTAATGTCATCCGCGTCGATGCTGAACAACGTTTCTTAGATGAATTGGCCGGTGAAGCTGATCCTGAAGCCAAACGTAAAATTATTGGCCGGGTATTTGTCGAAGTATTCGAAGAAGAATCTAACAAAATTGATAATGTTAAATGGTTAGCACAAGGTACGATTTACCCTGATGTAATCGAATCTGCTGCAGCAAAAACCGGTAAAGCTAAAGTCATTAAATCACACCACAACGTGGGTGGTTTGCCTGACCATATGAAATTGGAATTGCTAGAACCGTTACGCGAACTATTTAAAGATGAAGTACGTAGATTAGGTGTCGAATTAGGTTTGCCTCGCGATATGGTTTATCGCCATCCGTTCCCTGGACCCGGTCTAGGTGTGCGTATCTTAGGCAAAGTTAAAAAAGAATATGCCGATCTATTACGTAAAGCGGACAAAATCTTTATTGATGAGCTTTATAAACACGATCTTTATGACAAAACCAGCCAGGCATTTACCGTGTTCCTACCGGTTAAATCAGTCGGCGTTATGGGTGATGGCCGTCGTTATGACTATGTTGTGTCATTACGTGCTGTTGAAACTATCGACTTTATGACTGCTCGCTGGGCACACCTACCTTATGACTTCCTAGGTTTGGTTTCTAACCGAATCATTAACGAAGTAGAAGGTATCTCTCGAGTTACCTACGATATTTCAGGTAAACCACCTGCTACTATCGAATGGGAATAATTCGTTATCACTTAATTATCAGTGGTAAAGTTCAGGGCGTTGGCTATCGCATGTCAGCCCTTGAAGCAGCCCAAAGCCTAGATTTATCAGGCTGGGTTAGCAATTTAAGTGATGGTCGAGTTGAGATCATTGCTGAAAGTGAACAAGAAAAACTAGAACAGTTTGTTACATGGGCAAAACAAGGGCCGGTCTATGCAGATGTTGCTGAGATAAAACTCGAAGAACTTGCTGCCACCGGTGAATTTATAGGATTTAATATCCGTTAATTTTAGGATCGGTTATGGCTGCAAATCGTTTTACTTGGGCAAGTTTTTTTATTCGTTTTGGTTTTGCATTAGTGCTGGTTTATGCAACCTATAACCCAAGTGGTTACAGCTTTTATCATTGGGCTTCTGAAGCCGTCTTTGGTGAAGCCTTAGCCCTAACACCACCCTTCGCTATGTCAGCTGTGGTCTTGCTCATTGGTTGGACTGTTTATATTCGAGCTACGTTACAATCGTTAGGTGCTTTTGGTCTTAGCCTTGCCTTTGCCTTTTTTGCCATCATCGTCTGGTGGTTAGTCGATATCGGCTTACTGGGCATCGATAGTGTATCCATCTTTACCTATATTATTCTATTTCTATTGGCTGCCATCTTAGCCACTGGCATGTCTTGGTCTCATATTCGTCGTAAGATGTCGGGCCAAGTTGATGTCGATGATATTGATGACTAATACAAAGTATTAACGACAATACCGGTCAAAAACAATACGCTGAAACTCAGTGTTAAAAATCTAAAGTAAAGCATATAATCATCTATACGTGATGTAAAAGTAGGTGATTCCATGCAAGAACCAGCTTTTCCAGAAAACGAAGACTCCCGCCTCGAAACTCTGCGGTCTTTACATGTTTTAGACACTCCAGCAGAAGAGCGTTTCGATCGACTTACCCGTTTAGCCAAACAGCTATTTCATGTACCCATTGCCGTCGTCAGCTTAGTTGATGCCAATAGGCAGTGGTTTAAATCCTGCTTTGGTGTAGATGCAACTGAAACAGGACGAGATATCTCTTTTTGTGGCCATGCCATTCTCGGCGAGGGTATTTTTTTAATCCCTAATGCCACTGAAGATCCTCGGTTTTCCGATAACCCACTTGTCACCGGTCCTCCTCATATTCACTTTTATGCTGGTTGCCCTTTAAGTGCTGCTGATGGCAGTAAATTGGGTACATTATGTATTATCGATACTGTTGCTAGACAGCTAGCTGATGATGAACTGACAGCATTAAAAGATTTAGCGTCCATGGCTGAGCAGGAATTAATGGCTGTGCAGCTCGCCACCCTTGATGAACTCACCAATATATCAAACCGGCGAGGCTTTATTTCATTAGCAGAAAAAAGCCTAACGCTTTGTCATCGCCAACAAATAAATGCCTCTCTGATCTTTTTAGACTTGAATAAATTTAAGCAAATTAACGACAACTTCGGTCATGCTGAAGGAGATCGTGCACTTATCGCCTTTGCCACTTTACTTAAGCAGTCATTTAGAGAAAGTGATATCTTTGCTCGCATCGGTGGCGATGAGTTTGTAGTCCTGCTCACTGGTGCCAATAATAACTTAGCAAAACATGTCATTAAGAAGTTCCAACTATTGCTTCAAGCCTATAGTAAAGCCTCAAAACTAGAATATCAGCTGACCTTTAGTTATGGACTGGTATCCGTCGATTTCGAGAGTGATTATTCGATAGATAGCTTATTAAGCCAAGCTGACAGTCTCATGTATGAAAATAAATAAGTCATTACACCATATGTAGTAATCAGGAGATTCTGTATGAGTAATAGCTACCAGATAATCTTAGATAACATTGAAGACCTCGCATGGTTGGTCAATAGTTCTGGAGAATTTGTTGTCGTCAATCAGGCTTTTTTAACACTCTATCAATGCAAAACTGAGCAGGTTATTGGCAAAACCTATTATGATCTGGTTGATAAAAAAACCGCCGATCAATATAGCAAAGAAGATCAGGAAGTCATTGCCAACTTAAAAGCAAAAGTTGTTGAGTGTAATGTCGAAATTATCGAAAAAGATGGCTGGATAGAAACGGAATGGTTAGAAACACTATTAGCCCCAGCTTTTTCTTCTGATGAGCCGGAAAATTGTATCGGTGTAATTGGTATTAGTCGGGATATTACCGAGCGTAAACAAAAACAACGGCAACTTGAAGAACAACAAGAGTGGTTAAAACTTTACTTTGATTTACCTCTAATTGGTATGGCTGTATTAGACAGCAACCTTAAATGGTTAGACTGTAACCAAAGGTTGTGCTCTATCTTAGGATATAAACAGAGCGATTTAATGCAGAAGCCATTATCAAGACTCGTCCTTAAACAGTACCAACAGGTATTTAATGATTTCATTACAAGTTTTAACTCTAATAATAAGGAGTTCTCATCAATAGAGTTAGAGGTGTTACATCAAGAAAAACAGGCTATTTTTATTCAGCTTGTTATCCGTCGCATTGAAGTAACAACGCCTGTAACCGGCTATAACTATGCCGTTGTCATTGATGATATTACCACTCGAATAGATGCAGAACAAAAACTCAGGTTAGCAAACCAAGTACTCGAATCTTCGACAGAAGCGATATTAATAACCAATCAAGATAAAGAGATTATTCGCGTCAACTCAGCCTTTTCTAAGCTAACAGGCTACGAAGAGCAAGATGTCATTGGCAAAAATCCCAATATCCTCAATTCAGGCCGAAATCCCCAAGAACTGTACCGAACCATGTGGAATTCATTAGACGTTCAAGGGCACTGGCAGGGTGAAGTATGGGATAGACGTAAAGATGGGTCCACCTTTCCAAAGTGGTTAAATATTAATGCTATTTACCGAGATGATAATAAAACCGTATCACACTATGTTGCCCTATTTTCAGATATCACTGAACGGAAAAAAGTAGAAAATAAAATTAAATATATGGCCTATCACGATGCATTAACCGGACTACCCAATAAAACACTACTAGAAAACCGCTTAATCAGGTCCCTTATTGAAGCCGAAGAAGAGCAAACACAGTTAGCCTTGATTCAAATTGATCTTGATAACTTTAAAACCATAAATGACAGCATGGGCCACTATGTTGGCGATGAGCTTTTAAAAGAAGTTGGAAAAGTACTAAAAAACTGTTTTCGTACTACAGATCTTATCGCCCGAGTGGGTGGTGATGAATTTATGATCATGATTGATAAGTTAAATGATTGTGAGTCGGTGAAGAGTCTTGCTGAAAATATTCTAAAAACATTTTCTCAACCACTCAATGTATTGGGTTACACCATGCATGTCAGTCCAAGTATCGGTATTTGCCTGTATCCAGAAAATGGCGAGAATCATGAATCGCTACTGCAAAATGTTGATACGGCCCTACATAATGCAAAAAAACAGGGCAAAAACCGTTATACCTTTTTCAGTCAGGATATGAGCAAGCAAGTCCTCAGACGTATTAAAACTGAATATCAGATGCGGGGTGGTATCAAAGACAAAGAGTTTGAAGTGTATTACCAACCTCAAGTTGATCTACAAACTCAACACATTGCAGGTGTTGAAGCATTGATTCGTTGGCCTGGGCATCCAGAAAAACTCTCTCCAGTTGACTTCATCCCAGTTGCTGAAGAAACCGGCTTAATCCGCCCTATTGGTGAATGGGTCTTAGAGCAGTCTTGTCGAGACTGTATGGTTTGGCATGAACAAGGTTTTCCAATCAACGTTGCTGTCAACCTCTCTGCGCAGCAGTTTGATCGGTCATACCTACTTCAGCTGATCAATAGAGTGCTAAGTAATACCCAGTTACCAGCACAATTCTTAGATCTAGAAATAACGGAAAGCATGTTAATGACAGATTCTAATGCCGCCGTTCAAACACTTAATGAATTAAAAAAACTTGGCCTCAAAATATCTATCGATGACTTTGGTACAGGCTATTCATCCCTGGCTTATCTAAAAGCATTTAATGCTGATAAGTTAAAAATTGATCGATCTTTTGTCATCGGCCTACCAAATGACAAAGATGATATTGCGATAGCTCAAGCGATCATTCAAATGGCTAAAAGTTTGGGAATGAAAATCGTTGCCGAAGGTGCTGAAACTGATGAGCAGTTTCACTTCCTAAGACAACATGAATGCGATCAAATTCAAGGTTATTATTATGCTAAACCGATGCCCCATGATGAACTGCTTCCGTTCTTAGCCGCATGGAAGGACAAGCATTAGATGCTCTTTATTGCTTAATGACCTTAATATATTCGCCCTTTGCTTCACGACTAGAACCTACTATTAAACGACAGTCACCGGTTGCAGTATTTCGCTCCACCATGCCAGACACTTCTATCACTTCACCTATTTGTGCTTGACCAACATAGGTATGAGTAAATGACAGGATTTGAGGTGTTTCTTGATCATCAATCTCATAGCAAGCTGGGAAATCAAAGGCGCGAGCATCGTCTTTAACCATGGTTTTAAATGTTCTTGGGCCTAGTTTTTGATAGGTAGCGGTATCTTGTTCAAACTCATCCGCTAAGCAAACCATGCCAATATCAAACTTACAATTGTCTATCGCCGCTTTGTTGTATTTTCGCTGTTCATGCCAAGCAAACTCATCAAAATCTAGCTCGCTATCACGGCGCTGAAAGTTATCTTGCATCAAGTTAATGTCTAACTCATCAATCAAGCCTTGTGTTATCGCTTGTTGAGTCGCCAGTCTAGCTTGTTGGAATGCTTGCCGACCATAGACCACCAAGTCGATATCAGACGTTGATTTTTGTTGGTTAATTAACATCGAACCGGTTAAGCCTAAGGTTTCAGTGCTGACACCAAATTGATTCAATATCGGTAATAACTTATGTAATTTCCGCTCTATATCATCATTTGGCGTTTGCTGTAATAGCTGCTGCAAGCGTTGTTCAGGCTGATGGTGAGTGGCAATATCAGTTATCGCGACAGCATGAAATTGGGCATCGACTTTACGGGAACGATATAAATAGTTCGGAAATGACTGTTCTAGTAACTGGTTAGCCTGCTCAGTATCGACTTTTTTCCAGCCTTGACCGTCAGGAATATAACGTAAAAAACAGCCCACTTTTTTATCCTGCGGCTGATAACTAACCACAGCAAAAATAAGCCCTTCTTTAGTTTCGATGAAATCTTTGGGTAAAAAAGGAAATGTTGAATTTCGAATAGTCATCATCTGTGGTTAAAGTTCTCGTGTTACTTTGCGTGAACGCTGGCGTCCCCACATCCATAAGCCAGTCAATGAAATTACAATCATCATCAGCGCAAGTATATCTAAGATCCAGATACCATAACGTTCGACAATATGACCATTATGGATATCCAATATCAGTCGCTCTACAGTAATTCCTTTGCCATGGAAATATTCTGCTAATTCTATTTCGACCGAGTCAGGCATCGGTTGTGGCGTACTCCAGCCTATGCCCACCAGAGATATGCGCTCCCACTGCTCTAACAAAAAGTCACTACGAAACATGCCATCACGCGTTTGAATAACGGGATCGCCATGAAATAAGCCGATATTTTGAATCATTGCTGGCACACCAGCAGCGCTACCCATCCGTTCAATAAACTCACCTTCTGGGCTTAATAAAATAAGTGCATCATCGGTAGCGATCACAATCAGATCATCGAGTACCACGCCACCTAATAAGGCACGCTGCACATGAGTAACCGGCTTGGCATCAACAAAAACTTGAGTATCAAATTGAGAAATGACATGTTGATCTAACAGGAAGACAGCATCTGGTTCAACATTGGCGACACCGTAGTGTTCTAATAGCCAATCCCAGGTTAAATAACGCTGATCTAACTTGAAGTCGACCGTATGATTGAGCAGGACACCGGTAACGGCTAACATCATCACAAACACAGCGACAATGGCGCCCATACTTCGATGCACGCTTCGCAATTGGCGGTTCATAGTTTAACTCTACTAACTGGTAAATATATCCAGATATAATGCCAGTGTTACTACCGCCGTCATAGCCCTAACTGACAATGTCGCACCAGATATACCATCAATATTACGATCTAACTTCTTTTTAGCTAATTGGGCATTATTAAATTGCTGAGTAAATGCGGGATAACGTATTTCACCGCCACGACTTTCACGAAAGGCTAGTACTGTCACTTTTTCAACTTTGCCATTGGCAGTGATAATTCCAAAGGTAATCGGCCGTTCTTTACCAATTTCTTCTAAAATCCAAGCTTTACGCTCATCTTGTTGCCAATAACGAATTCTAAGTCCAGCATAGCGATGGCCTAAAATGTCAGCAACAGAAGTTCGTACATCACCTTTCAGCCATACAACATGACTGGTTGGTTTTTGCTCATTAAATGTTTCTGCCAAAAACGCATCATCGGTTTGATAAATACCCCGCGCAGATACAGAAAAGGCGGTCATAAGAGATATGACCAACAATATTATTAAACTAAAATATCGATAAATCTTTCTACTCACAACCGCCTATCCTTAATTACATAATGCTTAGCTAAGCGCTATAGTTTACCTTAGAACTGCCAACCGATACCGGCATTAAAGCCATCACGTTCTTTTGTTGCTGGTGCATCTTGATCTTGGTAGTCAAGCTTAACGACGACTCTTTGATGAGGCCACCAGTTCACACCAACTGCCCACTCATCGTATTCACTGTCAGAAGAATTACCCGCTTGGTTATCCCACTCACTATAACGAGTGAATACGCCAAAGTTGTTGCTGAATTGGAATGAAGGCTCGATATACCAACCTGTTTGCTCATCCGCACCAATTGATTTAGGACCATCGCCCTCTAAATCCCATGTTGCATATAAAGCACGTAAACCAAATGCGCCACGTTGAATGACTGCGTGCGTTTCAAACAATGTCGCGCTACCCGCAGTCGCATCATTACTTTGTGTTAAATCTTCTTGGTATTGTAATGTTGCACCTAACTCAATACCAGGTATACCTGTCCATTTAATACGACCAGTGTATGCATAATCATCTGCTTCTGCTTTTGATACTTTTTGACGACCGCTACGAATTTTATAGCTAGAACCACTTGATGTATTTAAACCCGATGTTGCAGCAACGTCATAGCTGAAACCTTCAGCAATATCACCACTGAACATGACACCCGCTTCCCACCATGTTGAGGGAATAATATTTTTTTCTACAGAATTACGCTCTGTTCCATAAAATGTTGGTGGCTCATGAGTTTCGTTCAAAATACCAACAGGTGTTAAGAATAAACCACCCTTAACACGATGATTATCATTAATATCGTATTCGATATATGCTTGCTCTAACTCAACTTCACCGCCATTACTACCATCATCAGTATCTTTCACTAATGCATGCTCAAGCTCTAATTCAGAGTAGAAACGTAAATCATCTCTGAACTCATGGCCGACGAACAATACAAAGCGGTGGAAATCGACTTCTTTCTTATCTGAAGCGCCGTTTTTACCCGTTAAGTTGTTATAGTGAAGTTCCCCATAACCGCCAAGCGTTGTTTTATTAGAAAACAATCCGTTTGATTGTGCTGCGACAGCTTCTTCAGTAGCAATGGCAACAGCTTCAACAGCTTCACTCGCCTCTAGTGCGACTTGCTCAGTTGCATCTACTTTATTTTTTAAAGCGGTATTTTCAGCTTGTAATTGTTGGTTTTGTTGCTGAACGTCAGCCATTTGGCCTTTCATTTCTTGCAATAAAGCCCAAATTTCTTCATTAGATGGTGCCGCAGCTTGTGCAGCGCCAGCTAACAACAAACTTGTTGCTAATAAGGTACGTTGAAATTTCACAGGAAGATCCTTTTTGTTTTGAAAAATGTAACCCACACGCATGTTAAGTTATGTAAGCATTATACGTAACAGACGTAACAAACACGAACTATTCGTATTTAGAATGTGATTAAAATCAATTTTCCTACTTGCATGTTGCTTTAAAACAACACGATAAACGGGAGGCGTAGGTTTCCTAGGATAGGTCGCTATTAACTAGCTCTATGGATAGATCAAGGCAGTTAAGAAATTTTTATTTATTTAATATAAAAATCATTCAGTTACATTGTTTTATCGCAACGTAGAAAACTATAGACTCATGTTTGCCAAGAAAAAAGGTAGATAGCCAATAAGCCAAAAGGTGAAAAAACTGCGACGGTGATTAATTTAATTGCTTGTCTAGCAACTAAAATAATATCAATTAGATAACTCATTATTGTCCCTTTTATATTTGCACTGACGACAATAATGGCTAGTGTGAGGGTGGAACTGTTAGAAATAGACACCGCTAACAAGTAATGAAAAATGAATTTCTTTTCTTAACTTGCTAGCGGTGTTTGCAGTGATTGTTACTGACTGGTTTATTTAGTCAAAATCAATTTATTATTTCTAGTGACACGTAATAGATATTCTTCACCGCGATGTTCAATCACCAAGGTTTTTCTGCCCTGAAACATCTGTTCGGTGGTGTAATCTACCTGCTTTGGTACTACAACAGCCGTTAATTGCGTTACATCCAAATTTTGTTCTAATTTCATATTCATGATTTACCCTCAACTATGCAATGTACGTACGTTGTTTTTGACAACGCTGTCTGAAGAAAAACTTTTTGCTTTCAATTGAATAAGTCCCTTATTCATATCTCCCGCAAACTCACTGAAATGCTTCTTTGATAACCGTAACGTCAGCGGCCCCATCGTTAAATGGACTAAGCCACAATCTGCACAGTATTGAATCTCACTGCTCGCAGACGTTGCTAACATTTCTAATTGACACTTCGGTTCACTCATTTTAATATTTTCCCTTGTTTTTCAATCAAATACCGTCGTAGAACAGGCTGAATAACTTACTCGTTCTGGCCTGTCGGTATTTGCTTTGCCATGTTTTAGCTTTCGCTTGCCACTCGCTACGCTCGTTTCTATTTTTATACTGACCTAACAATAAGTGATAGTTGCGTGAAATCAGTAGTGCTACACAGGGATCATGTTGTTGCTGATATATCCCTTCCAACTGATTATTGGCGCTGATCAGTAAATCCCGTGTCCATCCAACTCGCTGCTCTTGTATATTCATATCAATTGAATCTTGCCAGCAGCGACTGAACGCAACATTGCCCATACGCCTCTTTTAGAAGAGTGATCAAGGCAGTTAAAGTCTGATGCATGGAGTTTTCCTGATCGAATCAAAGACTCGAGCGTACTGGGATCAAACGATAAATGAATTATATCTATTGGTTTCGTTGTCGCATTACTCTGTTTCATAAACATCCCTCCTTAGCTATTGAGGAATGATTATAGACACCAAATAAACTAAATGCAAATCATTATCATTTAGATCTGGTTAATGCTGATTTTTGAGGGTAACTGTGTTGGAAGTTTCTTGTTGCTTGCGTCACTATGGGTAATAAGAGCCGGTCCCATAATAGCCATAGCCTACATAGCGTCCACGATGGTGATCGAGATAATAATGGCTTTGATCTAGGCTTTTTTCTGGCCAAAGATGCATTTCAGTAATACTGATAACAGGTAACTCTAATGATTTTTTATCAATCAGGACGGTTTGCTGGGATGAAATTGTGCCGGCAAAGGTGACAAAGCGTCCTTGTTCATACACTTCTGGATCTAAGAACTGATTAGTAATGGCTAAAAAACGACCTTGATTGTCCTTATTGCTTCTAACATTGCCATAACTGGCTAAGGGATAAGCTAACAGCTGGATGACAGACTGGCTGTCATCATTATTAACTTTAATTATTTTACCGCCCCAACGCACAGCTGAGCCGCGATACTGCTCAATATTAGAACGAGTGATTTGCTGTGGCTGAATATCGTCTGCCGGAGCAGATTGAATTGCGGGCGGCAAGGAACTGCAACCAGAGAATAAAACAACTAACAAACAAAGGAGATTTTTCATCTGAAACTCCATCTTATCTAATAATTTATTGGAACACTTCGACTGGTTAATATTGTTATTTGTTGAAGTTGTTAGTTATTTTTTTATTTATAGGCTATGAACCAACAGCTGGCATTAACGTGAACCCTGGCGTTTTTTCTTACGTGCTTCTTTTTTGGCTGCCTTGGCGGCACGGATCTGCACCAGTTCAACTAACTCTTGCTGCATCATGGCAGGTGTTTCTAAAGTGATCTTGCCTAACATCGCCGAACGAAATTCCGTTAATAAAATTTTAGATACCCGCTCCAGTTCAACTTGGCCACCAGCACGCAAGCAACCACGTTTTGCACCAATCGCTTCTAATAGTTCCATTTCATGGTCAGGTAGCTCTACAAACTCATAACGAGACTTTAATGAGTCAGGATATTGTTTAATAAAATAGGCCGCCGCATAAAACGCGATATCAACGTTATCAACTGCCGTTTCTTTAATCGCACCGGTCACAGCCAGCCGATAACCGGTATGTGGGTTTTCTAAGTTTGGCCATAACATGCCCGGTGTATCCACCAGCACAATGCCACGCTCTAACTTAATGCGTTGTTGGAACTTAGTCACTGCAGGTTCATTGCCTGTTTTAGCAATTTGCCGGCCAGCTAACGTATTAATCAAAGTTGATTTACCGACATTAGGAATGCCCATAATCAATGCTTGAATATTTTTCACGCTGGTAGATTTGCCTGGCACCATCTTATGACATAACTCTAATATATCAGAGGCACGTTCAGGCTCTTGAGCTGAAAGTGCTATCGTTTTTACATTATGTTCCTGCTCTAAAAAGTCCTGCCATTGTTGGGTCTTTTCCGGATCTGCAAGATCAGATTTATTTAAAATCTTGATGCAAGGTTTATCACCACGAATCTCTGCCAGCATCGGGTTTTCACTGCTGAACGGAATACGCGCATCAAGTACTTCAATAAAAATATCAACCTGGGTTAAGATCTTTTTAAGCTCTTTGCTGGCCTTATGCATATGGCCGGGATACCACTGAATTGCCATCTTATTTCACCAACGTTACGTTATCTTTATTTAGCACTACCAAGCGTCGTTTATATAGCTTGCCTAAGGCTTTTTTATAACTCGACTTGCTAACTGAAAATGCTTTGGCAATATCTTCAGGCTTACTTTTATCGGTTAAGCTAATCACGCCACCATGCTTATTTATATAGTCTAATATTTGCTGAGATAAAGCATCTAAGACCTGACGGCTGGCAATCTGTAAACATAAATCGATTTTCTTATCTTCACGGATCCGTTTGATATAGCCCTTCATTTGTTGGCCATTTTTAATCGGTTTAAATACATCGCTATTAAATATCAAGCCCATCGCAAAGCCATTCACCACCGCTTTATAACCCAAGTCAGTACGACCGTAGATCATTAAATCAACTTGTTGCTTTTCTTTAAAATACGGTGAGGATTCCGCTAAGTGCTTATCTAATTTAGTTGTACCGGCAATACGTTCTGATGCCGGATCAACGTATAAATACACCACATAATCTTGACCTTTTTCCATCGGCTTTTGCTGCTCGCCAAATGGCACTAATAAATCTTTCGGCAAGCCCCAATCTAAAAATGCCCCAATTTGATTGACCTCTACCACGGTAAGGACGACACACTGGCCCACCATCGCTTTCGGTGTATCAGTCGTCGCAATCAACATATCTTCTGAATCAAGGTAAATAAAGACTTCTAAATTATCTCCCACCCTTGTGCCCGAAGGTATTGAACGAGCAGGTAGTAAGATTTCACCATCACTACCGCCGTCGAGGTAGAGACCAAAGTCAACGAACTTCACTACTGTTAGTGTATTTAATTTACCTAGTTCTACCATTATTTTTTATCTCTAGTTATTGCTGATTTCAAGCGAATGTTGTTTTATAAATTTTGTACACGCGCAGTATTAACAAGTTGTTGCTCAGACCATTGCACCATCGCCTTGAGCACCGACCCTAAACTCTGCCCAGACTCTGTTAATTGATATTGATATCTGACCGGTCGTTGTTGATAAGGCGTTTTTACAATTAACTGCACCGCTTCAAGCTGCTTAAGGCGGGTTGCCAAAATATTCGTGGGTATATTTTCTGCCGATTGTTGAAATTCTGTGAACTTCGTTTTGCCAAAAAATAAATCGCGGACAACTAACAATGTCCATTTATCGCCCATTATATCGAGACAACACGCAATAGGACATGCTGAACGTTTAAAACTGATTTCATCTAGGCTTGATATTTGTTTATTCATCGTTCAATTATATTTCTTCATCTAGTAACTTGCAATTTTAAAGTAACATCCTATAATTATAGTTACTTGCATTTTTAAAGTTACTGTTTTTATTCTTGGAGATAACGATGGAAACCAATTCCCTATTACTTATTATTGCTTTGTTTATTGCACCGGTTTTTATCTCAATATTGATCGAAGCATTGCGAAAAACACCTACAACACCAGAGAATCTCTATTGGGATAACTCACTTAAAATTCAGTACCTAGATATAGAGGGGGCTAAACTTAGATATATAAAAACAGGTCAAGGCCCAAACCTAGTGCTACTACATACCTTACGAACTCAGCTCGATATTTTCGAAAAAGTCATTCCAGAGCTCAGCAAAACATTTACTGTTTATGCCTTAGATTATCCAGGCCATGGTTTTTCATCTATTCCAGACACTGCCTATGTGCCAGAGCTATTTGTTAACTCTGTCGAGCAGTTTATGGAGAAATTAGATATTAGCGACGCGACTCTAGCCGGCATCTCCATTGGTGGCTCTATTCCTCTACTAATCGCAGCGAAACAAAACCCACGAGTAAACAATGTCGTGGCCATCAACCCTTATGATTATTTCAAAGGTCGCGGTGTCACCAGAGCAAATGCTGTTGCTTGGTTAGTATTTAGCTTGGCACGCTTCCCCATTGTTGGTGAAACATTTATGCGCTTTAGAAACCCAATGATTGAACAGTTAATTCTACAAGGCGGTGTCTCTGAAAATCGCGCCCTCAGCACTGGTTTCTTAAAACAAGTGTGGCAGTCTGGAGTTCGTAAAGGCCACTATCGTGCGTTAATAAATTTGATCCGTAATGCACATAAATGGGAACAAGCACGATCTGCTTATAGCAAAATTAATGTTCCTGTTAACCTTGTGTATGGTGACAATGACTGGTCAACATCGGAAGAACGTGAAAAAAATAATCGTGCTATACCCAACTCAACTATCAAAATAATTAAAGATGGTGGTCATTTCTTAAGCTTAGACCAACCTAATGAAGTTGTTGAAGCGATCACACAATCAATAAAATAAGGAGAAAGGTTATGCCTACACATGCATTTAAATGGCAGTTATATATTTCTTTTTATACGGCTCTACTTGGGATCCCCTTATTGTTTTTCCCTAAAGCAGTGATACCAATGATGGGCTTTGATCCGGCCATGGTCGATGCAGGCCCGTTTGTGCAACTCACCGGCATGTTTCTATTGAGCCTGACCTTAATCACCTTTCGAATTTGGCAAAAGAAAATAGAAGAAATGGTCTTAGGCACCGTCTTTGTGCGCTTATTTATTATTGTGACCTTAGCCGTCTTGTATCTTAACGGTTCATTTTCATTTTTGCTGATGATGATTGCGGTGGTCAGTATTGGTGTTATCGGTACCTTATGGTCTTTACGTGGTGTGAATTTAAAACAATTTCTATAAAGGAACTATTTCAATATAAAAAGTAGTGGCCCGAACCATAGGTGCCATAACCTTTAAACTCAGATTCAGTGCCTGTATAGGTATAGGCCTTACCATTTGACCTGTAATGCGGCCACAGTTTGGCATCAGTAATCTCTATGTGTGGCATAAACTTGTGATGGTTCACTGGGACTTCGCTCAGCTCAGAAGTAATCGTCCCTGAAAACGTGATAAGTAAACCTTCTGAATACACCTCAGGATCAAACGCTTCATTACTTTCGGCAAAAAAGTTTCCCTGACTATACAAGTTCGATAATGGAAAGCCATGTCGCATTAATGGGTAATGTTTTATCTCAAAAATTGAACGACCATTTTCTGTGCTAACACTAACAATGCTTCCACCCCAACGTACCTGTTCGCCAACATAGTTATTAGCCTCACTATCGACCAGTTTTCGCAACTGAAGATTACCTTCTGGTAACGCATTAATAGTCGGTGAAGTATTAGTACAAGCACTTATTAACAAAGTTATAAGCAATACAATTTTTTTCATTATTCTCTCCATCACGTCAGCTTTCGCCCCAAAACGCTGCTAATATTTACTTAAGATATCAATAGACCACAAAACAGTACTAATGTTACAGCTCTTGCAACGAATTATGCGTTATATTACTCACGTATAATCAATTTTTTCATTTAATAACCAAAAGAAGAACATGCCTAAAGCCAGTGATTTAAAACGTGGAATGGTCGTCGAAGTTAATGACGAACCCTATTCAGTTAAAAATATTGAAGTAAGAAACCCATCGTCGCGTGGCGCTTCGACCTTATATAAAATTCGATTCAATCATCTAAAAACCAAACAAAAACGAGATGAATCATTAAAAGGCGATGACTTTTTAAAAGAAGTCGATTGCGAACGAAAATTGGTTCAGTTTTCATATAAAGAAGATGATGCTTACACCTTCATGAGTCTTGAAGACTATGAACAATATGCTATCAACAGCAGTGATATCGAAGAGGACGCACCTTACTTAATAGAAGGCCAAGAAGGCGTTGTAGCCATATTACTCGATGGTATTTTAGTTGCCATCGAATTACCTGCTGCCGTATCTATGGAAATTACCGAAACGGCACCCGGTATTAAAGGTGCATCTGCTTCAGCACGCACTAAACCCGCTACCCTGCCAACCGGCTTAGAAGTACAAGTGCCTGAATATATCGAACCCGGTGAAGTGATCAAGATCAACACTGTGTCTGGCAAATTCATGTCGCGAGCTTAATCCTAGCTCATGCAAGAAACCTTAAAACGGTACTTTCTAATCGGCCTAGGTTGGCTGTTTGTCATCCTAGGCGCGATTGGTGCCGTATTACCGCTGTTGCCAACCACGCCCTTTCTCATTTTAGCGCTGGCCTGTTTTGGCAAAAGCTCGCCCCGCTTTCATAAAATGTTATTAGACAATAAATGGTTTGGCCCGCCGCTCGCCCAATGGGAACAAAGCAAAACTATCCGTCGCAATATTAAACGCCGTGTGTTCGTCTTAATCATCGCCACCTTCGGCATGTCCATCTGGATCTTGTCCGGTCGAATAGAGCTACAACTGATGTTAGTCAGCTTCTGCCTAATCTTACTAACCTTTGTTTGGCGATTGAAAGAGTCTGAAAGTAGTTAAAAATAATCTTACCTCTCCCGTTTTTATCGCCATCGAAAAAACTGTGTTTTTCGGATAAAGTGGCTAAGTGTTTGAGCGTAGCGAGTTTTTAGTCACACCGAAAAAGATAGCTTTTTCGATGACAAGCGATAATCCGGGTAGCCTTTTCTTTGGTTCTGTTTCTTTTGGCCACGCAAAAGAAATGAACGCCCTGCGGCAGCGTTCAAACTTTCAAGTAAAATACCCACTTTAAATTTCAACCAAAATATCGGATCAGCAGATGAACTTAGAAACATTCCTAGAAAAACTAAACAACGAACCAAACCAAGTTGCCTTCACTGACACCATGGCAACTATCGAACAAAACTACACCTTTAGCCCAACCACCTTCAGCAACGGTGACACAAAAAATCAAGCTGATACCAACAACGGCTCATGCAAAATCTTCGCATTCGGTTTATTGAACAAGTTAAATAAAGAACAAACTCTAACTTGCTTCGGTGATTATTACCGTAAAGACGTATTAGAAAACCCAGCAGCTGATGACCATCAAAACATTCGTAACTTTATGGTTACAGCTTGGGCAGGGATCACATTTGAAGGTGAAGCTTTAAAACAAAAATAGCTTTAAAAATATGAGGCAGCTCTGATAGTTAGTGAATATGCTATAATCCGCGCTCTTTGCACCCTTAATTCAACTTAATTATATAGATAATCATGGAATTACAAGCTAACGAAAAATCCGATTTTCGCTTTCTATTATTAGAAGGTGTTCATAAAAATGCTGTTACCGCGCTTGAAAAAGCCGGCTATACCAATATTGAGTACCTTACTCATGCATTAGATGAAGACGCTTTAATTGAAAAAATTAAAGGCGTTCGCTTCATTGGTATTCGCTCCCGTACACAGCTAACAGAAAAAGTAATCAACGCTGCTGACAGACTCGCCGGTATCGGTTGCTTCTGTATTGGTACCAATCAAGTTGATTTGAATGCTGCCAAAGTTAAGGGTATTCCTGTTTTCAATGCACCTTATTCAAATACACGTTCTGTTGCTGAATTAGTGATTGGTCAATTAATTCTATTATTACGTGGTATTCCAGCACGCAACCACAGCGTACATAACGGCAGCTGGCCTAAAACGGCTAAAGCGTCTTATGAGGCGCGTGGTAAAACGCTGGGTATCGTCGGTTACGGTAGCATTGGTTCTCAGTTATCTGTTTTGGCAGAAAGCTTAGGTATGAACGTCATTTATTATGATGTGGTAACCAAGCTGCCATTAGGTAATGCAAGCCAAGTAGGCACTATGCATGAGCTATTAAGTCAGGCTGATGTCGTTTCTTTACATGTACCTGAGTTGCCATCAACCAAGAACTTCATGGCAAAAGCGCAATTTGAGCAAATGAAAGAAGGTGCTATTTTCATTAATGCTGCTCGTGGAACCTGCGTTAAGTTAGAAGATTTAGCTGAAGTCATTGAAAATAAAAAGTTGGCTGGTGCGGCAATTGATGTATTCCCATCAGAACCAAAATCAAATGATGAACCTTTAGATTCACCATTACGTGGTTTCCCAAATGTTATTTTGACGCCTCATATCGGTGGTTCAACCGTCGAAGCACAAGAAAACATTGGTTTAGAAGTTGCTGAGAAGTTTATCCAATATGCTAATAACGGCACCACGATTTCAGCGAAGAACTTCCCAGAAATTGCGATGCCTCAACAAGCGAATACACACCGTATTTTGCATATTCACCACAACATGCCTGGCGTGTTATCTCATGTGAATATGTTATTTGCTGAACATAACATCAACATTTTGGCACAAAGTATGATGACCAGAGATGAAATTGGTTATTTGATTCTTGATGTTGCAGAGCTAGATTCTGAATTAGCCTTTGAACATTTAAACAGTGTTGAAGGTACAATTAGACTTCGAGTTCTATATTAATATTTTATAGACGCTCAATAAAAAAGCCCTCTTAACGAGGGCTTTTTTTTATCTATGCTTTTCAGCCCAGTTTTTCAATTTGCTGGTTTTACCGATGCCGGGGTTAAAGGTATTGGTAGGATCGACCTTTTTATAAAATCCCTTCAGTGCCGCCTTGGCAGCATATTCATGACCGACATTATGCTCGGCTGGGTATTCAGCACCACGGGCATCGAATGAATCCAAAATTTGTTGCTTAAGCTTTTTCGCATCAACACCTTTTTTCAATACATAGTTCTGATGCATGACATGACAGAATAAGTGGCCGTAATAAAACTTCTTGTCGATTTGAGCATCAATTTCTGCTGGTAACTCTTCAAACCACTGTTGCTCATTGCGTCTTAGTGCCACATCAATGGTCATCATCGCCCCCACTCGATCACTATTCATGATGTGATAGCGACCAATCGCTCCACCGGCTACAAATCGATGTAATATCGCTTTATCAGCTTCTTCCGGCGTACATTCAAAATAATCACCTTCATGGGTTTTAAAAAACTCGGTTAGATAAGCACGCGCTTCATCAACACCACCGTTATTCATTTCTAAAATCCAATGATGCTCAAATCGTTCACAGTAAGCTTCCATTTTCTTCGGCAAATGATTCGGCCATAAATAGCTCATGTATTGCATCATGCGATCTGAGATCTTGCTCGGTAAAAACTTAAAGTTACCGGCAATACGATCGACAGTTCTTTTTAAGGCAAACATTTTAGGCATGTATTTCGCACCTAATTTATCAATAACGATAAATGAATCTTTACCGTAATCTTTACTTACTTGATAACAGTCACGATGTAAATATTCGCCTGATACAGGTAGCGTTTTAAACGACGATAAAATATCACGGCGCATAGTAGCCAATACATTGGCATCATTCGTACCGACATAAAATACTTGCTGCTTTTTCGCAATTGGATAAGTATCTAAGCGCACTGCAAACACAGCTAACTTACCCGCACAGCCCGAAGCTTCATGTAACCGACGGCCATCATTATTAAAACGTGAAGGTGTATCGGCATCAATTTCACGAACCCGTTCATGGTATTCATTATCTGATGCTCGTTTTTCGGAATATTTAACATCCGCATCCGTGTATTTTTGCTGATCTAAATTGGTCAGAATTTCTTCTGCTGTTGAACCTAACTCAATACCTAAGTTATTAACTAACTCTAATTGGCCATCTTCTGTTACTTGGGCAAATATTGATAACTCAGTATAAGCCGGCCCTCTTTGTACTAAAGCTCCGCCCGAGTTATTACATACACCGCCGACGATTGAGGCGCCAATGCATGATGAGCCGATGACTGAATGAGGTTCACGGCCATAAGGCGCAAGTGTTTCTTCTAAACCAAATAAGGTACTACCCGCCAAACCAATAATTTGTTTGGCATTATCAATCAACTGAATTTGAGAAATTCTCATCGTATTGATGATAACTATCGGACGGTCGTAGTCGTTACCATCAGGGGTAGAGCCACCAGTAAGCCCGGTATTAGCTGCTTGCATGATGATTGCAACACCCGCAGCAGTACATGCCTCTAAAGCCTGCCATATCTCTAATAATGAAGCCGGTCTAATCACCGCCATTGCTTCACCTGAACCAAAACGAAAGCCTTTACAATAGGCTTGCATCTTCGCGCTATCTGTCAGCGTGTAAGCATCCCCAGCTATCGCTTTTAATTCGTTTATTAATTCAGGCTTGGAAATCTGTGCAGTCATGGTGCATCTCGGTTTATGCTGGAGGTTTAAATTCAGAGTCCCAGCTAGGCTGGGTTAACTAACTAATTATAGCGTATTGCTACTAAGTAAATAAGTGATGGCAAAAGCTAGCTATCTGTTTAATGCAGGCTGTTATCGTGAAATAAACTCAGCTTTATATAGTAGTTTAGCCCTATACTTTGTCCAATCTTTTTTAAGTAATCTGTAATTATGGACATTATACAAATTATCGCACTGGCCTTAATGCAAGGCCTCACTGAGTTTTTGCCTATTTCAAGCTCAGCCCATTTAATCCTCTTACCGATCATTGCAAACTGGCAAGATCAGGGCTTAGCATTTGATGTTGCCGTCCACGTAGGTACTCTAGCAGCCGTGATCATTTACTTTAGGGCTACCTTACGCTCACTGATAAAAGATTGGCTTGGCTCAGTGTGTGTTCGTAAAACAGTGGGCGATAGTCGCCTGGCCTGGGCAGTATTAATCGGTACCATTCCTGTTGGTCTAGCCGGTTTATTATTAGGTGATTACATTGAGGTCTATTTAAGAAGTCCGTTGGTGATTGCCGCAACTACAATTATTTTTGGTTTATTGCTTGGTTGGGCAGACTGGCAAGGAAAACAACAGCGCACCGAACATCAATTAACATGGCAAGATGTGCTTATTGTGGGCTTAGCTCAAGCAGTTGCATTAATTCCTGGTACCTCACGCTCCGGAATAACGATGACCGCAGGACTTATTTTAGGGCTAAACCGGAACGCTGCTGCGCGTTTTTCTTTTTTATTATCTATTCCAGTTATTTTTCTTGCCGGTGGATTAAAAACTATTGACTTGATTCAGGCAGCTACAGCCACAGACTGGTTTGCCCTTATTGCTGGCGCTGGGCTGTCAGCAGTTAGTGCCTATCTATGTATCCACCTATTCTTAAAGTTATTAGAAAAGATTGGCATGTGGCCTTTTGTTATCTATCGACTGCTATTGGGTGCTATACTTGTCTGGTTATTTATCTAATTGAATCAAGGCAGTTGACAGTCTCATATTGAGTACGTAAAATTCCCCCTCTTTATTTGAACCGCCTGCGTAATTTTTCAGGAGCTATTCGCGGAATGAAAACAACCACACTAAGTGCAAAACCAGCTGAAGTTCGTCGTGACTGGTTCGTCGTTGATGCTAACGGCAAAACATTAGGCCGTATGGCTACTGAAATCGCGCATCGTTTGCGTGGTAAACACAAGACTATCTATACACCCCACGTAGACACGGGTGATTACATTGTCGTTATCAATGCAGAAAAACTGCATGTTTCTGGTAACAAAATGAAAGATAAGATGTATTACCATCACACGGGCCATATCGGTGGTATCAAGTCTATTTCTTTAGAAAAACAACTCGATAAAGCACCTGACCGTGTTATTAAATCTGCTGTTAAAGGCATGTTACCTAAAAACCCTCTCGGTCGTGCTATGTTCAGCAAACTTAAAGTTTATGCTGGTACAGAACACCCACATACAGCCCAACAGCCTAAAGTGCTGGAAATCTAATCGGATATCATCATGGCAGATACATACTACGCAACAGGTCGTCGTAAAAGTTCAACCGCTCGTGTTTTTATTAAACCAGGCAGCGGTAACCTAACTATCAACACACGATCTATAGAAGATTATTTTGGTCGCGAAACATCTCGCATGGTTGTACGTCAGCCATTAGAGCTTGTTGATATGCTAGACAAGTTTGATATTAAAATCACTGTTCGCGGTGGTGGTAATAACGGTCAAGCTGGTGCAATTCGTCACGGTATCAGCCGTGCACTAACAGCATATGATAGTGAATTGAAATCAGAACTACGTAAAGCAGGCTTCATCACTCGTGATGCTCGTGCTGTTGAACGTAAGAAAATTGGTTTACACAAAGCGCGTAAACGTCCACAGTTCTCAAAACGTTAATCGTCAGAAAACTGTATATACGGATTTATTTCGTATTCAAAAAAAGGCCATCCATGTGATGGCCTTTTTTTTGCCTAAAATTCACCTAATAACTAAGCGCTTAATCTGCTTGCCACTGTTTTCAGCTAATATTTCGCACTAGCTAGTGATGTTTTAGCGACATATCTAATCGCTGACCCAGTCAGTTAGTAGAAATAAGGGGAATAAGTGCCTCGATGAAGCTAAGGATAGTGCTTATAAACAGAAGCTATGACTAGAATGAGCTTAATAACTCACTGCTCATTCATTGTTAGATTCAGGGGCCGATCATCTGTGTAAGGCTAGCACTGTAGATTTCAGCCCTAGTATTGAGGCAATGATATTTAGGCTATCGCTTTGTAACGGATCTATATTCGCTGAACCCTGACATTAACTTATTTAGTGACGCTTTTTTTATATAACAAGCCCTTACCTTCAGGTTGTGTTTTAAAGCGACGGTGGACCCATAAATATTGTGATGGCGATTGGCGAATTTCAGTCTCGATAATATCGTTAATACGCTGTGCATCCACCATATCATCGCCACTTGGAAAATCAGTTAATGCTTTGCCTAAGCTTAAGGTATAACTGCCATCTTGTTCGCGTCTAGGAGAAAAAGGTACTACTGCAGCACCACTTATTTTCACTATCCGAGATGTGGCTGGGATAGTCGCAGCATTTACGCCAAAAAACTTTACAAACACACTCGTTTTACGACCAAAGTCTTGATCCGGTGCATACCACACAACTTTATTTTTTCGTAATGCCCGGATCATCGCTTTAGGATCATCTCGCAATATGATGCCTTCACTATGGAAAGTCCGCGCGCGCATCATCACCGCATTAAATAATGGATTTTTCATTTGATGAAACATCACGTGGCACGGTGTCTTCAACATTATTAACCGACCACCTAACTCCATACTGGTGAAGTGACCTGTTAATAAAATGACACCTTTACCTTTCGCTAGGGCTTGTTCTAAATGCTCTAAACCTTCATAACGAACTCGTGACTCGAGTTGTTTATCACTGGCCCACCAACTCAATGCCGTTTCAATGGTCATCATGCCCATGGTTTGCAACGTATCCTTAACCAATTGCTGTTGCTGTACTTGGTCTAAATCCGGAAAGCAAAGTTCAATATTTCTAATGGCAATTTTTTTACGTTTTTCCATAAATGGCCGCATCAAAAATGCCATATGATTTCCCGCCCATAATTGAATTACGGGTGGTAAATAAATTGAAAGGCGCATTAAAGCAAGGCCTAACCAACTTAACCAAAAACGGGGATGAGCAAATTGCCACTGAAAAATTTTCATGGGATCCATCAATAACTAAACTGGTGCCTATGCTATCATTCCCGTTCGATTTACGCCTCAAATGTGATGAGTTTTATTTGAAATTTTTCTATACCAGCTTATTTACTTTAGCTCTGCCACTAATCATCTTACGACTGATTTGGCGTGGTTTTCGTGCGCCCGCTTATTTCAAACGCTGGCCGGAACGCTTTGGTTTTAATCCTGCATTAACATTTAGTAAACCTGTTATTTGGATCCATGCAGTCTCTGTCGGCGAAGTAGAGGCCACTCGACCGCTGATAAAGTCACTACACACAGATTATCCAGAGCACCAATTATTAATCACCACTATGACGCCAACAGGTAGCGCCCGTGTAACTGCAATATATTCTGATACCGTCAGTCACTGTTACCTTCCTTACGATCTTCCATTTGCAATCGACCGTTTCCTCGCCAGCTGCAAACCTCAGTTTGGCATTATTATGGAAACAGAAATCTGGCCCAATTTGCTCACTCGCTGTGCCCAGCAAAATATTAAGTTAGTACTTGCTAATGCGCGCATGTCAGAACGTTCATATAAAGGTTATCAACGTGTTGCTTCACTTACCAAGGAAGTCTTACAAGCACTGACTTTAATTGCCGCGCAAGGACAACAAGATAGGCAACGCTTTGTTGAACTCGGTGCTGATGTAAAAAAAGTCCACGCTATCGGTAATTTAAAATATGAAATTAGCTTGCCTACTAGCTTAAAAGAACAAGCTGAAGTGATGCGTTCGATGTGGGACACCCATCGTCCAGTATGGATAGTGGCAAGTAGCCATGAAGGTGAAGAAGAAATCGCCCTAAATGCTTCTCGAAAAGTACGTTCACAGTTCCCCAACCTATTGCTTATTATCGTACCTCGCCATCCCGAACGCTTTGATCGTGTCAGCGCATTAAGTCAACGAGCAGGATTCAAAACATTACGCCGGAGCGAACACCGTCCCTGCCCTGCTGATGTGCAAGTTCTTGTGGTTGATACTATGGGTGAGCTACCGTTATTTTATGCTGCCAGTGATGTCGCTTTCGTCGGCGGCAGTTTAGTTGCACATGGTGGTCATAATTTATTAGAGCCTGCCGCTTTAGGTAGAGCCGTTATTACTGGGCCACATTACTTTAACTTCCAAGAGATCACCAACCAGTTCATACAAGCACAAGCAGCGATTGAAGTAACAGATACTACTGAATTAGCTGAAACGGTGATTGATTTATTACAAAACTCGCAAAAGCGCGTGGACATGGGCGAAGCAGGCTTAAAGCTCATTGTTAATAGCCAAGGTGCCAGCATGCGTCTTAGCAACTTAATCAAGCATCATATTACTCATGTCTGAAGATATACGTTGGATGTCCCATGCTCTAGCCTTGGCACAACAAGCAGAGTTACAAGGTGAAGTCCCTGTCGGCGCAGTGATCGTTAAAGACGGTCAAATATTAGGCGAAGGCTGGAATCAACCCATTATCAACCATGATCCAACCGCACATGCCGAAATAAATGCTTTGCGTAATGCTTGTCAGAAAGAAAATAATTATCGGCTGCCTGGGGCGACTTTATACGTCACTCTAGAACCCTGTTTAATGTGCGCTGGCGCTTTAGTGCATGCTCGAATTGACCGAGTCATATATGCAGCTAAAGAACCTAAAACCGGTGCTGCGGGCAGTTGCTTTGATATCTTTAATACCAAAGCACTTAATCATCACGTTGACTGTAAGCAAGGCGTTTTAGCCGAACAAAGCGCAGAGCTACTACGAGACTTTTTTCGCGCTCGCCGTAAACTATAACCTGCCGTTCCCCCGGTTTAGATTCCCCCACTGAATAAATTTCTTCACTAGCTACAGCAACAATAAAACTGCGCAGCAGTAGCATGTACAGCAATCTAGCTACTGGCAATAATCACTCTGCCGCATTGATAAAGATAACAACTAATCCAAAAAGCTTACAAATTATAAGTGTTCTTAGAAAAACTCTAATAAAAACAATATTCTTTACTAAAGACAAAACTTAAAACAGTGCAAATAGGTCAATATGAGGAGATAATCAAAACTCATCCCTTATTAGGCTCAAAATTGAAACGCATTTTTCTACTCCTGTTGGCTATATCTTTAATCGTTGCTTGCGACGAAGCACAGCCACATTTAGAAGAAATTATAGAGCGAGGTGAATTACGCGTTTTAACTCGTTATGGACCGACTAGTTATTATGTAAAAGGCGAGCAACTAGCTGGTTTTGAATATGAACTAGCTCAAATGTTCGCCCAGCATTTAAATGTCCATTTAAAAATAGTCATTCCAGATAATTTAAGCAATATGCTGACGTTGATCGAGCAAGGAAAAGCAGATATTGCTGCCGCAGGCTTAACAGTTACTTCTGCCCGCAAAGATGTCATTCGTTTTGGCCCCGTTTATCAAGAAGTCACTCAACAGCTTGTTTATCGGCAAGGTACTAAAAAACCAAAAAATATCACCGCCTTAACAAATGGTCACTTAGAAGTTATCACGGCTAGCAGTCATGTTGAACAATTACGATCTTATCAACAAGAAGTTCCAGAACTGCTCTGGACTGAAAATAGTGACATTGATAGCAGCGGTTTACTAGAACTAGTACAGCTGGAAATGATTGATTACACCATCGCTGATTCGAATGAAATTGCCGCTAATCAAACTCTATTTCCAGAATTACGCGTCGCCTTTGATATTTCTAAACCACAGCCTTTAGCGTGGGCGATGCCGCTATCTGAAGATGGCTCACTCTATAATGAAGTGGCATTATTTTTTGAAGCCATCAAAAAGTCAGGTGAGTTAGATCAGTTAATAGAAAAATATTATGGTCATATCCGCCGTTTTGATTATGTCGATACCCGTGCACTGCACCGCCGAATCTTAACTCACCTACCTAAGTATCAAGCCTTATTTGAACATGCGGCTCGTGAATTTGATTTTGATTGGCGGTTACTAGCTGCTATCTCTTATCAAGAATCACATTGGAACCCTGACGCAGTATCAAGTACCGGCGTTAGAGGGCTGATGATGCTAACTCAAGCAACCGCTAAACAGATGAAGGTAGATGATCGTGAAGATCCTTCACAGAGTATTTATGCTGGAGCAAAATACCTGTCTTATATTCGGGATCGCTTGCCTGAGCGCATCACTGAACCTGATCGGCTGTGGATTGCCCTAGCATCATATAACTTAGGTTACGGTCACATCGAAGATGCACGCGTATTAACGCAGCGCCAAGATAAGAATCCAGACCTGTGGTCAGATATTCGGCAAATATTACCCTTATTATCTAAAAAGCAATGGTATGAACAAACACGCTATGGTTATGCCCGAGGTGGCGAACCAGTGCATTATATTGATAATATTCGTCGCTATTACGATATTTTATTACATCACCAACAAACAGGTGATGTTCCTGAACTTGATATGGATACCACTCCATCACAATTTCCGTCAGCCCTGTAATAAAGGACTTTAGAATGGCGAATGATGATTTAAAGCAACAATTAGAAGAATGGAAACAAAAATACTACCAATCAATCACCACACTAGAGCAGCAGCAAAGTTACGATGAGTTATTACAACGTAGCTTAGGCCGTTTAGCACTTGCTGCTCAAGGTTTAGATTCATCTTTAGATAAACAGCTAAAATCATTACGCAAAGTATTACGTGGCAACAATGGTGAGCAGAAAGATATTCAGTACATCCTCGAGCAAATGGAAAAAGCCATTGCTCGAATGGAAGTAAGCAAAACCAAAGACAATACGATTTCTTCTGGCCAGATTCTGGCTGACTTATTAAAGTCACTCAAAATTCGCAAAACATTTAAAATGGACGCAAAAAACCTAGTTAAGCAACTTAACTCAGCTTCTAGTAGTGAAGTCACTTCACTCATCCCTGAACTGTTAATGTTGATAAATAGTTGCCTCACCACGGCTGAACAAAAACCCAGTAAAGGATTTAGCTTCCATTTATTCGGCATTGGTAAGCCAAGCAAAGAACAAGAGCAGCCGAGTAGCTCAGTCGAGAATTCCACTCTCGATGATGATGAAAAGCAAAGCAACACTGCCGCTATACCAATCAATTTCATGTTAATGCAGTTACTTGAGCGACTCTCCCTACCCAATGGTTTAAGCAAAAAGTCGACCAAACTTCGCCACCAATTAGAAAATGGGATTGATGATCATCAGCTGCCCAATATTATCAATGAAATCGCTGATATTGTCAGTGAGCTAGGCTCAATGGTGGTGACTGAAAAGCAAGAGTATCAAGCTTTTTTAACCGGCCTCACCGAACGCTTAAACGAGTTTGATCAACATATTCGTAAAGCCACTGATGACAATGCTGAGGCCTACAAAGAACGTACAGTGCTTGGCCAAGCTGTTGAGGATGGCGTATTAGAGCTGCGCGATAATGTCCAAGGAGCAGACAATCTTGAACAACTTAAGTCTACCGTTACCGAGCGTCTAGATTTTCTCGATCAACATTTTGAGCGATATCAAAAATCTGATCATGACCAATTTGAACAATCACAACAACAAATTTTAGAACTCAATCAGCGTATCAAAACAATGGAGCAAGAAACGGTTGATTTACGTCAGGCTGCCGACAAGTCACGTAACTTAGCTTTAAAAGATGCGTTAACTGGGATTTGGAATCGCCAAGCCTTAAATGAAGTATTAGAGAAGGAGTTTTCTCGCTGGCAACGCTATCAAAAGCCGTTGAGTATTGTCATTTGGGATGTTGATTATTTTAAACGGGTCAATGATAACTACGGCCATGCCGCTGGCGATAAAGTGTTAAAAACCATTGCCGGTATTTTTCAAAAAGCCACCCGTGATGCTGACTTTATTGCTCGTTTTGGTGGCGAAGAGTTTATGGGTGTTTTTCCAGAAACACGCTTAGAAGATGCGCTTATTTTAGCTAATAAAATAAGAGAGAAAGTTGAAAAATCAAAGTTTCATTATGAAGATAAACGGGTATTTATTACAGCTTCTGCTGGTCTAGCCACGTTTAGACCCGGTGACAGCGTCGATGATGTATTTAAGCGTGCTGATACGGCCTTATATCAAGCTAAAGAAGGTGGCCGTAACCGTTGTAGCTCAGAAGATTAAAACAAAGCTCCCTGACAGTTCTGTCAGGGAGCTTTATTGTTTGAATGTAATTATTTTGTTTCTTGTTGAATTAAGAAATCAACCGTTTCTAACATCTCTTCCATGCTGCCCGCCAATGGCGCATCAGTACGAAATTTACCGTTCACAATCATTGCTGGAACACCGGTAATTCCTGACGTTTGACTCATTACCAATGCTTTTTTCACTTTAGATTTCACTGTGAAAGAATTCATCGTTTTTTCAAACTCAGCACGGTCTATACCTTGTTCAGCCACAAAGTCTAATAACTGTTTTTCTGTAGTTAATCGACGCTTTTCAACATGAATAGCATTAAATAACTTGCTATGTAGTGTTGCTAAGTCACCCGTTACTTCAGCTGCGTAAAAAACTCTAGCTAATTGTAACCAGCTGTCACGAAAGATAGCTGGCACCGCCACGAATTTTACATTTTCAGGTAGTGTTTTTTTCCACTCCATTACTTGCGGATCTAGACGAAAACAATGCGGGCAGCTATATGAAAACAGCTCAACCACTTCAACAGTGTTGTCATCATTCGTCGCCATACGCTGTGCCGTCGGCTTGTAGTGCACGCCTTCGACATAAGCCATCGGCATTGCTACTGCACTTGCAGATAAAAACAAGCCTGCGACGGCTGCGACTACTGTTACCATTTTGTTCATATTTTTATCCTTATGTACTATTTAGAATGTTATAAAGTGCCGTAAGAATGCAGGCCTGACAAAAACATATTAACGCCAAGAAAAGCAAACAAAGTGACAAATAAGCCAATTACTGCCCACCAAGCCATAGGTCGACCACCCCAGCCTTTTGTCATCCGCATATGCAACCAGGCGGCGTAATTTAACCACACAATCAAAGCCCATGTTTCTTTCGGATCCCAAGACCAGTAGCCACCCCAAGCTTCTGCCGCCCATAAGGCGCCCAGAATAGTTGCCACGGTAAAGAAGGCAAAACCTAATGCTATCGCCTTGTACATCAGCTCATCCATTATTGCTAATGAAGGCATTGATTGAACCAAGCGTGAGTCCGCTTTAACTTGTTGGCGCCATGACACCAATAGGTAAGCCACACCAATCATTGCTGCCATAGCAAAGGTGCCATAGCCGACAAAATTAGCAGGCACATGAATTTTCATCCAATAGCTTTGCAATGCCGGCACCAATGGCTGAATTTCATGAGCGTTACGTTCAAAGGCATACCAAAGTTGAAATACAACTGCCGCACTGATCACTAATAAAACAAAGCCACCTAAACTACGTACTTGATAGCGACGTTCGTAAAACAAATAGATTATGGAGGTCATCACTGCAAACAAAATAAAGACTTCATAGAGGTTGCTAACCGGAATATGGCCTACATCAACACCAATAAGGTAAGATTCTTTCCAGCGTACCATCAAGCCGACCATGCCCATGGTCGCTGCCGACCAGGTTAAGCCAGTACCAACCTGCTGGGTGAAATCAGAACGCAATATCAGTCCAATGAAATACGTTACCGTCGCCAACACAAACAAAGCACTCATCCACATAAAGGCTGACTGACTGGCTAAGATATAACTTAATAAAAAGTCGCTATCGGCTAACGATAAATCTGCGCCATAGCGTTGAATGGCAAGCAAGCTTAATATCGTTACCGTAATACTATGATGCCTAAAGCCGGCCCAATTTTGGCCTAACAATGCCATCGTTACCGCAGTAAAAATCACTATGCTTATTTCGTATACATCAAATACATCAGCATAGATTACTAGTAGCGCCAGTGCAGCCAAAGCCATTGCACCACGCCATAACCACTGTATAAGTGGACGATCTTCAATCAGATTGAGTGTGCCTATTTTTGTTGTCATTAGTTTTTCATTACTGGGTTAAATTACAAAAGCTATGAACATTTAAATCAATGAGAGTTCCCATCGAGTTGTTTTAAGCGATTAGAAATTTGTTCAAAAAAGGGTTCGAAATCACGTGAATTACGATTACTCATACCCGCTAAAATTACTGTCGAGCCTTGTTGTTGTGTTTTTGCTAGTGCCCAGAAACGGCGTTGCGGTAAATAAAACAATAAGAAAACACCGGTAATTAAAAATGCACAGCCTAAATACACCACCGGTTTACCTGGAGCATGAGCCACTTGTAAACCACTAGCTTCTACTTGCTCATAATCCGTTAACATCAAATAAACAGGCGAACCATAGCGAGGTAAACTACCCATCGCGTCGACCGCATCTTGCAAAAATAATAATTGCTCGTCAGCAACCATTTCATTATCACTGAGATCACTAAAATAAATACGCGCCAACATCTCACGCAACATCGCCAAATAAGCAGGTCCTAAACTAGCACGTTCCACTTCCGGCAAACTGGTTTCAATGAACTCAGTTACCGATGCAAAACCACCTTGCTCAAACATCGCTATTAGTTTGACTAATGTCGACTGTAAGCTTTGCTGCAAGTTTTGTTCATCACTGTTAATTGCCGCTAAGGTTTCGGCCATCATTTGCTGAGCAATTTCAGCAACCAAGGCCTTATCTCTTACCCGCATTAAAAACTGATTAAAGCCGGTAATTTCACCTTGTGAGTCCACTGGAATATATAAATAACCAAACTCATCGGCAGGACTAGAACGCACGCCACTTAAAAAGAAATCTCGTCCTTCGCGCTGTACTGGCAACATGTAGTTTAAGTACTCTAACGCCTCTCCTGTTTCCGACCGTAATTTAAAACCCATGGTCGGGCCGAAATTACGCAGCCTCGCTGGATCTTCTTCGGTCGGATCAGGGTTGATATTAAACGGTCTAAATGCCGTCATTTCTAACTGAAATTGTTGTTTCCCCCAGTGAAACTGGGTATTTTCAAATACTTTTGTTTCCACCAAGGTAGCTTGTGCCGCTGCAAAAGGCCAAGCTTCAATCTCTAATTTAGAGCCGCCATCACTAAAGCTAGCTTGATAAATAGCATAACCTTTATAAATCAACGGATGATTGACTGATATCGTGGTAGCCAGTGGCTCCGCTAAATCAGTGTCATGAATCACGAGATCAGTTTCAAATGATTTTGGTTGGCCGGTTGCATAGTGCTCAATGCGAAAATCTTTAACTTCAATCCTAAATGGCAACGACTGCACCAGGTAACCATCACGCATGGCAACAAAAGCAATGCTAGAAGAGCGACCTTCAGGGATATTGATGCTGCCTCGAAATGCTTGCCTTCCTACCGGTAATTTACTGGCTTCCGGTATTTCTGACACAGCAATATCTCGAGTTTCAATCTTTATCGTGCCCCGCCACTCAGCCCACTTTAATGGTAAATTACTATCTAATAAACCGCCGAGACAGATCACCACAATCGCCGAATGCGTCAAGATATAGCCCATACGATTCATGCCGCCGCGCATGGCTGAAACTAAAATACCTTCCGGCTTTATCGTTTGCTTAACTCGAAAACCTTGCTTGGCAAACTCTACTTGTAATGCATTTGCCGTCTGTTCAGCTTGGCTAGCCACCGTCCAACGTTCATTATGCTTCAGTGCTTGTAATGACTTTTCTTGCACATGAGTACGCAAATTCCACATATCACGCAACATTGAAGGGGTATGGCGAATAACACACACCGATGTCGAAATAACTAATAAGGTCAAAATAGCTAAAAACCACAGCGAGCTATAGACATCATATAAACCAGCCGATTCAAAAAGTTCAAACCAAAAAGGGCCAAACTTGATGACATAATCTGTATAGGGCTGATTCTGTTGTAAAACCGTGCCTATTATCGACGCAATAGCCAAGGTCAACAGCAGAGTGATGGCAAGATCCATCGAACCAAGGAAAAGAAAAAGTCGCTGACTTAATGTCTGGCGCTGAACTTGTGGAGTGCTGGAATCAGCCATAAATGTAAGACCATCGCTAACCTGGGATTGGGTCAGACTAAAAAAGAAGCCGCATGATAAATACCATGCGACTGTGTATCAATATAGTTGTCTAGTGTAAGCCTGAAACATAGGCAGAAACCGCCTTAATCTCATCTTTAGTCATTTTTTGAGCAATATCTCTCATCATTGAATTAGGATCATTGTCACGACTACCATCAGCAAAGGCATTTAATTGTGCCTCAATATAGTTGCTGTATTGACCTGATAATGCTGGCCACTTAGCAGCAGGCACACCGGCACCAGTTGGTCCATGACATGCCATACATGCTGGTAAACCTGATTCTTTATTACCCGCTCGATACACTTGTTGTCCCGCAGCTAATAATTCTTCAGATACCGCGCCTGGCGTTGTTTTTTTACTGGCAAAAAAAGCACCTAAATCAGCCATGTCCTGCTCTGTTAATGTCGCAACCATTGGTGCCATAATCGCATTTTTGCGAGCTGCACTTTTAAAATCTGCTAACTGTTTTGCGATATAAGCTTCATGTTGACCGGCAAGTTTTGGAAACATATCTGAAGGGCTATTACCATCACTGCCATGACAAGCAGCACATGCAACAGCTTTGCCTTTACCGGCAGCTACGTCTCCAGCCGCCATTGCTGGACTAGCCACAGAAAACGCCACAGACATAATTACACTCAAAACCAATCTTTTCATTAATATCATCCCTATAAACACTATCAGTAGATAAAACTGTTGGTATGCTACTCTTATTGGTGTTTTTTTGCATCTTGAGTCCATTATATGTCACAGCTTTATCGCCAAGCCCACTATACAATCAGCGCTACCCAGCTATCTGAACTGCCAGATGATGTAGGGATAGAAGTCGCATTTGCGGGCCGTTCCAATGCGGGGAAATCAAGCGCAATTAATACCATTACAGATATTAAATCCTTAGCCCGAACCAGTAAAACACCTGGTCGAACTCAAATGATTAACTACTTTGAACTCGATGAAGGCCGCTCTTTAGTCGATTTACCTGGCTATGGTTACGCTAAAGTGCCAGAAAAAATGAAAATTCGCTGGCAGCAAACCTTAGGCAAATACTTAGAAACTAGGCAATCTTTGCGCGGTCTGATTTTGATGATGGATGTTCGTCATCCATTAAAAGACTTTGATCTGCAAATGATTGGCTGGGCTAACCATGCCGATTTGTCTGTTCATATTTTATTAACTAAGTCTGATAAATTAAAACGCGGCGCAGCGATGGCGACGTTACATAAAGTCACCGCCGAATTAAAAAAGCAGAACTTAACGGCAAGCGCGCAGCTATTTTCTTCATTGAAAAAAACGGGCAAAGAAGAAGCTATCAGCAAACTAGACTCATGGTTCATAACTGATGAGGTTACCAACCAAGACTAAGGAGACAATATGGCCAGCAAGCCACGTAATGAACGTCGCCAATTTTTACAAAAAGCAGGACTAGGAGCAGCATTAACCGGTATCGCCAGTACTTTAAGTACGCCGATATGGGCCAAAACTATCCCCCAAGAATTAACGGCAACTTTACCGGCAGGCATGCGCCAGCCCGGCTCCGAGTTTAGTAACTACGGTCAACCATCGACACATGAACAGGGAGTCATTCGTTGGATTTCAGCTAACTCTGCAGCTTCTGGTAACGGCGTATCTTGGACACCATTACATGACTTACAAGGCACGATAACGCCGAATGGCTTGCATTATGAACGTCACCACAATGGCGTTCCTGCCATAGACCCAGCTCAACACCAATTGCTTATTGATGGCTTAGTTAACCAACCGCTATCTTTTGATATCAAAAGCCTGTTGCGCTATCCGATGCAGTCTCGTACCTGCTTTATCGAGTGTGGCGGCAACAGCAATAGTGGTTGGCGAACTAACCCGATTCAAACTCAGGCTGGCTATGCCCATGGCCTAGTCTCTAATTCAGAATGGACCGGTATTCCAGTCAAACTGTTATTGCAAGAAGCGGGTATTAAACCTGAAGCGAAATGGGTTATAGCTGAAGGTGCTGACGGTGCATCATTAAATATCAGCATGCCACTAGAAAAACTGATGGATGATGCGCTACTCGCTCTGTATCAAAATGGCGAACGGTTACGGCCTGAAAATGGTTATCCACTGCGACTGGTCTTGCCTGGCTGGGAAGGCATTTTAAACGTTAAATGGCTACGACAATTACGCTTAACGGATCAGCCACTTATGTCTCGTGATGAGACAGCTCAATACACTGAGCTGCAAACTGATGGCAAAGCTCGCCAATTTACTTTTTTGATGGAAGCAAAATCACTGATCACCTCGCCATCATTAGGCATGATGTTGCCTGACAACCCTGCGACTTATCAAGTCACCGGTTTAGCATGGTCGGGACGAGGCAAAATAACTCGCGTTGAGGTTTCTGCAGATGGTGGTGAAACTTGGCTGGATGCAGAACTACAAGGCCCGATACTAGCGAAGGCATTTACCCGCTTTAACTTACCTTGGCACTGGCAAGGTGAGTATGCCATTTTACAAAGTAGAGCTACCGATGAAACCGGCTATGTACAACCCACACGAGAAACCCTGCTCGATAACCGTGGCAAACACGGTTTTTTCCATTACAACGCTATTGTCAGTTGGGAAATAACAGAAGAAGGAGACATTAATCATGTCTATGGTTTCTAAATTACTCTTTCTGATTATTTCACTCAGTGTTTATAGCTCAAGCTATGCCGAACCTGACTATCAGCCTTTAGGAAATCCAGCAGCCGAACTCTCTGAATCACCACAATGGAACCTATCCATTTCAACTGACGGTCAGGGCTTACCTGTAGGACAAGGCATTGCAAGTCAGGGCGCAAAGATTTTTGCTATCCAATGTGCAGGCTGCCATGGTCCAGCTGGTATCGGAGCAAGCGCAGAACCTTTAATGGGAGAAGTCGGTTCGCTAGCCAGTGAATATCCGGAAAAAACAGTTAATAGTTACTGGCCTTATGCCAGTAGTTTATTTGACTATATTCGCCGTGCTATGCCGATTAACGCACCGTTTTCATTAACGGCCGATGAAGTCTATGCTTTGTGCGCCTATATCTTAAATAGCGATGGTATAATTAGCGCTGATTTTGAACTCAACGAACAAACATTACCGCAGGTAACGATGCCAAATCGTGATGGCTTTATTGCCATCTATCCTGATAATCACTCACTATTAAGGACCCATAAATGAGCCCTCGATACGCCAGCACTGTTACGCCTGATCCAGAACTATTTAAAACACCGTCATTGGGCATGGATAAAGATGCATTGACTCATGATTTTAAAAATTATTACGGTAACCACTTAGCCCAAGATAAAGGCAGTGCTTCTGGTCACTACCTTTATTCTGCTATCGCATTAACACTGCGTGACCGCCTTTTTGAGCGGATGAAACATACCAAGCACGCCTACGCTGAATCAAAATGTAAGCAAACATATTACTTATCCATGGAGTTCCTAATGGGCCGCGCCATGGGTAATGCGGCACTTAACTTAGGTTTAGATGCAACCTTAACCAAAGCAATGCATGACCTGGGTTTGGACTTTGAAGAATTAACGGAACTTGAGCATGATGCCGGTTTAGGTAATGGTGGCTTAGGTCGCTTAGCAGCTTGCTTTATTGATAGTTGTGCGACGCTACAATTACCTGTGACGGGGTATGGTATTCGTTACGAATATGGCATGTTTCAACAGAGTATCGAAAATGGCAATCAAATTGAAATGCCTGATCACTGGCTGCGCGATGGCAATCCATGGGAACTAGAACGTCCTGAATTTACCCAACGTATTAAGTTTGGCGGCCACACTGAATTTCATAAAGATGAATCAGGCGAAACAAAAGTCTATTGGGTTAATAGCAATGATGTCTTAGCCGTACCTTATGATTTACCGGTACCGGGTTACCAAAATGGCACGGTAAACAAATTACGGTTGTGGAAAGCGGCCGCAACCGATGAGTTTAATTTAGAAGACTTCAATGCCGGCTCCTACCCTGATGCCGTTGCTGCAAAAAATGAAGCTGAAAACATCAGCATGGTGTTGTACCCAAATGACAGTAGCGAAAATGGTAAAGAACTACGCTTACGCCAACAATACTTCTTGGCATCAGCAAGCTTGCAGGACATTCTCGATTATTGGGTAACGACTCATAGTGAAAACTTCGATGATTTTGCTGATAAAAACTGCTTCCAGCTCAACGATACTCATCCCACAGTAGCCGTTGCCGAGTTAATGCGCCTGTTAATTGATGAACATAATTTGAGCTGGGATAGAGCATGGCATATCACCACTAAAACCATGGCCTATACCAACCACACTTTATTGCCAGAAGCGCTCGAACGCTGGCCGGTAAACATGTTTGGTCGTTTATTGCCTCGTATTTTAGAAATTATTTATGAAATAAATGCCCGCTTCTTAAGTGAAGTAGCGCGTCATTGGCCGGGTGATAAAGAACGTTTAAAACGCATGTCGATCATTGAAGAAGGCCACCAACAACAAGTTCGCATGGCACACCTTGCCATCGTCGGTAGTTTTTCTATTAACGGTGTTGCCGCTTTGCATTCTCAGCTGTTGCAAAAAGGGTTGTTCCATGATTTCTACCAACTGTGGCCTGAAAAGTTCAACAACAAAACCAATGGCGTAACTCAGCGACGTTGGCTAGCTTGGTGTAACCCTGAACTCAGCACTTTATTAGATGCAACTATCGGCACCGAGTGGATAACAGATTTAACTCAGCTAGAAAAATTGGCTGCTTACGCCGATGACGATAACTTTCAACAAAAATGGTTAGAAGCCAAACATGCTAATAAACAACGTCTTGCAGAATTAGTGGCAGAACGTTGTGGAGTCAGCTTTAACGTTGATGCCATGTTTGATATTCAAGTCAAACGTATTCATGAATACAAACGTCAATTGCTTAACGTATTACACGTGATTCACCTTTATGACCGTATTAAGCGTGGTGATACTGACGGCATCGTGCAGCGTTGTGTTTTATTTGGTGGTAAGGCAGCCCCTGGTTATGCCATGGCCAAAGACATTATTAAGTTGATTAATAATGTCGCTGAAGTGGTCAACAATGATCCTGAAGTCGGTGATTGGTTAAAAGTCGTCTTTTTACCTAATTATCAAGTATCAGCAATGGAAATTATTTGTCCGGCCGCTGATTTATCTGAACAAATTTCAACAGCCGGTAAAGAAGCATCAGGTACTGGTAATATGAAGTTCATGATGAATGGTGCGGTGACTATCGGCACATTAGATGGCGCTAATATCGAAATTCGTGAGGAAGTAGGTGATGATAATTTCTTCTTATTCGGTTTAACCGAAGACGAAGTTGAAAAACGCCATGTAGGTTACAACCCTCGTGCAATTATTGCTCAAGATGAAGACTTAAAGCGTGTTGTTGACTTGTTAGAAGGCGGTCACTTCAATCAGTTTGAACCTAATCGCTTTAACAATGTTATCAACGCATTCACTAGCCATAATGATCCGTGGATGACTGTTGCTGACTTCCGTAGCTACATTGATGCACAACATCAAGCCGGCTTAGCCTATCAAGATGAAACGCGTTGGGCTGAGATGAGTATTCTTAATGCTGCATACAGTGGCAAGTTCTCTACTGATAGGACTATGGAAGAATACAACAATGAAATCTGGAAACTAGAAAAAATTAATCCTAAGTAATTGGGATTAATGCGTGCAGCCAAGGGCGTCATTAACCTTGGCTGCCATTATTACTATTAAAAACTCACTTGCTCGATCGGTATTGGCTTACCAATACCATAACCTTGCACGTAATCAACACCCATCTCAGTCAACCGTTGTTTAATGGCATCATTTTCAACAAACTCTGCAATGGTTGTCATCCCCATCAGATGACCAATTTCGTTAATCGATTTAACCATGGCTTCATCAATAGCATCATCAATAATATCCTTCACAAACATGCCATCAATTTTTAAAGAATCTACCGGCAAATTCTTCAAATAAGCAAACGATGATAAACCGCTGCCAAAATCATCTAAAGCAAATAAACAACCAAATTCACGTAAGGTTTTAATGAAGACTTGCGCATCTCTCAGGTTAGCGATTGCTGCTGTTTCGGTGATTTCAAATTTAATTTTATTAGCTGGTAAGCGGTGCATTTGGAATTGCTTAATAATATGACCCAGCAAAGCATCATCACCTAAAGAGCAGCCTGATAAATTAATGGCTAAATGGTCTAAATCATTTAACTGCTGTAAATGTTGTTGCAGCCATAAAAATGCATGGTCAATCACCCAGCGATCAATTCGACCTGATAAATTATATCGTTCTGCCGCTGGCAAAAATGAACCTGGAGGAATAACGTCACCGTTCACTCCTTGCAACCTCAACAGTACCTCGTAAATTTTTCCTTGCTGGATATTAGCTAAAGGCACTATCGGCTGAACATAAAGTAAAAATCTATTTTCTGTTAAGGCTTGCTTGATTTGATTGACCCAACGAAATTCACCTTCTTGCTTTGCTAACTGCTCATCATTATGGTGATAATAATGCACCCGGTTTCGCCCTAAATTTTTAGCGGCATAACATGCCGAGTCCGCCTGAATGAGCGCTTCCGTTGCCGACGCTGTTTTCTGGTTGATCTCGGTGACACCAATACTAACCCCAACACTGAAAATATGCTCTTCCCATAAAAACTGAAATTGTTCAATTAAGTTACGGACTGCATCAGCCGTGGCCATAGCATGGTCATGACCACAGTGCTCCATCAAAATAGCAAACTCATCGCCACCCAACCTGGCCAAGGTATCATGCTGTCGTAAGTACTCCTTTAGTGCCAGACCAAGTTGTCGCAATAATTCATCACCAGCCACATGTCCACAAGTATCATTAATAATCTTAAACTGGTCTAAATCAAGAAAACACAAGGCATGCTCAGAATCATCTTGTCGTGCCATATCTACAACAGTATTTAACCGTCGTTCAAACTCATGTCGATTGATTAAACCTGTCAGCTCATCATGTGATGCTTGATACGATAATTTTCGTGAAACCTCTTTCGCTTCCGTTACGTCTTCTTGAATGCCAACATAATGGGTGATGTTGCCGCTGCTGTCAGTGATTGGAGCGATGTAATGTTGCGCCCAATATAAAGCGCCGCTCTTCGTTTTATTTTGCAACTCACCTCGCCATTCTTGGCCAGAGCTAATCGTTTGCCAAACCTCCTGATAGTGCGCGGATGTTTCTTCTTCAGTCTGAAATAATGTCGGTTTTTTACCTATCACTTCTTCAGCACTGTAACCCGTTAAAAATGAAAACTTGGGGTTCACATATTCTATTTCACCATTAGCACTGGTAATCACAATGGCATTGGGACTACATTCAACCGCCCTAGATAATTTAGTCAGCTTGACCGTTGCTTCTTCTTTAGCCGTAATATCTTCAAAGACGCCAACCCCTCCAGTCACCTTGCCATCTTCTGAGTACACCGGCACAAATTCAGCATGTAAAAATAATGAATGTCCACCCGCAACAGATGTATAAAGACCATGAAAATGGCCTACCTTCCCTAGAAGAGATTGCTGGATCGCTGACAATATTTGTTCATCAACCATATTTTCTAGCATATTAAAACCAATTAGCTCATCACGCTTCGCCGCCAAGATCTCTTCCAAGTGTTTATTTACGGTGATTAATGTGCTGCTTTGGTCATAATAGAATATGCCGACCGGCGAATATTCTATTATCGAGTTTAATCTTGATTCACTATCCTGTAGACGTTGATTGGCATCTAATAAGTCCGATGTTCTTTCATCAATCAAGCGTTCTCGTTGTTTAATTTCACCATTCAGTTCAGCGACTAATGAGTCGTTTTTACATTGCAAATGTAACGACTTGAGAATATTGCTATTGGCCTCTTTATTAAGAGAAATTAACATGGCGTAATAGATCACCAGTGCCGCAGCAATGTAGCTGGCTTCAAGTTCCGATGAGTACAACAATACACCAACAAGAGCGATAAACTGTGGCAATGTATTTGCGTAATAGGCGCTACGCCATGCAGCCATCACCGGTGCTGCAGCAGCTAAAATTCCACAGGTTAAAATAACAAAAATACTTTTTAAACCGGAGTCGTCAGTCACCAAATAAAATAAACTGAAACTAGCCCAAGCCAAGCCTGCCAGAGCAGAAAGGAAAGTGAAGGACTGTAACCATGGTTTAACGTCAACGCGTTGCTCTGCTCGATGGAACGACCAATATAGCAATAACCTCGACATGATTATGCAGAAAATAGCACCACACCACAGTAGCAATAAGCTATGGTCTAAGATCGAATTAAAGATGGCATAGAAAACCGCTGCCACCCCTATCTGCACAACATTTGAAGCAAAACCTGCTTGGAATAATTGGCGTGTTTGTTCCATCAATACGTCATTTGAGTTTAACATTCATAACTCTCCGTTAACGCGTATAAGTTGATTTAACTTAACATAGTTTTAAACTCTAAATTTGACTTCACTTAGGTAGACTCATGCTCTGATACAACAAAAATTTTTAATCTTAAATCGGGTCTTAAGAGCCTATATTTAAATTAACTATGAATAGATAGCGGAAATAACGCTAATTACGTATAATTCAGCGCCTAAGACTTAAGCTCAAAAGCGCCTGTAGCTCAGTTGGATAGAGTGTCAGTTTCCGAAACTGAAGGTCACAGGTTCGATTCCTGTCAGGCGCGCCATCTTTATTCTCATTCGGGTACCGAGTTAGCAAGGTCAGCGTTATAAAGTTGAGTATTATTTTTACCTAAAGCTTTAGCGTAATACATCGCCATATCAGCCGACTTGAGTAAAGCGTTACTGTCTCGGCCATGCTCTGGATAAATAGCGACTCCTATACTTGCTGAAATATGTAATTCTTTATTATTAATTTCAAACAAACCTTCTGCACAAGCACGAATTTTTTCTGCTATGGCTAAAGTCACTTTCGTAGATGCCACATCTGGCAGCAAAATAATAAACTCATCACCACCAATTCTTGACAGTGTATCTGTGCGTCTTAAATTTGTACTTATCCGCTTCGACATAGCAATAAGCAGCTCATCACCTACATCATGGCCATGAGAGTCATTAACCATTTTAAAGCCATCAAGATCCAGAAACATAACACCAATGAAAGTTTGGTTTCTTGCCGAGTTCCTGAGCGCTTGTGATAGTCGATCATTAAACAATGCTCGATTGGGCAGGTCAGTTAATACATCGTGAAAAGCTAGGTGTGATATTTTTTGCTCTCTCACCGTAGCGTCCAATCTTAACTGATAATTTTCAAAGATATTCTTACCTTGAACTCGAGCAGAATAAAACATAAATGCTGTATATAAAATAAGCATCCAACCAAGTCCAACAGTCGTCATTGTAGCCTCATTTAAACTAAAGTAATGGACAATATTAGGCACAATGGTTGGTATGAAAAAACAGAAGACTGAGGTTTTATCTGCTGCTAAAGATGATGCTCCTCCAGCAATCAAACCACCGAGCATAAAGGTGATATATATCTGCAGCACAGCATCGACCTGACTTGCAAAAAAGAAGGCTGTCCATCCCCATAAAAGCCCGGAAGAGAAGGTTCCAATTCGAAAACTATATAAGTATGGAGCAACATCCTCTCGCGAAGCAGGCGAGCGATGGCTAAAACTATAAAATACCACCAACCGAAGTGATGAAATGATAATCAGAGCTGATAACCAAAGGGAAAGTTCTAGCTGCGCTACTTGCTCAGCTAAGCCCCAAGTTAATAACAGTCCTAAAGCAACAGAAATAAAGACCGATATTGGCAAGGAAGCCGCCAATAACTTTAGACTTTCTTGCTTAATGCCTTTATTCAAAGCCTGAGCGCGGTTACGATCTACTAGCTTTGATAAAAACATTCTAATCGTTTTATAAGCCAATTTTTGAATTACCTATTTCAGGTCAAAATATTGAGCTATCGTAAGGTAGCCCTATTAACATTGACTATACCTTAGGTAGACTTAATATTAATAGGGTTATTAATACTGGAGCCTATAGGAATTAATAAAAAAAACAGTCGCTGGAAGCTCATATTAAAATCGCTTATAGGTGTACAATATCTACTAAACAACTTGTAACTCAAGGGGACTCTGCAATGATTGAGAAACCTTCCAACCACCAAAGACATTTCCTTACGCCCCACCTCGCTCGATATCTATTGTTTTTTGCTGCCTGCTGCTTTTCTGCGCCTAGCTTTTCCGAACAAACTCACTGGCAACTACCTAATTATATCGTTGATAGTTTTGTAGAAATTGCCTTAAAGAATGAGTATTCAAAAGTGGTCAGTCCATTAAGGAAATGGCAACAACCTATCTATTATTTCATCGAACACCGTACAGCAGATGAAGAGCTACACACAAAAATAACCAACCTACACCTTGCTCACCTTAGTAACATCACTGGGTTGAAAATAATTCCTACCGACAACGCTGACAAAGCAAATCTGACGATCATCTTTTCAACTGAAAAGCAGCTCGCGCAAGAACTTAAAAGTGATTTTAACTTACTCGATCAGCGACAAATACTAAAGTTTTCCCGCCAAAGTGTGTGCTTAGCCAACTTTGCAACAAAGAGTGATAACAGTATTCATAAAGCAGTCGTAATAATACCAGTCGATCGCGCCCGCGCTCATGCAAAATTATTATCATGTGTAGTGGAAGAACTTACTCAAGTATTGGGCCTGCCCAATGATTCAGATAACGTATTTCCATCAATTTTTAACGATAAGTCACATAACGATTATTTATCTGGCTTGGATTATTTACTACTAAGCTTGTTATATCACCCGCAAATAAAAGCGGGCATGAAACAAAAAAAGGTGAAGCCTATTTTAAGAAACATAATTCAAAGCCCAAAATTTAAACAACAAATTGAACAAGCTAACTACCTTGTCAATCAACAAGGGATATATCTGCTATTAAATTAAAGCCATAAAAAAAGGCCCTCGAAAGGGCCTTTTTAGTGAGTAACTAAATTTAGCTATTATTCACTAACAACAAAATCAACTCGACGATTTTCCGCTTGACCTGCAGCAGTATCATTTGTAGCAACAGGGAAACCTTCTCCCATACCTACTGGTAATAAGCTGTCAGCATCAACACCTTGAGATACCAAGTAAGCAACAACAGCTTCAGCACGTTTTTGTGACAATGTCATGTTGTAAGCGTCTGCACCACGGCTATCAGTATGACCTTCAACACGAACTTTAAGTTTTGAATCAGCTTGTTTCAATAGCGTTACTGCTTGCTCTAAAAACGATTTTTCTACCATAGATAAAACGGCTTTATTCGTTTCAAAATTAACGCCAGTTAATGATAATAAGTTTTGGCCCGGTAAAGGACAGCCATCTGCATTAACAATCGTACCTAATGGTGTCGCTGGGCATAAATCTAAATAATCAGCAACGGCATCACGGTCAGTGTCTAATGCACAACCTACACGATCAACTGATACGCCTGTTGGTGTGTTTGCACACATATCGATACCATCAACTACGCCATCAGCATCACTATCAAAAGCACAACCTTGCGCATCAAGTAATGCGCCAGCAGGTGGAGTATCAGCACAAGCCTCTGTAGCAACAGCCATTGGAGCAGGAGCTGTTTCACCATCCGAACAGATAATTAAACCAGCCAATGCACCAACGAAAGCACCGGCACCAGCAGCTGGTCCAGTTGTAGCTGCCCCAGTTACTGCACCACCAGCTGCACCACCAGCTATGGCACAAAATAAGTTCTTCTCATCCGTTGCTTTGTTGCCTGAAGCACAACCGGCTAATAAGCCAACAGTAAGGGCTACTGCGGTTAATTTCACTAATGATTTCATTATTATTTCCTTTGTTTAAATTTCAACGATGTTCTTTAATTTATTTTTTTATGGCGTTACTGTATTTAAAGTACTACCCAAGGCGTTCTGCGCATGATAATACTATTTACAAACACTGTCTAACATATTCATAAAAAAGGATTATTTATATATTTTCACAACTTTACATTCGACCGATTACGTCACTCTCAACCTCTTCTAATGACAAACCACCAGCGTCGGCATCTTCAGCTAATTCACCTGCTTCCGCACCCAATTTAATTTTCAAACGGACTTCATTAGTCGAATCAGCATTTTTCAATGCATCTTCATAAGTGATTTCACCCGCCTTATATAAGTCGTAAATAGCTTGATCAAACGTTTGCATGCCTAACTCACGTGACCGTTTCATCACATCTTTGATCTCGGCGACTTTACCTTTTTCTATTAAATCAGCGATTAAAGGCGTATTGATCAATATTTCAACCGCCACACAGCGTCCAGTACCATCTTTTCTAGGAATTAATCGTTGTGCAACCACCGCTTTTAAATTTAACGATAAATCTAAAAATAATTGCTTATGGCGCTCTTCTGGGAAGAAGTTAATAATTCGATCCATAGCCTGATTAGCATTGTTAGCATGCAAAGTGGATAAACATAAATGGCCGGTTTCCGCAAAAGTCACCCCATAATCCATGGTTTCTCGCGCGCGAATTTCACCAATCATGATCACATCTGGTGCTTGCCGTAGTGAATTTTTTAACGCGACATCGTATGAATCGGTATCAATACCCACTTCGCGCTGCGTCACCACACAACCGCCATGATCATGATCAAATTCAATCGGGTCTTCTATCGTCAATATATGGCCAGTACTATTTTGGTTTCGGTAGCCAATCATTGCTGCAAGCGTAGTTGACTTACCACTACCGGTTGCACCAACAAAAATAACCAGACCCCGTTTAGTCATTGCTAATTCTTTAATTATTTCAGGAACATTTAACTCTTCCATCGTCGGGATTTCATCTTTAATTCGCCGTAAGACCATGGCAATTTTATTACGCTGGAATAATGCACTGGCTCTAAAGCGACCAGCCCCCGAAGTGCTGATCGCATAGTTACATTCCTTATCACGCTCAAAGGTTTTTTTCTGTGCATCGGTCATGGTGCTGACCACTAAGTCGCGCGCTTCATCATCAGCTAATGGTGTCTGTGACAAGGTTGCTAACCGACCATTTACTTTTAAACTTGGCGGCCGACCTGCAGTAATAAATATATCTGAGGCATCATGTTTTACCGCTGCTTTCAGTATCGTTACGATATCCATTGTGAGCTCCTAGCGGAATAAATCTTTATTAACTGCACGAGGTAAAGCTTCTGCTTTGGAAACTTGCTGCCGGCGAACTAAGTCTTGCAAACATTGATCTAAAGTTTGCATGCCGACGGCGCCACCGGTCTGAATCGAAGAATACATTTGCGGCACTTTATCTTCGCGAATTAAGTTACGAATTGCCGGCGTACCAATCATGATTTCATGAGCCGCAATACGGCCACCGCCTACTTTCTTCAATAATGTTTGTGAAATAACGGCGCGTAATGATTCAGATAACATTGATCGCACCATATCTTTTTCCGCAGCAGGAAAGACGTCAATAATCCTATCAATTGTTTTGGCTGCTGAAGATGTATGCAAAGTACCAAAGACTAAATGGCCGGTTTCAGCAGCAGTTAACGCTAACCGAATCGTTTCCAAATCACGTAACTCACCCACTAAGATAATATCGGGATCTTCACGTAAAGCCGATCGTAAAGCTTCATTAAAACCTAAGGTATCGCGATGAACTTCGCGTTGATTAACCAGACATTTTTTACTTTTATGAACAAATTCGATTGGATCTTCAATTGTTAAAATATGCTCACTATCTTTATTATTTTTATAATCAACCATTGCCGCTAAAGTGGTTGATTTACCTGAACCTGTCGGGCCAGTTACCAACACGATACCGCGAGGATTATCTGAAATTTGTTTAAATATATCTGGAGCGCCAAGATCTTCTAAGCTTAATACCGTTGATGGAATAGTACGAAAAACAGCTGCTGCACCGCGGTTTTGATTAAAGGCATTAACCCTGAACCGCGCTAAATTTGGAATTTCAAATGAAAAATCTGCTTCTAAAAATTCTTCGTAATCTTTACGCTGCTTGTCATTCATGATGTCATAAATCATGGCATGCACTTCTTTATGTTCCATCTCCGGTAAATTGATGCGTCTAATGTCACCATCCACCCGAATCATCGGTGGCTCACCTGCTGAAACATGTAAATCTGATGCATTATTTTTTGCACTAAAGGTCAGCAATTCAGTAATATCCATTCACATTCCCTAACGTAATTCATTTAATATTTAATGCTTCCACCAGGAAAGCAACAAACATAAAGGTAGCGCGCTCATCAGTGGCTTGCAACATGATAGATATAAAAAAACAACTACAGAACATAAATAATTCAATTAATCAGGCTGAAATCAAAGCTCAACGCAGCTCTGGTTCAGTACAATTACTTGCTGTTAGTAAAACATGGCCAGCAGCAACATTACGTTTAGCGGCACAAGCCGGGCAAAACTGCTTCGGCGAAAACTATTTGCAAGAAGCATTGGTTAAAATTGACGAATTATCCGAACTTGAACTGGAATGGCATTTTATTGGGCCGATTCAATCTAATAAAACCAGAGACATTGCGGCACATTTCGACTGGGTACAAAGCATCGATAGGCTGAAAATTGCTCAACGATTAAATGACCAACGTAATGAGCAACAAGCGGTCTTGAATGTTTGCATTCAAGTAAATATAGATAACGAAAATAGTAAGTCAGGTGTTAATGCCGAGAACGTAATATCTCTTGCCCAACAAATATCACAATTATCGCGATTAAAATTACGCGGCATCATGGTGATTCCGACTAAAACTGACCATCTCAGTCAACAACAATCGGCTTTTCTGCGTGCCCATCATTTATACAGCGAGCTTCAACAGCAGTTTCCAGGCATTGATACTCTCTCTATGGGCATGACTCACGATATGCAAATAGCAATCTCAGCAGGTAGTACCATGGTCCGGGTTGGTACCGGCTTGTTTGGTCAACGGCTTACACCTAACGTTTGATACCAAGTAAACTATTGCCGAATCCTCAATTAACATTGGAACCTGTTATGAAAGACTGCAAGATCGCATTTATTGGTGGCGGTAATATGGCGAGAAGCCTGATTGGCGGCTTAGTTGCTGATGGATTTTCAGCACAGCATATTCACGTAGCAGATCCTTCTGCTAGTCAATTAGAAAGCATCAACTCACAACACGGCGTCCATACCTTTACTGACAATATTGCAGCGATCAAAAACTGTGACATCATCATTTTGGCAATTAAGCCTCAGCAGTTACAAGCGGTGGTAAAACAAATTGCTCCATCTTGGCAAACAAGCAGTTTATTAATCTCAATTGCCGCCGGTATCCGTCTTGAGGATATTAACCGTTGGTTAGACCAGTCAGCCCCAGCTATCGTACGGGCTATGCCCAACACACCATCATTAGTGCAAGCCGGTGCAACGGCGTTATGTGCCAATGAACATGTCAGCACCAATCAACATGAAATGGCCGAGTCTGTTTTACGTTCAGTAGGATTAGCATTGTGGGTTGACGATGAAGTCCAGATTGATGCTGTCACCGCGCTATCTGGTAGTGGCCCAGCCTACTTTTTCTTAGTAATGGAAGCCATGGAAAAGGCTGCAATTGAACTTGGCCTGGCTCCTGAAACCGCTCGTTTACTCTGTCTACAAACAGCCTTTGGCTCGGCAAAAATGGCACTAGAAAGTGAGGAATCAACCGAAGTGTTACGCCAAAGAGTGACATCACCAGGCGGTACAACTGAACGGGCATTACACGAGTTAGAAGATGGCGATCTAAGAGGCTTGTTTGAAAATGCATTGGTTGCTGCAGCGTTACGTTCGCGTGAATTAGCAACTCAACTAGGAAAAGATGATGCCTAGCGGATATTTCAGTAACCCGATTATTTTTTTAATAGATGTATTATTTGGCTTATATATGGCCATTGTTGCCCTGCGGATCATTATGCAATGGGCGAAATGGGAATATCATAATCCCTTAGTTCAATTTATTGTCCAAGCCACACAATTACCGGTTAAATTTTTGCGCGGATTCATCCCGGCTATGGGTCGCTGGGATATGGCAACCATTGTTTTATTAATTGCTTTAGCGATGATAAAACTACTGTTAATCACCTTGTTCCAAACAAGTATGCCACCGCTGTTCTCATTTATTATTTTTGCACTGGCAGATATTTTTTCACTGTTTATCACCATATTTACGGTCAGCATCATTGGCGAAGTAATTTTAAGCTGGGTCAGTCCTCCCGGTAGCTACAACCCAATAGCCCCACTTATTAACCGCATGAATTCGCCGTTATTGAGACCAATACGACAATGGATTCCTCAGATGAGCGGCATTGATTTTTCGCCTTTAATTGCACTACTTAGCCTACAAATTTTATCGATGCTGGTACTGCCTATTTTGACTGGTCACGGTTAATAACTTCGCTATCAATATTGCACCCAGATCGCAGTCTCATTAGACTTGCAGCCAAAAACCAAGGAATTATTTAGCTATGCCGGTCATCATACCAGCTGATTCAGTCGGCTTGGTCAGTCCACAAACCTTACATATCGATACGCCAATTACTTTGGATTGTGGTCGTACGCTAGCCAGCTATGATCTGGTTTATGAAACCTATGGCAAGCTCAATACTGATAAATCCAATGCAGTTCTGATCTGCCACGCTTTATCAGGTGATCACCACGCTGCCGGCTACCATGATATGGATGATAAGAAGCCCGGCTGGTGGGATACCGCTATTGGCCCTGGCAAAGCTATTGATACCAATTATTTCTTTGTCGTCAGCTTAAATAATCTCGGTGGCTGCAAAGGCTCAACCGGTCCCACCAGTATTAATCCAGAAACGGGCAAGATTTACGGACCAGACTTTCCAATCGTAACCGTATCAGACTGGGTAGAGAGTCAGTCGGTATTGGCCGATCATTTAGCGATTCAGCAATGGGCGGCGGTGGTCGGTGGTAGTTTGGGCGGTATGCAAGCAATGCAATGGGCGATTAGCCAGCCAGAACGTTTACGTCATGCATTAATCATCGCTGCAGCACCTAAATTATCAGCTCAAAACATTGCCTTTAATGAAGTGGCTCGTACCGCAATAAAATCTGACCCTGACTTTCATGACGGTCATTACACTGCTCACAATACCTTGCCACGACACGGCCTTGGCTTAGCTAGAATGCTTGGCCATATCACCTATTTATCTGATGTAGCGATGGGTGAAAAGTTTGGTCGTGCACTACGTAACGACACCATAAACTACGGCTATGACGTTGATTTTCAAATAGAAAGCTATTTACGTTATCAAAGTGAAAACTTTGTTGACCGCTTTGATGCTAATACCTATTTATTAATGACTAAAGCATTAGACTACTTTGATCCCGCAAAAGAATTTAATGATGACCTCACCGCTACCATGGCGCAAATAAAAGCAAAATGTTTGGTGGTTTCATTTAGTACGGATTGGCGTTTTTCTCCTGAACGCTCCAATGAAATCGTCAATGCCATGCTCAATGCTGGTACCGATGTTACCTATGCTGAAATTGAAGCTCACCAAGGTCACGATGCTTTTTTAATGTCGATCGGCCGTTATATCGACATTTTCCAAACCTATATGCAGAAAATCGCTGCTGAAGATGGTGACTCATGAACCTACGTATCGATTTACAGATCATCAGTGATTGGATACCGGATGGTGCACGGGTACTTGATTTGGGCTGCGGCAACGGCACCTTACTTACTCATCTACAGCAGCGCAATGTCACTGGTTATGGTTTAGAAATAGACAATAGCAAGTTTGCTGACTGCATTAAAGCCGGAGTGAATGTAATTCAAGTCGATCTGGATCAAGGCTTGCCCCAGTTTGCCGATCAAAGTTTCGACTTTGTTATTTTGTCACAAACCTTGCAAGCAATTAAACGACCCGACTTTTTATTACAAGAAATTGCTCGTGTCGGCAAACAAGGCATTATTGGATTTCCTAACTTTGGCCACTGGCAATGTCGTTTGCAGTTAGCTTTAGGTGGCCATATGCCGGTATCACGCACCTTACCTAATGAATGGTTTGAAACACCTAACATTCATCTATGTACCATTAATGACTTCGAACAACTTTGTAAAAATAATAATATAGCCGTCCTCAGTCGCAGCATCGTCAACCATAAGCATAAAGACACGCTCGGTACTCGACTATTACCTAATTTATTTGGCCAAGTGGCCCTTTACCAAATTAAACCACAATAACTATGAAACCTTATCAACAAGAATTTATCGAATTTGCTTTGCAGACAGGCGTCTTACGCTTTGGCTCATTTACCTTAAAGTCTGGCCGAATTAGTCCTTACTTTTTTAATAGTGGCTTATTTAATAGTGGAGCAAGCTTAGCTCGCTTAGGTCGCTTTTACGCCCAAGCCATTAGCGAATCAGAGCTTGACTACGATGTCTTATTTGGCCCTGCTTACAAAGGCATTCCTTTAGCATCAACAACCGTCGTTGCCTTAGCCGATCATCATCAACGCGATGTACCCTATGTCTTTAACCGTAAAGAACTAAAAGATCATGGCGAAGGTGGCCAATTAGTTGGCGCAGAGCTACAGGGCAAAGTATTAATCATTGATGATGTTATTTCTGCCGGTACCTCAGTCCGTGAGTCTGTAGCAATCATTAAAGCTGCTGGTGCCATGCCTGCTGGCGTTATTATCGCCTTAGATCGTCAGGAGCGAGGCCTAGATCAGCGTTCAGCTATTCAAGAAGTAGAACAAGAACATCAAATCCCAGTGAAAAGTATCATCTGCTTGAATGACCTACTTAATTATCTTGAAAACAATACTGAGTTTGCAGAACACTTGTCAGCAGTACAAGCTTACCGCGAACAATACGGCGTTTAGTCCCAGCTCAATTTATAGCTGGGGAGTAGTTAATGCTCCCCAGATCAACTTAATTGAGATCAATATAGTCACGATCTCAAATGAACGTTTTATCCAGCGATTGCCATGCTTAAGCGCCAAATGCGAACCAACATAGCCCCCTAATAACGAGCCGACCAATAATGCTGGCAGCCATTGCCAGTGAATGGCCGTTAATAAGCCTAATGTGATAGCACCAGCACCATTCCAAAACAGGCCGACTAAGATTAAGGTATACGCAACAGCTCGCTGATAATCCATTCCAAACCACACCACCAACCAAATAGTGACAAACAATCCAGTGCCCGAAGTTAACGAGCCATTAAGAATGCCTATCAAAAAGAGCATGCAAGCACCGAGTAGGTAACCAGCGTTGTCGCGATGCTTGGGCTGATATTGCTGGCCTAAAGCCGGTTTAAATATCGAATATATGCCGAGACTGCCAGTCAATACTCCGAGAGATAGAATCGCCCATTGTTCAGGCACATGTAGAATTATATTACCGCCAACTATCACGCCAGGTAGACCAGCAAGCAACATCACCACAATAAACTTCCGCTCTAATTGGCTATTTGCTAGGTAACGCAACACGGCGCCTAAACCAAGTGCTACACTCGCCACTTTATGTGTCGCTAAAGCCACGGTGAAACTGAGTCCGAGGAAGATTAGAACTGGAAATTGAATTAAGCCGGCACCGCCACCGCTAAACGCTGAAAAAGTATTGGCAACTAATGACACTAAAAAAAGGACTAACTGGTCGATAAGGCTCAATTTTATTAATTCTCACTCTAAAATATACAGATGATGATGCAAACTATGATTCAATCACGTTTTTTAGCCCCGGTGTTACTCCTTTTGACTACACCATTATTTGCAGGCCAACTTTATCGCTTTCCTGACGAAAATGGCGTGCCCACAATCAGTCGCAGTTTACCGCCCTCTGTTGCCCAAAACGGCTACGATATTCTCGATGATAAATCACTACGTTTGATTGAACGTATAGAACCCGCACTCACACCTGAGCAAATAATCGCAGAAGAAAGTGAATTAAATGCACAAATTCTAGCTGAAAAAGAAGCCCAGAAAACAAGGACTAAGACAGAACAGGCAACTAAAAGAGCAAAGCAAAAACAGGCGGTTTACGAGCAGAATTTACGGGCGAGTTATTCGTCGGAGCAAGAACTTTTAACTGACCGTGATAATAATATCACCCGTCGCACAGTTAAAATTCAAGAGCTGACAGCTAAAATACCCAAATTAAAACAAAGTTTAGCAAAACAGCAGCAACAAGCTGCAGAACAAGAACTTAGAGGTCGAGGCCTTAGCCCTAATTTACAAAAACGACTTACTGCGTCGCAACAAGCAATTGAAATTAATGCCAATACGATCAGCAGTCTTGAGCAAGAAATTATCCAGCTGACTGAGCAGTATGCGGCTGATTTAATACGGTTACGAGAGCTACTTCAAGCAGCCACTAGCAGCAATTAAACCAAGCTATCTAAGACTGCTAATAGCTGCTGATTTTCTTCTGCAGTACCAATGCTAATTCTTAAAAACTGACTGATTCTCTCGTCGGAGAAGTGACGCACAATCACCCCTTGTTTTCTCAGTCCATCAGCTAATACTTTTGCATCAATTTGCGGATGTCGTGCAAATACAAAATTGGCTGCTGACGGCAAAATATCAAAACCCAAGTCCGTCAACTCATTAACAACTAACTCACGACTAGAGATAACTTTGTTACAAGTCTGTTCAAAGTATGGCTGGTCTTCAAATGATGCGACACCAGCATGAATTGCTAAAGTATCAATTGGATATGAATTAAAGCTATCCTTTACTCGAATCAAGCCTGCAATTAACTCAACATTACCCAATGCATAACCTAGTCTAATTCCGGCAAGGGAACGTGATTTGGATAAAGTTTGAGTAACTAATAAATTTGGATATTGATTAATTAACGTAATCGCACTTTGACCGCCAAAATCTATATAGGCTTCGTCAATCACCACCACCGAATCAGTATTCTTTATCAGTAACTTTTCAATCTCAGCTAAGGCTAATAACCGCCCTGTCGGTGCATTAGGGTTAGGGAAAATAATGCCACTATTTGGCTGCTGATAATCATCAATATTAATTTCAAACTCAGCCGTTAACGGTATTTTCTGAAACTCAATCTGATAAAGCTGACAATAAACCGGATAAAAACTGTAAGTAATATCTGGAAATAACAACGGAGCTTCATGCTGAAAAAAAGCATGAAAAATATGTGCTAAAACTTCATCAGAACCATTGCCAACAAACACCTGCGCTTCATCTAATTGGTGATACTCAGCAATGGCTTGTTTTAATGCCTGAGCATTCGGATCAGGATATAAACGAAGTTGATCACTGGTCGCAAAACGAATCGCTTCCAATACCTTTGGAGATGGCCCATATGGGTTTTCATTGGTATTGAGCTTGATCAGGTTAGCGACTTTCGGTTGTTCACCTGGTACATAAGGCTCTAAATCATGGACGATCCCACTCCAGAATCGGCTCATAACTTAGTCCTTCAAGCGATATTCAGCAGAGCGAGCATGAGCAGTTAAACTCTCACCACGCGCTAATACCGATGCAATTTGACCTAATGATTGAGCGCCCGCCTCGGAAACATTGATCAAACTTGAACGTTTCTGAAAATCATAAACACCTAGTGGTGAACTAAATCGAGCGGTACGCGAAGTGGGTAAGACGTGATTAGGACCAGCACAATAATCACCCAAAGCTTCAGCGGTATAACGACCCATGAAAATAGCACCGGCATGACGAATTTTCTTAGCCATGGTCATTGGCTCAGCCACCGATAATTCTAAATGCTCAGGTGCAATATAGTTAGCAACTTCGACTGCTTCGTCTAGATCTTTCACTAAAATTAAAGCACCGCGTTCTGCCATCGAAGCGGCAATAATTTCTTGCCGCTCCATGGTTGGCAATAATCGTTGAATTGCAGCATCAACTTGTTGTAAAAACTCCGCATCATCTGACAACAAAATTGATTGCGCATCTTCATCATGTTCAGCTTGTGAAAATAAATCCATCGCCACCCATTCAGGATTAGTTTTACCATCACAGATCACTAAAATCTCTGATGGACCGGCAATCATATCAATACCAACCGAACCAAATACCATCGCTTTAGCTGTTGCGACATAGATATTGCCCGGGCCGACAATTTTATCAACTTGCGGAACAGTCTCAGTGCCATAAGCCAATGCCGCGACAGCTTGCGCACCACCAATAGCAAAAATACGATCTACACCAGCAATTGCAGCTGCTGCTAATACTAATTCATTAACGACACCATCAGGTGTCGGCACCACCATAATCAATTCTTCAACACCGGCAACTTTGGCAGGAATAGCGTTCATTAACACTGAAGAAGGATAGGCAGCTTTGCCGCCCGGCACATATAAACCGGCCCGATCTAATGCTGTGATTTGTTGACCTAATACCGTGCCATCAGCCTCAGTATAAGTCCAAGACTCTTGTTTTTGATGCTCGTGATAACTACGTACTCGATCAGCCGCAGCTTGCAAGGCAGCTCTTTGTTCTGCTGGGATAGTCTCTAAGGCGTGCTGAGCACGCTCTAAAGATATTTCTAACTCAGCTAGCGTATCAGCCTCAATCCGGTCAAAACGACGGCTATAATCTAAAACAGCGGCGTCGCCTTTGCCTTTAACTTGCTTCAGAATATCTTTGACTGTCTCAGTCACTGTTTCATCTGATGCGGCATCCCATGCTAACAAGGCTTCAAGTTGAGCCTGAAAGTCATCATCTGCAGTAGTTAATTGTTGTACCTTAATCATTTCTTTGTTCTCTAACCGCTGCACGAATCTGACTAATAAATTTTTGGATGCGAGCGTGTTTGGTTTTCATTGATGCTTTATTGACCACTAACCGCGAACTTATATCAGCAATATGTTCTAACGGTTCCAAGCCATTTGCACGCAAGGTATTGCCGGTATCAACCACATCAACAATACGATCAGCCATACCAACTAACGGTGCCAACTCCATCGAACCATATAATTTAATGATTTCAACTTGTTTACCTTGTTGAGCATAAAATCGGCGGGTACTTTCAACAAATTTAGTGGCTACTTTCAAGCGGCCTTTTTTCTCAACTTCATTGACTCGACCTGCTGTCATCAACTTGCAACATGCGATTTCAAGATCAACCGGTTCATACAGTTCAGCATCAGGGTGCTCAAGCAACACATCTTTACCTGCAACACCAATATCAGCACCACCGTACTCAACATAAGTCGGTACATCAGAGGCACGCACAATGATTAACTTCACATCAGCTTGATTGGTATCTAGGATCAGTTTGCGACTGGTTTCTGGATCATCAATCGGCTCAATACCTGCTGCTTTCAGCAACGGTAAAGTTTCTTTATAAATACGTCCTTTGGATAAAGCCAAAGTTAAAGTATTAGGCATTGTCACCTCTCACGGAACTAGGAATACGGCGAATGCTTGCGCCTAATTGTTGTAGTTTTTCTTCGATACATTCATAACCACGATCGATATGATAAATACGCTCAACTATCGTTGCACCTTCGGCCACTAATGCCGCCAAAACTAAACATGCTGAAGCACGTAAGTCTGTCGCCATCACCGGGGCAGCGGTCAGTGTTTGTTGCCCCTTGCAAAACACAGTATTGCCTTCGATCTGTAAGTTAGCACCCATGCGCTGCATTTCTTGCACATGCATAAACCGATTTTCAAAGACGGTTTCAACTATAGTTGCCGAGCCTTCTGCAACACTATTTAACGCCGTAAACTGTGCTTGCATATCTGTTGGAAATGCCGGGTATGGTGCGGTACGAATGCTTACTGCTTTTGGACGTTTGCCATGCATATCAAGTGAAATCCAATCATCACCCACTTTAATATCGGCTCCGGCTTCTTCCAGCTTCAATAACACCGCTTCTAATTGATTAGCATCAGTATCTTTTAACTTTATTTTACCGCGCGTAATCGCTGCAGCAACCAAATAGGTTCCTGTTTCTATTCTATCGGGCAAGATATCGTAGTTAGCACCATGCAAGGTTTTAACCCCCTCAATTTCTAAGGTTGCCGTGCCAATGCCTGTAATTTTGGCCCCCATCGCATTCAAGTAATTAGCTAAATCGACCACTTCAGGCTCACGAGCCGCGTTCTCGATAATAGTTTTACCATCCGCTAAGGTAGCAGCCATCATTAAGTTTTCTGTACCGGTTACCGTCACTTGGTCGAGAAAGATATGGGCACCTTTCAAACCACCACCATCCGTCGCTCGAATGTAACCATTTTCTACTTTAATATCTGCGCCCATTTGCTCTAAACCACGCAAATGTAAATCCACAGGTCGCGAACCAATCGCACAACCACCAGGCAACGATACATCCGCCTTACCAAACTTGGCCAACAAGGGACCCAATACTAAAATCGATGCCCGCATTGTTTTAACTAAGTCATAAGCGGCTTCAGTATCGGTCAATGTTGTCGGATCGATTTCCACACCCGAACGTTCATCTACCGTTAACGTCACGCCCATGCGACCTAATAATTCTAAAGTGGTGGTGATATCATGCAAATGCGGTACGTTGCCGATGCGGACAGGTGCATCAGCAAGCAAAGCCCCCATCAGTATAGGTAAGGCTGCATTTTTAGCACCAGATATGCGGATTTCGCCGTCGAGGGCAACACCGCCATTGATAATTAATTTATCCAATTCAATCTCTATTACGTTGGCGCGAACGGACTAGCGTGGCGCTGAAGTTTTTAATGCTAGTGCGTGGATCGCACCTTCGAAACTATCACCTAAAGTGCTATACACCATGCGATGTTGCTGAATCAGTGATTTACCCGCAAACGAAGGACTCACTATCATAGCCTCAAAATGTTGGCCATCATCACCCAACACTTCTACTGTTGCATCAGGCAAGCCAGCTTCAATCATATTTTTTATTTGTAACGCATCCATCACTTAATTCCGATATCTCTATAAATTTTAGTGCAAAGGTAATAATTCATCTAAACCACTGGCACTCGCAATGGCTAACATTTGGCTAGGGATATTTTGAAAAACAATCGACTTATTGGCAGCTTGTGCAGTCCGCATCCAATCAATCAGCAATGCCAGTCCCGCACTATCACTCCGGCTCACAGCGGCTAGATCTATCTTCAAATCTGTCACCGGTTCGAATACTCGACTGGTTTGTTCTAGTACCTGACTAACCGTGGCAAAGCTGAGTTCACCGCCGACACGAATAACCTTACTATCAGTATCAAATACTAAAGAAAATAATTCATTACTCATGTTTTAACTTTTTCGTTACGGGAGGCTAAACGCTCAATTAACTTATCCATTCCGTCGATACGAATTTGCTTGGCAAAGGTTGAGCGGTAGTTGGTCACCAAACTAATGCCATCAATTTTGACATCATACACTTTCCAGGCATTTTCTTTGTTGAGATACATCGATAAAGCCATCGGAATTGAAGGACCGCCCGCCTGTAAAATTTCCATTTTAACTTTTACTTTCTTTTTAGCGACATTGCCGCGGAAAGGTATAAACTTAATTTTTTCATCGCTATATTCCAACATTGCAGTTGAATAGGTACGGACCAATAACAACCTGAATTCTTCGGTAAATCTAACTCGTTGCTCAGCTGAAGCTTTGCGCCAGTTTTTGCCTAAGGCTAATTTTGACATTTTATCAAAATCAAAATTAGGCATTATGATCTCTTGTACTAAACCATAAATAATCGATGAATCTTCTGCTAACTGCTCTTTATTATCTTTTAGTGATTGCAGCATTTTCTCAGTGGCGTCTTGCACCAAGCGTTGAGGAACAACGACCTCATCAGCATAAACAACAGCAGGCATAGCAAACAAAGACAATAACAACGCTGCCGTTACCACCAGCTTATTCATGAGCTGAACTCCTGACATCATTATTCATCACCTTCAGCTTTACTAAACAGAAATTGGCCGATCACTTGTTCTAACACTAAAGCCGGTTGAGTTAACTCTACGACATCACCTTCTTGTAAAAATTCTTCTTCAGCACCCGCTTCCATGCCAATATACTGCTCACCTAACAAACCAGCGGTATAAATACTTGCTGAACTATCGGTAGGAATAGTGTCAAAAGAGGCATACAAATCTAATGTTACGCGTGCGTTATAACTTTCTGGATCCAAGCTAATATCAGCAACCCGGCCGATGCGTACACCCGCCATTGTTACCGGTGAACGTACTTTCAAGCCACCTATATTCTCAAACTCAGCGATGACTTTATAGCCAGGATCATTGTTAAAATCAGATAAGTTACTGACCTTCATTGCTAACATAAATAGTGCAGCAATCCCTGCAGCTACAAACATACCAACGGTAATTTCGGTACTTTTCTTTTGTAACATCTAATTCTCTCCAAACATTAACGCTGTTAGCACAAAGTCTAAACCTAAAATAGCAAACGCAGAGTGTACAACTGTGCGTGTTGTCGCTCGTCCAACACCTTCCGATGTCGGTACTGAATCATAACCTTCATAAAGCGCGATCCAAGTCACTACAAAACCAAAAACAATACTTTTAATCACACCATTTAAGATGTCGTCATACCAGTCTGTTTTGACCTGCATTTGTGACCAAAAGGCACCGTCATCGACACCCAATAAGCCATGACCAACTAAAAAGGCGCCAATTATACCAACTGCACTAAACATTGCAGCTAATAATGGCATCGAAATCAGTCCAGCTAAAAATCGTGGTGCAATAATCCGACGCATCGGATCTACCGCCATCATTTCCATACCTGATAGTTGCTCAGTACTTTTCATTAAGCCTATTTCAGCAGTTAATGCCGAACCGGCTCGCCCTGCAAATAACAAAGCACTAACCACTGGGCCTAATTCTCGTACCAACGATAAAGACACCATGACACCTAACGATTCTTCCGCGCCAAAATCAACCAAGACGTAATAGCCTTGTAAGCTTAGTACCATGCCCACAAACAAGCCTGATACCGCAATAATTAATACTGACAGTACGCCAACCGAAAATAGCTGCTGGATAACTAAGGAAAAACGCAAAAATAAGCCAGGTATGCCGGCCAGCATTTGCACTAAAAACAAGTGACCACGGCCTAGCCTTTCAAATACACCTAAGCCCCATCGTCCAAGGCTGCGAATTATACCTATCATGCTTGTACCTCAGGAGTTAACAGGTCTTCTTTGAAGTCCACACCAGGGAAATGAAATGGCACGGGGCCATCTGGTAAACCTTGCATAAATTGCTGCACCCACTGTGAAGAAGAACGTTTTAACTCCACTGGCGAGCCTTTATCAATGACCTTGCCAGCAGATAATAAATACACATAATCTGCGATTTCCGTCGCTTCAGCGACATCATGCGAGACCACAATACTGGTTAGGCCCATTGCTTCATTCATACGATGAATAAGGTTGACCAAAGTCCCCATCGAAATAGGATCTTGGCCAGTAAAAGGCTCATCATACATAATCATCATCGGATCTAAGGTCACCGCTCTTGCCAAAGCAACACGACGAGCCATACCACCAGATAGTTCACTTGGCATCAAATCACGAGCACAACGTAAACCAACAGCCTGTAACTTCATTAGTACTAAGTCACGGATCATCGTTTCTGGTAGCTCAGTATGCTCTCGTAGCGGGAAGGCGACATTCTCAAACACGGTTAAATCCGTCAGCAAGGCACCACTTTGAAATAACATGCCCATGCGCTTACGCAGTTCATATAATTCTCGATGTGACATCTTATGTACGTTTTTACCATCGACTTCAATTGTCCCTTTATCAGGATGCAATTGACCGCCAATCAACCGTAATAGCGTTGTTTTACCCGTACCACTCGGGCCCATGATAGCAGTGACTTTGCCGCGCTGAATATCAATATTCACCCCGTCAAAAATCGCCCTGTCACCACGATAAAAGTGCAAATCCCTGATCTTTATCAGTGGCACTATCTTCTCCAAGTCATAAAGTAAAAGGCGTTAAGTTTCATTAATATGACCATGTAAGTCAAATCTGCTTATGGAAATGTTCACGCTGTTGGGCTAGAGTATGTGCACCAAATTATGGTAATGGCCACACTACTAGAGGCAATACTGTTCAGTTTTTGTTCATATTCGCTGTGATACTGTTGCCATCAAGCTATCGTTACAACCGGAGAGAGAAATGAAAAAATTTTTATATCTAATCGCTGCAGCATTGATTGCAGTACCCATGATCTCATCAGCTCATGGCCCAAGTCGCCAACAAGTTAAAGAAAAAATCACTATTAACGCTAGTCCTGACCAAGTATGGGCAATGGTTAAAGATTTTGGCGGTATCAGTAACTGGCACCCAACCGTTGCTAGTGCTGAATTAACAAGTGAATCTATGCGTGTATTAACGCTGACATCAGAAGGCAACCCAACGATTACTGAAGAGTTAATCAAAGTTGATGATGAAAAAATGATGGTAACAACTAAAATCAAAAAAATGTCAGTTGTTAAAACCATTACTTTTAATAGTAAAGACACGCCATATTTCACATTACCTGTCGCTACATTCAAGTCATGGATCAGTGTAAAGGCAGTTGACGGCGGTAGTGAAGTTTTATGGAAATCTAAATTCTACCGTTCATTCATGGATAACCCTCCAGTTCCTGAAGGTCAAAGTGATAAAGATTCTGTTAATGCGGTTAAAGCATATGTAACAACAGGTCTAGAAAACTTAAAAGTAATTTTGGAAAAATAAATGCCAAAGCAGTCTCGCTTAGCATTATTAAAGGCGGCCTTTGTTAAGGCCGCCTTTTTTATTGTTTTACCGCTCTCAATTGCAGCTTGTGGCAGTCCATCACAGCCTCCTTATGCCTATATAACCAATCAACTCAGTGATACGCTCAGCATCATTGATACCGGCAGTCAGCAAGTCATCAAAACCATCGCTATTGGCCACCGACCAGCCGGTATTGCAATTAGCGCTGACAATGATCTCGCCTTTATCAGTAACCCTGAAGGCAAAGACATCACTATTTTAAATACCAAAACACTGACCGTTAAGGCTCATATTCCTGTTGGAGCGGGTCCTGTCGGCATTGCAAGCAATAGTGATGGCTCACTTATTTATGTTGCTGATTGGTATCAAAATACGATCAGTGTCATTAACAGCCAGCAACAAAAGCTTATCTCTACTATTCTCGTCGGCAAGTCTCCTGCAGGCGTTATTGTTAACGGGCAACAACTGTTTGTTGCTAACCGCGATGGCAATACTGTGATGATTATTGATACCAACAATGAACAAATAACCCAGACAATCAAAGTCGGCACCGCGCCTTTTGGCTTAGCGTTATCGCCAGACGGTTCAACCTTATATAGTGTTAATGTTCGTTCTAGTGATGTCAGTGTTATTGATATAAAAACAGCTAAAGTTACCAGCACCATTAACGTAGGTTCCTGGCCTTACTGTGCCGCGGTTAGTCCTGATGGCAAGCATCTTTATGTCACCAACCAAGATGACAGCACCATATCTATTGTCGATACCGTCAATCCATCCATTATCAGCACCGTTGATGTCGGCGATTCACCCGAAGGAATCGCAGTCACTCCTGACGGCCAGTTCGTTTATGTATCAAACTGGGGAGATGGCACTGTTTCTATCATTAATACCAGTAGTTATAAGGTTGAAAAAACGATTGAGACAGGTCAAGGCAGTCGTGCCTTCGGCCAGTTCATTCAGTAGCTAACTTGCTGAACATAAAATAGTTAGCCATAATCCAGCATAAAAATTTAAGGATTTATGCTTGTTATGGCTATAGATATCGCCAAGTTAAAAATGCCTACCGTCACAGCTGAAGGCATGGAAGCAATGGGATTAATTGCCTCCGGTGACTATAGTCTAGCTGAGTTAAGCGATATCATTTCTCGCGATCCAACGCTTTCGGCTACCTTGCTTAAATACGCAAATTCGCCAATGTATAGCCCACTGAATGAAATCACTAATGTCCATCGAGCTATCGCTACTTTAGGCTCTAAAGCCTTGCGAGCAGCCATTATGGTCGCAACCATGCGTAGCTTTCACAAACCGAACCAGACCTCTGAACTATTGTGGCAACACAGTCAGGCTGTTTCTAATATCGCCAAGCATATTGCCAAACGTCACTACCCTCGGTTAGCTGACGATATTGAATTAGCAGCATTAATACATAATATGGGGGCCCTGATCTTGGCATCTAATTTTCCTGTTCAATATGATGAAATAATTAATACCGTAACAGATAAAAACAACACTTTTAGCTTGTCTGAAATCGAATATGAGACGTTTGGCGTCAACCATGATGACATCACCATCGCTTTTATTCGCTCGTCACGCTTACCAGTAACATTGGAACAAATCCTAGCTGACTTTCACTCTCGACCACCACTTGTAGATGCTCGCGATGTCATTCATCAACAAACAGCCATCATCAGTTTGGCTCATTTACTAGAGCAACAAATAAACACACATTCCACTCGCTTGAATGAATCCCCTTCGGACTCAATAGAAAACTTACAATCCCTGTTAGCGTTAACTGATGATGATCTGGAAAACTTCATTGAAGACTACGATGACTTATATATGGCAACTGCATGACCCCACAAGTACAACTCGCAATCGGTAGTGAAGTCCCAGGCCGCATCACACTAGCAAATGAGTTAGCAACAAAATTACAGATAACACTCACAACGTTAAACCCTGAGCAACTACAACTTGTCGTTACCGACAACGTCGTTGAAATTCGAGCTCCCGGTCTCGGTAAACCAATCTTTATTGATTTTGTCGCCGGTAAAAATGCCCATCGCCGGCAATTTGGTGGTGGTCGCGGTCAACCCTTAGCAAAAGCAGTTGGTTTAAAAAAAGGCGCGACACCAACCATTATCGATGTCACAGCAGGCTTTGCCCGCGATGGTTTTGTATTAGCAAATCTAGGCTGCCCGATCACCCTTGTTGAGCGCAATCCTTTAATCGCGACTTTGATTGAAGATGCTCTAAACCGTGCCCAAGAGGATGATGACATTGCAGATATCATCAGTCGTATGACCATAACTAATGATGATGCCGTTAATTTCCTCAACAACCTTAATGAACAACAACGGCCAGAAGTGATCTACATGGATCCGATGTACCCTAGTCGAGAAAAGTCCGCCCTAGTCAAAAAAGACATGCGACTGTTACACCAACTTGCTGGGCCAGACACTGATAGTGAGCAACTACTTACTACCGCACGAAATACGGCTCTTAAACGAGTTGTGGTAAAGCGACCCAAATCAGCTCCTTTCGTTGGCGACCAAAAACCAGCCACCAGCATAGAAAGTAAAAATACTCGTTATGATATTTATCTCACTTAATATCATTTCAGCAGTAAGATAATTGATACTATATTTTCACCCAACGAATGAGCCAGAGGCAAAAATGAAAACAATGACCTGTAAGCAACTTGGCGGCGCATGTGACAAAGCTTTCCAAGCCAGTACGTTTGAAGAACTAGCGAAACTAAGTAAACAGCATGGAATGGAGATGTTTCAGAAACAAGATCCTGAACATTTGGAAGCGATGAAAAGAGTAATGCAGATGATGCAGCAGCCACAAGCGATGGAAGACTGGTTTGCAGATAAGAAAAAAGAGTTTGAAGCCTTAGCTGAAGATTAAAGCTTAGTTAACTTACCTGTTCGCCTGTTCATCTAACGCTTTTAAACGCTTCAATTTCTCAGCAATCTTAATTTCTAAGCCTCGCTGAACTGGCTGATAATACTGCTGTGGTGCCATGCTTTCAGGAAAGTAGTTTTCACCGGCAGCATAGGCATCAGGTTCATTGTGAGCATAGCGATATTTCTTACCGTAACCTAACTCGCCCATTAACTTGGTAGGCGCATTACGCAGGTGCAAAGGCACTTCTGCAGAGCCTTGTGAACGCACATCACTCATTGCTTGATTAAAGGCCATGTACACCGCATTACTCTTCGGTGCACTGGCTAAATAAATCACTGCTTGAGCAATAGCGAGCTCACCTTCTTGCTTGCCTAATTTTTCATAGGTATCCCAGGCATTCAAAGCAAGCTCCAGTCCACGCGGATCAGCGTTACCGATGTCTTCAGAAGCCATTCGTACCACGCGGCGCATCAAGTAAATAGGGTCACAGCCGCCATCTAACATCCGGCACAACCAATATAGAGCGCCATCAGGGGATGAGCCTCGGACCGACTTATGTAAGGCTGAGATCTGGTCGTAAAAGGCTTCACCTCCTTTATCAAACCGACGTAGCGTGCCTGACAACACTTCTGCTAGATCAGCTTCATCAACTTTTTTCTGGTCTTTACTATCTGCTAAATCAATGGAGATTTCTAATAAATTTAAAACACGACGGCCATCGCCATCTGCTGTTTTAGCAAGCTCATCTCGTAAGGCTTCCGGAAAATCGATATTCCTATCTGCCAAACCGAACTTAGCATCTAACATTGCTCGATCGATAATCTCACGTAAATCTGTAGTTTCCAGCGATTTGAGCACATATACTCTGGCCCGCGATAACAAGGCATTGTTAAGTTCAAAAGAAGGGTTTTCAGTGGTCGCACCAATAAAGGTAAACGTGCCATCTTCAACAAAGGGTAGAAACGCATCTTGTTGGGATTTATTAAAGCGATGCACTTCATCTACAAACAGCATGGTTCTTCGGCCTTGCTCTTGTTGTAGTTGTTGCGCCCTTGCAACTGCAGCACGTACATCTTTAACACCCGCTAACACAGCAGAGATGGTAATAAATTCAGCATCGCAATAGCCGGCAATCAGCTTTGCTAAGGTCGTTTTGCCTGTGCCAGGAGGGCCCCAAAGAATCATTGAATGAGGCTGGCCAGATGAAATGGCTTGCCGTAATGGCTTGCCTTCAGCTAATAAATGATGCTGGCCGATATATTCATCGAGATTTTTGGGCCGCATTCGATCAGCAAGTGGTCGCCCCGCTAAGTCATCAATGTTTTCAAATAAACTCACAGACCACTGTCACCTACAACATCAACGCCGGCAGGTGGTACAAATACAAAAGCCTCTTTATCTAACTCTACATTTTCAGCTACTTGGGTAAACAATAACCGAGTACGCTGGCCAAAACTGTCTTTCATCACCATTTGCTGTAGACCTTGTTTATCAAAAGCTAAGCTGACTGTTTGAAAGTTTGAGTCGACATTTTTAGGAACCAACTCTACCCAAAGCAAACCATCTTCTGATGGAATATCGGTAAGTAAGTACTTATCCTCAGGCATTGTTTCACCTGATAACAATGTCGCTGGCGTATCGGCTAAAACTTGTTGTTGTGACTGCACCGTAACTTGCTCTAAATCTTCATCATAAAACCAAATTCGTTGGCCATCAGCCACAATTTGTTGTGGATACGGGTATAGATAATCCCAACGAAACTTACCTGGCCGCTCTAAAAAGAATTCACCTTCAGCTTCCTCAGCAACATTGCCCTGAGCATCTAATACTGTTTGTTTAAAGCTGGCTTTAAAGGTCACAACTGACTGTACAAACACGTTTAACTTCTCAGTAGCCGAGTCCGCTGCTATCGCTGAACAAGATATAAACAAAGTACAAATGGCCATCAAGCCCATGCGAAGATTTTTAGTTATCATAGAATTTCCAAGTTTAATGCTTTCTAATGTAAGGGCTTTGACCAAGCCAACTTCAATTTGTTGCAGCCGTTCAATTAAAATTAATCTGATCGTGGTGCTGGCGCGAGTACTTCACGGCTGCCATTGCTTTGCATTGCAGTAACAATACCGGCCGCTTCCATTGCTTCCACAATTCGGGCTGCTCGGTTGTAGCCAATTTTTAAGCGGCGTTGCACGCCTGAAACTGATGCTCGACGACTTTCAGTGACAATTTGCACCGCTTGATCATACAAGGCATCCTTTTCTGCATCACTAGGGTCGCCGATACCTGACTCACCATCATCACCAGTCAGATCCTGGGTTATTTCTTCTAAGTAGTTCGGCTCGGCATTTTTCTTAAGGAAAGCGACCACTTGATGCACTTCATGATCATCAACAAAAGCACCATGCACTCGCTCAGGAATCCCCGTACCCGGTGGCAAGTACAACATATCACCTTGACCTAATAACTGCTCGGCACCCATTTGATCCAAAATAGTTCGTGAATCAATCCGAGATGATACTTGGAAGGCCATACGTGTTGGAATATTGGCTTTAATCAGGCCGGTAATAACATCGACCGAAGGACGCTGAGTTGCCAGAATCAAATGTATGCCTGCTGCTCGCGCTTTTTGTGCCAAGCGAGCAATCAATTCTTCTACTTGTTTACCGACCACCATCATCATGTCGGCTAACTCATCAATCACCACCACAATGAAAGGTAACGGTTCTAAGTATGGAGCAGGCTCACCAGCAACAAGATCAACCGTTGGATCAGTAATCGGTTCGCCACGGTCAATCGCTTCTTGTACCTTCTTATTAAAGCCAGCGATATTCCTTACGCCCAATGCAGCCATCAATGGATAACGACGTTCCATTTCAGCCACACACCAGCGCAGGGAGTTAGCGGCTTCTTTCATATCCGTCACAACAGGCGTTAATAGATGAGGAATGTCTTCATACACCGATAGTTCCAGCATCTTTGGATCAATCATAATCATGCGGACTGCTTTCGGCGTTGCCTTATAAAGCAAGCTTAAAATCATCGCATTAATACCCACCGACTTACCTGAACCGGTGGTACCCGCCACTAATAAATGAGGCATTTTTTCTAAATTAACCACCACTGGCCGGCCGGCAATATCTTTACCTAAGGCCATAATCAATGGCGATTTACTATTCTCATAATCGCTTGCACCGATGATTTCTCGCAGCCGAACAATTTCACGATTTTCGTTTGGAATCTCTAAGCCGACTACTGGTTTACCAGGAATGACTTCGACAATCCGGACACTGCTCACTGACAATGCTCGTGCTAAATCTTTAGCTAGACCACTAATACGGCTTACTTTAATGCCCGCTGCCGGCTGCAATTCAAACCGTGTTACTACCGGGCCAGGTTGCACTTCGACTACTTGCACCTCGACCCCAAAGTCTTTCAGCTTTAATTCCACTTGCCGAGATAAAGCTTGTAACACTTCTTCGCTATAACCACCGACGCTCGCTTGCGGCATATCTAATAAGGCGAGTGTTGGCATGCCCGGCTCATCCGGTGTTTCAAATAGGGGAACTTGGCGCTCTTTTTCTTCTCGCTTACTTGGTTCAGCTGCTTTTAATACCGGCTCAACACGCACTTTTTCGCGTTCATTAATTTTGGCATTTTGTTCTTGGAAGTTTTGCTCGCGCTTTTGCTTAGCATGGTGAGCCAATAATTTTTCTTTTGTTGCTCGAATATGCCTTGCAGCAACAGTCATCACCAACAAGGCCATTGCGCCTAAGCGATCAACCACCATCAACCAGGATAAGCCGGTAAATAAGGTGACGCCGGTTAATAAAAGGGCCAGTAATAATAAGCTCGTTCCCGATGCCCCAAAAATAGCTTCGAAACCATGGCCTATTATTTCACCTAAAACACCACCCGAGCCTAACGGTAATAGTTCCGCATAAGAAATCAAACTTAATGTCGACAACCCACTGGCAGCAGCCAAAGCCATCATTAAACCGACCGCTTTTAATACCCAAAAGTGAATTGCCCCTTCGGAGTCGGCTGTTTTACCCCAACTAAATAATAACCAGCCGCTAAAAGCGAGCATCAGTGGGGATAAATACGCTGGGAAACCAAAACCATATAATAATGTGTCAGATAACCAAGCTCCGACGATGCCGCCTCGATTAATGATGACATCATCTGTACCGGTGGTTGACCAGCCCGGATCCGTCGGCTGATAAGTCCATAATGACAACAGTAAATAACCAGCTAAAGCCAAGGCCAAAATCAACGCGGCTTCACGTAGACGGAAGCCAACCGCGCCTGCAGCTATATCCTGTTTCTCTTTATTGCTTACTCGCGTTGCTTGTGCCAAGGTCTTTTTCCAGTATAGCCAACATATTAACGGCTGATTTTAACACAGCTTTTCAACTGTAACGCTTTACCAAATTAACTAGGGTAGGTACTCTAAAAACAATTACTAAAATTCGCTTTGGAGATAAACAATTATGGCTGACAGTAAACACTGCAGATTACTTATTCTTGGTTCTGGTCCTGCAGGTTACACCGCTGCTGTTTATGCTGCACGTGCGGCATTGGAACCGGTACTAGTAACCGGCATTGAACAAGGTGGCCAATTAACCACTACCACCGATGTTGATAACTGGCCTGGTGATGATGAAGGTGTGCAAGGCCCAGAGTTAATGCAGCGCATGCAACGTCACGCGGAACGTTTTGGAACTGAAATTGTATTTGATCATATCCATACTGCCGATCTGAGTCAGCGTCCGTTCAAACTAACCGGCGACAGTGGTGAATATACGGCTGATGCCTTGATTATTGCCACTGGTGCATCTGCTAAATATTTAGGCATGGAGTCTGAAGAAGCATTTAAAGGTCGCGGCGTTTCTGCGTGTGCAACCTGTGATGGCTTCTTTTATAAAGGCCAACCGGTTGCAGTTATCGGTGGTGGCAACACGGCTGTCGAAGAAGCCTTATACCTGTCAAACATTGCATCGAAAGTGACGGTAATTCACCGTCGTGATTCATTCCGCTCAGAAAAAATTCTAACTAATCGTTTATTGAAAAAAGCAGAAGAAGGTAATGTAGAGATTCTGTGGGATCACCAATTAGATGAAGTCTTAGGTGATGATGCTGGTGTAACCGGAGTACGCGTAAAAAGTACCAAAGATGGCAGCACACAAGAAGTACCTGTACAAGGTGCCTTTATTGCCATTGGTCATCAACCGAATACCGGTATCTTTGCCGGCCAGTTGAAGATGGACCATGACTACATTTTATTAGAGAAAGGCACTCAAACCAGCGTACCAGGTGTATTTGCTGCTGGCGACGTGACTGACCAAGTTTATCGTCAAGCCATTACCTCCGCCGGGGCAGGCTGTATGGCGGCACTGGATGCCGAACGCTTTTTAGAAAGCGAAGACTAATTATTAAGGGCAGGTATTTTACCTGCCCTTTTTTTTGTGAGGAGTAATGCCATGTCACACTATCAACATATTTTGATTGCGGCCGACTTTTCTAACCATAGCCAACTGGTTTGCGATAAAGCCCGTCAAATAGCTGAGCGAAATAATGCCAAACTTAGTATTTGCCATATCGTTGAAGACTTCCCCATCACTGACTTTGCTTATGAGCCAATGATCAGTGTAGATATTGATATGCGTGATGCCTTGTTAGAGTCTGCGACCAAGCAAACTTTAGCCCTCGCTGCTAGCTTAAACATTGCCGCCGACAACCAATGGGTGCAATTCGGCAGCCCTAATCACGATATAGTTCGAATCGGCCAAGAAAATGATGTCGATTTAATCGTCGTTGGTTCCCATGGCCGACATGGCATTCAATTACTATTAGGATCTACTGCTAATGGTGTTTTACATCATGCCAAATGTGACGTATTGGCCGTTCGCCTACACGATAACTAAAAGTGTTGTATGATGGCGTCGTCTAGCAAAGCAAGATGCCATGCTAATGATGTCCCACGCACAGACACTCATTTTGATAACAGGATGTATTAAACTTCAACTATTCCTAGTGAGTGAACTTTGTCTAAAATAGCGTCGTTTCCACCTATATACAACCATGTTGCCCAGCATGCGTCTGAAAACTTAAGACGTGCTTTACCTCTCATTAATAAACACAAAACGCCAATAAACCCAGTTAATTATGCCGTTTGGTACGAATATGTATCCGGGGATAATCAAGCACTTATTGATGCCATTGATGTTCACCTAAATAACGGTGATGCTATTACCGCCGACATCACCCAGCATATGTATGAAAAATACGTATTAATGGGCATGCCTGAGCGTATTCAAAAAACTAATAATGGCATGAAGCTCATCGTAGACAACACCTTAAGCAATATTAATAAGGCAGAAACCAAAGCCAGTGCCTGTGCTTCGGATATTAACAATACACAATCATTACTGGAAAACTTGAGTGATGTTGATGAATTAAAAAATCTTATCGGTGAAATTTTACAACAAACGCAAACCCTCGCCAGTACCAGTAGCGATCTCAAACAAGAGTTAGCGCAATCATCTCAAGATATGCTGAAGCTCAAGTCCGAGATGGAAGCAATTAAAAAGACTGCCCGTACAGATGGCCTCACCGGCTTGCTTAATCGCGGTGCGTTTAATCAAGAAATTGCCGTGTTATGTCAACAAAGCGAAATTACAGTTACCTTGGTGATGTTTGACCTTGATAACTTCAAAAAGTTAAATGATACCTTTGGCCATTTACTCGGTGACAAAGTGTTGCAATACTTTTCAGGCATCATGAAAAAACACGGTGGCGATACTCATCTGTCGGCTCGTTATGGTGGCGAAGAAATGGCGATGTTGTTGTTAAATACCTCTGAAGAAGAAGCAGTCAAGGTTGCCAATAAAATTAAAGACCAACTTGCCAATAGCCGCCTCAAAAAGAAAAACAGTGATGAAAGCATTGGCCAAGTAACCGTCTCTATTGGCATGAGCTTAATGAAAGCAACAGATACACCAAATGAATTAATTGATCGTGCCGATCAAGCTTTATACTTATCTAAAGCCAATGGCCGCAACCAAGTCAGTGTCTTCTAAGCACGTTACAACTGATAAATCGCAATAGCTAAAACCGTTTGCTGTTGCTCAGCCGAGCAACAGCAGCTACACACAGCCTCGCGACGCAACCATACAGCCATCCCGTTTAACTTTCGCACCCACAAACATAAGACTGACTCCGCTCGCTAATAAGTGAAGCAAGCGCATGAGCCACTGCTGGCAGTACTAACCATACTGCCAGCAGCAAACCTTGTTCTTAACTATTATTTTTTTGTAAATGTGCCACACGCAATGTAGCTGGTGGATGTGAGTCATAAATTGCAGACACTAATGGGTCAGGCGTTAAAGTACTGGCATTTTCTTGGAATAACACAACTAAGGCCTGGATTAAGTGATCCGCACTAGAAACCGAAGCGGCATACTCATCTGCCTCGAATTCATATTTACGTGATAATGCCGTCATCATCGGATGTAAAAAGAAGCTAAATACCGGGATAACCAACATGAATAATACTAATGCCATAGCACTACTATTATCAGTAACTCCTAAACCGCTATAAAACCAAGGCTCAGCTGAAGCCCAACCTAAGGCGGCTAAACCAACCAAACTAAGTAGCGCCATTACCGCCATGTTTTTCATTACATGTTTGCGACGAAAATGACCTAATTCATGTGCTAATACCGCTTCAATTTGATCTTCATTTAATGATTCCAATAAAGTATCAAAAAATACAATACGTTTATTGTTACCTAAGCCAGTAAAGTAAGCATTACCATGACCTGAGCGACGAGAACCATCCATCACATAAATGCCTTGGCTTTTAAAGCCACAACGTTGCAATAAGCTTTCAACTCGTGCTTTTAACTGCTCATCTTCAAGTGGCGTAAACTTATTAAATAACGGTGCTATGAATGCTGGGTATGCCCACATCATCACCAAACCAAAACCGATCCAAGCCGCCCATAAATATAACCACCAATATTCACCGGTACTGTTCATTAACCACAATGCAGCCCAAATTATCGGTGCACCTAATGCAATCATTAATACAGTTTGTTTGACCAGATCAGAAAGAAATAAGCTCGGTGTATTTTTGTTAAAACCAAACTTTTGTTCTAAAACAAAGGTTTTGTACCAAGATAGTGGCAGTTCAATAATCGAACCCACAATAAAAAAGCTTAAGATGAAAGCAATGCCCGTTATTGGTGCTGGCCAGCCTAAATCAGCCCAAGCACCGGACAATAGTGCAAGCCCGCCACCTAAGGTCCAAACTAGCAATAACACCATGCCAAACACACTTTCAAATCGGCCAAACTTGCCCTTCGCTTGAGTATAGTCCGCCGCTTTTTGATGGGCCGCTAAACTTACTTCTTCTTTAAAGGCTGCTGGAATTTTATCGCGGTGAGCCAGTACATGCCGACCTTGTCGCAATGATAGCCATAACTCAACGGCGGTCATTAAAACCAACGCAATTAGGAAAACCCAAGTAAACTCATTCATATCGTTATATTTTCACTCTTTAAAACATTACATGCCATGCAGATTAGCGTTTGATACAATCTGTGGCAAGTAAGTTCACCGAAATAATAAAATAAAGACGGATATTATGGCTAAAAGCAAAAAAAACCTTATTTGGATTGACCTTGAAATGACAGGTCTTGATACCAATAATGACGCCATCATTGAGATTGCGACCATTGTTACTGACGCTGATCTTAACGTCATCGCTGAAGGACCTATTCTAGCGATTAAGCAATCAGATGAACGACTTGCAGCTATGGATGAGTGGAATACCCGCCAGCATGGTAACTCTGGTTTAGTAAAACGAGTTAAAGACAGCAGTTTGAACGAAGCTGATGCTGAACGCCAAACCATCGAATTTCTAGCAGAACACGTGCCTGCGGGCGTATCGCCGATGTGCGGTAATAGCATCTGCCAAGATCGCCGTTTTATGGCGCGTTGTATGCCGGAGTTGGAAGCCTACTTCCACTACCGCAACCTAGATGTCAGTTCCCTTAAAGAACTGGCCCGACGTTGGGCACCAAAAGTAGAAAAATCATTTAAGAAAAAATCTTCCCACCTGGCGATGGATGACGTTAAAGATTCAATCCGCGAACTACAACACTATCGCGAACACTTTATAAAGTTACCTGAAACAACCAGCTAATTAACTGCCGATAATGCCGCCATCGTCTTTTGTAATCATGACGGTGGCGGAACGCGGCCGACCATTCTCAGCCTTATCAGGCCAGTTACTGGCAGCATTCGGATAGTCAGGCGTCTTCACCTGCCCTTGCTGCTTCAATTTAGCTGGTACATCTCCTGGGTGCTGAATATTGACCCACATCGCAGTTAAGTCTGGTGTCATTGCTACGCCGGTCACCTCACAGCCCACCGGACCAGTTAAAAACCGACGTGACTCTCCTGTTACCGGATCAATAGCTAACATTTGATTATTACCAAACGCTTCAAATGCTCCGCTATTCAGCTTACTGGCACTAATATCAGTCTGAACCCACAATACTCCTCGGTCATCAATCATTAAGCCATCTGGGTTTGCATAACCATCACCATAGATAGTGCTTTGCTTATCTTGCTCAGCTCCGGCAAGCGTAAAAATCTGCCAGTTAAACTGTAGGTCTGCAGCATCTTGCTCATTTAACTGCACTATATGACCAAAGTTATTGTGATCACGAGGATTAGCCGCATCTTTGGCCGGCTTGCCTTCCTTACCCCGTTTACTATTATTGGTCATCGAAACAAAAATAGCACCGGTATCAGGATGTACTGTAATCCACTCAGGTCGATCCATTGCTGTTGCACCAACAGCGTCAGCTGCTAATCGAGCATGCACTAATACATCTGCTTGACTATCAAAACCATTTTCCTTAGTTAATGCACTTAGTCCAAAGACTAACGGTAGCCATTGGCCGCTACCATCATCATCAAACCTAGCGACATACAATACGCCTTCATCTAATAACTGACCATGATGTGCGCCTGGCGTGCCATCCCACGATTTAGCACTGATGAATTTATAAACATATTCAAACTGGGAATCATCACCAGAGTACAAAGCAATTCGCTTATCTTTAGCTAATTTATGTGCCACATTTTCATGAAAAAATCGGCCTAGCGCCGTTCGCTTCACCGGCTGGCTTGTTGGGTTAAAGGGGTCAAACTCAATCACCCAGCCAAAACGATTAGCTTCATTAGGATGCAGATCTAAATTAAAACGCTGGTCATGCTGATGCCAACCATAATAACTATTACCAAAATTATAGCGTTGCCAAGCTAACTGTTGTTTATCACTCTTTTTTTCAGGGTTTGATAGCTTGAAATAGCCATTAACATTTTCTTCACAGCTTAGATAAGTCCCCCAAGGCATCTTGCCATTAGAGCAATTATTAAAAGTACCAAGAATTACTTTGCCATCAGGATCCGCTTCGGTTTTTATATAGTCACTGCCAGCGACGGGGCCAGCAACTGTCATCGCTGTTGTCGCCGTGATGCGTCTGGCCAACGATGACGGACGAACTATCTGCCATTGAGTATTATCTTTTTTTATTTCAATAACAGAGATGCCATGTGCATATTGTTCTTTTAATACTTTTTCAGCACTAAATTGCAGTGGCTGGTCAAATACACCACCGCCAATATGTAAGATTTGTGGATCTATATATTCATGATTCATCACTAACAAACCACGCTCATCCAGCGAGGAGTCTGTTGTTATTGGATAAAACTGAATAGCATCATGATGCATGCCTGCTTGTTGCAACTGTTCTTGGGCAGTATTACTACCATCCATCTTAAAACTTGGCCCATCAGAGACAGGATCTCCCCAACGATAAAAAACCTCAGCACTATAACCTCGTGGCACCACCACGTCATCAATGAGGTCACTCACCGCAACAGAGTTAAAGCCTAATAAGGCAGAGCTCACAACCGGTGATAACTTCGTTTCAGCCAGACTCGATAACGGCGTAGCAACCAAAGCAGTTAATCCCGCCTTAACAACTTGTCGGCGAGAAATAGCACATTCTAATACTGTTGAAAAAGGCCGACCTTTACGATGTCTGTTATCCATACTTGTTTAAATCCACCACTTCAAAGTTCATATAACCGTATCAAGCTATGCTTTTAATTGCTCAACTAAGGTACTTATTGTGCCAATGACAGTTAATTAGCTCAAAGTCTGCCTCAACCTTTACCGTAATGAACACCCGCTAAGCAGCAGCTTAACGATAATTCATGACTCTTTAATTACCTTACATTATTGAGCTAATGCCCACTCAACATGTTCTCGAACCATCGCTGATGGGTCATTCAGACGTCCTTGCAGTGCAGCGGTAACAGTTTCGCTCTTGTTGGCATTACCTAAGGCAACAGCAATATTCCTCAGCCAACATTCATAACCTATTCGTCGAATAGGACTACCTTCTAACCGGCTCAGAAATTCTGGTTCAGTCCACGCAAATAAATCGACCAGCTGTGGCGAATCCAGTCCCAGTCGGGGGGAATAAGCGGATTCATCTGTGGTTTGAGAAAACTTATTCCAAGGACAAACTAACTGACAATCATCACAACCATAAATTCGATTGCCCATAAGAGAGCGAAACTCTACGGGTATCGACTCTCGCAATTCAATGGTCAGGTAGGAAATACAGCGTCGCGCATCCACTTGATAAGGCGCAACTATTGCTTTAGTAGGACAGATATCAATGCAAGATGTGCATGAGCCACAGTGTTCAGATGTTTCCGCAGTGACTGGCAGCGGGATATCAGTGTAGATTTCACCCAAGAAGAAATAGGAGCCATGCTCGCGGTTTAAGATATTACTGTGCTTGCCAATCCAACCGATACCCGACTTCTGAGCTAAGGCTTTTTCCATCACTGGCGCACTATCACAAAAAACGCGATACGCTGACGAGGCAACTTCCTCCTCCAGTTTTTTAGCCAACTTTAATAAGCGCTTTCGCATTAACTTATGATAATCACGACCTAAAGCATAACGAGAAATAAAGCCTTGCTGTTCATCATTAATAACTGACCATGAGTCTTCAACATGATCAGGCATATAATCCATTCTGACGGTGATGACTCGAACCGTACCCGGCACTAACTCTTCCGGTCGGCTGCGTTTAGTACCATGTCGTTGCATGTAATCCATGTCACCATGAAATCCAGCTTTAAGCCAACTAGCAAGTTGCTCCTCAGCTTTAGATAAATCAATATCACTAACGCCTAGCTGCTGAAAACCGAATGATTGTGCCCATTGCTGAGTTTTTATTAATAAATCATTCATCGTAATCGCTGTCTTTAGCTCCGCCATGCTAGCTATTATAGGTCAGGCAGTGATTAATAAGCATTACTTATCATAAGAATCAAAATATTTGAGTTTTATTGATACAATAGATGACCTACACTGCGTGACGTTTCACTAATATCATGAATTGACGATTTTTGGACTGCGACTCTTTCGCACCCCTTACAATTCTGAACCGGAATACATTCTATGCTTAACCTACCACACGATCTTTATACTGCAGCACAAACTCGTGAATTAGATCGCATCATTACTGAACAGCACGATATAGCTACATCTACACTTATGGCTAGAGCAGGCGCAGCAGCGCTAACAACAATCAAGAATCATTGGCCTCAAGCTGAACGATTATTAATTGTCTGTGGTACCGGTAATAATGGCGGCGATGGTTTTGACCTTGCTAAACAAGCCTTAGAACAAGACTACCGTGTTGTTGTCTACCAAGTAGGTGATGCTAATAAATTAAGCCTAGAAACGGCTGCGGCTCGTGATGCATTGCTGGCTACAGGAGCAGAAGTCCACACTTTTAAAGATACATTACCTTCTACCGACGTCATCGTAGATGCTATGTTAGGCACTGGTATTAATCGTGAAATAACAGGCCAATTTAAAGCCGCAATAGAAGCGATCAACAATGATAAGCGTGCGCCGGTGCTATCTCTTGATAGTCCATCAGGTCTACATTCAGATACAGGAAGTGCCTTAGGCATCGCAGTTAAAGCGAGTATAACCTTAAGCTTTATCGGCTTAAATAAAGGCCTATTCACCGGTGAAGGTCCAAACTACTGTGGCACCGTTTGTTTCGATTCGTTAAAAATCCCATCATCTATCTATCGCGAACTAACGCCCATTGCCCGTCGGGTCAGCTTAGAAAATGATGCCGCTGGATTAGCAGCTAGAGAGCGCACGGGTCATAAAGGTTTATATGGCCACCTATTAATTATTGGTGGTGACCATGGCATGTCAGGCGCGGCACGCGTTGCTGCTGAAGCCGGTGCACGTGTTGGAGCAGGCTTAACCAGTATTGCCACTCGTAGTACCCATGGCCCATTGTTAAATCTCGTTCGACCAGAATTGATGTGTCACGGCGTGGAACATGCCGATGATCTAGACCCTTTCTTACGCCCAGCTAACGCGCTAACTATTGGTCCAGGCTTAGGACAAGGCGAATGGGGTGCTTCATTATTCCAAAAAGCAGTCGATTCTAAGCTACCTTTAGTGGTCGATGCTGATGCATTAAACCTGCTTAGTAAAAACCCACAACGTCATGACCAATGGATCCTCACACCGCATCCAGGTGAAGCCGCTCGACTGTTAGGTTGCTCATCTGCTGAAATCCAAGCCGATCGTTTTGCAGCAGTAAAAGAACTTCAGAATCGTTATGGCGGTATTATCGTATTAAAAGGTTCCGGCACACTTATTTATAACGGTGAAGCACCAACCCGCTTATCAACATGGGGCAACCCAGGTATGGGTAGTGGTGGCATGGGTGATGTACTGGCCGGCGTAATTGGTGGTCTATTAGCCCAACATTTCCCATTAATGGATGCGGCTTGTGTCGGTGTGACACTGCACGGCATGGCAGGTAATAAAGCAGCTGAGAAAGATGGTGAGCGCGGTATGCTTGCCATGGACTTGATGCCACATTTACGCCACTTATCTAACTTAATCTATTAATCCAGGAATATTTTGGACATATTTTTAGCAGATGAATCAGCTACATTAGAGCTGGGCAAGCAACTTGCCCAGCTTTGTCCGACATCGCAATTCACCCTCTTTCTGGAAGGTGAGCTCGGCGCAGGAAAAACAACCCTGAGCCGTGGTCTACTACGAGCATTAGGTCATCAAGGCAATGTCAAAAGTCCCACTTACACCTTAGTCGAACGTTATGATTTAGCCTCTCGCACTGTATTTCACTTTGATCTTTATCGCGTCATCGATCCGGAAGAGCTCGATTACCTAGGACTTGATGACTATTTTAGTAATCAATCTTTATGCATTGTTGAATGGCCTTCGCAAGGTAGTGATTACTTACCCACTGCTGATTTAATTATTGAAATTAGCTATAAAAATCATAGTCGTAATGTCAAAATTACTGCGCATACCCCTGCCGGTGAAAATGTGCTTGAGCAAGTTAATAATTAATTCAGCATTCAGCGCTATCTCCTTTAAATAAAAAGAAAACTTGATTTTTATTTAAAGGAATCACACAATTAACTTTGTGTAATTTTCGGAAGACAACGATGCTCCGTATTCTGCTGGGCTTTTTATTTAGCGTAATATCCTTCAATCTGTGGGCGGCATCTGTAGATGGGCTGCGGATTGCCAATTCAGAACAAGGTACACGCTTAGTTTTTGATCTTGATGATAAAGTGCTCTATCGCACCTTTACCTTAGCTAACCCAGCTCGGTTAGTCATCGATCTTAAGCAATCCAAGCAGAAAACCAAACTCAGCATTCCTTCATTGTCGAATTATCCGATTAAAGCAATTCGTCATGCTAGTTGGGATAAAAATACCCTGCGTATCGTCTTAGATCTAAAACAAAAACTAACATTTTCAACCCAAACTCTAGCACCTAATCAACAGCACCCTCACCGTTTGGTTGTTGATCTAAAACACACTGATTCGACAAAAGTAGCGACTAAACCAAAGCCTAAACCACAAACAGCTGCTGTAACGAAAAAGCCCGCCATCAAGCTGACAGTCAAGCAACAAACGGTGGCCAAACCACCCGCCCCTATCATTAGAGTTACCAAGATCACGCCACCAAAAGTCAGACGAGATATTGTAATAGCTATTGATGCCGGTCATGGCGGACAGGATTCTGGCGCCTTAGGCAAGCGAGGCACCAAAGAAAAAGACGTGGTACTGGCTATTGCCAAAAAACTCGCCAAATTAGTTGATAAAGAACAGGGTATGACCTCATATATGACCCGAGAAAAAGATGTATTTATCAGCCTACGTCAACGAATTAAACGTGCCCATCAACGTGGCGCAGATATGTTCATCTCTATTCATGCCGATGCTTTTCGTAATTCGAAAGCTCGAGGTGCATCGGTCTACGTATTATCAGAACGTGGTGCCAGTAGTGAAGCGGCACAGCTCATCGCCGACAAAGAAAATGCCGCCGATCTTGCAGGCGGAATTAGTTTAGAAGATAAAGATGACTTACTGGCATCGGTCTTACTCGATCTATCCCAAACCGCTAGTCTTGAAGGCAGTATTGAAGTTGCCAATACGGTGCTTTCAGGTTTAAAGCGGGTTGGCCATGTTCATAAAAAGCATGTTGAATCAGCCGCATTTGTAGTTTTAAAATCACCTGATATTCCGTCACTACTGGTTGAAACCGCTTTTATCTCTAACCCTGATGAAGAACGGAAACTAAAAAGCCCAAGTCATCAAAACAAACTGGCGCGTGCCATGTTGACCGGAATTCGTAATTACTTCCAACGTAATCCACTGCCTGGCAGCAGCCTGCCTCAACAGCATATCGTAAGTAGTGGCGACACCTTAAGTACTATTGCTCAGCGTTATCAAGTATCAATGGCGCAAATAAAAACGGATAACAAGCTCACTTCAAGCCGACTGCAAGTGGGTGATGTTTTAATGATCCCATAACGTATCTTATTCACAACACTTCGACGACATACTGATAAAATCGCCGTATGACTGCCAATACTCGTATCCACCCCCTACCCATTCACCTCGCCAACCAAATTGCAGCCGGTGAGGTAATCGAACGTCCTGCATCAGTCGTTAAAGAATTGGTCGAAAACAGTATTGATGCTGGCGCCAAGCAAATTGATATCGATATTGATGGTGCGGGTAGCAAATTGATTCGGGTTCGAGATAATGGCTCAGGTATCCATGCCGATGATTTATCGCTGGCGCTGAGCCGTCATGCCACCAGCAAGCTCTATTCCAGTGAACAACTCAGTCAAATTGATAGTCTGGGCTTTCGCGGTGAAGCACTGCCTAGTATTTCATCGGTTTCACAACTCACGCTCAGCTCTCGCCAACAAGAGAGTGACAATGCGTGGCAACTAGCAAATGATGAACTAAGTCCGACGGCACACCCTCTTGGCACCACCATTGAGGTTCGTGATTTATTCTTCAACTTGCCAGCTAGAAGACGTTTTCTACGCAGTAATAAAACTGAACAGAATCATATTCTCACCACTTTATATCGCCTAGCATTAAGTCGGTTTGATGTTGGTTTTAGCTGCCAAATTTCTAATCATACTCGGCTAAAACTGCCGGCTAGTGATTCCACATTAGGCCACCAGCAACGAATAGCTAAAATTTGTGGCCAATCATTTATCAAAAGTTCGCTGTATCTTGAACAAAGTTATGATGAAATCACCCTGACCGGCTGGTTTGCAAAAACCTCTGCCCATCGACCACAGACTGATATTCAATATTTCTTTATTAACGGCCGTGTAATCCGCGACCGAATAATCAACCATGCCGTCCGTCAGGCCTATGCAGAACATATCCCTGCCGGCAGGCATGCAGGCTATGTGTTATATCTAACTTTGCCTTTAGATCGTGTTGATGTGAACGTTCATCCAACTAAACATGAAGTGCGTTTTCGTGATGCTCGCTTAATCCATGGTTTGATCACTTCCGCATTGAGTGATGCTCTGCGACAAGCAGATGACAGCGAACTACCAGAGCAAATTCAAACAAGTATCGAGCTCGAACCTGCCAGTACACAGCCTGCCATTGCCGAACAAGCTGCACCTTATCGTTCGTCAGCTACCAGTAAGCCTATATCGAGAGCAAAGAAACAGTCACCCTCAATCACGATTGAAACGACAAGTAATTTATTACACCAACGCTACCTTATCGTGCACGCCAATCATCAACCAATGCTGATTGATTTACAGCAAGCGGATCATCACCTTCGTCAACAAACATTTCTTGATGCATTGCATACTAAAACGCTTAAATCTCGACCGATTCTAGTTCCAATCTCGGTTAGCTTAAGCCAAACACAACTCGCCTTAGTGCAACAACATACAACTGTTTTGCAAAACTTAGGAATTGAGCTGGCCTTTAATAACGATAGTGTCCAGGTTAAGAAAATACCAAGCCTGTTGGCTCAAGTTAACATTCAGCAACTTGTCCACAAGATCAGCGATGCGCTTTCTGCTCAACAAGTTGGCTTTGATCAACTTAGTTTGATCTTACTGAAATTATTGCCAAGCTCGGCAATCAGCTCTATAGAGCAAGCTAAGCAAGTCATTCAACAGCTTGATGAACAGCTTGCTGACCCTCGCTGGGCAAGACCACTTGATCAACAAACACTGTCTAGCTTATTCTGCTCCTGAGCTCATTAACGACAAAGTAGATAACTATGGCGAACGAATCAGCAGCAAAACCTTCTCTAGTACCGGCAATATTGGCGCTATTAGTTCTTATTGTTGTTGGTTATTTTCTATTTTCAGACTCCAAACCTTCTCGTACTGAACATACTCTCAATCCCCCGATAGAAATCGTTGATCCTGAGCCGCCACTAACGATCATCGAAGAAGTAGAGCCCGCACCGACTAGTGATGAAGTCACTGAACAAGAAGCGCAAGCCTTCGTCGAAGCGTTAACTACGCCTCAACAGCAAACTATTATTGCTATTACCGAAGGTCAAGATCAGTTTGTGCGCCATGATGGCTTTATCTCGTTACCTAACTTAGAAAACCGAACGACCACAGCAGCACAATTACTTGCCGATACCAGCCTGACAGGCGATACCGAACTGACTGTTAGCTATATAAACGAACAACATATCACCACTAGCTTAGCTGAACTTGCAGAATCAATTGAAGATCACACGGCCGCCATCACCATTATTAATAACGATGGTTCGCAAATTACCGCGCCATTAGCAGACTTAATTAATCAAGCTAACGGCAATACCGCTGCTTCGATTACCTACATCAAAAAAACAACCGTCATCAAACAACTTACCATCAGTGAATTCGCTCACTTGGACATCGCAAGTAATCAAGCTATTCAAGTAACGATCAACCATGGTGAGCAACAACTGTCTATTAAAGAAATTATTCAATCTGCAGACATCGCTGATAATGAACTATTTTATTTACACCGCGTCAGCGAACAAGATCAACAAGGTTTATGGGGAATTATTCAAGCAGGTTTGATTGATAAATTTAGACAAGGTTTGAGCATTGAAGGTATTAGCCGCAATAAAGACTTAATGCAAGTCACCATTCCTGCTGATGCCGATGAAAAACTCACTTCCGGGCTGAGCTCCTTCCTTGGCAAAATTCTTAATTCTAAAGTCACATCCAGTTATATCTATAACTACAGCAGCCAGACTATGGGTCATGATCCAGATGTCATTCATCCAGGCCAACAGCTAGTATTGATCCACTTCTCTGCCGGTGAATTAAAACAGGTCTATCAATTTTTCTCTGCTAAACGCAATCAAGGCATTCAAACCTTTGCTATTGTCGACTAATGCTTGACTTCATTATGTTAGGTATCGTGCTCATTATTATCGCCGCAGCGTTTCTAATACCGTTGGATTAGCAGTTGCCTTAAAACGACCGTATCGCAACATGATGCTTGGCAAGACTAATAAGTTAAGGATGGTTGAAGAAATCAAGCCACCAATGATAATGCTTGCCATCGGCCCCATAATCTCGCGACCAGGACTGTCTGAATTAAGCGCTATCGGTAACATTGCTAACGCTGTCACCAGGGCAGTGATTAAAATAGACGGCAAGCGTTCCTGAGCACCACGTTGTGCTGTTTCAGCATTCCACTCATGACCTTCATCAACCACCAGATGCTGGTAGTGGGAAACCAACATAATTGCATTACGTAAAGTAATGCCAAACAACGTTACAAAACCAACCAAAGAACCGATTGATAACACCCCGCCGGTCATCAACACCGCGATCACGCCGCCCACTAATGAAAATGGCAGGTTAATTAATACCAACAACATATTACGCAAGCTCTGTAAGGCCATATATAACAATAGTAATACGGCAATACCTGCTAAGGTTGAATGCACAATCAAGTCTTCTCGTGATTGTGCTTGTGCCACTGCTGCACCGGTAAATTCAGGATAAATATTCGCCGGAAAATCCACTTCAGCGTGTACGCGCTGTTTGAGTTCAGCAAAAAATGACGTTAAATCTCTGCCTGCTACATTACAGGTCACGGTTTGTAATCGTTGTGCGCCTGCATGCAAAATCATATAACGACCAGAGACTTGTTGTACGCTAGCAATATCTTGCAGCTGCAACATTGCACCCGATGGCGTTTTGATAGGTAAAGTCATCACATCTTGCGGTTTCTGGCGTTGCTCAGCGGGTAATACCACCACTACATCAAATACTTGGTTACCTTCATACACCTGACCAACGACAGCGCCCTCAAAGCCTGTTCGCACTGTCTGCATCACCTCAACAGGTTTTAACCCCCAATAGGCCAGTTTATCCAAGTCTAAACGTACTTCTAATTGCGGCTCACCAGGAGGCGCACGCAATTGAATATCGGTAGCGCCTTCAACATCAGCCATCACAGCAGCCACTTGCTGAGCCTTTTGATCCAGCTCATCCAAGTTTTTACCGTATATATTTACCACTACCGGTGATGTATAACCTGAAATAGTTTCATCAATACGTTCTGTTAAGAAAGTATTTACCTCTGAATTAATACCAGGAAAGGCCGCCAATACTTCACGGATCTCATCTAATACTGCTTGTTGCTCTGCTCCCTCTAGCGGATCTAAGTCAATTTCGTATTCACTGTAATGGGTGCCAAAGGTATCAGCGCCACGCTCAGCACGGCCAGCCCATTGCGATGTCGATCTCACACCCGGAATTTCAGCCACCCGTTTTTCAATTTGGCCACCGATTCGAAGCGACTCTTCTATAGATGTACCCGGCACACTGGCTGTGTGAATAATATAATGACCTTCTCGTAGTTCAGGTAAAAAACTACCGCCCAGTAGAGGCAAAATACCTACACCCACTAAACAAAAACCTAACACGCCTAATAAGGTTAATTTAGGGAAGTGGCTAACACCACGTAAAGCTAAGCCATAGGCTGGCTTCATCATTCTAACTAATGGCGGCTCTTTAGCACTCAAGTCGCCCATGCGGGTTAACAATATATGACATAAAGCTGGTGTTAAGGTCAGCGCTACCGCCAGTGATGCAAAAATAGCGAGAATATAGGCCACGCCTAAAGGCTCAAACATCCGACCCGCTACACCGCTCAAGGTAAGTAGCGGTACAAACACCAGCATAACGATAAAGCTGGCATACACCACCGAGCTTCTTACTTCCATTGAGGCTTCAAATACAACCCCCAGCGTCGGCTTCGGCACTGCTAAATTGGCATTTTCTCGCAACCGCCGAAAAATATTTTCAGTATCAATAATCGCATCATCAACGACTTCACCCAGTGCAATGGCCAATCCACCTAACACCATAATATTGATATTGACGCCCATTTCTAGCAATACAATCAGCGCTGCAAATAATGACAATGGAATCGCTGTCATTGAAATAATGGCGGTGCGTAAGTTGAATAAGAATAAAAACAATACCAGCATCACCAGGCCACCACCGACCATCAAATGTTCTCGGATATTACTTAAAGAGGTTTCAATGTAGTTAGCAGGACGAAATAGCTCATCATGCAAAGTAATACCGTCAGCCTCAAAGCCATCTTTAAATTCTTCTAATGCCGCTTCGATGCCTTGGGTTACCGCCAAAGTATTGGCTTTATATTGACCTATCACCATCAACACTACACCGGGCTTGGTATTAATTGCAGCTCCGCCAATAGTTGGGGCCGGCGCGGCTTTAACTGTCGCCACATCACCTAAATATAAAGTGCTGCTCTCTGTTTTTTGTAATACGACTTTTGCTAACTCAGTTGCCGTGACTGGCTGGCCAGTTAACTTCAACACCATGCGTTGGTTTTTGTTTTCGATAAAACCACTGCCAATCAGGCCGGTTGCTTGCCGTGCTGCTTGGGTCACTTCGTCAACTGAGATGCCATAGCGAATCAGCTTGTCACTATCAAGCTGAATTTGCAGCTGCTTTTCATGGCCGCCAAAGACATTAATATCAGCGACCCCTTCAACACTGAGCAGCCTTGGAGATAAAGTCCAGTCAACCAATGAACGTAAGGTCATTAAATCATGTTGATCAGAGCTTAAGCCTATCGTCATAATTGTGCCTGACGACGACTCCAAGGGCACCATTAACGCTGGGCCGACACCCTCAGGCAAAGTTTGACTGAGTCCTAATAATCGTTCTGAAACTAGCTGACGATCTAAGTAGATATCGGTACTGTCATAAAACGTTAGAATCACCACTGATAAGCTAGGAATCGACTGAGAGCGAATCGACTCGGTACCGACTAAGCCACCTAAGGCATTCTCAATCGGTTGGGTCACTAATATTTCAACTTGCTCAGCCGTCAGCCCCTGCGCCTCCGTCTGAATAATGACTTGCTTCGGTGCAAACTCAGGAAAGATATCGAGACTAGAGTTAAATAAGGTATATAAACCATAACTAAATAATAGTAATGACAGCGCTACAACTACGCCACGAAATCGAACAGAGAAAGCTACAATTTTAGATAACATGATGATTCAATCGCTAATGTAAAGTTATATCGTTAATTTAAGGAAAGAGAGATTAATTAAACTTATTAATCATCATCTTCGTCTTGAATCTGCCATCTAAACTCTTCTGATAACAACATTTGTGAACCAGAAAGCACTAATGAATCACCGACGGCTACTTCTTGGTCAACAAACATTCCTCCAGCTATATCCACCCCTTGTCTAATAGAACGACGTTGATACAAGCCATCCTCCAACTCAACATAAACCCAAGCTTGACCGGCATACCACACCACCGCTTCATCAGGAATTAAAACGCCCGTTAACAACTCATTATCTTTAGGTATCCAACTATCTAGTCGCATACCCGTTCGTAACTTACCGGTAGCAGCACGGAAATAATATGTTTCTCCCTGAATCAGCTGGTCAGAGCTCATCGCTGGAGCAACAAAATAAGCTTTTCGAGCATTGTCTCGATCGCCGTTTCTAGATACTCTAATAAAACTGACTTCTGCCGCTAAACTGTGATCAATCGGCAGGGTGACGAAAAGTAAACTGTCTTGCCGTGACAGCAAACGTTCGAACTGTTTTGAATTTGGCGTCATAATCCATTTCGCAATCGTTTCTCCCCACTGCTGACGTGTTTGGTCTTTCACATCCTGTAACTTAAATTGAGCACCTTGCAACTTGACTTGTTGTTCCCGCCAATCTGCATCCGCATAATTAACCTTTTTTGCAGCAACGCTACTCGTGCCTTGAGTCAATTTCGTCAACCTAGCCAACTCTTTTGCTGATGACAACTCAGCAACCTTGGCAAGATTCAATGCTGCCCGAGCCTGATTATATTGAGAGCGAAGTGCAAGTAAGTCTGTCACCGCTAACACTTTAGCTTGCGCTTTTATTTCAGCAAAATAATGATATTCAGCCAACTGAGAAGTTTCGATGCCAGCATAGCCTTCAGCATCGTCATCCAATTCAACCATCATATTAATACTGGCAGCTTCATCGTCATCGTCGTGCTCATCATCATCGTCGTCATTTTCAGACTGTGCCGCCTCCACTGCTTCACTATATTCCGCAAACAACTGTCCAAACATATTCGTCCAAGACGTACCGGATACAGCTGGTGCTACAAAGAGCAATACCGCTGACACGATCACAATAAGCAAGTAAATAGCTAATTTTCCACGTAACTTCATTACCGAGTCCAATCAATAAATGGCTAAAACAAGCCGGTCATTACAACATGCCCCAAACACGGCCACAAGAGACTTGAATAAATTAATCAGCTTTTACTTGACATGAAAGCCGCCACACGGTTTAATACGCGTCCTTAACGGCTCGATAGCTCAGTCGGTAGAGCAAGGGATTGAAAATCCCTGTGTCCCTGGTTCGATTCCAGGTCGAGCCACCAAGAATACAGAAAGCCCCTGAAGTTTATCCTTCAGGGGCTTTTTTGTTTCCGTAGTAAAATAGATTTGTAATAGCTTAGCTATACAACTTCAAGCTATCATCCTCTACCTATTATATATACCTAACTGTTAATACCTCTCCAAGCCCAAGTCCGTACTCGACTATCGTATAGCTTTAGATCAAAAAACAAACGATTTCACCTTGAATGTTGTGGTAAAAAAAACACAATCTTCATTTAACCAGCAAATATGTCACCTATTTGTTGTAAAAGTGTTGCAATGTCCGTTTAGATATGGAGAATACAGTCTTAACCGCGATTAATCCGGTTACGAGAGAAATTTAAAGTAATCTGTTAACAAATATAAGGTATACAGAAAATGACATTTAACAAAAAATTATTAGCAGGCCTAGTTGTACTAGCTGCTGCTAGCACATCTGCTCAAGCAGTAACATTAGTTGCTGAAGATGGTTGGGAAGTTAAAGTTGGTGGTTTAATCAACCAATTCGCAACATTTACAGATGCTAAAGGCGTTGATGATGTTGCAAATCTTGAAGACGGTCTTTTACCAGCATTCTTGAACTTTGATTTCAAAGCACCAACAATGAATGGTCTTGATGTAGCAGCTCACATTTCTTTCAGCCCTTCTACAAGCAGAAATAGCTATGAGTCATTTGAACAACGTGAAGTTTACTTCACAGTTGACGGTTCATTCGGTCAAGTTTTAGCGGGTAAAGCATTAGGTCTTTATGCTTCACAAAACATCCTAACTGACCAAACTCTATATGGTGTGGGTTACGGTGCAGGTAGATCTGCAGCTGAAAATGTAACTACATTAGGTGGTATCGGTCTTGGTTATGACTACGCGTCATGGCGCTCACAAGTTAAGTGGACATCACCTGACATGAACGGTTTCAAACTAGCTATTGCTATTATGGATCCTACAGCTGAAGCTACAGGTGCTCTAACGGCTTTATCTGGCGGTCCTACTGGTTCTTTAACTTCTGGTGGTGCAGATTCTGATGCATTCCGTTACGAAGCTAACTTATCTTATGCTGGTACTATGGACAACGGTTCATACTCTGCATGGTTAAGTGCTATGACTCAAGACGAAGATAATGCTGGTAACAATGATACACATGCATGGACTGTTGGTGGTACTGCAGTTATTGGTGGTTTTGAGTTAATGGCTCAATACTCTGATGCAGAAAACAAAACTGGTGCAGTTGCAGCAGCAGCAGCAGTAGCAGCAGTACCTGGTAACGCAGGAACAGCTGCTGTAGCAGCTTCACCATCAATTACTACTGAATGGGATCAATTCCTAGTTCAAGGTGGTTACCGTTTCAATGGTACAACATTAGTTTCTGCTCAATATGCAGAACTTGATAATAAAACATCTGGTGTTAACATTGATCAATCTGAAAAATGGACTGTTGGTGTATACCACGATGTAAACTCTAACCTTAAATTGGTTGCTGAGTACACAAACGTAGAAAACGATGATTTAAACATCGATACAGATATCTTCTCTTTAGGTGGTTTCGTATTCTTCTAAAGACTACTTAACAGCTTAAAAGTCTCAAGTCTTATGATTTGATTCTTGAAGTAAGATTTAAAAAGCCTCAACTTCGGTTGGGGCTTTTTTTTACCAAAAAAAACTAAACACCTATTTTTTCTCGAACACATTGATTTAAAATTAGCTGCTGATTAACTTACCTTTCCACTTAGAGCTTGAGAATTTTTATATGTCTTTATTACCTAATGCCATTACCGCTATCCAGCAAACGATAAAAAATCATGAGGCTGAAATAACCGAGCTGGATAAAGCTATTGGTGATGGTGATCATGTAATTAACTTACAACGTGGCTTAGCAGCATTAGCAGCTATCAACGAAGAGTTATCAAAGTTAAGCTGGCCTATGGCATTACAGAAAGTAGGAATGACGTTGATGTCTACTATGGGCGGCGCTTCAGGCTCATTATTTGGCACTTTATTTGTCAAAATGGCCAAAGCTTCTTCGGCCGAGATGAACCTTGCCACATTTAGTGACGCTTTTTCTGCAGGTGTTGAATCCGTCCAGCAACGTGGTAAAGCTGAACTGGGTGAGAAAACGATGCTCGATACCTTGATTCCTGTTGCCAATAGCCTACAACTAAGTGCCAACAGCAAGCTGTCGATGACGGAAGCGCTTCAAGCCGTAAAGCAAGTTGCAATTGCAGGCATGGAGTCCACCAAAGAATTGCAAGCAACTAAAGGCCGTGCTTCTTTTCTTGGTGAACGAGCAATTGGCCATATTGATCCTGGCGCACGGACCAGTCAATTAATGATTTGTGCTATTGCTGACCTGTTATTAACGAAACAGTAAGCTTTTCTCGCAGCTTACTCAGTAACAACTACTGAAAGTAATCCATTACCAGCGTAAATTAGCGGTATGAACCGGAGCATCCCAAAGTTGAGTCAATTCATCATCTAATAAGGTAACGGTGATTGAACAACCAGCCATATCTAATGATGTGGTGTAATTACCCACTAATGAACGTTCAACCTCTACACCGCGTTGTTGCCACAATTCGGCTGCTAATTCATAAACAAGATATAGCTCCATTGCTGGTGTCGCGCCGAAACCATTAACATGCAGTAGTATTTTTTGTCCCGCTTGCGGTTTGAGATCGGCATCAATCGCTGTAACTAAATGCTCGACAATATCGCTAGCACTCGTTAAGTCCATCGGCTCACGGCCTCGCTCACCATGAATGCCAACCCCCATTTCGATTTCATTGTCACCAATTTCAAAGGTCGGTTGGCCTAAGGCAGGCACGGTACAACTGGTTAAAGCGACGCCCATCGATGCGGTATTGTCATTAACTCGCTCACCTAAGGCTTTGCACTCTAGCAATGTTGCTCCAGCTTCAGCTGCTGCCCCTACTATTTTCTCAACAATCAAAGTACCCGCCACACCACGTCGACCAGTACTGTGGTCTTTAGGCAACGAAACATCATCAGTCACTAATACTGTCTGATGCTGACAGTCCAGCATTTCAGCGGCAATTTCGAAGTTCATCACATCGCCAGCATAGTTTTTAACTATAAATAACACCCCAGCTTCATTTTCAACGGCTTCAGCAGCCGCCATCATTTGATCTGGTGTCGGTGAGGTAAATATTTGTCCCGGACAAGCGGCATCCAACATGCCACTTCCAACTAAGCCGGTATGTAATGGTTCATGACCTGAGCCGCCACCTGAAATCAGTGCCACTTTACCTGCTTTCGTTTGCTGTTTACGAGTAACAAAATGAGGTTGTCGGTTAAGCTGAATAATATCGCTATGTGCTTTTGCAAAACCATTAAGGCTTTCTTCTAATAGACTTTCTACGCCATTGATAATTTTCTTCATTAACTTTTCTCCAACATTTTATTAAACCGAATGCCGTAAAACTGCAGCTACTTCAGTAATATCCGCCATGAGCCAATCAGGCTTGTAGTCAACTAGTTCAATATCATCTTCCGATGAAATTCCTGTTAATACCATAATGCTTCGCATGCCCGCATTGACCGCCCCTAAAATATCAGTATCTAAACGGTCACCAATGGCGAGTGTATTGTCAGCTTGGCTACCTAATATTGCCAAGGCTTGTTGATATAAAATAGGCTCAGGCTTGCCAATCGATATGGCTTTGATGCCCGTTGCAGCTTCTAAGGCAGCAATTGTTCCACCATTGCCCATGACTTCACCTAACTCTGTAGGTAAGGTTGTATCGGAATTAGTTGCATAAAACTCTGCGCCCGCTTTTATATTTAACGTTGCTGTCGCTAACTTATCCCAGCTTAATTGTCGATCTAAGCCAGAAACAACAATGTCCGCACCTTGGTCAACGATATGTTTATCTGGCTGATTTACTTGATATAGGTCCGTTAAAACAAAACCTTGCTCTAGCAATGGTTGACGCAAACCCTGCTCGCCGATCACGAATACTCGCTGCTTTTCTTTCGGTATATGTTCAGCTAAATAAGCTGCTGTCGCCATACTCGAAGTAAGAATTTCACTGGCAGTTATATCAACTCCCATCTCCCCCAATTTATCTATATATTGTTGTTGGGTCAGACTGGCATTATTAGTTGCGAGCACAAAGGGCAGTGATAACTCTCTCAATGTAGTAAAAAATTCAACCAAACCATCGACAGCTTGATTGCCATGCCAAAGCACACCATCCATATCAATAATTAAGCCGCTAATATTATTAATTTTTTCCATTTCAACCTGCATATTTTGTAGTGTCATATTGGTAAAAAGCTGCGCTCATAATGTAATTATGACCAGAACTGTCTCTCGCACAACCCTCACTGCATTACTGTACATCAGTGATTAAGAATAAAGAGACTATAAAGAAAATTGACATTATGAGTCAATTTGACTTATAGTCTTCCGGCGTATTTTTAGCGTAATTACAAATTTAAATCAATATATTAGGAGCATGTCAGCATGGCAAAAGCACTTATCCAAATGGCTCTAGATTCTCTAGATTTCGATGCAACAATTGCACTTGCAGAGCAAGTAGCACCATACGTTGACATCTTGGAAATTGGCACACCTTGCATCAAGTACAACGGTCTTGAGCTAGTTACTGCATTAAAAGCAAAATTCCCAGAAAAATTACTCCTTGTTGACTTAAAAACAATGGATGCTGGCGAATATGAATCAACTCCATTCTATGAAGCCGGTGCTGATATCTGTACTGTTCTTGGTTTTTCAGATAAAGCTACAATGGGCGGCGTAATTAAAGCTGCTAATGCAAACACTTCTGAAGCTCAAATCGACTTAATCAGTGTTAAAGATAAAGCCGCTGTTGCTTCTGCTGCAGTTGCTAATGGCGCTCAAATCATCGGTGTTCACACTGGTCTTGACGCACAAGCAGCAGGTCAAACACCTTTTGCTGACTTATCTTTAGTTGCAGACTTGAACTTAGGCTGCCGTATTTCTGTAGCTGGTGGTATCAACAAAGATACTATCCAAAAAACAGTACAAGCTGGCGCAACTATCGTTGTAGTTGGTGCAGCTATCTACGGTGCAGACTCTCCAGCAGAATCTGCTAAAGAGTTACGTGCTTTAGTTGACGCAGCATAAGCTGATTAGAGTTAACTCTAAGTAGCAAAAAAAACGAGTAGTCATTTGACTGCTCGTTTTTTACTTTCTAGTGAATGTAAATATTTACTAGAATCTCCGCTAAATTATCATTTAGCAAAAAACAGACAGTCGTTGTCGCACGACCATACAAATGACTGTTCATATAGTGTAAATGTGGTCAAAAACATAGAAGCAGTAATAATCGCTTTTTGTTTAACTCTTCTGACTTGCCACAGTTAACCTAAAATAGTAATTTACTCATTCCATAAGCATGTATGCTTAAGCACAATTGAGTATAAAATATAACAGGGGTATTTCTAATGAAACAAAAAGGCTTATTAGCTTCTATTTGCGATTTTTTCACAGGTTTGTTTTCATCAGAACCAGCAAACACATCATCAGCTAACGCAAAAAGCAATGATGGCTTAACTGGTGTAGAACGCTATATCCGTAACCAAGCTAACAATGCAACGGCTATTACTGGCGTAGAACAATACATCCGTAACCAAGCTAACACTGCAACAGCTATTACTGGCGTAGAGCAATACATCCGTAACCAAGCTAATAATGCAACAGCTGTTACTGGCGTAGAGCAATATATTCGCAACCAAGCTAACAGTTCAACTGCTGTTACTGGCGTAGAACAATACATCCGTAATCAAACTAACGTTACTGGCGTAGAGCAATATATTCGCAACCAAGGTTAATTAATATCCTTGTAATATAGCCACTTCATACTACATCGCAGCGACATAAACTGTATTTTATAGTCGCTGGATTATGTAGCGAGAAGGCATTAAGATTATGAATTCAGTCAGCTTTAAGTCGCAGGCTGTAAAGTTTTAACTTTAAATTAAAGGTCCCATTAACATGGCAAATTTACTTGACCAACTGAAAGAAATGACAGTTGTTGTTGCCGATACAGGTGATATCGAAGCAATCGAAAAGTTTACTCCTCGTGATGCTACAACTAACCCATCTCTTATTACTGCTGCAGCACAGATGCCCCAGTACCAAGATATTGTTGATGACACATTAAAAGCCGCTCGTGAAACTGTAGGCGCTGATGCTTCAGCTGCTGATGTTATCACTTTAGCATTTGACCGTTTAGCTGTATCTTTTGGTTTGAAAATCTTAGCTATCGTGCCACAACGTGTTTCTACAGAAGTAGATGCTCGTTTGTCATTTGATACAGATGCAACCATTGCTAAAGGCCGTGATTTAATTGCTCAGTACGAAGATGCTGGCGTTTCACGTGACCGTATCTTAATCAAGATTGCTGCAACTTGGGAAGGTATCCAAGCTGCTAAAGTTCTTGAAGAAGAAGGTATCCATACTAACCTTACATTGGTATTTGGTTTGCACCAAGCGATTGCATGTGCTGAAAATGGCATTCAATTGATCTCACCATTCGTTGGTCGTATCCTTGATTGGTACAAAAAAGACACCGGTACAGATTCATACCCAGCAGCTGAAGATCCAGGTGTTGTATCTGTAACTGCAATCTATAATTACTTCAAAAAGTTTGGTTATAACACTGAAGTAATGGGCGCAAGCTTCCGTAACCTTGGTGAAATCACTGAGTTAGCGGGTGTTGACCTATTAACGATCTCACCTGGATTGTTAGATCAATTGCAATCTACTGAAGGTGAATTACCTCGTAAATTATCTGCTGACAACGCGGCAACATCTGATATTGAAAAAATCAATATGGATAAAGCAACGTTCGAAGCAATGCATGCTGAAGATCGCATGGCTACAGAAAAACTTGCTGAAGGTATTGAAGGATTTGCTAAAGCATTAGAAACTCTTGAAGAGTTACTTGCAAGTCGTCTTGCTGAGTTAGAAGCTTAAGTAAAAGTTACCAGCCTAAATAACATTTCATTTGTTGTTTAGGCTGTTATTCTCAAACAGTCGCACAAATTGACATTTTGTGGCTGTCTGAACTATAGTTCCAAATCGCGTAATTAACGTGTATATAATATTTATTACTTTTTAGGAGTATATATCATGGCAGAAATCCAAATGGCTCTAGATTCTCTAGACTTCGACGCAACAATGGCCCTAGCTGAAGCTGTAGCACCATATGTTGACATTCTAGAAATTGGTACTCCATGTATCAAATATAACGGCTTAAAACTTGTTAAAGCTTTAAAAGCTGCGCACCCAACTAAAAAAATCTTAGTTGATCTTAAAACTATGGATGCGGGTGAGTACGAATCAACACCTTTCTTTGAAGCAGGTGGTGATATCACTACAGTTTTAGGTGCTGCTGATGCTGCAACTGTTAACGGTGTTATCAAAGCGGCTAAAGCTAATGGTGCTGAAGCTCAAATCGATTTAATCTCTGTTGAAGATAAAGCTGCTGTTGCTAAAGAAGCGGCTGCTAACGGCGCACAAATCATCGGTGTTCACACTGGTCTTGATGCACAAGCTGCAGGTCAAACACCTTTCGCTGATTTAGCATTAATTGCTGGTCTTGGTTTGGATGTTAAAATCTCTGTTGCTGGTGGTATCAACAAAGAAACTATCCAAAGCACAGTTCAAGCTGGTGCTTCTATTGTTGTTGTTGGTGCGGCTATCTACGGCGCTCCTTCTCCAGCAGATTCAGCTAAAGAGTTACGTGCTTTAGTTGACGCAGCATAAGGAAAATTACAATGCATCGTGATCTACTGTTAAATAAAATCACTAATATCCTTGAATCTACTAATGATTCATTCGAAGCTAAATTAGTTTCAATGTGTGATGATGCCAAGCGCATCTTTATTACTGGCGCAGGTCGCTCAAAACTAGTGGGTAACTTCCTAGGGATGAGATTGATGCATAGTGGTTATCAAGTATTTATTCAAGGTGAAATTAGTACTCCAAGTATCCGTGAAGGCGATTTATTAATCGTAATTTCGGGTTCAGGTGAAACTACTCAACTTGTATCATTTACTAATAAAGCCAGATCTGAAGGCGCTAAAGTGGTTTTGATTTCGTCAAAATCTAGCTCAACGATTGGTGATTTAGCTGATGGCGTAATTCAAATTGGTTCCGATGATAGCTTTGCCGCTACTAAAGGCATGCCTATGGGAACTATGTTTGAACTATCAACATTAATCTTCTTGGAATCTATCGTTTCTCATCTTATCCATGAGAAAGGTATTGTTGAAGAAGAAATGAGACATAGACACGCAAATATGGAATAAGCATTTCCTAGTAAGAAATAAGAAAACGAGTAGTCTTCGGGCTATTCGTTTTTTTTTGCCTGTCATTTAGTATGTAATTAAAACTGATGTGAACACAACATAGAGCTAAACGACACATCTGCTGTATAATTCAGCTTTATTTTTTATCTTTTTGTAGCCATCATGAATCAAGCTAAAACACTTTATGACAAATTATGGGAACAACATGTTGTTCGTACTGAAAACAGTGGAACGGCATTAATCTATATTGATCGCCAACTGGTTCATGAAGTCACCTCTCCGCAAGCCTTTGAGGGGCTCCGTTTAGCAAACAGAGTTCCACACAGACTGGACTCGATTTTGGCTACTCCTGATCACAATGTACCGACTACTAACCGAGAGCAAGGTATTGCTGATCCTGTCTCTCGTTTACAAGTAGAGACCTTAGATAAAAACTGTAAAGAATTTGGTGTTACGGAATTTGATCTATCTGATCATCGTCAGGGCATTGTTCACGTGGTAGGCCCTGAACAAGGTGCTACATTACCCGGCATGACCGTAGTCTGTGGTGACTCACACACCTCTACTCATGGCGCTTTTGGTGCTATCGCCTTTGGTATCGGCACATCTGAAGTTGAACATGTATTAGCCACTCAATGCCTAATTCAGCAGAAAGCCAAAAATATGTTGGTTCGCGTTGATGGTGTATGTAGAGCCGGCGTCACAGCTAAAGATATCGTATTGGCCATTATCGGTGAGTTAGGAACTGCTGGCGGTACCGGTTATACCATTGAGTTTGCTGGCGATGCTATTCAAGCCTTATCAATGGAAGGTCGAATGACCGTTTGTAATATGACCATTGAAGCTGGCGCTCGGGTAGGACTTATTGCTGTTGATGATATAACCACCGATTATTTACAGGGCCGTCCTTTTGCACCGTCAGGCGAAAATTGGAATAATGCTGTCGCAGCATGGGCTGATTTACACAGTGATCAAGGCGCAGTTTTTGATAAAACGGTTGTTTTAAAAGCAGAAGACATCAAACCACAAGTGACATGGGGTACCTCACCTGAAATGGTTGTAGCCATTGATAGTGCGGTACCAGATCCTGCTGACGAAACAGATGCTGTGAAGCGTAATGGTATGGAAAAAGCACTCACCTATATGGGATTGACTGCCAACCAAGCGATTACCGATATTCAACTTGATCGTGTTTTTATTGGTTCTTGTACCAACTCACGTATTGAAGATTTGCGCCAAGCGGCAGCAGTTATCCAAGGTAGAAAAGTTGCCGCATCATTAAAACAAGCGCTTGTTGTGCCGGGCTCAGGCTTAGTTAAGCAACAAGCAGAACAGGAAGGTTTAGATAAGCTCTTCACTGAAGCAGGCTTTGAATGGCGTGATCCTGGTTGCTCTATGTGCTTAGCAATGAATGCCGATCGCCTCGGCGCTGGCGAGCACTGTGCTTCAACCTCAAACCGTAACTTTGAAGGCCGCCAAGGCTTGGATGGTAGAACGCACCTTGTTAGCCCCGCGATGGCAGCAGCAGCTGCAATAGCCGGTCACTTTGTTGATGTTACCAAATAGTGAATACAGTACTATCACCAACCGTTACTGATGAACTGCAAACGCTAACAGATTATCTGCGCTGGGCAACATCACAATTAAATGCTGCTGATATTTTTTATGGCCATGGCAATGCTGATGCCTTTAATGATGCATTGCAACTTGTCTTGCATTGTCTACATTTACCAGCCACCGAGTTCCCTGAGCTATTTGCCAATGCTCGCTTAACAACGGCAGAAAAGAATCACGTTGTCGACCTTGTTGAACAGCGTATTAAAAAACGTATTCCAGTACCTTATCTAACCAATGAAGCTTGGTTTGCTGGCCTGCCTTTTTATGTCGATGATCGAGTATTAATTCCTCGCTCACCATTTGCTGAGCTAATCGATGACTCATTCATGCCATGGTTAGTCGATCCTGATAGTGTTCATTCAATTCTCGACATGTGTACGGGTAGCGCCTGCATTGCTATTGCTTGTGCTGCAGCCTTTCCTGAAGCTCAAGTTGATGCCGTTGATATCAGTGTTGATGCCATTGATGTTGCCAATATCAACATCAAAAAACATCAATTTGCCGATCGCGTACAAGCAATTCAGTCTGACTTATGGACGGCATTGCCTGAAAAAAAATACGATCTTATTGTCAGTAATCCGCCCTATGTCGGCGCTGAAGAAATGGCTACCTTACCTGAAGAATATCGCCATGAGCCGGCATCAGCACTGGAAGCAGATGATAATGGTCTCGCATTAGTCGAGCAAATAATCTCACGGGCAAGCCATTACCTCACGCCACAAGGTTTATTATTTGTTGAGGTAGGTAATAGTGATGTTGCTGTGATGGAAAAGTGGCCTAACACACCGTTTATGTGGCTAGAGTTTGAACATGGTGGCCATGGTGTATTTATGCTGACTTATGAGCAATGCCTTAATTTCTGACTGACTAGTCAGATGAGTCGGACTCGACGCTATCTACATACCCGTATGTCTTGATACAGTTCCTACCGGCCATTTTAGCTTGATACATGGCACTATCCGCCAAATCAAATAGACTGTTCAATGTATGCTGTTTATCATCGCCATGCGTAGTTGCAATGCCGATACTGACGGTAACATTCAATCCGGCCGGCGTAAATAACTCTAAACGACCTAAAAGCCGTCCCATTAAAGCTTGTGCCTCTTCTTGGCCGCAATCGGCTAATAAAAAAACAAACTCTTCTCCTGACCAGCGAGCGACCATATCCACATCACGAACAAAGCGTTTAAGCCATGCTCCTAACTCAGCTAATACACTATCGCCTTTCTCATAGCCCAAGGTTTCATTAATTTTCTTAAAATGGTCGATGTCTAAAACCGCCATCGTCAAAGGTCGGTTAAAACGATAAGCCTCGCTAAAGTACTTGCCGGAAAACTCACGTAAGGCATGACGGTTAAACAGCTGAGTTAACTCATCTAACATAGCTAAACTGTATAAAGATTGCTGCTGAGCTTTTAATTCGCGTAAGCGCTGATAACTGGTGACGTGATTAATAACCCGTTGCCGTAATTCTTCACGCACAATTGGTTTGGAAATGAAATCATTAACGCCTAAGTGGAATAATTCAATTTTACGTGATTTATTATCAAACCCTGACGTGGCAATAATAGGTACATTGCCTACTTCACCTTGCATGCGGCGAATTTTACGCACTAAAGTAATACCACTCATCACCCCTTCTAACAAGATATCTGTTAAAACTAGGTCATAATCACCATCGCGGAAGGCATCCCAAGCATCTTCAGCATGAGTATAGGCGTCAACATCTAGGCCCATATCAGTTAATAGATCTAAGATTATGGTTTGCAATACTCGTGAATCTTCAATAAACAAGACTCGGCCCTGTAATTGATGGCCCTCACGATGAGAATATCGTTCAACATATGTCTGCAATTCACGTAAGTCATTTTTACTGAAGGTATCTGTGGCACCCGCCAGCAAAGCTTGCTTTAAAATCTTTGAGTCATCAACGTCAGTTAAAATAAGAACAGAAACAAAGTCATAACCATTTATTGCTCGTAATTGACCACAAAAATCACTGGCCGCGATATCCAATAAATTATTACTACAGCAGACTAAATCAAACCGCTGCTGCCTTGCGTGTTCTAATCCTTTAAATCCAGCTGAAACCAGCTCAACTTCAAAGCCTGCAGGCTCTAACATCATGCGAGCCACGTCCCTAAACTCCGCTTCCTCATCAATGACTAATGCTTTTAACTTAGACACTTAATCTCATCCATAAAATTTGATAGCTTTTATTTTGCCTTGTTTTGAACCCGAACAGCAAGCCTTATATCTCTGACAGTAATAAGTTAGTGAATGATGTACGCAGGTAAAAGCCCTTAGGATTAACTAACTCCGGCATACCATTCCCCCCAACCCCTTTAGCTAACACTCGGCTATTGGCAGCTTTAGGCCGTAAATGCAGGTACTCGCCTTCACTACCATTAATTTCAGACTGCTCACCTAAGACAATCCGATCCATCAGCTCCTCCCAATCACTGCGCAACCATTCTTCTTGCTGCAGCGTCGGCTGCCATAACCAGGCATTGCCAACATAACGCTCAGCCAAAGGCAATGTACGTTCAGCTTCTACTGGCACCCACAACACCTGTGACAGCTTCCGTCTCACCCAACTATCTTGCCAACGCAATTCGCCGGTTTGCTGTAAAGACACGGTACAAACATAGGTTGATTCTTTCGGTTTACCCTGAGAATTTAAAGGCAATGTTTTCATTTCAATACCTAGTTCAATAAAATCTGGCTCCGCTTTATTACCAGCTGTTGCACCAAGATAGATTTCAAATAAATTACCGACCCACCCTTTATGCCTTCGTAAGTCTTCAGGCACGCTCACGCCAATTTCTGCGGCAATTTGGCCTAATGTTTTGCCAGCCATTGCCTGACATCTATCCAGTAATTGCTGTGCTGAATGCGGCGGCTGTATATACTGATTATAAATATCATCTGTCATGCAGCCATGATAACCTAGCGCCTTTTAATCTGCTTGAGACAATCTGGTGACAGCGTTAACAATATCTAACTTAAGCAAAACCTATAAAAATGGCTATCAAGCTCTGAAAAACATCAGTCTTGATGTCGAGCAAGGAGATTTTTTTGCCTTGCTTGGCCCTAATGGTGCAGGCAAATCAACCACTATTGGTGTGATTACATCCCTGGTCACCAAAACGGCTGGTAAGGTGCGCGTCTTTGATAGTGATATTGATAGCGATCCAGAACAAGCAAAAAGTTATATCGGTTTAGTACCGCAGGAATTTAACTTTAATGGCTTCGAGCAAGTCAAACATATCTTAGTCACCCAAGCAGGCTACTACGGTATGACCGTAGCACAAGCCGAACCTCGTGCCGATGAGCTGCTCCACCAGCTCGGTTTATGGCAAAAACGACACAGTACTGCTCGTTCATTATCTGGAGGCATGAAACGACGGCTAATGATTGCACGCGCCTTAGTGCACAAACCTAAACTGCTTATTCTTGATGAACCCACTGCCGGTGTTGATATCGAACTTCGTCGTTCCATGTGGACCTTCTTGCAGAACATTAATGAAGAAGGAACAACGATTATTCTAACGACACACTACTTGGAAGAAGCCGAAAATCTGTGTCGTAAAATTGCCATCATTGATCAAGGAAAAATTATCGAAAATACCGATATGAAATCCTTATTAAATCGCTTAGATAGGGAAACCTTCATTTTAGACCTGAAAGCCCCTCTCCCTACCGATATCAATTTAAATAATTTTAATTTTGAACGAATTGATGACACCACCTTAGAAGTCGAACTCGAACGCACTGAAAACTTAAACACTTTATTTTCACTGTTATCAGAACAAGGCATCGAAGTGTGTAGTATGAAAAATAAGGCTAATCGCTTAGAAGAGTTATTCCTCAGCTTAGTAGAGACAACAGAAATCACATCATGAACGCAACTAAATACCAACGTCACTGGGTCGCTTTCAACACATTAGTAACCCGTGAAATTAGACGTTTCTTACGTATCTGGCCACAAACATTGTTACCGCCAGCAATTACCATGACCTTATATTTTATTATCTTCGGCAACCTGATTGGTAGTCGTATCGGTGAAATGGGCGGCTTTAGCTATATGGAATATATCGTGCCGGGCCTCATTATGATGTCAGTCATCAACAATGCCTATGCTAATGTCGCCTCTTCCTTTTATAGCGCCAAATTTCAGAGTCATATTGAGGAGTTAATCGTCGCGCCAGTGCCTAATTATTTAATTCTGGCCGGCTACGTCGCAGGAGGCACCGCTCGCGGTTTATTTGTAGGCATCATTGTGACGATCGTATCGCTATTTTTTACTCAAATCCCCGTTCAACACTTATTTGTTACCTGTAGCATGGTTTTTTTAAGTGCTATTTTGTTTGCTTTAGGTGGATTTATTAATGCTATCTACGCACGTAGCTTTGATGAAATAGCAATTATCCCTACCTTTATTCTGACCCCACTCACCTATTTAGGTGGCGTGTTCTATTCGATCAGCTTATTACCTGAGTTTTGGCAAAACGTATCCATGCTCAACCCGATCCTTTATATGGTCAATGCCTTCCGCTATGGCATGTTGGGCGAATCAGATATTCCGGTCGGCATTGCATTCACAATAATTATCGTCTGTATTATTGCCTTAACCAGTTTCGCTTTACACTTATTGAATAAAGGGACTGGTTTACGGAACTAAAGCCAGCGCCTGTAACACCACATCAATATCAGCACCTTTCAGATGTGCCTGTTCGCTTAAATGTCTGCGCCAAGCTTTGGCTCCAGGCTGACCTTGAAACAAGCCTAATAAATGGCGGGTAATCGATTTTAACGGTCGGCCTTCAGTCATCCGACGTTCTATATAAGGCAGCATTTGTTCTATTACCTGCTTGCGACTTGGTATTGAATGATTATCAGCAAATAACAGTTTATCCGCTTCCGCCAGCAAATAAGGATCATGATAAATGGCCCGTCCCATCATTACGCCATCGACTTGCTGTAAATGCTGTTGTGCTTCATCTAACGTTTTAATGCCACCATTAATATCGATATGTAATTGTGGAAAGTCTTGTTTCACTTGATAAACACGTTGGTAATCTAATGGTGGTACATCACGGTTTTCTTTCGGACTCAATCCTTGCAGCCATGCTTTACGGGCATGCAGAATAAATACATCACATCCCGCCTCGGCCACAGTGCCAATAAAGTCAGTTAAAAACTCATAACTATCTAACTTATCAATACCTAAGCGTGTTTTTACCGTGATCGGAATCGTTACTTCAGCTTGCATAGCGGCGATACCCTCCGCCACTAATTTTGGCTCAGCCATTAGGCAAGCACCAAAGCTCCCTGATTGCACACGATCACTTGGGCAGCCGACATTCAAATTGATTTCACTATAACCAGCATCTTGGCCCATGCGAGCACATTTTGCTAACTCTTCTGGATTAGAGCCTCCCAGCTGTAAAGCCAATAAATACTCACTGATATCATGGGCTAAAAACCGCTGCTGATCACCATGAATTAGCGCGCCAGTAGTCACCATTTCGGTATACAGCAGACTATGTTTAGATATTAACCTCAAGAAATAACGAAAATCGCGATTAGTCCAATCCAACATAGGAGCAACCGATAAGCGATGAGCTTGGTTAAGTGTAAATTCTGCCTGAGTCATATTTAAACTGTCGTAAATCAATTCCGTATTTTCTCAAATCAACAGGTAAAATGTTGAAGTTTATTCATTTAACTACGATTTAATCATGGGCAATACAATTCAAGGTGATGGTTTCAGCGTAACCATAATCAAAAGCACACGACGCAAAACCATGGCATTGAAAGTAAATCGCGATGGTGTATCTGTCCATATGCCATCTAATGCCGCGATTAGCTTGGCCAAAAATTTTGTCCAGCAAAAAACATCATGGATACAATACAAGCTCAAACAACAAAATTCTCGACAACTTATCATCAAACATTATGTTGATGGCGAATCATTACTCTTTTTAGGTGAACAGTATAATTTGCGGTTAAATCAATCAGCTGTCACCAATATCCATAAAGATAATACCGACATCGTCATTACCAGCCGCTCAGCGACACCATCAACAGCCAGCGTAAAACGAAACGTAGTTAATTGGTACAAGCAACAAGCTGAACTTTATATCAAAGAACGTACCCAGCAGCTGACAACAGAAACAGGGTTAAAGCCTCGTTCAATTACAGTAAAAACCTACAAAGCCCGTTGGGGAAGCTGCAAAATAACTGGCGATATCCAATTTAATTGGAAGCTACTTTTAGCGCCACCCGCCATTATTGATTACGTTATTGTGCACGAGCTTTGTCACCTTGTTCACCATAATCACTCAGCTGCATTTTGGCAGCTAGTTGCATACCATTTCCCTGACTTTAAACAAGCTCGACTGTGGTTAAAAGAAAATGGCCACCAACTAGAGCTCTAATCTTGTCGAAGACCACTTTAACCAGCCTCAACCCTTATTAAAATCAAGCTTTATCAATTTGAATTTGGCTTGTATTTTTCATCTATTTCGACTAAAGTTTCACTTCTGAATAAGGAACGCTGCAACAGGGTTTCCCTGCTAGGCTTATTCACTATATATACTTAAACCGCGTTCATTATTAAATTTTTAGCTAAATAATAATGAGCGTTGTGTCATCCAGTAGCACTAAATAACCGTGCATACCCCCAACAACTCTCCTTGACTAGCCATTAACGTAATGAGGTAAGTTAATCATGAGTAATCGTTCAATTTTCACATCTGAATCAGTTTCAGAAGGTCATCCAGATAAAGTTGCCGATCAAATTTCTGACGCCGTTCTTGATGAAATTCTTCGCCAAGATCCCCATGCCCGCGTTGCCTGTGAAACATTAGTTAAAACAGGTGCAGCTATTGTTGCAGGTGAAATCACCACTAGCGCTTGGGTTGATCTAGAACAAGTCGTCCGTAAAACTATCACCGATATTGGTTATAACAACTCCGATGTTGGCTTTGATGGTGATACCTGTGCTGTGATGTCATTGATTGGTAAACAATCTACTGATATTGCAATGGGTGTCGACCGTGCTACACCAGAAGATCAAGGCGCCGGCGATCAAGGTTTAATGTTTGGTTATGCTAGTAACGAAACTGACGTATTAATGCCTGCACCTATTACTTACGCTCATCGCTTAGTACAGCGCCAAGCTGAAGTACGTAAAAATGGCACTTTGCCTTGGTTACGTCCTGATGCAAAAAGCCAAGTAACCTTTGTCTATGAAGATGGTAAGCCTGTAGGTATCGATGCCGTTGTTTTATCAACTCAACATAACCCTGAAGTATCGTTAAAAGACTTACAAGAAGCGGTTATGGAAGTGATTATTCAACCAACATTACCAGAGAAATGGTTAACTAAAGACACTGCTTTTCACATTAACCCAACCGGTCAATTCATTATTGGTGGTCCAGTTGGTGATGCGGGTTTAACCGGCCGTAAAATTATTGTTGATACCTACGGTGGTATGGCTAGACACGGTGGTGGTGCATTCTCAGGTAAAGACCCATCTAAAGTCGATCGCAGTGCCGCTTATGCCGGTCGTTATGTGGCTAAAAACATTGTTGCAGCTGGTTTAGCTGACCGTTGCGAAATTCAAGTGTCATATGCCATCGGTGTAGCTGAACCCACTTCAATCAGTATCGAAACCTTTGGTACTGGCAAAATCGCTCAAGAGAAATTAGAAGCCTTAGTTCGTGAACACTTTGATTTACGTCCGGTTGGTCTAGTGAAAATGTTAGATTTAATTCGTCCTATCTATCAGGCGACAGCAGCTTACGGTCACTTTGGTCGTGAAGAACCTGAGTTCACTTGGGAACGCACTGACATGGCTGATACTTTACGTGCAGCAGCTGGCATTTAAATATAAATTTTAAGGAAAATGATGATGACATCACCTATTGAAAACCTAACGCCTGATTATAAAGTTGCCGACATTAGCTTGGCTGACTGGGGCAAAAAAGAAATAAAAATCGCTGAAACAGAAATGCCTGGTTTAATGGCAATTCGTGAAGAGTATGCGGGTAAAAACCCATTAGCTGGCGCTCGCATTGCTGGTTGTTTGCATATGACTATTCAAACAGCGGTATTGATTGAAACATTGATCGACCTTGGTGCTGAAGTTCGCTGGTCTTCATGTAATATCTTCTCAACACAAGATCAAGCTGCTGCAGCCATTGCTATACAAGACATTCCAGTTTTTGCTTGGAAAGGCGAAACGAATGAAGAAGCTATCTGGTGTATCAAGCAAACTATTTTTGGCCCTGATAACTGGCGTCCAAACTTAATTTTGGATGATGGCGGTGATTTAACTCAAATCATGCACGATGAATATCCTGAATTATTAACTGATGTGAAAGGTCTGTCAGAAGAAACAACGACCGGTGTCCATCGTTTATACGAAATGATGAAAGACGGTAGCTTAAAAGTACCCGCTATCAACGTTAATGATTCAGTAACTAAATCTAAATTTGATAATTTATACGGCTGTCGTGAATCTTTATTAGACGGTATCAAACGTGCAACCGATGTGATGATTGCCGGTAAGATTTGTGTCGTATTAGGTTACGGTGATGTAGGTAAAGGCTGTGCACAAGCATTTAAAGGCATGGGCGCAACAGTAATGGTGACAGAAATCGATCCTATCTGTGCATTACAAGCCGCAATGGAAGGTTACCGTGTTGTAAACATGGATGAAGTAGCAAACTTGGGTGACATATTTGTTACCACAACCGGTAATGTTGACGTGATCAATCATGACCATATGCTTGCAATGAAAAACGAAGCGATTGTTTGTAATATCGGTCACTTTGACTCTGAAATCGCTGTCGCATCATTACGTCAATACGAATGGGAAAACGTTAAACCTCAAGTTGATCAAGTTATCTTCCCTGATGGTAAACGCATCACCTTATTAGCTGAAGGCCGCCTAGTAAACTTAGGCTGTGCAACCGGCCATCCTAGCTTTGTTATGTCAGCCTCATTCACTAACCAAGTTATGGCTCAAATTGAGTTATGGGATAACAGTGATAACTACAAGAATGAAGTGTATGTATTGCCTAAGTCACTTGATGAAAAAGTAGCCCGACTCCATTTAGATAAGATTGGCGCTAACTTAACAGAGCTGACTACTGAACAAGCTGAATATTTAAGCTTGGACAAAAATGGTCCATACAAGCCTGAACATTACCGCTACTAACCAAGTAAAGGGCTAACCAAATGGTTAGCCCTTTTTTATTTAGCCACTATCTAGTACCTAACCATGACCAACAAACTCACTATTAGCTGCGAATTTTTCCCCCCAAAAACTGACAAAGGTATCGCAACTATTCGCGATGTCCGCCAGCAACTCGCACCATTAAACCCTGAGTTTTTTTCAGTTACCTTTGGTGCGGGTGGTTCAACCCAAGATAATACTCTCGATACCGTTATCGAAATTCAACAAGCACAAGCAACAACCAATATTGATGCTGCGCCTCACCTATCTTGTGTCGGCTCAACAGCAGAAAGTATTCGCAACTTACTTCACACATTCCAATCACATGATATTCACCGCATCGTGGCATTGCGTGGCGACTTACCTTCCGGAATGCGTGATCCAGGTGACTTTCGTTATGCCAATGAGTTAGTTGAATTTATTCGCAAAGAAACGGGCGATTACTTCACTATCGAAGTCGCGGCCTATCCAGAAGTTCATCCGCAAGCAGAGTCGGCCCACATCGACCTTACCAATTTTAAACGTAAAGTAGATGCCGGAGCCAATAGCGCCATCACTCAATATTTTTATAATATTGATGCTTATTTACAATTTATCGACCGCTGCCAACAGCAAAACATCGATATCCCGATTATTCCCGGCATTATGCCAATCAATAATTTCACCCAATTAGCACGGTTTTCTGATGCTTGCGGTGCTGAAATTCCTCGTTGGTTACGCAAGCAACTCGAAGTATTTCATGATGATTTAGAGTCACTACAAGCATTCACGCTTGATTTCCTCACCGACTTTACCGAAAAACTAGTCGAACAAGGTGTGCCTGGCTTACACTTTTATAGTATGAACCGTGCCGATCCCACACTGACGATTTGCCAACGCTTAGGCTTGCTCGACTAAACAGTCTTCAATATGAACTACTTCGCTGACTCACTGCTGGCCGCATTAGCATTAATTAGTTCATTTGACCCCGCCATTTATCGCATTGTTGCCACCTCAGTCAGCATATCTTTAATAGCATCACTGATTGCCGCGTGCCTAGCCATTCCATGTGGAGTGACGACGGCACTCAACTCATTTCGAGGCAAAAAAACTGTCCAACACCTGTTAAATACCTTAATGGCGATGCCTACGGTGGTTATTGGCTTATTACTTTATGGCTTATTTAGTCGCTTAGGGCCTCTCGGTCACTGGGGCCTACTCTATACCCCGTCGGCAGTCATTATTGCTGAAGCCATCCTGATTTTTCCGATCATGATGAATCTCACTATCACCGCTGTTAATAGTGCCGATCCACGATTAAAACCCACCTTAATTAGTTTGGGTGCAAGTCCATTTTCGCTTGCCTACCATGTGGTCAGTGTTACTCGCTTTGCAATACTCGCAGCGGTTATCACCGGTTTCGGTCGTGCTATCGGTGAAGTGGGAGCAGCTATGATGTTAGGTGGCAATATCGAAGGCTTCACCCGCACAATGACCACCGCCATCGCCTTAGAAACCAGTAAAGGTGAATTTGAACTAGGTTTGGCGCTGGGTATTTTATTATTACTGATCGCCTTTATCTTAAATTTTGCCTTGTCTTGGTTACAAGGGACCAAATCATGACTAATGCCTACCAGCTCAGTGATATAAAAGTATTTCATAGTAAGTCTTGTGTACTTGATATCGCTGATTTCACCATCCCGTCTGGCAAATGCATCGCCTTGCTGGGTCAGAATGGCGCAGGTAAATCAACACTGCTGAGCTTATTGGCTTTCACAACAGAGCCTAGTCAAGGCTCATTGCAGCTATTTGACCAAAAAGTCACAGCGAAGCTCAAGCCTGAACAGCGTCGACGTATCGGCCTAGTAAGCCAACAACCTTATTTACTACCCGGAACCGTGCGTGACAATATTCATCTCGCGCTACAGTTACAAGGAATAAAATCCAGCAATATAGACCAACGAATCGAGCATGTTCTGCAGCAGCTAAATCTATCTCACCTTGCCAATCAACTAGCCACGACCTTATCTGGTGGTGAATTAAAGCGAGTCGCCATTGCGCGTGCGATTGCCTATGCACCAGATATTCTATTATTAGATGAGCCGTTTTCACATTTAGATCACCACCATGTTCGTCAATTGGAATCGGCTATTTTGGCTTTTGCCAAACAAGCCAATAAAACAGTCATTTTTTCCACCCATGATCATCCGCAAGGTTTAGCGATTGCAGATGAAACCCTTAACTTACATGCTGGGCGAATTACCAACGCACCGCTACTCAACCTATTTCACGGTCAACTTCAGCAACAACTGTTTAAAACCAGATCACTCATCATTCATGTTGCTAGTGAATTAACTGACGCCCGGCATATTGCTATTGATCCTCGTGAAATTATTGTTTCTCATCATCAATTAGAATCTAGTATGCGAAATAGCTTCGCAGGTCGCGTTATCTTAATTGCCGAAGAAACAACAACTATTCGTCTCACCATTGATTGCGGTGAGCACTTTCAGGCCATCATTAGTCCAGAGTCACTGTCTAAGTTAAATCTAGTCATTGGCTGCCCTGTTTGGCTTAGTTTTAAATCAACTGCTGTGACCGTGTTTTAAGCTTCATAAAAATATACAAAAAACGTATAGGCACGACCTGCTACATACGGTAATATGAAGACATGCGGAAACAGTTTTATCAAAATATTCAGTGAAACAATCATTACAGTTACGCATAGGCCAAAGCCTATCGATGACCCCTCAATTGCAACAAGCTATTCGCTTATTGCAATTATCTTCACTTGAGTTACAAGCTGAAATTCAAGAAGTCTTAGAAACAAATCCACTGCTCGATGTTGAAGAAGAGTATGTGTTTGATGACAAAGCCTCTGCACAGCAGGATGATCAGGCTTCTGACGAACCTGTAACCCAAGAAATTACTCAGCTTGAAAATACCGATATTCCTGATGAATTACCGGTTGATAGTAAATGGGAAGATACTTTTGATAGTCAACCAGCTGGCGTCATGTCATCCACTCATAATTCAGAGCCTGGTCTTGAGCGTGAAAACCAGGATGACAGTAGTGATAGCCTGCAGGAACACTTATTTTGGCAAATGCGCTTAACGCCTTTTTCTGAAACAGAACAGGCTATTGCCACCATTATTATAGATTCCATTGATAATGACGGTTATTTGAAAAGCAGTCTCGAAGAAATTCAACACAGTCTCGGCGAAGGCAATGAAGACATTGATGAAGAAGAAATTGAAGCCGTTTTACACCGTATCCAACACTTTGATCCTGTTGGCATCGCCGCAAGAGACTTACGTGAATGTTTATTAATTCAGCTTAAATTATTTGAAGATCAAATTGAGCATCTTGAGCTTGTAACAGCACTGATCGACAAACATCTTGATACCCTCGCCAAACGTGACTATGCTCAGGTTAAACGAGCATTAAAAGTGAATGACGACTTGCTCACAGAACTAGTGCAAGAAATTCAACTACTCAATCCAAGACCTGGCAATCAAATTCAGATTGAAAAGACTGAATATATCGTGCCAGATATTTACACTCGAAAAGTGAATGGCAAATGGGTGCTGTCTCTCAACCCTGACAATGCACCTCGATTACAAATTTCCGAACATTATGCCCAGCTCATTAACCGCGCTGACAATAGCTCTGAAAATACTTATTTGAAAAATAATTTACAAGAAGCACGCTGGTTTCTAAAGAGCTTACAAAGCCGTAATGAAACACTGGTCAAAGTAACCAATGCCATTGTAGAAAAACAAAAAGATTTTCTTGAGTTTGGTGATGAAGCGATGAAACCACTGGTTTTAGCTGATATTGCCAGTGAAGTAGAAATGCATGAATCCACTATTTCTCGCGTCACTACCAGAAAATACATTCACACTCCTCGTGGTATTTATGAGTTGAAATACTTCTTCTCAAGTCATGTAAGTACTGATACCGGCGGCGAATGCTCAGCCACCGCCATTCGTGCCATTATTAAAAAGCTAGTGGCAGCTGAAAATCCTCGTAAACCTCTTAGTGATAGTAAAATTGCCGACATTTTAGGAGATCAAGGCATAAACGTAGCTCGTAGAACCATTGCAAAATACCGGGAATCATTAACGATTCCTCCTTCAAATGAACGTAAGCGGCTGGTATAGACCAGTTATTTATCCATCAACAGGAGAAAATCATTATGCAATTAAACTTAAGCGGACAACATGTTGAAATTACTGATAGCCTTCGAGATCATGTCAATAAAAAGTTTGAGAAGCTAACTCGTCACTTTGACCACATGACTAATGTTCATGTCATTTTAGGTGTTGAAAAACTACGTCAAAAGGCTGAAGCAACAATTCATGTCAGCGGAGCAGATTTATTTGCCTCTGACGAAAATGAAAATATGTATACCGCTATTGAAAATCTAGTTTCTAAACTGGATCGTCAGATTATTAAGCACAAAGATAAAATTAAAAATCACCATCAAGCAGATGGTGCTCAAATGAAACATAACGCTAGCTAAATAGGTTTTTCTATGCTGATTGCAGCCCAACTCGTTAACAGTGACAACATTAGCCACCAAGATGGTGCAGCGAGTAAAAAACGTGTCATTGAAAAGCTCAGTCAAATGCTGGCTTTAAATACACAGGCGACAACAGCTGAGAAAATTTTTCAGGCTCTACTTGAGCGTGAACGCTTAGGTAGCACCGGTCTGGGTAAGGGCGTGGCAATACCGCACGCCCGGATCCCAGGCATCACTCATACCATCGCAGCAATGATGACGCTTGATACACCGGTAGATTTTGATGCTGCCGATAATAAGCCCATTGATATCGCCTTTGCCTTATTGGTCCCTGAAGATGATAGCGATTATCATCTTAAACAGCTGGCTCGACTCGCTTCATTATTTAGAGATGAGCAAGCCTGTCAAAACATTCGGAAATCGAAAACGGCAAACGAAATTTTTGAGTTGCTCCTTGCCATAGACGATTAAGCATCGATGGCTGTTCAACCCAGCTTTACTACTCATCATGGTGTCATGATGAATATAGATGGCAGCGGCATCTTAATTATTGGTGCTGCAGGTATTGGCAAAAGTAGCTTTGCCCTTGAGCTTCTTCATTTAGGTCACTCACTTATTGCTGATGATGTGGTTGAATTCTCTGAAATTGACAATCAAATCATCGCTCATTGCCCAACACTTTCCTCAGGTTTTTTACACAGTCGTGAATTAGGACTTATTTCTATTGCCCCGTTATTTGGCGAGAGCGCATTTCAACAGCAGCACCCGCTTGATTATGTTGTTGAACTGCAAACAGCAACGTCATCAACAGTAACGCTTGCCCCTCCGGCCTTAACTTATAGCGTTAATGGCAGAGTATTCCCATTACTACAGCTTAATTTAACCACTTCGGCCTCGTTATATCATCGAGTTATCAGCTGGATAAAAATGCAAACACTAGCGCCTAATGCAGAAACCATTTTTAAACAACGACAGCAAACATTAATGAACAGCCCTTCTACCAAATAAAACCCAGTAAAATTCCGATATTCACGGTATTACTGTTGCTTTCAATGTCCTGAGCTGGACATAATAACGGCCAGTTAATTATTCAAACTAGCTAAGACATCGAGAACTTTAATGACTGTAGGCATTTTGATCGTATCTCATAACCAGATTGGTGCTGAGCTAATCAATACAGCAAAACAAATGCTGTCTTGTTGCCCCTTACCGACAAAAGTCATTTCGATTGGTCTCAATGATACGCCAGATCAGATACGTCCTTTATTATATGAAGAGCTTAAAAAGCTAGATCAAGGCCACGGTATTTTAATCCTCACCGATATGTTTGGCTCAACCCCCAGCAATATTGCCTGTGCCGTTTCAGATCGAGATGATATTCAAATTGTCTCCGGCTTAAACCTGCCCATGTTAGTTCGGGTATTAAATTATCCGGGTCTGAGTTTGAAAGAATTAGAAGATAAAGCGGTGACCGGTGGCCAAGAAGGCATAGTCCGCTGCCACCATTCAGGATATAAAGCATGATTGAACAAACATTTACCATTATTAATAAGTTGGGCTTACATGCTCGTGCTGCCGCGAAATTTGTCACTACTGCATCACAATTTGATTGTGATATTCAAGTGTCACGTGATGGTCGTGAAATCAATGGCAAAAGCATTATGGCTGTGATGATGTTAGCCGCAGCCAAAGGTTCACAAATTACCGTGCAAGCCAACGGTAATGATGCTGAGCAAGCATTAAAAGAATTGGATTCGCTGATTAATGATTTTTTCGGAGAGGGTGAATGACTCTTGAACTACAAGGAATAGGCGTTTCACGTGGCATAGCCATTGGTAAGGCGCACATCCTATTTCATAATCAGCCAGATATTCGCGAATATCTCATTCCTGAGTTTTCAATTGAACAAGAGTTAGATCGGCTGCGTGATGCTATCGAAGAGGCGCGCCAACAATTAAAAGCCATTCGTAATCATATTCCCGCCAATGCACCGGCGGATGTTAGTTCGTTCATCGATACCCATATCTTAATGCTCAATGACTCATCATTGACTAAAGTTCCGCTGGAGATGATTCAAAGTCGACGTTGTAATGCTGAGTGGGCATTACAACTGCAGCGTGATGCATTAATCAACGTCTTTAATGAGATGGATGATCCCTATCTCCGTACTCGTCGTGATGATGTTGACCATGTAGTCAATCGCATCCATCGCATACTCACTGATCAAGATACTGCCGATCATGAAATTGCCGATGGCCGACTTAAGGGCCATATCATCATTGCTGAAGACTTAACGCCAGCAGATACGGTATTAATGCAACACCAAGGCATTGCAGCCTTTGTTACCGAACATGGTGGTGCCACGTCACATACCACGATTCTCGCTCGTAGCTTAGGCATTCCAGCTATTGTCGGTGTTGAATCAATTAGACGTTATATACAAGATAACGAACCGTTAATCATTGATGGTGAAACAGGGGTACTGATTGCGGGGGCTGATGAGACAACTACTCGTGAATATCAACAACGACGAGCTGATTTTGCCGCCCATATTTCATCATTAAGTCGTTACAAGTCTCAACCCACAAAAACCCAAGACGGTAAGTCCATCACCCTATTGGCGAATGCTGAACTGCCTGATGATTTATCAACAATCAGTAATGCTGGTGCGCAAGGTATCGGCTTGTATAGAACCGAGTTTTTATACATGAATCGTGTCGCGCCTCCCGAAGAAGAAGAACAGTTAGCTGCTTATCGCGATGTGGTTGAAGGCATGAATAATCAACCGGTTACGATTCGGACTTTTGACTTAGGTGCCGATAAAACAGTCGATGGCGGACGCAAACTAACCCAAACCGTCGTCACTAACCCGGCACTAGGTTTGCGTGCAATACGGTTATGCCTAAATCAACCTAATATGTTCCGCACCCAGTTGCGGGCAATTTTACGAGCCTCGGCCTACGGTAAAATTAAAATCATGTTCCCAATGATTGCGGCTCTACCTGAGCTTCTGCAAGCACAATCGTTACTTGAACAATGTAAGCAAGAGCTTGATAAAGAAGGTTTAGCCTATGATCGCCAGATCGAAACCGGCGCAATGGTTGAAATTCCATCCAGCGCTATCTGTGCTGAAATGTTTGCTCAACATGTCGACTTCTTATCCATTGGTACTAATGATCTAATTCAATATACGCTGGCAGTTGACCGAATTGATGACACCGTAAACTATTTATATGATCCTCTCCACCCCGCTGTTTTACGGTTAATACATATGACACTTGAAGCAGGGAAAAAATACGATATTCCCGTTTCAATGTGTGGTGAAATGGCTGGTGATCCACGCTATATTCGTTTATTACTCGCGATGGGCCTGGAGCATTTCAGTATGCATCCCAATGCCTTATTAGAAGTAAAACAAGTGATCAATGAAACTAATCTAAGCTCTTTGCCTGACAACACTTTGCAAATAATGAATATGGCGACGCCATTCGAAGCCGATGTTTTACTGGAACAAATTAATGCTTAGATCATAACAACTCACATTTAACGCTATTCAGCTCCATGTTAAGAAGCTAAAATGGCGGCCGCAACGCTTACATTCGTCCTTTGAGATTTGGTTATGTCTGAGTTAGATCAAAAATACGCCCTTAACCATCCCATTGATACGATCGCTGAAGCGTTAGAAAGCGGCCGATTTGTTCGAATGCGTCGACTGTTAGCCAGTTTACATCCCGCTGAAACAGCTCATTTAATAGAATCACTTCCTCCTCATGAGCGGCGCATTTGCTGGCCGGTCATTAATCCTGATCTTCGAGGCGAAGTATTATCTTATATTGGTGATGATGTTCGTGCTGACTTGATGACCAGCATGGATACTGCTGATTTAATCAATGCGACCGAAGATCTCGATGCCGATGATGTCGCCGATATTCTGCAAGATCTACCAGAACACGTTATGCGTGAAGTATTACGTGCTATGGACAGCCAACATCGTCGTCGTATTGAAACCATTCTGGCCTATGAAGAAGATACGGCCGGTGGTTTGATGAATACCGATGTGGTCACTGTACGCTCTGATCTCACCTTAGAAGTTGTGTTACGTTACCTGCGCATGCTGAATGGCTTACCTGAGAATACTGATAGCCTCTATGTCGTTGATCATAATGATAAATACCTAGGTACTTTATCATTATCGCAAGTAGTTAGTCGTAGTCGCTCGTTAACCGTCAACAATGTCATGTCGCATCAAGTCGATGCCATTCCAGCCAGCATGGAAGACAGTGATGTAGCACATCGCTTTGAGAAGCATAATCTAATCTCTGCGCCAGTTATTGATAAAGATAATCGCTTATTAGGTCGAATTACTATTGATGACGTGGTTGATGTCATCCGTGATGAAGCTGAACACTCTATGTTAAGCATGGCGGGTTTAAGTGAAGACGAAGATACCTTTGCGCCAGTCAAAAAAAGCGTGCACCGTCGCTCCTTATGGTTAGGCGTCAACTTACTGACCGCCTTCCTCGCTTCATGGGTAATTGGTTTATTTGATACCACCTTAGAAAAACAAGTCGCGTTAGCCATCTTAATGCCCATCGTCGCCAGCATGGGCGGAGTCGCGGGCAGTCAAACATTAACGTTGGTCATCCGATCGATTGCATTAGGTCAGATTAATGATAAAAACCAACATTGGTTATTAAAGAAAGAAATTGCCGTAGGCGCCTTGAACGGCTTAATATGGGCTATCGCCATCGCAATTGTTACTATTCTTTGGTTCCAAAGCTTTAGCCTTGGTCTACTCATTGGCACTGCGATTATTATCAATTTAGTAGCAGCAGCCTTAGCTGGTGTCACAATTCCATTGGCACTGAAGAAGGCCGGCATTGATCCAGCTTTATCTGGCAGCGTGTTGCTCACCACTGTAACCGATGTGGTTGGCTTTGTAGCTTTCCTTGGATTTGCTACCCTATTCATCGTTTAGCATTTAATTAAATACATTTAACATCGGAATACTCAGTATGTCAGGCAACAGCTTTGGAAAATTATTTACTGTCACAACCTTTGGTGAAAGCCATGGTCCATCTCTGGGTTGTATTGTCGACGGCTGTCCTCCCGGCTTAGAACTGACTGAGGCAGATCTACAAGGTGATTTGGATCGCCGCAAACCAGGTAAAAGCCGCCATGAAACCCAACGCCGCGAGCAAGATCAGGTGAAAATTCTCTCCGGTGTTTTTGAAGGTAAAACAACCGGTACACCAATCGGTATGACTATTGAAAATACCGATCAGCGCTCAAAAGATTACGGCAATATCATGCATCAATTCCGCCCAGCCCATGCGGATTACACCTATCAGCAAAAATACGGTGTTCGTGATTATCGAGGCGGTGGTCGCTCTTCTGCTCGTGAAACTGCGATGCGTGTTGCTGCCGGCGGCATTGCCAAAAAATACTTACAACAAAAATTTGGTATTGAAATTCAAGGTTACTTAGCTCAACTTGGCCCCATTGTGACTGAAAAGCTAGATTGGTCGCACATGGAAAAAAGTGCCTTTTTCTGCCCCGATCCAGATAAAGAGCAAGAACTGGAAAATTATATGGATGCCTTGCGTAAAGAAGGTAATTCCATCGGTGCTCGCGTCAATGTTATCGCCAGAAATGTACCTCCTGGTTTAGGTGAGCCTATTTTTGACCGCATAGATGCTGAAATTGCCCACGCCATGATGAGCATTAATGCAGTCAAAGGTGTTGAAATCGGTGCAGGCTTTGATTCCATCACTCAAAAAGGTACTGAACATCGTGATGAAATTACCCCCGAGGGGTTTTTAAGTAATAATGCAGGCGGCGTGCTTGGTGGTATATCAAGCGGTCAGGATATCTTAGTAAGCATGGCACTAAAGGCAACCTCTAGCCTGCGCCTTCCTGGTCAAAGTGTCGACACTCAAGGTAATCCGATTGAAGTGGTTACCCATGGCCGTCATGATCCATGTGTTGGTATTCGAGCCACGCCTATTGCCGAAGCAATGTTAGCCTTAGTTTTAATGGATCACCTATTACGTCATCGTGCACAAAACAATGATGTTGTAAGCAATACCCCGATCATTCCTGCACAAGCCTAATTAAACTAGAGTGCCGCTTTCAAAAACGCCCTATTGGCGGTTATCTGGTTTTTATTTTTTCTATTTTGCATCACTAGGTGTATTAGTCCCCTACTGGGGACTTTACCTGCAATGGTTAGACTTTTCTGCTCGCGAAATTGGTGAACTCACCGCCATTTTATTAGCGACTCGTATTGTTGCACCCAACATTTGGGGTTGGATTGCTGATCACCAAGGTCATCGCATGCGAATCGTGCGCTTTGCCAGTCTGGCATCAGTGTTGAGCTTCGCCGGTATTCTCATCGACCAAAGTTATTTTTGGATTGCCATGGTGATGCTGGTATTCAGTTTTTTCTGGAATGCCTCACTGCCTCAATTTGAAGTCACTACATTGCAGTATTTGGGCAATAACAGTCATCACTACAGCAAAATTAGACTATGGGGCTCAATAGGTTTTATTGTCATTGTCGCTATTGTCGGTCAACTCTTAGAATTCTTTGAACCCAGCATTATCCCTTATGCCGTTTTAATCAGCATGGCTGGCATTTGGTTAATTAGTTTATCTGTGCCAGAGTCAGCCTCTCGTCATTTAACGATCGAGCACCAACCTATAACGACTGTTTTAAAGCGACCTGAAGTCATTGCTTTTTTAACCATCTGTTTTTTTGTTCAAATTAGTCACGGCCCCTACTACACCTTTTATTCTATTTATTTAGAACAACATCACTATAGCCGTAGTCTAATTGGTCAATTATGGGCGTTGGGTGTTATCGCTGAAGTCATCATTTTCCTAATGATGCATAAGTGGTTGCCGCGCTTTGGCATCCGCACCGTATTGCTGGTTAGCTTATTACTCAGCACGGTACGTTGGTTATTAATTGGCTTTTTTCCTGACAAGCTCCCAATATTGCTACTCGCTCAATTATTCCATGCCGCTAGCTTCGGTACATTCCATGCTGCAGCTATCGCTTGGGTCCATCAGCACTTCACCGGTAATAACCAAGGTCGAGGTCAGGCCTTGTACAGCAGTGTTAGCTTTGGAGCCGGCGGTGCTATTGGTAGTTTATTCAGTGGTTACTTATGGTTATCACCTGGGCCAACCATAACCTTTAGCATTGCGGCTCTGGCTAGCTTTATCGCTTGGGTCATCGGCATGATTTGGTTAAAAAATAACTAAAATTTATAATAACCATAAATAATCTCTATATATGCCTTCACATAGCTATGAACAATACATATACTAAGTGCTTCTTAAGTTAAAGGAGTGAAGACGGCAGGCAAGTTACTTTTGCCCACCTCTGACCACGCGGCTATGCATTTTCCTATAAAGAAAGGGCTCGATTTACCCATTTCTGGTAAACCAGAGCAAACGATCTACGATGCGAATAACGTCACTTCAGTTGCGGTATTAGGCAACGAATATGTAGGCATGAAACCAACTATGTTGGTTGAAGAAGGGCAGCGAGTTAAACTCGGCCAAGCTTTATTCAGTGACAAAAAGAACCCAGGTGTTCACTTCACTTCGCCGGGCTCAGGTACTATCAAAGCCATCAATCGTGGTGCAAAACGTATTTTGCAATCTGTCATTATTGAATTAGAAGGTAACGATCAAGTTACATTTGAAAAATATGAGCAGAGTGAACTAACCACTTTAAACCGTGCTGCAGTTAAAAAGAACCTGCTTGATTCTGGCTTATGGCTGGCACTTCGAACCCGTCCATATAGCAAGTCACCTACACCCGAATCATCACCTAGCTCAATCTTTGTTACAGCAACCGATACTAACCCTTTAGCCGCTGAGCCCAACATCATTATTAGTGAATATGCTGATGATTTTGATAATGGTTTGACCGTATTAAGTCAATTGACTGATGGCAAAGTATTTGTCTGTGCTAGTGAAGGTACCTTAGCAGCAAATAGCCAAGAAAATGTTGAAACACATACCTTTTCTGGCCCACATCCTGCCGGTTTAGCCAGCACCCATATTCATAACTTAGATCCAGTTAGCCCCAATAAAACGGTATGGCAAATAAACTATCAAGACGTCATTGCTATTGGTAAATTATTTACTAGTGGCCAATTATGGGTAGAGCGAATCATTTCCCTCGCTGGCCCCGTCGTTAATAAACCACGCTTATTACGGACTCGTCTTGGTGCAAATACCGAAGACTTAGTACGCAATGAAATTGACCATATACAAGCTCGAGTAATCTCTGGTTCTGTATTGCATGGCCATACAGCAAATAACTGGGCAGCCTACTTAGGTCGATTCCATAATCAAATTTCAGTGATTGCAGAAGGCTTTGAGCGTGAATTCTTTGGCTGGATCAAACCTGGCAGCAAGAAATTCTCGGCTTTAAATGTCTTTGTCTCGAAATTATTTGGCAAGAAACAATTTGCCTTAACCACCACACAAAATGGTAGTCCGCGAGCAATGGTGCCAGTCGGTGTCTTTGAGCTGGTGATGCCATTAGATATTTTGCCGACACAATTACTTCGTGCATTAATAGTTAAAGACACCGATGCAGCTCAAGCTCTTGGTTGCCTCGAGTTGGATGAAGAGGATCTATCACTTTGTTCATTCGTCTGTTCAGGCAAGTTCGACTATGGTCCAGCACTACGAACTAACTTAAATCAAATAGAAAAAGAAGGATAATCATGGCGGGTTTGCGACGTTTCCTTGACCGATTAGAGCCCTCGTTCCAAAAAGGCGGTCCCTATCACAAGTATTTTGCTCTTTTTGAAATGGTTGATACATTTTTGTATACACCAAAAGATGTCACCCGGGGTTCCCCACATGTTCGTGATGGCATCGATCTAAAAAGATTAATGAGTTATGTAGTATTAGCTACATTCCCCGTATTATTAATGATGTTATGGAATACCGGCAACCAGGCTAATAGCGCCATGGCAGCATTAGGCATGACGGATTTAGACAACTGGCGTGGCTGGGTGTTAAATGCCATTGGCTTAGGCTACGATCCAAATAGTGTGGTTGCCAATATGTTTCATGGTCTACTCTATTTCCTACCTATATATCTCACCACCCTAATTGCCGGTGGTACATTTGAAGTTATTTTTGCAGCTGTTCGTAACCATGAGGTAAACGAAGGTTTCTTAGTAACATCAATGCTGTATTCATTAACTCTTCCACCATCAACACCATTATGGCAGGTAGCTTTAGGTATTATTTTTGGTGTGGTATTAGGTAAAGAAGTGTTTGGTGGTACAGGTAAAAACTTCTTAAATCCAGCATTAACAGGTCGAGCGTTTCTCTATTTTGCCTACCCGGCACAAATGTCGGGTGATGCCGTATGGACAGCAATAGATGGCTTCAGTGGTGCAACGCCGTTAGCCTTAGGTGCCGCTGGTGGTATAGAAGCAATCACTAATGCTGGTTACACTTGGACCCAGACCTTCTTAGGTTCGATGGCAGGTTCAATTGGTGAAACATCAACATTAGCCTGCTTATTAGGTGCTTGCTTCCTGATTTATACCCGAGTCGCCTCTTTCCGCATTATTTTTGGTGTATTCCTAGGTATGGTTGTTACATCATTGCTGTTCAATATGATCGGCAGTGATACCAACCCGATGTTTGCTATGCCTTGGTATTGGCACCTAACCTTGGGGGGACTAGCGTTTGGCATGATTTTCATGGCGACCGATCCTGTTTCTGCATCAATGACCAATACAGGACGTTGGGTTTACGGTGGCTTGATTGGCTTTATGGCCGTGTTAATTCGAGTCGTCAACCCCGCCTTCCCAGAGGGAATTATGCTGGCGATATTATTCGGTAATATTTTTGCACCACTGATTGATTACTTTGTCGTGCGTGCCAATGTTCAACGAAGACTAAAGCGAAGTTAAGACATGGCTGATAATACAAAAAAGAAAAGTTTCATCGGCAATATTCTGGCATTGCCCAATGATAATCCCAAAAAGACGATCTTCGTAGCAGCATTATTGTGCTTGGTTTGTTCAGTATTAGTTTCAACTTCTGCTGTTATTCTCAAGCCACTGCAACAAGTTAATAAAGCCTATGATATTAAAAAGAATATCTTGGCAGTAACCGGTTTGTTGACTGAGGGTGCTGACGTAGATCAGTTGTTTTCCCAATTTGAAACCAAAGTTGTGAATCTAGCAACCGGGGAATATGCAGATATTGATGTTGCATCATATAATCAACGCAAGGCGTCATCGGATCCAGTTCAAAGTGTGGAGTTATCGGCTGAGCAAGATATTGCTAGTATTGGAAGTCGCGCTAAATTAGCCACAATTTATGTGCTTAAAGACGGTGATACCGTTAAACAAGTGGTATTACCCGTTCATGGCTACGGTCTTTGGTCCACGCTTTATGGCTTCATCTCTTTTGATGCTGACTTTAATACCATTGGCGGCCTTCAATTTTATGAACATGCCGAAACCCCAGGCCTAGGTGGCGAAGTTGATAATCCTAAATGGCGTAAGCAATGGCAAGGTAAAAAAGCCTTTAATGAACAAGGTGAGCGAAAAATTGAAGTCATTCGTGGTTTTGTAGATTACAAAGTAGCCGGTGCAGAACATAAGATTGATGGCTTATCCGGTGCGACATTAACAAGCGTCGGTGTATCTAACTTGGTTAAGTACTGGTTAGGTGACCATGGCTTTGGCCCTTATTTGAAAAAAATGCGCGCTGAGATGGGGAAATAACAGATGGCAAGTGAAGCAAAATCTAACGTATTAGATCCATTAATTGATACTAACCCCATTACATTACAGGTGTTAGGTGTTTGTTCGGCCTTAGCGGTTACCACCAATATGATGGCGGCGCTGATGATGAGTATTGCACTGACAACAGTCACCGCCTTCTCAGGTCTGTTGATCAGTTCCATCCGTAATCATATACCGTCAACTATTCGTATCATTGTGCAAATGACGATCATCGCCTCTTTAGTTATCGTCGTCGATCAACTACTCAAAGCGTATGCCTATGAAGCCAGTAAGCAACTGTCCGTTTTTGTTGGTTTGATCATCACCAACTGTATTGTATTAGGTCGAGCTGAAGCTTATGCAATGAAAAATCCACCAATGCTTAGCTTTTTAGATGGTATTGGTAACGGTTTAGGTTACAGCCTTATCCTGATGGTCGTTGCCTTCTTCCGTGAATTATTAGGTGCAGGCAAACTATTCGGTATCCAAGTCATTCCTGTTGCCAATGAAGGCGGCTGGTATATTCCAAATGGTCTAATGTTATTACCACCAAGTGCATTTTTTGTTATTGGTTTATTAATCTGGGCAATTCGTAGCTGGAAAAAAGAACAAGTGGAAGCAGCAGATTATCAGATCCATCAAGTTCACCGTACGGAGGTGCTCTAAATGGAGCATTATTTAAGCCTCTTTATCCGCTCAATATTTATTGAGAATCTTGCCTTATCCTTTTTCTTGGGCATGTGTACCTATTTAGCTGTTTCCAAAAAAATTGAAACCGCTTTAGGTCTTGGTGTCGCAGTCATCTTAGTTCAAGCGATCACCTTGCCAGCAAATAACCTCATCTATCAATTTTTACTTAAAGATGGTGCATTAGCTTGGGCAGGCTATCCTGATGTCGATTTAAGCTTTCTTGGCTTAATCAGTTTCATCGGCGTGATCGCTGCGATGGTACAGATTCTCGAAATGGCCATGGATAAATATACCCCGGTACTCTATAACGCCTTAGGAATTTTCTTACCTCTGATAACCGTTAACTGTGCCATTCTCGGTGGCACGTTGTTCATGGTTGAACGTGATTATAATTTTACAGAAAGTGTTGTCTATGGCGTGGGTAGCGGCTTTGGCTGGGCTTTAGCAATAACCGCCATTGCCGGTATACGAGAAAAACTCAAATATTCGGATGTACCAGACGGTCTACAAGGCCTGGGTATTACCTTTATCACTGCAGGCCTTATGGCCCTAGGTTTTATGGCATTCTCGGGGATTCAACTGTAATGGAAATCATTCTAGGTATTTTATTATTTACTTTGATCATCATGGCATTGGTATTTTTAATTCTAAATGCCCGATCAAGACTCGTATCTACAGGCGATATATCGATCGTCATCAATGATGAGAAAACAATAGAGACGTCCGCCGGAGGCAAACTATTGGGTGCTTTAGCAGACTCTAGTCTGTTTGTATCATCTGCATGTGGTGGCGGTGGTACATGTGGCCAGTGTAAAGTGAAGGTATTCGAAGGTGGCGGTTCTATTCTGCCGACCGAAGAATCTCACATCACTAAACGTGAAGCAGCTCAGGGAGAACGTTTATCGTGTCAGGTTGCTGTTAAACAGAACATGAAAATAGAAGTACCAGAAGAAGTATTTGGTGTAAAAAAATGGGAATGTACCGTTCGCTCAAATGATAATGTGGCGACATTTATCAAAGAGTTAGTATTAGAACTACCAACTGGCGAAAATGTTGATTTCCGCGCCGGAGGTTTTATTCAGATCGAATGTCCACCTCATATTTCTAACTATAAAGATTTTGATATCGCCAAAGAGTACCGCGAAGACTGGGACCGCTTCGATATGTGGCGCTTTCAATCTGATGTTAAAGAAGAGGTTATTCGTGCTTATTCAATGGCGAATTACCCCGAAGAAGAAGGCATTATCATGTTAAATGTCCGAATTGCTTCTCCTCCTCCTGGCGATGACAGTCTACCGCCTGGTCAAATGTCTTCTTATATCTTCAATCTTAAAGATGGTGACAAAGTAACTATTTCTGGCCCCTTTGGTGAGTTTTATGCCAAAGATACTGACAAAGAAATGGTCTTCATCGGCGGCGGTGCTGGTATGGCACCTATGCGTTCGCATATATTTGATCAACTTCGTCGTTTAAATAGCAAGCGTAAAATTAGTTTTTGGTACGGTGCCCGTAGCCTACGTGAAATGTTCTACGTAGATGATTTCGACACGCTACAAGCAGAGAATGATAACTTCCAATGGCATGTTGCCCTATCTGATCCGCAAGGTGAGGATAACTGGCAAGGCCATACTGGTTTCATTCACAATGTACTTAAAGATCATTATTTAAATGATCACGCTGCACCAGAAGATTGTGAATACTATATGTGTGGTCCGCCAATGATGAATGCAGCTGTCATCAGTATGCTTGAAGAGCTTGGTGTAGAACGCGACAATATATTCTTAGACGATTTTGGAGGCTAAATTGACTGTTTTTTTTGCTACATTTACAGTTCTTTGTATAGCCGTATTAGGTATGGCGGTTGGTGTACTTATGGGTAGACCAGCTCTTAAAGGCAGTTGCGGCGGCTTAAATCAAGTAGGTTTAGCAGGGAGTTGTAGCGGCGGTTGTAGTAGCGAAGAAAAAGAAATATGTGCTGTAAAAAAAGCACAACGACTTAGTGATCGTGAATAGTTTAAACGGAGGCAAAGCATGCTCAATTCTTTAAAAGTCAGAGATTACATGTCGGTCAACAAAGTGACATTCACTCCTGACATGGATATCTTACGCGCAATTAACAAACTGCTAGACTCTAAAATTTCAGGTGCACCCGTTTTAGATCACCGCGGCAATATGGTTGGCTTCTTATCCGAAAAAGACTGCATGCAAGTAGCTTTAGATTCAGGCTACTACCAAGGTACAGCTGCTGGGTCAGTGTCTGAGTTTATGACTGTAGGTATTGAAACCATTGATGTCGATACACCCATCATCGAAGTCGCTGAAATGTTCCTTAAAGGGTCATATAAACGCTTCCCTGTCGTGCTAGACAATCGTCTCGTCGGCACAATCACACGGTCACACATCTTACGTGCCTTAGACTATTTATCGGCGCCAGAGAGCAAACAAAAACCTGTTAAACAGACTGCAGGCACTAAACAGCCCGTACAGTTTTAGCTCACCTAATAACTATCTTAAGCGTTCATAAAAAAGCCCTAGACTGTTGTCTAGGGCTTTTTTATTACTGCAATAAGCTACTAATAACTAGTCAGCTGTTTTCATGTAATGCTTTTTCAAAGTCTTAGTAACTTGCCACATGCTTGTTAAGCCTTTAGGGAAAATCACATAATCACCAGGAACAACTGTTACAGGTTGACCACCATCTGGCGTAACAACAATTTCACCTTCTAAGATGTATGAATGCTCAGCTTCATCATCAAAATCCAGACGGAAGCCTCTTACTGGGCAGTCCCAAATATTCCAACTAGCAATACCTAATTCAGCTTTACGTGCTTCGCTTAAGTTCTTTTCAACAATAATCTCTGGCATAACAATTCCAATTCAATCAATTAATAAGTAATACCAAAATCATTTGGCAGACGAATGATAGCAAAATTTGTGATTTTAGTATGGTCTTAATTTCACGTTTTCGCATTATTAGGAGATTATGCTAGAAGAATGCTTACTATTTAGCTTGTTTCTCTGCCGCTATCAAGTGAGCGTATTTCTACAGACCATTTACTTGCTCAAATCGCTTCTATTTAACTGGTTGTTTTTGCTTAGAAGCTGCTATTTTCAAGTTGTGATGCATAATGTTTATTTTCTATCATCACCATAAATCTAGCACTGACTAATGGTTAGAGGAGCTTACAGCTAAGTTGAGCCATAACAAATCTATTCAAATACCCAGTTACTATCCAGTGCTGGGTATTTTTTTGTCTGCGTGTTTGAGTTGGTCGTAGCTTACGATCATTTCAACTGCTTTTTAAGGTGCTTTTTGTCTAACCATACTTAATACCGTACGCTGAATAACGGCAGTAGTAGTTAAAATATCGCTAACACACCCCATAAGTCAGCGTAATTCCCAAACCGCAGGCAAAAAAATACCCGAACCTCATTGAGGTTCGGGTATTTAGTATAAAAGCCTGGCAGTGACCTACTCTCACATGGGAACTCCCACACTACCATCGGCGCTAA